>Ga0137410_10000030_pt1 | contig 97415 bp, 98 predicted proteins | sample CZODoug1_16funga_FD_108878 | JGI IMG/M metagenome (GOLD analysis project Ga0137410, IMG submission 108878) | Vadose zone soil fungal communities from Angelo Coast Range Reserve, California, USA - CZODoug1_16fungal (Illumina Assembly) | ecosystem: Environmental > Terrestrial > Soil > Vadose zone... | reverse complement strand
CCAGCACCTTCGTCAACGCCGCCGTCAACGTCGTCTTCCCGTGATCCACATGCCCAATCGTCCCCACGTTCACGTGCGGCTTGGTGCGTGCAAACTTTTCTTTGGCCACGACGGTAATCCTCTGAGCTCTGTGTCGTACAACTCTGCGAAATCGACTTGGCCCTCGGGCTACGAGCCCCGGGCCTCGAACAAACCAACGAACCTTCTTTAGAACCGCGGCCAGAGGCTAGCGCCACAGGCCAATCTTCTTTTGGAGCCCACGACCGGAATCGAACCGGTGACCTCGTCCTTACCAAGGACGTGCTCTACCGACTGAGCTACGTGGGCGTGGGACTCACATCGACAGGGCCCCACGCTTTCAGACTGATTATTGGAGCGGGTGATGGGAATCGAACCCACACCATCAGCTTGGAAGGCTGAGGTTCTACCATTGAACTACACCCGCAGCGCAGCTCTCACCCAATCACCCGATCCGCTGCCGGCTTTCGCCTCCCGCACCACTCGGCTGGTGGAGGGGGTAGGATTCGAACCTACGAAGGCATGAGCCGGCAGATTTACAGTCTGCTCCCGTTGGCCGCTTGGGTACCCCTCCGCGAAAAACGAGCCGCGTATTCTGATTTCCGGGCTAGACCGTGTCAACGGGCATGAAGAGTGCATGCTCCCGACCCCAAAACGACTCCCGGAGCGACGACTCCTCTTTATATGGCCGGGAATACTGAACGGACCGTCCGATGGAACATTCGGGTGCCCGCCGCCTGTCTCCCCGGCACGACAATCTTCGGGCTGCCACCTCGCGCCCCGGGGGGTTACCATGAAGGTTCTGTCGCACAAGGATTCATGGGGAGGATTTGATCATGGCGCTCTGGAAGGAACAGTCTTCAACACCCGGCGGTCCGACCCCGGTTTCGTCGCGCGAGCACCCGGGCCGTGAAGCCGAAAAGCCCGCCGCGGTCCCTTTGAGCACGGAAACCCGTAGGCCGCGCGACCGCGCGGAACCGAAAGAATCCCTGCTCGCCGCCGATCTGACGATCGAGGGCAAGATCGAGGGTACCGGACACGTACGCATCGCCGGCCGTTTCAAGGGCGATGTCAGCGTTCAGGGCAATCTGACCATCGATGCCGGGGCCCACGTCACGGGGCAGGTTCGTGCTCAGACGGTCACAGTCGGTGGCGAACTGCACGGCAACATCGAAGGCGCCACCCGGGTCGAGCTGCTGGAAACCGGCGTGCTCGCAGGGGACGTCAAGGCCGGATCACTCACGGTCGCCGCCGGCTCACGCATGCGTGGCCAGGTCGAGTTCGGATGGGCGGAGACGTCCAGCACACGTGCTTTCGGCCTCGCCAAGGGTGACGGCACCGCTTCATGAGCACGGTGCGTTCACTGCTCCCGGGGCAGACACGCACCTGCCCACACTGCAAGGCCACGATTCTCGAAAGCGCGGTCGTTTGCCCGGCCTGTGACCATCATCTGCGCTTCGGTGCCGAGGCGCAGAAGAGGCCACTGCGCACAGTGGTGCCGCTGCGCGTCGAGGGGACGATCCGACACCCGGCGGTTGGCGAGGCTTGGGAATACTCGGTCGTGTTATCGATCCGGGACGATCGCGGTGAGGAACTGACTCGGCGAGTGGTCGGAGTTGGGGCGTTACGCCCTTCCGAAAACCGTACTTTCAGCCTCGCAGTGGAAGTCTTTTCGCCGAACGCACCGGTCCAAAAATAGCCTCGACGGCTCAACCGGCAGGCGGTGCCTCGTCGGCCAGCAGTCCCACAGCGCGGCGCACGGAGTCCTCGAGACCCTCGCCGCCTCGCCGGTAGTGCGCCACGATGTCACGGCGCATGCGCGGGTCCCAATAGCGTTTCAGATGACCCGCGATGTCGCGCGCCGCCTGCTCGCGGTCGGGCGCCGAAGCGAAGAAGTGGCCGATGTCATTGGCCATGGTGACGAGATGCTCCGGGTTCATGGCACGAGCCGCTCTCCCCCGGCGTACACGACATGCTGCTCAGGCCGTGTGAATCCGACCAGCGTCTGCCCGCAGCGTCCGGCGAGGTCCACGGCCAAAGAGGTCGGCGCGGAGATCGCCGCCAGGAACGTTACCCCGACAGTCGCGCTCTTCAGCACCATCTCATAGCTGGCGCGGCTCGTAATCAGCAAATAGCCGAGTGCCGGGTCGTCGCCGGCGCGTATGACGGCACCGATCACCTTGTCGAGCGCGTTGTGTCGTCCGACATCCTCGCGCACGTACTGAATTCCGGCGCCGGGCCGTGCCCAGGCGGCCGCGTGCACGCTGCCGGTGCGCGCGTTGAGGGGCTGCATGGATCCGAGCTGAGTCATTGCGGCGTGCAGATCTGCGACTGATACGCTGGCTCCACCCTCGAGTGACGCCGGGGTACGTATCGCCTGCTCAACGGTTTCTGCACCACATAGACCGCAGCCCGTACGGCCGGTGAGATTGCGCCGTTGCTGCAGCAGCGCGGAAAAGCGCTCCCAGGCAATGGAAATTCGCACGTCGATCGCGTGGCGACCGGCTTCGACTTCGATGGAGCGGATCTCTTCCGGCTTGGCAACCAGGCCTTCACTTAGCGTGAAGCCGACGGCGTAGTCCTCGAGATCAGCGGGTGTCGCCAGCATGACCACGTGCGGCACAGCGTGGTAGACAAGCGCGATCGGGAATTCCTCGGCGACCTCATCCTGCGCCCGGTGCTGCTCTCCCTTCACCCAACGCTCGACCGACAGCTGCACGCTCGCGTGCGCGGCATCAGGCGCGACGCTCCTGGCCGACTGCGCCAGATCATTGCTGGCTATGTCTTTGGCGCTTGCGATCGGCAGACCTCAGGCCCGAGCCGCTTCCTTGGGCTTGCGGATCCTTTCCATGCGCTCGCGCTGGGTGCGGACCGTCCACGCATCGCCCGGGCTCACGCGCACGACCTGTACGGCCGTGACCTTGTATTCCGGGCAATTGGTCGCCCAGTCGGAGTTTTCAGTCGTGACGACGTTCGCACCCGACTCCGGGAAATGGAAGGTCGTGTAGACCACGCCGGGTTCCACTTTCTCCGTAACAGTCACGCGCATTACCGTTTCACCGGCACGACTGGAAATTCCCACCCAGTCACCATCCTTGAGGCCGCGCGTTTCCGCATCATGCGGGTGCATCTCCAGCCGGTCCTCGGGATGCCAGGCCGAATTAGCGGTGCGCCGCGTCTGCACGCCGACGTTGTAGTGCGCGAGCACGCGGCCGGTGGTCAGGATCAACGGGAAGCGGTCGGTGGTGCGTTCGCTGGTGGGCACGTATTCGGTCACAAAGAACCTGCCCTTGCCTCGCACAAACTGACCGACGTGCATGGTCGTCGTACCCTCGGGAGCGCCGTCGTTGCACGGCCACTGGATGCTGCCTAGCCGGTCGAGCTTCTCGTACGTCACACCGGTGAAGGTCGGGGTGAGCGCGGCGATCTCGTCCATGATCTGCGACGGATGATCGTAATGCATCGGGTAGCCGAGTGCGTTCGAGAGCTTTACCGTGATTTCCCAGTCCTGCAGCCCGGCCAGGGGTTCCACGATCTTGCGCACGCGCGAAATGCGCCGCTCCGCGTTGGTGAATGTGCCGTCCTTTTCCAGGAACGATGAACCAGGGAGGAAGACATGCGCGAAGCGGGCGGTCTCGTTGAGGAACAAGTCCTGCACGACGACACATTCCATTTCGCGCATCGCGGAGGCGATGTGCAGCGTATTGGGATCGGACTGCGCAAAATCCTCGCCCTGTACGTACATGCCCTTGAAGCTGCCATCGAGCGCCGCCTCGAACATGTTTGGAATGCGCAGGCCCGGATCAGCGAGCAGATTCACACCCCACGCGGACTCGAAGAGCTGACGGGTCTTGGCATCCGAAACGTGCCGGTAACCGCTGAATTCATGCGGGAACGAACCCATGTCACAGGAGCCCTGCACGTTGTTCTGGCCGCGCAGCGGGCTGACGCCGACGCCCTCGCGACCGAGATTGCCGGTCGCCATCGCGAGATTCGCGATGCCCATCACCATCGTCGAGCCTTGGCTGTGTTCTGTCACGCCGAGACCGTAGTAGATGGCTCCATTGCCAGCCTTGGCGTAAAGGCGCGCCGCGCTGCGCACCGAGGCCGCGGGAACTCCCGTAATGCTCTCCATGGATTCTGGCGAATGGCGTGGCTCGGAAACGAACTTCTTCCACGCCTGGTAGGCCTCGGGCTCACATCGCTCGGCGATGTAGTCGTCCTTGGTCAACCCTTCGGTCACGACCACATGCGCCAGCGAATTAATGACGCCGACATTGGTTCCGGGTCGCAGCTGCAGATGATAGTTAGCCTCGATGTGTGGCGAGCGCACCATGCCGATCTCGCGTGGATCGACGACGATCAGCTTGGCTCCCTGGCGCAGGCGTTGCTTCATGCGTGAGGCGAACACCGGGTGCGCCTCGCTCGGGTTGGCACCGATGATCATGATGACGTCGGCCTTCGCCACCGACGTGAATGCCTGGGTGCCCGCCGACTCACCGAGTGTTTGCTTGAGTCCGTACCCGGTCGGCGAATGACAGACACGAGCGCAGGTATCGACGTTGTTGTTGCCAAACGCAGCGCGCACCAGCTTCTGCACCAGGAAGGTCTCTTCATTGGTGCAGCGGGAAGAGGTGATGCCGCCCACGGCGTCGCGCCCGTACTTCTCCTGGATGCGCTTGAATTCGCGCGCACCGTGTGCAATCGCCTCGTCCCACGTCGTCGCCACCCAGGGATCGGTAATCCGTGCGCGCACCATCGGTTGCGTAACGCGATCGGGGTGCGTCGCATAACCGTAAGCGAAACGGCCCTTGACGCAGGCGTGCCCCTGATTGGCATGGCCGCTGCGGTTTGGTGTCATGCGCACGACTTCAAGGTCGGCTCCCGTGCCGCGAGTTTCTGCATCGAGAGAGCAGCCGACGCCGCAATAACCGCAGGTCGTGTTGACGGCGTTTTCCGCCTTGCCGAGCACTGCGAGCGATTTCTCGAACAGCGCACCTGTCGGGCAGGACTCGACGCAGGCACCGCACGAAACGCACTCGGAATCCATGAACGATTCGTGTTGGCTCGCCGACACGCGCGACACGATGCCGCGATTCTCGATCGTGAGCGCGAACGTACCCTGCACTTCATCGCAGGCACGCACGCAGCGCGAGCACACGATGCAAAGGTCGGGATCGAACGTGAAGTAGGGATTGCTGAGATCCTTGGCCGCGGCAGGTCGCGGTACGCCTCGCGGTGTGTAGCGCGAATCGGTCACGCCGACGTGTTCGGCCATGTTCTCGAGCTCGCAGTGGCCGCTCGCCGGGCAGGTCTCGCAGTCGAGCGGATGTTCGGAGACGTACAGCTCGATCACATTGCGCCGCAGCTGCATCAGCTTCTCGGACTCGGTGCGGATCTTCATGCCGGCTGCGACAGTGGTCGTGCACGAAGCCGGGTAGCCTTTGCGTCCCTCGATCTCGACCAGGCACAGCCGGCAGGAGCCGAATGCCTTCAGCGTGTCCGTTGCACACAGCTTGGGCACCTGTACGCCCGCGAGTGCGGCCGCGCGCATGACCGATGTCCCTTCCGGGACCGTGACCTTGGCGCCATCGATTTCGACCTCGACGGGCTTGCCGCTCACCGCCGGGGTGCCTGAGTCCATGTAGTCGATCGCGAACATCGTCTTCTCCAAACCTCTGCAGCCGTCTAGTGCCGGGTGCCAGCCTGAAAGTCCTCCGGGAAGTGCTTCAGAGCACTTTGCACCGGGAAAGGGGTCATGCCACCCAGGCCGCACAGTGACCCTTGAAGCATGGTCTCGCACAACTCCTCAAGCAAGTGCAGGTTCTGTTCCCGCTCGACACCTTTCATAATGCGATCAAGGAGTTCCACGCCCCTTGTGGATCCGATCCGGCAGGGCGTGCATTTCCCGCAGGATTCCAGCGCGCAGAATTCCATGGCGTAGCGCGCCATGCGGGCCATGTCCACGGTGTCATCGAACACAACGATTCCCCCGTGACCCAGCAGCGCCCCGATCGCAGACAAGGCCTCGTAGTCCACCGCTGTGTCGAACTGGGTTGCCGGGATGTAGGCCCCCAACGGGCCGCCCACCTGAATGGCGCGAATGGGTCGGCCGCTGGCCGTGCCGCCGCCATAGTCGTAAAGGATCTCGCGCAGCGTCGTGCCGAATGCGCGTTCGATGAGGCCGCCGTACTTCACATTGCCTGCTAGCTGTATCGGCAAAGTACCGCGCGACTTGCCGACGCCGAAATCGCGGTAATAGGCCGCTCCTCGCTGCAGGATCACGGGCACCGATGCGAGCGAGATCACGTTGTTGACGATCGTCGGCTGCCCGAACAGGCCCTTGATGGCCGGCAACGGCGGCCGGACGCGGATTTCCCCACGCTTGCCCTCGAGGCTTTCCAGCATCGAGGTCTCCTCGCCGCAGATGTAGGCCCCTGCCCCCAGCCGCACTTCGAGATCGAACCGCTTACCGCTGCCGAGGACGTCATCGCCCAGGTAGCCGGCCTGATAGGCGTTGGCAATCGCCTCGTTCAGCACGCGGTACGCATGTGGATACTCCACGCGCAGGTAGATGTAGCCCTGGTTCGCGCCCACCGCGACGCCCGCAATGATCATCCCCTCCACCAGCGTGAGGGGATCACCTTCCATCAACATCCGGTCGGAGAAAGTGCCGGAGTCGCCTTCGTCGGCATTGCAGGTCACATATTTACGCGGCGTCGATTGATCGTGCACCGTCTGCCACTTGATGCCGGTCGGGAATGCCGCTCCGCCGCGCCCGCGCAAACCGGATTCCGTCACCGCCTTCACGATATCGGCAGGCGCCATCGTCAGCGCCTGCTGCAAACCCTTGAACCCGTCGTGCGCCTCGTAGTCGGCCACACTCACCGGATCGGTAACGCCAACACGCGCGAAGGTCAGTCGCTGCTGGCTTGCGAAATAGCGAATCGCCTCGGTCAGCCCGTGATGCAGGGGATGACCGGCGCCGGAGAGAAATCCGGCATCGAACAAACCGGGAACATCGCTCGCCCGAACCGGACCATAGGCGTGGCGTCCGTTCGCGGCGGCGACCTCGACCATGGGCTCGAGCCAATACATCCCGCGTGAACCGTTACGCACGATGCGTACGTTCTGCCGACGCCTGGCACCCTCCATCGATATGGCCCGCGCGACTTCTTCGGCACCCAGCGAGAGCGCGCCAGCGTCGCGGGGTACATAGACGATCGTGGTCATTGCTGACGCTCGCAGTCCGCGATCAGCACATCGAATCGCTCGGGCGACACTCGACCATGCAGTTCCTCGCCGATCATGATCGCCGGCGAGCAGGCGCAGTTCCCCAGACAGTACACCGCGTCCAGCGTGAACTGGCCGTCGGCGGTGGTCTGATGCAAGTCGATCCCCAGGCGCCGCTTGGCGTGATCGACCAGTGCATCGCCACCTGCGGCCTGACAAGACTCCGCCCGGCACACCCGGACCAGGTGCCTGCCTGCGGGCAGGCCACGGAAGTAATGGTAGAAGGACACGACGCCGTGAACTTCGGCGCGCGACAGGTTCAGATCCTGAGCAATGAGCGGCACGGCTGCGGGCGGTATGAACCCGAGAGTGGCCTGTACTCCGTGCAGCACTTCCAGCAGCGGCCCCGGACGGCTCCTGTGGGTGTCGAGCACGCGCTCCACGGCTTCCCGCTGTGCGCTGGTCAGCTCCGACCGTGGAGACGGCGATGTCGAGGGTTGGCTCATCAGGGCTCCAGGGCGAAATTCCCGGCCGTCGGATTATCCACCGTCCCGGAAAGGATTTGGCTCAGCAGTGTCAGCAGGGTCGCGCGGCCGCTTGCACCGATCTGCTGCGTCAATCGGGCTTCCTGGGCGGCCTGAAGTTCCCACGCGCGGCGCAGCAACCCCCGGCCCCGGGCTGTGAGGTGCAGTGCATAGGAGCGCCGATCCTGCTCGACCGACTTGCGCACCAGCAAACCGCGTACTTCCAGCCCTCTGATCAGGGGCACGAGATTCGCTTTCTGGAAGCCCAGCGCAGCGCAGACATCCGACTGGCTGAGTCCCGGATTGCCATGCACGATCATCAACACGCCAAATTGCCCGGGGCGCAGATTGACCTCGCGTAGCGAGGTGACGAAGTCTGCGAACAGGGCCATCTGCGCGCGCCGTACCGTGTAGCCGATCGAGCCCGCGAGCGGGCTGAGATCCACGCCGCGCGAGCCGTCGCGGCCATTGCCCTGGCCGTTTTCGCGCTTGGCTTCCCTGGTTCGCGGACCGCCATTGCCGGACCGGCGCGTGGCTCGCCTTGATTGCGCTCGCGGAGCTGTCATTTGAATCGATCGATCAGTTCGCGGGGAATCGGCCGTGACTTGATGCCGTCGGGATCGTCCGGGTGGCGGCCGACCCACACGCGGGTCTCGAAACCCTCGATTGCCAGCTGCTCGCCCTTGAGCAGCCGATGCTGGACGCAGAAGCTCGAGCGGCGCCATTCGCTGATGCAGGTCTCGATGCTGACGTCGTCCCCGAACTTGGACGGGATCATGAACTTGGCGCTGATATCGACCACCGGGAAACCCACGATGTCGTACTGCTTGATCAGCGCCTGCTTCGGCAAGCCCACCCGCTCGAACATCGCCGCCGTGCAGGCGTCGAAGAACTGGAAGTAGCGCGGGAAATAGACGATGCCCGCGGGATCGCAGTCGCCCCATTCGATCCTCAGCGAACGCTTGATCTTCATCATGCGCGGGCTCCGGGCGAGGCGTTTTCGATCAGCAGGGCAATACCCTGTCCGCCGCCGATGCAGGCCGATGCGATGCCGTAGCGCAGGCGACTGCGTTGCAGCTCGCGCGCCAGCGTTAGCGTCAGGCGAATGCCGGTCGCGCCGAGTGGGTGACCCAGCGCGATCGCGCCGCCATTCACGTTCAGCCGGGACTCATCGAGATCCATCTGTCGAACGCACGCCAGCACCTGTGCGGCGAAGGCTTCGTTGATCTCGAAGCGATCGATGTCGGCGATCCTGAGGCCGGTTTCTTTGAGCAGCGCCTGGATGGCACCGACCGGCCCGAGGCCCATGCTGCCAGGATGCACTCCGATGGCGGCGCTGGCGACGAGGCGCGCGAGCGGTTCGAGCTTGCGCTCCTTGAGGTAACGCGACGAGCCGACCAGCACGGCCGCGGCGCCGTCCACGATCGCGGAGCTGTTACCGCCGGTCTGCACGCCGCCGAATGCGGGCTTGAGTTTCGCAAGTTGCTCGACGCTCGAGCTGCGTACATGCGTATCGGCCGCCACACCGGACCCGTTGCCACGTAACTTAATACCGCGCGCCTTGAACCCATCGACCTCGAAACTTTCGTCCCGGAGCGCACAGATCTCGCCCTCCAGGTATCCACTGGATTGCGCGGCCAGGGCCCGCTCGAAGCTGCGGGAAGCGAACTGGTCGACCGCAGCGCGGGAGATGTCGAAACGCTTGGCGAGCGTCTCCGCGGTGCCTCCCATGGTCGTATCTACCGCGGTATCGAGCAGCGCCTCCCACAGGAAATCCCTGAATTCGACCTGCCCCATGCGAAAACCGGTGCGATGTGTATAGGCGGCGACCGGATTGCGGCTCATCGACTCAGTGCCGACGCAGAGCGCGAGGTCCGCTCGATCCTGCGCAGTCGCATCCGCCGCCTGGCTGATCACCTCGATCCCGGTTCCGCACACGCGCTGCACCAGGTGTGCGGGCACTTCCACGGGGACGCCCGCATACAGGCCGATGTGCCGGGGCAGCAGGTAGGCGTCGAAGCTCGCCTGCGCCATCGAGCCGGCGATGACCGTATCCGCGTCCCCCGGCGAGGCACCGACGCGGGAGAATGCTTCGCGGGCAGCCTTGATGCCGAGATCGATCGGGGACACCAGGCTCGCGGCCTGCGCGAAATCGACGAAGGGAGTGCGAATTCCGCCGAGCAGCCATGCGTCCGGCCAACGCGCCACCAGCGCCCGCGAGTCGGATTTCGCAATCATTGGTCGGGGTAAAAATTAAGTCACTGGTTGTGGCGCCGCAGCTACGAGCAGCCGTGGAGCAAAACCCACTTGACCACGGGTTTTGCTACAGTTATAGAATATAACCGTTGGACGAGGATCGTCAAACGACCAAATGGGTCGGCAGGACCTGACTGCGGCGCCACACCAGCAGCGGAGCTGTCGCGTTGAAGTAGTTTGAAAGTCCGGGGGGACGATCATGGCTCAGCTCGAAACATTTTCGACGGCGGGCCTAGCGCCGCGTCGCAAGCTCGAATACTGGAACGACATCGCATGTGACACGTTCACGCCGGTGGTGTCGGACCCGATGGATCTGCGTGGCTTCACCGGCTGCCTCACCCGCACCCGGGTCGGCGAGATCCAGGCGGCCGAGGTCTATTCCGATCCGCAGATCGTGCGCCACTCGCGCCTGCAGGTGCAGCGTTCGCGCCAGGCGATGTTCTTCCTGCACATGCAGCTCGATGGCGACAGCATCAACCGCCAGGATGGTCGCGAGGCGCGACTGCTGCCTGGTGATTTCACGCTGTGCGACAGCACGCGTCCCTACGAGATGATTTTCGATCGCCCGAATCGCATGTTCGTGCTCGGCATGCCCGAGGGCCTGCTGCGCCGGCACCTTCCCTGCCCCGAGAGCGTGGTCGCGATCCTGATGTCGGGCAATTCGGGACTGAGCGGGCTGTTGTCCAATTTCCTGACCGACTTCTGGCGCCGCTGCCGGACGGAAGCCGATCTCGATTTCGCGCCCGGCATCACGCGCGCGATCCTGGACCTGGTGGCGAGCGCCTACGCCGGCGTGCAGCAGAACGAATCGGAACGCTCCTCGCTGGTGATGGCGCATCGCGTGCGCATCATGAACTACATCGAGGCGCATCTCGGCGATCCCGACCTTACCCCGACGCGCATCGCTGAAGCCTGTCGCATGACGACGCGCTACCTGCACCACCTGTTCTCCGATGAAGAGGAAACCGTGGCGCGCTACATCCTGCGCCGGCGCCTGGAAGAATGCTCGCGCTCCCTGGTCGATGATTCGCAGCGCGGGCGCACCGTTACCGAGATCGCATTCGACTGTGGCTTCAACAGCCCGACGCACTTCGGACGCGTGTTCCGCGCGCGCTACGGTGTGACGCCGCGCGAGTATCGCCGCTGCAGCATCACCGCATAGCTACGATTCGCTGACGAACTTGGTGACGAGACAGGCATCGAGCCCTTCGATGCCCTCCTCGCTCCCGTGCCCGCTCTCCTTCACGCCGCCGAACGGCGACTCCGGGACCGAGATCGCATAGCTGTTGATGCCGATCATCCCCGCTTCGATCTGCTCACCGAGCAGGTTGACGTTGCGCGATGAGCGCGAGAACGCGTAGGCGGCGAGGCCATAAGGCAAGCGATTCGCCTGCTCGATGGCGCCGTCGAACTCCGAGAACGGATTGAGGATCGCGACCGGCCCGAACGGTTCCTCGTTCATGATGCGCGCGCTGTTGGGCACGTCCGACAGCACTGTCGGCTGCCAGAAGTAGCCGCTGCCGGTGATGCGTGCGCCGCCGGTATGAAAGCGTGCGCCGTGCTTGCGTGCATCGCCCAACAGGGTTTCCATCGACTCGAGACGCCGGTCGTGCGCGAGCGGACCCATCTGCGTGCCGTCGCCCAGGCCGTTGCCGACCTTCAGCGCGCGAGCGCGCGAGGCAAAGCCGTCGACGAAGCGACCGTAGATCTTCTCGTGCACGTAGAAGCGCGTGGGCGAGACGCACACCTGCCCGGCGTTGCGATACTTCGAGAACACCGACTGATCGAGCACCTGCTCCACATCGACGTCATCGAACACCAGTACCGGTGCATGCCCGCCGAGCTCCATCGTGGTGCGCTTCATGCCCTCGGCTGCGAGCTTCATGAGCTGCTTGCCCACCGGGATCGAGCCCGTGAACGAGATGGCGCGGATGATCGGCGAGGCAAGGAGGTATGCGGAGACCTCTGACGGGACGCCGAACACGACCGACAGCACTCCGGCTGGCAGCCCTGCATCAGCCAGTGCGCGCGCCACTTCGAGTGCGGATCCCGGCGCTTCTTCCGCGGGCTTCAGGATGCACGGGCAACCCGCACCCAGTGCCGCGCCGATCTTGCGGGCCGGATTGCCGATCGGGAAATTCCAGGGCGCAAAGCCGGCGACCGGGCCCACCGGCTCCTTCATCACCGTCATGCGTACGCCCGAGGCGCGCTGCGGCAGCACGCGGCCGTACGCACGTCGCCCCTCCTCCGCGTACCACTCGAAGATCTCGGCGGAGAGCGCGACCTCCCAACGGGTCTCGGAAAGTACCTTGCCCTCTTCCATGGTCGCGATGCGCGCGATGGTCTCGGTGCGTTCGCGCAGCAGCTCGGCCGCGCGCCGCAGGATCTTGCCGCGCTCATGGGGCGGCTTGGCGCGCCACGCCGGGAAGCTGCGCTGCGCACCCTCGAGCGCGCGATCGAGGTCAGCTTTCGAAGCGTGCGGCAGTTGCCCGAGCACTTCTTCGGTCGCCGGGTTGAGCACCGGTTGCAGCACGCGGCCGTCGCCGCCGACCCATTCGCCGCCGATGAAGAGTCTCAGATCCGGATAGTTCGTGGCCATCGACATCTCCCGGCGCTCCTTCAACCATTCAATACCGAGGCCGGCACCCAGTTGCCATGCACGCCGACCCGCAATCGCAGCGGAATCTTGATGCGCGCGACCGGCCCGCGCTCCAGGTGCTGGGGCTCGACCACGAACATCTCGCTCTGATTCTCATCATGCCGGTCGACGAGGAACACGAGATAGCCCTCGTGGCCCGGGATCTGCGACGGAATATGCGCGTGCTCCTGCACGGTGGAGCGCTGGTCCATGGTCAGTCGTCGCACCTTGCCGCTTTTCGGTTCGATGCGCAGGATGGTGTTGAAGCCAGCTCCCACAGGCCCTGCGATCAGGGGCGGTGCGACGGTCGGATCGAAAGTCTCGTAGTACCCGACGTCGTAATCGACGAGCGCGTCCTTGTCGGCGACGCGCGGCAGGTCCCCGCCCGGCCCCAATATCGTCTCGTCCCACTTCTCCCCGGGCTTCGCCAGATCGAAGGTCCAGCGCACCAGGTCGCCCGCCATTTCCTCCGGCTTGATCTCGATGTTGGACGCCTCGCGAATGAAGGGAAACGGGCTGGTCTTGCCGCAGCCGAAATCGAGGTGCACGCGATCGCCCTCGGTGTACGCATTCATGAAATGGAACGCGGAACGCGCCGGCCCGCGAAACCAGCGCATGTCCCGCACCGTGCCTGCGCGCGGCATGATGCCGACGAAGCTGTCCTTGTCGGGCTCGAAGATCCAGTGCGGCCCGCCCGCCTTGAGGCGCGCGAGGTCCGCGGTGTGCGGAAACACCGGGAAGATCACGTGTTCCTTGGTGAGCGCGAAGTCGTGCATCAGCGCGCAATAGGGAACCTGGAACCATTCCTCGCGGGTCAGCTCGCCATTCTTGTCCGCGACACAGAAAGCCACATCGCGCGATGCGAGTCCGCTTGCCTCGTAGCCGAAGAAATGAAGTTCGCCGCTCTCGGGATCGAGGCGCGTGTGCGCCGTCATCGTCTGGCTGCGGAGCTTCCCGTTGTAATCCCACTCGCCAAGGGTGTCGAGCGTATCGGGGTCGATCTGCATCGCGTGATTGTCTTCCTTGAGCGCGAGCAGGCGCCCGCCATGGAAGATCGGCGTCGTGTTGTAAGCGCCGCGGCCCTTGCCGCGCACGCTGGGATCGTCGGTGTAGGGATTGCGATACAGGCCGTAGAGCGAACGCCGCGCCTGGCGCTCGTTCTTCCAACGCTCGCTCTGGATGTAGCGCTGCTTGAGATCCACGTGCCCATTCTCGAAACGCAGCATGCGCACCATGCCATCGCCACTGATGAAGGTGTCGTGTCCGAGCATCGGCGGGTATTGGTGGTCCGGGACGCTCTGGTACCAGGTGCCGTTGATTTCCAGGGGCAGCTTGCCTTCGACCACCAGGTCGTACACATCGCACTCAACTCGTGATGGCGCGTTGTAGCCGCTGAAATCCATCGATTCCGGAAATGGCGTCGTCATGCTCGACCTCGACTCGAATCTACTTCGACATCTTCCCGGTCACGGGATGTGGGTAGTGAAATGGAACATTGCGTGTCTCCGGCCAGAACGTCGGCGTCACGGCCTGCAGCTCGTCCGGGCCCAGCGGATTTTCAGGATAAGTCTTTTCGAACGGCAACAGGTGCGGCTTGTCGTTCGCCCAGCCCTTCTCATAATCCGCCTGCCACAGCATGTTGTAGTTGAGCACCTGGATCTTCCACACGCCGCGTTCCTTGACGTAGGAATTCTCGTAAGTCCCGCCTTCCCAGCATTGCGCCGGGAAATGCTCGACGCGATCGCGCTTGCTCTCGTGCTGCCCCGCTGTCATCAGCGCGCGAAAGCGTCCCTTGGCGCTCAGGCCGTCCGGCGCCACGTCGACGATGTCCTGCATCTGCAGGTGATCGAGCAGAAAGCCATGCACCGGGCCATTGTGACCGCGGGTGAAAAGATTGCGGAACCACTCGCAATACAGGCGCCGTGCACCCGCCTTGCCCCGGTACACGCCGTTCAGGAAGTGCACGCGTGCGTCCTCGGCGAACAGATCCACCGCCTCGTCATACAGGCACTTGTCGATGTAGTAGCCGTACTTGAAATGCAGGCAGCGGACCACGTGCGTGTCCTCCATCAGGCCGATGCGTCGCGTCAGCTCATCGATGCGCGCGTTGAGGGCCTTGCTCTGATCGTCGTTCGCCATGCGCAATCTCCTTCGGAATTCAGCTCGGAGCGTTCGCGCGCAGCAGCGCGTCGAAATCATCGTCGGGCGTCAGGTAGCGTCCTGACAAGCCGTCATAGCGGCCGGACGCCAGTTTCACGCACATTTCGGCGCAGCGTGCCAGACCCGCCTGCGGGTCCGATTGCGCCTTGATCTCCTTGAGCGATGCGAGCATGTGCGGCAACCAACGCTGCGCGTCGGGGGAAGCCAGCGTCGCTTCCGCCATGTCAGTGATCACGGTTCCCGGCTCGATCGCGAACGCTGCGACGCGATGTTCCTTGCCCTCGGCAGCCAGGTGCTGCGCAAAACGGATCTGCGTCGCCTTGCCGACGCAGTACGCGGACAGGCTGGGCGCAACCTCCACGCCGCCGCGACTCGCCACGATCACGATGCGCCCGCCGCCCGCCTTGTGCATCCCGGGAAGCACAGCGCTCGCGAACAGGAGCGGCGCGCGCACGTGCAGCGCCTGCGAAGCCCACCATTCATCGGGATCGACAAAGCCGATCGGCCCGAACGGGCCGCCGTGACCGGCGTTGCTCACGAGTGTCGTTGCCGGCCCGAATGCCTCAATCGTGCGTTCGACCACGCGCGCCACGTCCTCACGCCGCGTGACATCGCCGGCCACGGCAATCGCGCGGCCGCCGTGCGACGTGATTGCCGCGGCTGTGTCGTCGATCTGCTTCTGCGTACGTGCGGTCACCGCGACCGCGGCACCTTCAGCGGCGAAGCGCAGCGCGATGGCGCGACCAAACCCGCGGCCCGCACCGGTGACGATCGCGACTTGCTGGTTCAGTGCTCCTGCCATGGGCAGCTCCGGCCTTGGCCAGGGTCAATCCGGCTTGACCCACTTTCCGGTGACCGGGTGCGGGTAGTGAAAGGGCACGACATCAGTGTCCGGCCACAGCACCGGCTTGGGATCGGTGATGAGCTCGTCCGGCCCGACCGGGTCCTTGGGATAGGTCTCGGAAGCGAACGGATATGCGTTCGCCGGCATATGTGCCCAACCCTTCTCGAACGTGCCATGCCACACGGCGCGATAGTTGAGCACCTTGATCTTCCAGATCCCGTTCTCCCGCACGTACTGATTCTCGTAGATGCCGCCCTCCCACCATTGCCGCGGAATACCCTTGCCCTCGTCGCGGCTCTCGTGGCTGCCCGCCTGCATGAGAGCCCGGGCGCGGACTTTCGCTGTCTTGCGGTCCGGAGCGACGTCCACGATGTCCTGCATCTGCGGATGATCGAGCAGGAAGCCCGGAATGGGACCGTTGCGGCCGCCCGTGAAATTGGTCTGGAACCGCCCGACGTACAGGCGCCGCACGCCGGCCTTGCCCTTGTAGCGTCCGCCCATGAAATGGACCTCGCCGTCTTCGGCGAATAGATCGACGACCTCGTTGTAGAGGCACTTGTCGATGTAATACCCGTAGGCGTGCTGGACCCTGCGAATCGCGTGCACGTCCTGCAGTACACCCACGTCGTGGCTCACCTGCTCGAGCTTCTTTTCGAGCGCCTGGATCTGTTCGGCCGTGCTCATTCGTGGACTCCTGGAGAATCGGTGTGTGGCCGGGCTATCTCGCAGCCCGCCCCGCGTGCACGCTCGACCGAAACGGAAATAAAAGTCGATGCTGAGCGCAATGTGACCGAGCGCCCGCCTGTGCCAAGATCGGGCGCCATGAGCCGCACTGCATCGCCAGAACAATCAAGGGCTTCCGTCCCGCCCGCCAAGGGCTACAAGCGCATCGCGACCGAGGAGGCGTTTGCTCCGCCAGAAATGTTCGAGCTGTATCGCAAGCTCCTCGAACGGCCCGAGTTCGACGACCCGGGCTTCAGGAGCTTGTGGGGATTCTATCTCTCGAGCCCCAGCCCGCGCGCCACGCAGATCATCACGCGCATCCAGGATCTCGGCGAGCAGCGGCTGCGCGACATGGACGCGACCGGCATCGATCGGCAGATCCTGTCCCTGACGTCCCCGGGCGTGCAGGTCTTCGACGCCGCGACCGGGACCTCTCTCGCTCGTTCGTTCAACGATCAGCTCGCCGAAGCGATCCGCGAGCATCCCGATCGTTATTCGGGCCTGACGGCCGTGGCGCCGCAGGACCCGCAGGAAGCCGCAAAGGAAATCGAGCGGGGTGCGACACAGCTCGGCCTCAAGGGCGTAATCGTCAATTCGCACACGCTGGGCGAATACCTCGACGATCAGAAGTACTGGGACATCTTCGCGGCCGCTGAAGCGTTCAATGCTCCCATCTACATCCATCCGAACACTCCGTCGCGCGGGCTGATCGGGCCACTGCTCGAGCGCGGGCTGGAGTCGGCGATCTACGGGTTCGCGGTGGAGACGGGCCTGCACCTGCTCGCGATCATCACCAGTGGCGCCTTCGACCGCTTTCCGGAGCTGAAGATCATCGTCGGCCACACGGGCGAAGCGTTGCCGTTCTGGCTGTACCGCATCGACTACATGCACAAGGCCTCGGTCGCCTCAGGCCGCTATCCCGGGATGAGACCGTTGCGCAAGCGCCCGAGCGATTACCTGCGCGAGAACGTGTACGTCACCAACAGTGGCGTCGCGTGGGAGCCGGCGATCCTGTTCTGTCATTCCGTGCTCGGCGCCGACCGGGTCATGTACGCGATGGACTATCCCTACCAGTACCTGGCGGAAGAAGTGATCACGTGCGACAACCTGGCGCTCAGCGATACCGACAAGAAGAAATTCTTCCAGCTGAACGCCGAGCGCGTGTTCTCGCTGTGAGGAGGAAGGAACGATGAAAGCCTGGATCGTGCCGAAGGGTTGTCAGAAGCTCGACGAAGTGCGGCTCGAGGAGCGCCCTACCCCGACACCCGGCCCGCAGCAGGTGCTGGCCCGCATGCGCGCCGCCTCGCTCAACTATCGGGATCTGCTCGTCGTCACGGGCGGCTACTTCGGCGGCACCGCGCAGCGCGACACGATTCCCCTCTCGGACGGCGCAGGTGAAGTGGTCGCGATTGGCAGCGAAGTGACCCGGTTCAAGGTGGGCGACCGCGTCTCGGGCACCTTCTTCCAGAACTGGATCGACGGCCCTCCGGCCCCCGAGCCGCGCCCCGCAATCGGTTCTCCGGCCGACGGCGTGCTGGCGGAGTGCATCCTTCTCGACCAGCGCGATGCCGTGGCTATTCCTGCGCACCTGTCCTTCGAGGAAGGTGCGACGCTGTCCTGTGCGGCGGTCACGGCGTGGAACGCGCTGATGAACGCATGCCAGGTGAAGGCGGGCGAAAGCGTCCTGGTGCTTGGCACGGGCGGCGTATCGATCTTCGCATTGCAGTTTGCACGCATGGCCGGCGCGCGCGTGTACCTCACTTCATCGAGCGACGAGAAGCTCGAGCGTGGCCAGGCCCTTGGCGCCACCGGGCTCGTCAACTACAAGCGCACGCCGGATTGGGACAAGGAGATCCTGAAGCTCACCGACGGCCGCGGCGTCAATCACGTGATCGAGGTGGGCGGCCCGGGCACGCTCGGCAAATCGATGCAGTGCGTCGCCTATGCCGGCAAGATCGCCATGATCGGCGTGCTCGCCGGCTTCCAGGGCGATACCAACCCGCATCCGGTGATGCGCAAAGGCGCGAGCATGCACGGCATCTTCGTCGGCAACCGCGCGATGTTCGAGCGCATGAATGCAGCGCTCGAGGTCAACGGCATCAAGCCAGTGGTCGACAAAGTGTTCCCGTTCGAACAGGCGAAAGACGCCTATGTCTATCAGCAAAGTGGCGCGCACTTCGGCAAGGTCGTGATCCGCATCTAGGGCTTCTGCCCGAAGTCGTGCCGGTTTGCCTGGAGATAGTCCCGCTCCGGCGGCGTGTTCTCGCGCCCCAGGATCGCATTGCGGTGCGGGAAGCGCCCGAAGCGGCGGATGATGTCGCGGTGCTGCTCGGCTGAACGAGTGCACACGTCGAAGAAAGAGCGCATGAACTGCGGCGCATCCAGAGCCAGCGTGGAGCATGCCGCGACGGCGCGTTCCTGCGCGTCACGATTCTCCGCGTGCTGCAGCGGCATGTAAAAGAACAAGCGCTCGAGTGGAATCAGCTCCGCATCAGCGTGCAGGCGCATTCCCTCCAACGCCAGATCCAATGCCATTGCATCAGTCGCAAATGCACGCGGCGTGCCGCGAAACACATTGCGCGGAAACTGGTCGAGCAGCAGGATCAGGGCCAGTCGCGCGCGGGGCGCCGCCTCCCAACTCTCCAGCTTTCTGGCAGCGGCCCGCTCGATCTCGGCGCGAAACTCCCGCTCGATCTGCCGGTCGACATCCGCGAGTGCACCCTCACCGAACCAGAACTCGCTGCGATTCTCGAGCGCCTTCGCGCTGTTCGGCACGTCCGCGAACCAGAAGCGCAGGATACGTTCGCTTGCTGTGAGATTGGATTTTTCAGTCACGGCTCGGCGACACTGGGACCCGTGGAAAGAGTCTTCACCCCAAAGGATCCGGATTTTAGCGCACGTGTGCGGGCGAGCTTCAACCGCCAGCAAGTGATGGCCGCGCTCGGCGTGACACTGGTGCAGATCGATGCCGGACGCGTGGAACTGCAGCTCGCCTTCGATCCGAAGCTGACGCAGCAGCACGGGTTCATGCACGCCGGCATCATCGCGACGGCCCTCGACAGCGCCTGCGGTTACGCCGCGTTCTCACTCATGCCGGCGGACGCCGGTGTGCTGAGCGTCGAATACAAGATCAATTTCATCGCACCTGCAGCGGCGGAGCGGTTCCAGTTGATCGGCACCGTCGTGAAGGCGGGACGCACGCTCACGGTGTGCCAGGGCGAGGCTATCGGGCTGCGTGGCGCAGAGCGCTTGCTGATTGCAACGATGACGAGCACGGTAATTGCCGTGCAGGGGCGTAGCGACGTTCAGCAGTAGTCGCACAGCCCCGCAGACACATAGAATAGGACCGCATCATCACCAGGAGGCCGCTCCATGAGCAAGGGCATGGACCAGAAGCGCGAAGGCAAGAAAAAGCCACAGAAGTCACTGAAGGAAAGGCGCGCGGAGAAGCGGGCCAAGAAGGAGGGCAGCTGGACGCCGCCCGGCGGCATCAGATAAGGCCGCCATCCGTCACTTCGCGGGCGCGTACAACCCGTCGAAAGCCTGGGCCCAGGTCTTACCTCCGTCGGTAGAGGTCTCCCATAGCTGGCGCACGTTGCCGCCGGTGAGGGGCGTCCAGGTGATGCGATGCAAGTCTACTTGGCCCGCACTTGCACCTGGGCGCTGACCTTCAAGGCGCATGGCGCCATTCTCGAAGCGTCCCTCGAGCACCAGCGCATTGCCCGACTGGTCTATCCACGTCTGGTGCCACACTTTTCGCGGCGCGTCGTAGTAGTTGAGGCTGTTACCCACCAGCCCGCTGACACCGTGCCAGTTTTCGTGCAGCGCGCAGCCACCCAGGATGCTCTCGATGTGATTGGTGCCCGCGACCTTCCCGTTCTCGGTCACGTTCCACAAGCCGAGCCAGAAGTCGAACTGGCGGTATTCATCTCGCGAACAAGGCTTCTCCTGGCTGCGTTCCTCAGCGGCGTGGGTTGACGTCGAAGTACTCATGGAAGCTGCGCCCAGCGCGAGAATCAACACCGTTATCGAATGCCGGTCCACGAGTCCCAGCCTACGCAACACTACTGCGCCGTCAAGGGGCCAGCGTGGCATGGATTGCGGACTTGGCTATCGAGAGACGCAACAACCCTAGGCGCGGTGTGCGCCCATTCGCTCGACGCTGCGGGCGTAAGGCTTCAGTCCCAGCCAGAAGCAGATGATCGAGATTGGCCCCATCACGACTGCCGTCGCTGCCAGCGAATAGCGCAGCATGTTCTCATCGCCGAACACGAAATTGGTAAAGCTCGCGACGATCGTCGCACCCAGCCCGAAGCCGACGATGTTGAACACGAACAGGAACAGCGCCGTCACCTGCCCGCGCATCCGGTTGGGCGTGACGATCTGGAGCGCCGCGTTGTAGGGGCCGGGGCTCAGCATCGCGCCCAGGAAGCCCACGATGATGAGCGAGATCGCGAGTTCCGGGGTTGGCATGAAGGGATAGAGCAGCGCCGGAAGCAGACTCAGAACCGACGCCAGCAGCGTCACGCGCAGGTTGGCATCGAGCCTGCCCCGCTTCGCCCACCATTCGGCAAGCATGCTGCCAGCGATCAGGCTGAATGGCCCGAGAATCACGATCGCGATGCCGAATACCGTGGCGAACTGCGGTGCACTCCAGCCATAGGTGCGCTGGAAGAATGCCGCGTACCAGGCCTGGTGACCGAAAGCGAGCACGGTGTTCGATGCCACACCGATGAACATCGGCCCATAGGTCGTCCAGTGCCTGAGCAGGTAGGTGACGACTTCGCGGATCGGAATCGACGCTGCACTACCCGCAGGAGCGACGGCCGCGATGCCCCGACGAATGGGCTCCTTCACAGTCATCATCAGCGCCGCGACGATGAATCCCGGCAGCCCCACCACGATGAACACCATCTGCCAGTCGTACAGCTCACCGATCACGGGCAGCGAGATCGACGGCCATGAGCTGATCCATGCGATCGCCGCGCCACCCGCCAGCAGCGACATGCCGGTCCCGGCGATGAACCCGAAGTTGAGCACCGCGATGGCGCGCGGCAGTTTTCGCGGCGGAAACAGGTCCGCCATCATCGAGAAAGTCGCGGGCCCGCTGCACGATTCGCCGGCGCCGACGCCGATGCGCGCCAGGAACAGCTGCCAGAAATTCTGTGCCAGACCGCACAGCGTGGTCGCGATGCTCCAGGCCGTGATGCCGCAGGTGAGAATCAGGCGCCGGCTGCGCGAATCGACCATGCGTGCGATCGGCAGGCCCAGGATCACGTACATGCACACGAACGCGAAGCCGATGATCAGGCTGATGCGAAAATCGCTGAGCTGCAGGTCGCGCTTGATGGGCTGCACCAGGAGCCCGACGATGCCGCGATCGAGAAAATTGACCATGAGCGCGAGCGCGAAGATCGCCACGGCGTACCAGGCTTGTCGCGGGCCCGGCCACGGGCGGTTATCGGCCGCGGGGGCCGTTGACGCCGCAGGAGTCAGATCATTCACGCCGCACCTCACAACCCGTCATTGTCTGACCCGCGGCATTTCCTTCTTGCGCGCGCGCCGTCCGTCTTCCATTGCCATGCGCTTCGGGTCGGGCGCGGCGACCGGCAAGGCCGCGAGAATACCGTCGAACAGCTCGCGCAATTCCTCCTTGAATTCCGCGTGCGGAAACAGGTAGAGCTCGTTGCGCCGGATTCCCTCGAGCACGCGTTGCGCCACGTCGATGGGCGCCATGCCGACCGAGAGTACCTGATCGAGCCGCGCAATATCCTCCTTGCTGACGCGATAGCCGCTGCGCGTCAGGTGGTTTGGACGGCTCAGCACCGCTTCGTGAATGTTGCTGCGGACGAAGCCGGGGCAGAGGACGGAGACGCCGATGTTGTGTGGCGCGAGGTCGTAACGGAGCGACGCCGTCAGCCCGAAGACCGCGAATTTCGACGCCGAGTAGATACCGAACCCGGGCCCGACGATCAGCCCGGCCATCGACGCGGTGTTGACGATGTGGCCGCCCTCGCCGTGCGCCTTGATGCGCGGCACGAACGTCTGAATGCCGTTGATCACGCCGTCGACGTTGACGCCCATGATCCAGTCCCAGTCCTCGTAGGTCGCCTGGTCCATCGGTCCGAAGATGCTGACACCGGCGTTGTTGCAGACCAGGTGCACTTTGCCGAACACCCGCAAGGTTTCATCGGCTGCCCGCTCCATGGCCTTGCGGTCCGTGACATCGAGCTCGATGCCGTGCACGTTGTGGCCCGCACCCTTCAACTCAGCGAGCGCGCGCTCCAGGTGATCGGGGCGGATGTCGGCGATCGCCACTTTCATGCCGGCCTCGCTCAGGACCTTCGCCAGTCCCAGGCCGATGCCGCTGCCGCCACCGGTCACGAACGCAATCTTGCCCTTGATCTCTTTCATCGATTGCCCTCCCGATCCGCTCACCTGGATTTGCGCGCGGGTTTGCGCGCCGGCTGGCGCTTGCGACCCTTCCTGGCCTTTGGCTTGCGACGTTCCGCCAGCCGCCGGTCGCGCTCCGCCGCGAACATCGGGTTCCTGAGCACGGCGACCGAGGCGGCGACCCGTCGCGCGGGCGGTTTCTCGACTGGAAATGAAGCAAGGATCGCAGCGAAGCGCTCGCGCAGGCCCGCCTCGTACTCCGGATGCGTCAGGATGTAGAGGTCATTGCGACTGATCCCGCGCAGCACACGCTTGCCGACCTCCATCGGATCCATACCCGTCGGCAGAACCTGCTCACGCATGACCGCGTCATCCAAGGCACGGAAGCGCGTGTTGCGATAGCGCGCCGGCCGGGAATTCTCGCCCGCGAAGATCGCCGTGTTCACGAGTCCCGGGCACAGCACGGACACGCCGATACCGTGCGGCATGAGCTCCGCGCGCAGCGTTTCCATATAGCCGACGAGAGCGTACTTGGTCGCGGCATAGATACCGCCGATGCGCGCGAGCAGGCCCGACATCGATGAAGTCGTGACGATGTGACCGCCCGCGCCGTGCGCGCGCATGCGCGGCAGGAAAGTCTGCACGCCGTTGACGACGCCACCCACGTTGACGCCGAGCGCCCAGTCCCAGTCGTCGTAGGTCGCTTCGAGGAGCGAGCCGAACACTCCAACGCCGGCGTTGTTGCACAGGACATGAATCGCGCCGAATACGCGCTCCGCTTCATCGGCAGCACGCACCATCGCTTCGCGATCGGTGACATCGAGCCGGATGGCGTGGACACCCTGCGGACGTGCGTGAAACAGCTTCAACGCCGCATCCAGATGCTCCTGGCTGAGATCCGTGATCACGACCTGCATCCCGGCACCGTGAAAAACCCGCGCCATGCCCAGCCCGATGCCACTGCCGGCGCCGGTGATGAAAGCCACTTTGCCCGCTATATCCTTCATGTGACTCCCCTCAGGCCCAGGCGCGGGCGCGCACGACGCTGCGTCCGTACGGTTTCAACCCGTACCACGTCACGAACACCGCCAGCGGACCCATGATGGCGGCGGCGGCAGAGAGCGAGTAGCGCAACGACGCGTCGCTGCCGAAAACGTAATCCGTGAACAGGGCGACGAATACGGGCCCGGAGGCGTAGCCCACGACGTTGAAGACGAACTGGTACGCCGCACGCACCTGTCCGCGCATTTCGTTGGGGGTAATGATCTGCAACGCGGCGTTACCCGGAGCGATGCCGAGCGAGGCCACGAAAAGATTCAGGCCCGCGAGCGCCAGGGCCCAGTTCGGATCGGGCATCAGCGGGTAAAGGATCGATGTGGGCAGCACCGCGATGGTGGCGATTTGCAGCACGCGAAGGTTGGCGTCGTCAAAGCCTTGCTTCGCAAACCTTTCTGCAAGCCAGCTCCCCGACAGCAGGCCGAGCGGCGACAGGATCAGCGAAATCACGCCGACCTTGTACGCGGTCTGGGGTGTGGCCCAGCCGTAGGTACGCGAAAAGAATTCGAACATCCAGCCGGTGGTGCCGAAGCTGAGCATCGTCTTGATGCCCATCGCGATGAAGATCGGCGCGTATGTCTTCCACTCGGCGCCGACGAAGTGCAGCACTTGCGGGATCGGGACCGCTCGCGGTTTGCCGTCGACGAGCGATGCTCCACCGGAAAGCAAGCCGCGACGGCGCGGCTCGTGCACGGTCCCCATCAACAGGGCCAGTACCAATCCAGGCAGGCTGACCGCGATGAACACCAGCTGCCAGGGACGAATCTCACCCAGGACCGGGAGCACGACCGGCGGCATGCCCTCGATCGCCTGGATGACCGCGCCCCCGACAATCGTTGCGAGTGCGGTGCCGTAAGCGAAGCCGATCGCATTGATCGCGAGTGCACGTGGAAGCTGCCGCGGCGGAAATGAGTCCGTGAGGATCGAGTAGGTGGCCGGTGCGAATGAAGATTCTCCTGCTCCCACACCCGCGCGCGCCCAGAACAGCTGGCCATACGTGCGGGCCACGCCACAGCACGCCGTCATCAGGCTCCAGAAGGCGATGCCGATGCCGATGATCAGGCGCCGGCTGTGGCGATCGGCGAGACGCGAGATGGGCAGTCCCAGGACTGCGTAAACGATGACGAACGCGGGACCGATCAGGAAACTCACCTGCGTGTCGCTGAGCTGCAGGTCGCGCTTGATGGGACCGATGAGCAGCTGGATGACACTGCGATCGATGGTGGCCACCAGCAGGCCGACCGTCAGAACCCCGAGCGCGTACCAGGCGCGCCGGGGATGCGGCCAGGCGTCGCCGGGGCTAGCGGCGCTCGGGCTCGTGCTCAATTCGAACCCGTGCGCGGCCGCTGCGTCGGCCTGAACCCCAGAAGCCGCGGATCAATTTCGCGGAACAGCTTCTGAAAATCGTAGCTGCACGAGCGGCCTGCCTGGTAGGGAATGCCGTTCGCCGACATCTGGTTGAATTCCTTCGGCACGTCGCGAAAATCGTCGGCGTCCAGCCACAGCCGCAAAAGGTGACGTCGGCGCTCGGGGTCGGGGAATTCCTCGAACGCACGGCGCGCGTGCAACACCGTGTAGTTGTTGATGACCAGCATGTCGCCGTAGTCGAGCGAGAAGCTCACGGCGGTTTGCGACTCGCGCGCGATCGCATCGAACAGGTCGATCGCCTCGAGCTCGGTGTCAGTGATCGGGATGCCGAGCTCATGATGGCCGGCGATGTAACCGGCGCGCGCGTTGCGACAGCTCACCTGGCCGCTGCGCACCGCGAAGACCGGGATGCGATACGGCGTCACGGGTTCCTCGTCAGGACCTTCCTCACCCAGGCGGTGGTAATGGAAGCCGCGATACAGCGGCTCCAGCAGGTGCGGCGCGCGCCGCGCGATCTCATCGTGGATACGCACGGCGCTCCCGAGCCGGCTCTCGCCACCGGACTTGGCCGGCTGCCAGCAGGCGAGCGACAGCATCGCCGTGACGTCGTTGTGCAGGCCGAGCTCGAGCGCGCTGCGGTACATGCGCGGTGTCGATTCGAACGCAGTGGCATCGATCACGTGGGCGAGCAGTTCACCCTTGGCGTTCTGCGACAGCGCATGGCCGAAGTGCGTGCCCACGCCCCAGACGACGGCTGCGAACTCATCGAAGCTGAGGCCGTGGCGTGGCAGGGCGCGCAGCAGTATGAAGCCGCGACCGCTGCGCACCTGTTCATAGGCTTGCCGGAGCTTGTGCGCGAGCGCACTGCAGCGAAAATCCTGCGGCTCGAGCGCGTGCGGGGGAGTGAGTCGGCCGGCCGCAGCGACTTTCCGGACCGCTGCCAGCAGCTCCTGGCGATCAGCCTCGGTCAGTGCGACGCTGTACTCGACCTCGCTCGCGAAACTGCCCGCATCCCAGGCAGCCGGGTCCGGCATCACCCGTCCTGCGTGACTGCTGTCAATACGTTGCACGGTCCACCTCTCACTCTTCGCTTCCGTCGAAGCAAAAAGGCGCGCCTGATCAGCCGGGCGCGCCTCGAGTTCTGCGGAGTCGGGCGCGCCCTGCGCGCCCTATCCGATCCGCATTACTGGAAGTTGCGGGTGAACTGCACGTACCAGGTGCGCGGCATACCGGGCTGACCTTCGATCGTCGGCTGGCCGAAAGCGGTCAGGTCGAACTTGTTGAGGAAGTACTCCTCGTCGGTCGCGTTGTTGAGTCCTACGGACGCGTTCCAGGTGCTCTCCGGGCTGTTCCATTCGAGGCGCACGTTCAGCAACTCGTAGCTATCTGAGCAGAAGTCCTTGGCGCTGATGTTGTTCGTGGTGCCGGTCAGGTTGGTCTGCAGCCCCGGGCAGATTTCACTCTGTCCGTAGTAGTCGAGGCGCGGCGTCAGCTTGCTGCCATTGCCCAGGCCAAAGTCATAACTCATGCTGAAGCTCCAGTTGTACTTCGGCACGTAGATGGGCTCATCGCTCGTGATCTTGGTCAGGTTCGGGTTGTTGAGCAGGCCAGGGTTGTCGAACTCGTCGCCATTGAAGTCCGTGTAGCCGTACTGAGCCGAGATGTTGAGCGCTTCGGTCGGCCGGAACGCGATCTCGAGCTCGGCGCCCTGAACCGTCGCCGGAATGTTCTGATAGAACGTGCGCGAGGTGACCGCATCGCAAGTCTGGCCAAGCGAGTCGGTGAACGCGCCATTCGGGTTGAGGTTGTACTGCGGCGGATTCGATCCGGGAATCAGCAGGCACTCTGTGCCGCCGACCGGCAGGATGCGCTGGTTGTAGTCGATGTAGAACACCGCCAGGTTGGTACGCAGGCGCCGATCCGCCCAGTCGGCCTTCATGCCGACCTCGTACGAAGTCGCCTCCTCGCCGTCCACTTTCACGAACTGCGTGACCTGGAAGGGGCGCGGATTGAAGGCCTGTGGCCGGTAGCCGGTGGCCGCCGATGCATAGGCCATGAACGTGTCGGTGAACTTGTAGTCGATGCCCGCCTTCCAGTCGGTGTGGTTCTCCGAGGTGCTGAGAGTCGTGCGCACGATCGTATTGTCGAAATTCTCGTCCTTGTCGTCCTTGGAGTAGCGCAGCCCGGCCGTGAGGCTCAGCTTGTCGGTGACGTCGAATACAACGTGCGCATAGGCCGACTCGTCCTTGGACTTGGTCTCGTTGAGGCCGTTGACCAGGAACGCGCCCGGGACGAATGCCGGGATCGAAACCTGCTGGCCGCTCGACATGTTGCCGTCGTAGTAGAAGCCACCCACAACCCAGTCGAATCGATTCATGGCGCGTCCGCTGAAGCGCAACTCCCCGGTCGCGCCATGGAAGGACTGGCGCCCATCGACCGTCTGCTCGCCCAGCGGCGAACCGTCGGCATCGGTGGCGAACTGACTGTCGAAATCGCTGTAGGAACCGATCACTTCGACCCGGAACGCCTCGCTGCCATGCCAATCCGCCTTGGCCGAGTAGGTGTGCTGCTGGAGCGCGGTTACCGGCTTGAACTCGATGCCACTCGAAGGATCGGAATAGGTCGCGAAACTCGCCAATGGGCTGTTGGTCTTGAAACGCTCGTCGTACGGGACTCCGTACGCCGTGACCATCGCGTTGCTCCAGAAGTTGAACGGCGGCGGCAGCTGGCCGGTGAACGGGCCCGTCGTGTTGCGCGCAATCGCCACCAGCGTGTCGGCGCGCGCCTCGGAGTTGTCGTCTTCGATCTCGGCACTCAGCGTGAGATCGAACGCATCGCTCGGTGCGAACCGCAGTTGCCCGCGCGCCCCGGAGACATCCGTGCCGCCCTGGGTGCCGATCTGGCAGCCGGCCTTGCGGTTGAAGATCTTTTGCGGAAGGTTGCCGCCCGCGCTCGGGTACAGGCACTTGAAGTCGTACACCTTCTGGTAGCCGTCGGCCTGCTTGGAAACGCCGGTCACGCGTGCAAACACGGTGTCGGAGAGCGCGAAGTCGTAGGAACCACGCAGGTCGAGGCGATTGAACTGCCCGTAGGTCACCTGGATGTTGCCGGTGTTGTCACCCTGCGGCTTCTTGCTGATATAGCGGATGGCGCCGCCGAGTGCGCTACGGCCGAACAGCGTGCCCTGCGGCCCGCGCAGCACTTCCACGCGCTCGATGTCCATCAGGTCGATCATCGAGCCCATGGTCACCGGGTGCAGCACGTCGTCGAAGTAGATCGAGACGCCAGGCTCGAACTCCGCGAGGAAGTCGTACTGGCCGATACCGCGGATGAAGGCGGACATCGTGTTGCCGAACGCGGCCTGCGTCGGGCGCAACGACAGGTTGGGCACGGTGTACGCAACCTGGTAGGCCTCGGTAAAGTTGCGGTCCTTGATGTCCTGCGCGGTGATCGCGGTGATCGCGATCGGTGTCTCCTGCAGCTTCTCCTCGCGGTACTGCGCGGTGACGATGATCTCTTCCAGGGCACCCGCAGCCTCTGCAGAAACCTGGACCTGCTTCTGTTGCGCCAACACGCTCGGCGCGGCGAGCAGCAGCAGCGGAGTGGTAATTGTCAGGATCGCCGATGGAACAAGGCGGATGAGTTTCTTCATAGTCGATCGCCCTCGCAGACGGGTGCCCCCCCGATCGTTGTGGTCTAAATGGTACGGATGGTGACTCGCGTATCCAGAACCAGACTCAATTGATCAACCCCATGCATCCGCCCGATTACAACGCGACTGCGGCCGCAATAGTCGATCTACAGAGAACGGCGAGTCAACCGACAGCGCACGGTTAGCCATAGTTTTCAATGCAATGTCGTGTTTGAACCACGTGTGCCAGTGGAGCATTCAGCTCAACCAGAGCAGGGCCAGTGGTATGTAAAGCAGCCCGAGAAGGACGGACAGCGACGTGGCGCTCGCTGCCAGCTCGACGTCGAGTGATTCGCGCTGCGCCAGCACGACAACGGTGAAGCCGATCGGCGCCGTGCAACCGACGATCGCCACCGTGCGAGTCAGGCCATGGAGCCCGAGGAGCAGGGTGCACACCAGTGCCATCGTGATTCCAACGGCCAGATGGATTCCGACAGCCGCCAGGGCGGGTCTGGAGAGCGCGCGTCGGCCATCGAAAAGCACACCGAGTGCGACCGGCACCAGGAGTACCACCCAGCCACCGATCGATTGCAGCGTATCGAGCGCGACGCTGGACACCGGCAAGGCGAAGAGATTGATGATCAGGGCCAGGGTGAGTGCCCAGAGCGGCGGGAATGAACCGAGCCGCTGTACAGCTTGCCACCAGCTGTTGGCCCGACGCCCGAGACGCGCCGCGAGCAGGTAGCCGAACGTGCACAGCATGGTCGCGTTGCCGAGATCGAAGAGCGCGACCTCCGCAAAACCGTCCGACCCTCGCGCGGCGAGAATGAAGGGGTACACGAGGCTGATATTGAGCGCCGTGAAACAGCAGACGAAGGCGCCATAGGCCTGCGGCTCGAGCGCCAGTCGACGCCCCACGACCGCAGCCAAGGTACAACCGACCAGGATCGTCACCGCCGCGGACACCGGTAACCAGACCAGTTGCGCGTGCAGCGGCAGACGACTCACGCCGGCGAGAATCAGCGTCGGCAGCCCGATCCACACGACGATCGTGAGCAAGCGCTTGCCGTGGCCAGCATCCAGCACTTTCCAATGCCGCAACGACAGGCCGACGAAGAACAGGACGACGATCGCCGCTAACCGCAACGTCTGCATCAGGTCGGCATCCTACCTGCTTCTTGATCTTCTTCTGCTGGCCGGTTCGTCACCCGAGCCCATCCTCCGGCCCACTACGCAAAAGGTGCGCTGAGGTGTCCCGCGAAAGCTGACCTCAGTTCTTCTGTGTGGTCACGTCGTGTTCTGGGCTGGGGGGACGAACCGGCCAGCAGAAGAAGATCTAGGTGGCACGGATGCGGAACACGCGCTCGGCGTTGCGGTGGAAGATCTTCGCCTTGTCTTCGTCGGAGATCGGCGCGTCATTCATGAAGCGCACCGCTTCGTGCGTTTCCTGGTACGGGTAGTCGACTGCCCACATGATGTTGTCGGCGCCCAGCACTTCGATACAGAACTCGAGCGCCGGATGCCAGTTCACGCCGCTGGTCGTGATGAGGAAATTGCGCTTGAAATACTCGCTGGGTGTGAGTTGCAGCTTCGGCCGGTCCATGGCCACCGGCGCGCGCGCGTGCATCCAGTCCATGCGGTAGAGCGCGTACGGGATGTTCTCACCCATGTGACCGATCACGATCTTGAGCGTCGGATATTTGTCGAATACGCCACTCATGATGAGACGCACGGCGTGCAGCCCGGTCTCGACCGCATAGCCCCAGATCGCGTGTTCGAGGTGGTACTTGCGGTACGGCTGCGCCATCGCGGGCGACGGGGAACGCGGGTGGATATAGATCGGCACGCCGAGCGCGGCGGCGGCCTCGAGAATCGGCCAGAACTTCGGCTCGTCCAGGTATTCGCCGTTGGTGTGCGAATTGATCATCACGCCGTTGAGCTTGAGCGTGCGGATCGCGCGCTCCAATTCCCTGACTGCGCGCTTCGGGTCCTGCGGCGCAATTGTCGCCAGTCCGGCGTAGCGGCCGGGATGGCGTGCGATGGCTTCGGCGAGCCGATCGTTGCCGAGTGCCGCGACTGAAACAGCGAGTTCCGTTTCGAGCGCCTGCACCCCGGTCGAGGTCAGTGCCAGCAGGTGCACGTCGATCTCGGCCTCGTCCATGATGCGCAGCCGCTCCGCGTCGACATCGAGCAGACGCTGCGACAGCAGCCCGCCGTCGGTCTGCGCCCGCGCCAGGAACAGGTCCGGATCGTAGCCGCTGCTCTTCTTGAGCAACTCGCGCCAGGCGTCGAACTGCTCGGGAATCGCGAACGCCTCCTCGGTGGCAATCTTGCGATAGCGCATGCCTGACCTCTAGCCCCAGCGAGACGGTTCGCAACCCGGCACGAACGCCTGTTGCGGCTTGCCGGTCCTGCTGAGCGCCAGTGCCTCGCGCACTGCGCGCCGCTCACGCATCCGGTTGAGGAAGTCGCTGATGCGCGGGGTCCCCTTCTCGCTCACGAGCTCAGGAACCAGATCGGGAAGCGAGTTGAGCAGGGAGAATGCCTCGATATCCGCAATCGAGTAGCTCGAGCCGTTGAGCCAGGGTCCCTGGCTCAAGGCGGTTTCGAGGCGACCGATCGGGAATGCCAGTCGCTGTTTCAGCGTTGCCAGGCGCGCCTCATCGTGCGTTCCGTCGAGCACCGCGCTCCACGCGGTTCGGCGCTCGAGAGGCTCGATGGCGGCCAGCTGCGACTCGAGCTGCTTCGGGTCGCGTTGTTTGAGAGCCGGAGCCAGGTACTTCTCACAACCGAGCGCACATACGCCAGGGCTGAGCTGCAGGGTCAGGAATTGTCCCCAGGCGCGCGCGCGATAGTGCTGGTAGGCATTGCCGGGATACAGATCCGTGCCCGGCAGGGCGTCCGCGATGTACTCGAGCATGAAGAAGGAGCTGCTCACGATCGTACCGTCATGAACCAGCACCGGACCTTCGCGCTCGAGATGCAGGTTCGACTCCACGTTGCGCGGAAATCCCGGCGCGAACTGCTCGAACTGCGCCGCATCGAAGTAGCGGCTGCTGAACGGCGCCTGCTTCTCCTTGAGTGCGATGAGCGGCTTGAGGAAGAACGTGTTCGGTTCCCAGTGGTAGAGCTCAAGCATGGGGGGTGCGCTCCAGGAACTTCACGCGCGCAGCCATTTCGGTGCGTCCCTTGGCCCAGGTGGCCTTGGTCGCCGGACGCTCATAGATCTTGCGCAGCCATTCCATGATGTGCGGCGTCTTCGCGTCGTTGCAGTGGTCGGGTTGGGAGAGCGGCAGCGCATAGCCCAGGTTGAAGCAGTTGGCATCGCCGAGTGAGTAACTTTCGCCGGCTACGAAGGGCTGGCGGCCGAGATGTTGCTCGAGCACTCCGATGCAGAACAACACGCGACGCTTGGATTCCGCGAGCTCCGCTTCGCTGAACTCGTTGAACATCGCCTTGCGCCAGGCGATGCGGCGCGATTCGAGCGGAATGCGCTGGATCGCGGCCTGCAGTTCCTTCGGATCGCGCTTGCGCACTGCGGGCCCTATGAAAATGCTCCAACCGATCATGCTGAGCGAGGGCGCGAAGTAGGAATCGAAGAAGCGCATCCACCAGCGCATGCGCCAGCGCTCCTTCGGATCCGAGGGACGCAGCTGCGGACCCGGGAACGCCTCGTCGACGTACTCCATCATCGGCGTCGACTCGGTCAGCACCAGGTCGCCGTGCACCATGGTCGGTATGGTTCCGTCGGGGTTGATCTTCAGGTATTCGGGCTGGTGCTGGTCGAACTTGAGCAGGTCGACGTAATGGCTTTCGTATTCCACGCCCTTTTCCGCGAGCGCCAGCATCGGCTTGCCGGAGTTGGCGTTCGGTTCCCAGTGATACAGCTTCAGCATGTCGGGCTCTCAGGTCTCAAACGAGGAAGTTGCGGGCGGCGTCCACGGTCTGTTGCGTGCGATCGCCGAGATCTTCGACGGGCGGGATCGCCTTGCCGCGCTGTACGGCGGGACGCGCAGCAATCAGTGCGAGCCAGCGCTCGAGGTGGTCAAGGCCCTCGATGCTGATCCCGCCCCATTCGTGGCCGCGGGCCCAGGCCCAGGTCGCGATGTCGGCGATGGAATAATCGCCCGCCAGGTATTCGTGATCGGCGAGCCGCGTGTCGAGCACTTCGAGCAGGCGACGCGATTCACGCTGGTAGCGATCGATCGCGTACGGGATCTTCTCCGGCGCATAGCGGAAGAACACATTGGCCTGGCCCATCATCGGGCCGATGCCCGCCATCTGGAACATGAGCCACTGCACCACGAGCGAGCGACCCTTGACGTCCTTCGGCATCAGCAGCCCGGTCTTTTCCGCCAGGTAGATCAGGATCGCGCCGGATTCGAACACCACGAAATCGTCGTTGTCGTGATCGATGATCGTGGGTATGCGGCCATTCGGATTGAGCTTGAGGTACCAGTCTTCCTTCTGCTCGCGCTTCGACAGCTTGATGTGCCGGTACGCGTACGGCAGCCCCATCTCCTCCAGGGCGATGGAGATTTTCCAGCCGTTAGGCGTCTCGGAAGTGAACAGCTCGATCACTTGTCAGTTCGCCGCCGTGTTTGGCATCGCATCGTGCGCCCGCCGGATGAGATACGCACGAATCTTGTCGATGTCCTGCGCGCTCAATTCCGGGCTGAACGCGATCATGCCGTTGTCCTTCAAGGCACCGTCGTGAACGATGCTCTGCCACAGCTTCGCATCGCCGAGAGCCGCCGAGTAGCGCAGGTCCGGCAGGATCCCCGCGCTCACGGCGGCATCGCCGTGACAGGTGCCACAGTAGGTGTTGTAAAGCGCTTTGCCGGCCGTGACGGTCGCCGTTGCAGCCTTGTCAGGTGGCGGGTTGAGTGCCTTCACCGGCGGCGCCGCGACGTCCGGCAGTGCATCCGAGCCGTTGAGCTTGAACGCGAGGATGCGTGGCGGATTGCTCCGCGTGTGCTTGTCGCGCGTGAGTTCCCCAGGGGCGAGACCGAAAACGCCGCCCCACCCCGCTTCCACCGCGACGTACTGTTCGCCGCCAACTTGGTAGGTGATGGGCGCGGCGATGATGCCCGCCTGCGTCGACGCGGACCAGAGTCGCGAGCCGTTGTCCGCCTGGTAGGCCACGAGGTCGCCCATCGCGGTGCCCTGAAAGACGAGATTGCCAGCGGTTGAGAGCAAGCCACCGTTCCACGGCTCGTCGTACTGCACCGTCCAGACCTCTTTCTGCGCGACCGGGTCCCACGCGGCCAGGTGACCGCGCAGGTGTTCCTTGGTGTCCTTGATGATCTTTGGATCCTGCGGAAGGCTCCCGGCGTCAAGATCGATGCCCACGTTCCAGGCGAGGGACTTCGGCTTGAACTTCGCATCCGGAATGTAGGGGAACGCCATCTCCGTGACTGGCAGATACACGAGGCCGGTCAGCGGGCTGAATGACATCGGCTGCCAGTTGTGCGCGCCGCCCGGCCCGGGAATCGCGAGCCACGGCTTGCCCGTTTCCCCGTAACGCGCCTGCGGATTCTCGATCGGCCGGCCGGTTGCCGGATCGACACCGGTCGCCCAGTTCACGGCGACATAGGGCTGCGCCGAGATCAGCTTGCCGTCCTTGCGATCAACGACGTAAAAGAAGCCGTTCTTCGGCGCCTGCATGATGACGTCGCGATCCTGACCGTCGATCTTGAGCGTGGCGAGAATCAGGTGCTGGGTCGCGGTGAAATCCCAGGTCTCGCCCGGCGTCGTCTGGTAGTGCCAGACGTATTCGCCCGTGTCCGGACGCAGCGCCACGATGGATGACAGGAACAGGTTGTCGCCGCCACCGGGGCTGCGGAGCTTGCGATTCCACGGCGAACCGTTGCCGACGCCGATGTAGAGAAGATCGAGCTTCGGATCGTAGGCCATCGAGTCCCAGACCGTGCCGCCACCGCCGAGCTTCCACCACTGCCCGGTCCAGGTCTGTGCAGCCTTTTCGAGAATGGGAACCTCGAACGGCTTTACGGGATCGCCCGGCACGGTATAGAAGCGCCAGGCCATTTCGCCGCTCTCGGCGTCATAAGCCGAGATGTAGCCGCGCACGCCGAGTTCCGCGCCGCCGTTGCCGATGAGCACTTTGCCCTTCACGACGCGCGGCGCGCCGGTGATCGTGTAGCGCAGCTTCGGATCGACGGTCAGCTTCTCCCACGCGAGTTGGCCGGTTGCCGCATCGAGCGCCACCAGGCGTCCATCGAGCGTGCCGAAGTACACCCTGCCCTTCCACGCAGCCACGCCGCGATTCACCACATCGCAGCACGCGTTGATCCCCGTTTCGCGTGGCACGGCGGGATCGTATTGCCACAGGAGCGCACCGCTGCGCGCATCGAGCGCGAACACTTTGCTCCAGGCGCTGGTGACGTACATGACGCCGTCGATGACCAGCGGAGTCGCTTCCTGGCCGCGCGCATCGGTGGGGATGTCGTAGTGCCATGCGAGCTTGAGATCACGCACGTTGCGGGTGTCGACCTGCTTCAGGGGACTGAAGCGCTGCTCATCGTAGGTGCGCCCGTGCGTCATCCAGTTGCCGGCGTCGCTGTCGGCAGCTTCGATGCGTGCGGCATCGACCGCGGCAGGCGTGTTGGCAGCCGCCCTCTCCGCGCCCTGCGACTGATCGGACTTCCTGCCGCATCCGCCCAGTGCGATCGCGGCCGCCAGCGAAACCAGGATCAGCCGTGAGGCAGCCACCGTCAGACCGCCATGCAGACGGACTTGATCTCGGTGTACAACTCGATGCCGTGTCGTCCGTGCTCGCGCCCGAAGCCGGACTGCTTGTAGCCGCCGAACGGCATGTTGGGGTCGAGGAAATTGTGGCAGTTGACCCAGACCGTGCCGGCTTTGATCTTCGGCACGATGCGCTGCACGATGCTGAGGTCCTTCGACCAGACGCTCGCCGCCAGGCCAAACTCGGTGTCGTTGGCGAGCGCCGCGATTTCGTCGACATCATCGAAGCGCTGCGCAACGAGCACGGGCCCGAAGATTTCTTCGCGCACCACGCGCATGTCCGGCTTCACATTCACCAGCACCGTCGGCTCGACGTAGTAACCGTCGTGCGCTGGCGCACCGCCGCCGACCACCACCGAAGCGCCCTGCGACTTGCCGGATTCGATGTAGCTCAGTACGCGGTCCTGCTGTTCCTTCGAGATCAGCGGTCCCATCTGGGTCTTGGGATCAAGGCCCGGACCGAGCTTGATCGACTTCGCCGCGCCGCTGATGCCCTCCACCATCTGGTCGAACACCTTGCGATGCGCATACAGGCGCGAGCCGGCGCAGCACACCTGGCCGTGGTTGAAGAAGATCGCGTTCGAGGCGCCACCGATGGCAGCGTTCACATCCGCATCCGGGAACACCACGACCGGCGACTTGCCGCCGAGCTCGAGTGACACGCGCTTGAGCGTGTCGGTGGCGGACTTGTTGATGATCTTGCCGACCGAGGTTGAGCCGGTGAAGGCAATCTTGTCGACGTCCGGATGGGCAACCAATGCCGCGCCCGCTGTCTCGCCCAGTCCGGTAATGATGTTCACGACGCCCGGTGGGAAACCGGCTTCCATAACCAGCTCGCCCAGGCGTAATGCGGACAGTGGCGTCTGCTCGGCGGGCTTGAGCACGCAGGTGCAGCCCGCGGCCAGAGCCGGTGCGAGTTTCCATGCGGCCATCGCCAGCGGGAAATTCCACGGCACGATCTGCGCACACACGCCGACCGGCTCGCGCGAGGTATAGGTCACGAATTTCGCGCCCGGAATTCCGCCGATCGAATTGCGGATGGTCTCGCCGCTGATCTTGGTCGCCCAGCCGGCCATGTAGCGGAAATAGTTACTCGCGCCTGGCACATCAATAATACTGGCCATGAACTTCGTCTTGCCGTTGTCGACGCTCTCGAGCTCGGCGAGTTCCTCCGCGTTCTTGTCGATCAGCTCCGCAAGCCGCCACATCAGCGCCTCACGCTTCGCAGGCGTCATGTCCGGCCAGGGTCCCTTGTCGAAGGCCTCGCGCGCCGCGGCCACCGCACGCTTGACATCCTCCGCGTTGGCGTCGGCGATGCGGGCAATTTCCCGCCCGGTCGCCGGATCGATCACGGGGATGGATTCCTTCGACTTCGATTCGACCCACTCCCCGCCGATCAGCAGGCGCGGGCCACGCTTCAGGAAGCGCGCTACGGCCGCGGACGGCTCGGGTTGTTTGGCAATCTGATGCTGCGAGGCAGGTGAAGCGTTCACGGGAGATCCTCCGAGGGGTTCAACAGCAGCACCCGGGCGCGCCGGGCGTGCTTGCTCAACATAGGGACGTAATGGGGCAGCAAAACCTGCATGGCAGGCTCAACCATCAACGATCAAGGAGTCAACCTACAGCGAAATCGCGGCGCGCCACAATCACGCCTGCGCGCTCGCCGGCGAATTGGCCCTGGCGATCACCTTTCTGGCTCGGTGGCGGGGCTTTACAAGACTTCCGCCGCATGTTTGCCTGACACCTGCCGTGAAAATGCGCCTCAGCACCGACCGGATCCTGACAACTCACGTGGGGAGCCTCCCGCGCGATGCGAAGGTGGTCGAGTTGCTGTTGCAACGGGACCAGGGCGAGCCCTTCGAGGCTGCTGAATTCGACGCCACCATGGCGGCCGCGGTTTCTTCGACGGTGCAGAAACAGGTGGCGACCGGCATCGATGCCGTCAGCGATGGCGAAACCGCAAAAGTCGGCTACGCCACCTACATCAAGGAGCGCCTGTCTGGCTTTGGTGGTCACACCGACCGCGAAATCGCGCTCGACCTCAAGGACTATCCGCAGTTTCGCGACAAGATGGCCCTGGTCGCGGGCAGGCAGTCTTTCCAGCGCCAGTCCTGCATCGGACCGATCGCCGTCATGGAAAGCGATTCACTGCGCAAGGATCTCTCCAACTTGCGCGCCGCGGTGACGGCTCATGGCGCTCGCGAAGCGTTCATGGACTCGGCGTCGCCGGGCGTCGTCAGTGTGTTCCAGACCAATCGCTACTACTCGAGCCACGGGGCCTATGTTGAAGCCATCGCCAACGCCATGCAGCCCGAGTACGAGGCGATCGTAGCCGCGGGATTCGTGTTGCAGGTCGATTGCCCGGACCTCGCGATGGCGCGACACACCGGGTTCCAGGACCTGAGCGAACCTGAGTTTCTGAAGCGGGCCGAGTTGCACGTGGAGGTGCTCAATCACGCGCTGCGCAATATTCCCGCCGAGGCGCTGCGCATGCATGTGTGCTGGGGCAACTACGAGGGACCGCACGATCACGACATTGCGCTCGAGAAGATAATTGCGACCGTGCTCAAGGCGAAGCCCGCGGCGATCCTGTTCGAGGCTGCCAATCCACGGCACGCGCACGAATGGACGGTGTGGCGCGATGCCCGCATCCCCGATCACAAGATCCTGGTGCCGGGTCTGCTCACTTCGACTTCGAACTACGTCGAGCACCCGCAGCTCATCGCGCAGCGTATCGACCAGTTCGCGGACATCGTCGGGCGCGAGCGCGTGATCGCGGGCACCGACTGCGGATTCGGAAGTTTTGCCGGCGTCGGCCGGGTCGATCCGGCGATCGTGTATCGCAAGCTGGCAGCGCTGGTGGAGGGCGCGACGCTCGCGAGCCGGCGCCTGTGGAATTAGCCGCATCAACTTCAACCCACGAGAGATCAACCGAACCATGGACCCAGTAGCAGGCAAAGTTGCATTCGTCACCGGCGGTGCCAGCGGCATCGGCCTCGGGCTCAGCAAGGTGCTGGTGAAGGCCGGCATGCAAGTCGTGATGGCGGACGTGCGCGAGGATCATCTCGCGGCGGCCGCGGCGTTCTTCGGCAACGCCGGCCAGGAGGCGAACGTGCTGACGCTGCGGCTCGACGTGACGGATCGCGCCGCTTTCGCCAAGGCGGCGCAGGACACGCTCGGCGCCTTCGGCAAGATTCACCTGCTGGTCAACAACGCCGGCATGGGGCTGCTCGGGCCGATCAGGCTGGCGAAGTTCGATGACTGGGACTGGGGCCTGGGCGTGATGATCGGCGGCGTCATCAACGGCATCCAGACCTTCCTGCCGCACATGCTCGCCCACGGCGAGGGCGGGCACATCGTCAGCACTTCCTCGATGGCCGCAGTGATCCCGATCCCGAACTGTTCGATCTACATCACGGCGAAGGCGGCGCTGCTGGGGCTGTCGGAGTCCTTGCGTGGCGAGCTGGCCGCCGACAACATCGGTGTGTCCGCGTTCTGTCCCGGCCCGGTGCAGACCAACATCCGCGAGAGCGGCAAGACGCGACCCGACAAGTTTCGCAACAGCGGCTTCGCGGAGCTCGAGAAGCGCCTCGCCGACCGTCCGAATTCGCCGCTGTGGATGGATCCCGAGGAATGTGGCGAGCGGATCCTGCGCGGCATCCGCCGCAACGATCTCTATATTTTCACGCACCGGGAGTTCCGCGAGGGCGCGGAGGAACATTATCGCGCGCTGCTCGCAGCGTTCCCCGACGAGCCGCTCGACAGCGAGCGCGCGGATGCGATCCGCTACCTGCTGTCGAACCCGATCTTCAAGCAGGAGCTGGACAAGGCGCCCCCTTGAGCGGGCGCCCGGTCGCCAGCGACCTCAGAACATCGTGTTGTCGTTGGCTGATTTCTCGGGAATCGGCTGCACCACGTCCCAGTGCTCGACGACCTTGCCCTTCTCGATGCGGAAGATGTCGACCACCGCCGAGCCGCGATCGCCCGCTTCACGCGTCACGTGTGAATGCACGACGACGATGTTGCCGTCGACGTAGACATGCTTGCAGTCGTAGTGATAGCCCGCGTGGCTCGCCAGGTACGGGGCGAGGAAGTCGATCGCCGGCTGCGCGCCGTCGGCCGCAAAGGGATTGTGCTGGCGGTAGGTGGGGCCGGTGTACTTGTCGAAGCCCTCCTTCACCTTCTTCTGGTTGAACACCATGTCGAGAAACTCGACCACCATCTTGCCTTTCGGATTACTGGTGACCGAGGTATCCGCAACGGTCGCACACGACAGTGCCATCGCTGCACCGAGCAATGTCACGGCCATTCGGCTGGAAACTCTCATGTGTCCTCCCTTTCCCTCAGTTGCAACGGACGATACGAAATCCAATGCCTCAGGTGCGCTGCGCAACCGCGGGCGCGGGCTGGCGCGCCATCGCCAGCGCCGCCTTCACGGCCGGGCGCTGGTTCATTCTCGCCACCCAGTCCAGCGTCCGCGGTGACATCCTGTCGTTCATGAATTCCGGGAAAAACCGCGGCACGGGAACGACCATCGAAAAGCTGTTGACGTCCGCGAGCGAGTACTCCTCACCCGCGAGCCATTTCGATTTCGACAGGATCTTCTCCATCCTTTCGATGGACACTCCGACCTTGCGCTTGGAGTCGGCCAGCTGCTCCGTTGTGAAGGAGTGAGTGGCTGCCGTCTTCCACTTGTCGCGCTGCTCCTTGAGTGGAATGCGCTCCAGCAGCTGGTCGAATTCCCCGCTCTGCAGCCGCGCCACGATGCCGGGCACGAGCACGTTCCAGCCGTGCATGCTGAGCGCCGGACAGAAATACTCATCGACGAACTTGCTCCAGATGCGCATCTGCGCGCGCGCTGCCGGGGCGCGGGGTCGCAGCGGCACCTGCGGAAACACGTCGTCGAGGTATTCGTTGATCACCGTCGATTCGGTGATGATCGTCCCGTCGTGGAGCAGCGCGGGCACCTGGCCGTTGGGATTGACCTTGACGAATTCCGGCGCATGCTGCTCGAAGCGGTGCAGGTCGACGTAGCGACTGACGAATTCGAGCCCTTTTTCCTTCAGGCACAGCATCGGCTTCATCGAGTTCGCGGACGGCTCGTAGTGATAAAGCTCCAGCATGGGTCTACTCCTGCGGCGACTAATCGCCGAACGCGCGCAGCACTTCCGGCACCTTGTTGGGCATCGCGAGCGCGGCCTTGACGGCGGGACGCTCGCTCATCTCCTCGAGCCACTCGCTGCTGCGCGGTTTCATGAATTCCGGGAAGAATCTTGGCACGCCGGCCACCATCGTGTAACTGTTCACATCGGCGAGCGAATAGGTCGAGCCCGCCAGCCAGTGCGATTTCTGCAGGATCTTCTCCATACGCTCGATCGACACTCCGATGCGGCGGCGTGAATCATTGAGCTGCTCCTCGGTGAACGACGTGCCGGCCACCGTCGCCCACTTGTCGCGCTGCTCCTTGAGCGGGATGTGCGACAGGATCTCCTGGAGCTGGGGACCCTTGAGGCGCTGCGCCACCTTTCGCACCATCGTATGCCAGCCGATCATGCTCAGTGCCGGGCAGAAATACTCATCGATGAACTTGTTCCAGACGCGCATCTGGGCCCGTTCCACCGGGTCCTCGGGCCGCAAGCGCACTTCCGGGAAGACTTCCTCCAGGTACTCATTGATGACCGTCGATTCGGTGATGATATTGCCATCATGGACCAGGACTGGCACTTGCCCGTTGGGGTTGATGGCCACGAACTCGGGCCGGTGCTGTTCGAAGCGCAGCAGGTCGACATAATGGCTCACGAACTCGATCTGCTTCTCCTTCAGGCACAGCAGCACCTTCATCGAGTTGGCGACCGGCTCCGCGTGATAAAGCTCGAGCATTGGAACTTTGACCTCGGAAAAAACTGGTGACGCATTTGGCCGAACCGCGGCCACGGGCAACTCGACTCAGCGCGAAGCTGCGATCCACTGGGAAGGAAATGATCGACCACGAGCGAGCGCGGCGTCCACTCGCTGACCGGACTACAATTCCGCTCGTGATGTCGAACGGTCCCTACATCAGCGGCTTCGGAGCCATCGGGCTCGGCGACCGGCCCGCCGTAGGCGGCAAGGGCGCGAGCCTGGGCGAGTTGTCGCGCGCCGGACTGCCGGTTCCGGCCGGCTTCGTGATCACGACGCGCGCGTTCGCCGAATTCATCGCCGCCGCCGATCCGGGGGGCGAGATTGCGCAGCTCATCGAAGCGGCCGACGCCAACGACCTGGATTCGGTGTCACGGGCTGCCGGTGCAGTGAGGCAACGCATCTTGTCGGCCCAAATGGCGCCCATGCTGCAGGAACTCGTTGGATCGGCCTATGCCGAGCTGCGCGGCAACGACTCCAGCATCACGGTCGCAATCCGGTCGAGTGCGATCGGCGAAGACAGCGCCGAGGCGAGCTTCGCGGGTCTACAGGAAACCTTCCTCTGGGTGCGCGATGAAGCAGGCGTAATGCGTTCGGTGCTCGACTGCTGGGCGAGTCTCTACAGTCTGGAGTCGGTGAGCTATCGGCGCAGGTTGTCTTTGCCGGAGCGCGGTATCGGCATGGCGGTGGTCGTGCAGCGCATGGTGCATTCCCGTTGTTCCGGCGTCATGTTCACGCGCAGCCCCGTGACCGGCGATCGCTCGGTGATCGCCCTCGAAGGGAGCTGGGGACTCGGCTCCTGCATCGTGAGCGGCGAAGTTACTCCGGACAAGTTCGTCATCAGCAAGGTCACCGGCCACATCGTATCGCGCACGGTGAGCTCGAAGAGCATGCAGCACGTGCCTGACCTGCAGGCCGGTGGCGTGCGTGCCGAACCGGTACCCGACGAGCGCAAGTCCCGGCCGTGTCTCACGGACGAGGAAATCGGCCGGCTGGCACAGCTCGCGACCTCCATCGAGCAGCATTATGGTTCGCCCCAGGACATCGAGTGGGCGATCGACTCCCACGGCGGCCAACTCTACGTGCTGCAGAGCCGACCCGAGACCGCGTGGTCCAAGCGCGACGCCACGCCCGTCGCCACTCCCAAGCAGCACGCCTTCGACCACGTGGTCGGCGCGCTGACAGGTCGTCGCTCGTGAGATTCATGTTGGCGAAGTCTCATACCTACGCATGAATCTCACCCACGACGACGTGCAGGAGATCTTGCGGCTGCTCGATGCGTCGCCGTTCGACGAGCTGATCCTGCATACCGATCGCTTCAAGCTCACGTTGCGCAAGAGCCGCTCAGGTGGCTGGACGCAGGAGCGACAGACGCTCGCGGCCAGGCAGGCTGCGACCGACTCACGCGTGACATCAGCCTCAGGAGCAGCGAAAGAACTAGTTGCTGCGGTGGCACCCAGTGTCGCCCGCGACGGCGTGACCGAGATCCGTCCGCCGATCATGGGAACCTTCTATCGCGCGCCCAAGCCGGGCGCCGCGGCCTTCGTGGACGTGGGCTCAGAGGTCGAGCCCGAGACCGTCGTCGGCATCGTCGAGACCATGAAGCTGATGAACTCCGTGTACGCGGGCGCGCACGGCACGGTGATCGAGATCTGCGCCGCAAACGGCGAGCTGGTCGATGCGCAGCGCGTCCTGATGCGGCTGGCCGCCAAATGAGGCTGCGACGCCTCCTGATCGCCAACCGCGGCGAGATCGCGGTGCGCATCATCCGCACCTGCAGCGAGCTCGGCATCGAGACGGTCCTCGCGGCATCGGAGGCGGACCTCGACTCCGTTCCCGCGCGCCTCGCCGATCGGACCATCTGCATCGGGCCACCACAGCCGGCTCGCAGTTACCTCGATATCGAGGCGATCGTGGCGGCGGCGCTCACGACGCGGGCGGATGCACTGCATCCAGGCTATGGATTCCTCGCCGAGAATTCCCGGCTGGCGCGCCGCTGTGGTGAAGCCGGGGTCACATTCATCGGCCCGACGCCCGAGCAGCTCGAAGCCCTCGGCGACAAGTTGCAGGCGCGCCAACATGCACTCGCGGCTGGCCTGCCGGTACTCCCTGGCCAAGCGGTCGACAACCTTGCGGAAGCGCAGCAGCTGGCAGCAAGAATCGGCTGGCCGCTTCTCATCAAGTCAGTGGGCGGCGGTGGCGGCCGCGGTCTCAAGCCCGTGCGCAACGGTGCGGAGCTCGACGCACTTCTCGACCTGGCGATGGCGGAAGCGCATGCGGCCTTTGGCGATGCTCGCGTCTATCTCGAGCGGCTGGTCGAGGCGGGCCGGCATGTCGAAGTGCAGATCCTCGGAGATGGCTTCGAGGTGATCCATCTTGGCGACCGGGACTGCTCGGTGCAACGCCGCTATCAGAAACTCATCGAGGAGGCCCCCGCCCCGGATCTGCCGCAGGAAGTGCGTGACGCGATGCGGGCTGCCGCAGTCACTCTGGGCCGACGGTTGCGCTATCGCGGGCTCGGCACTGTGGAATTCCTCTTCGATCGAGTGCGAGAGGAGTTCCATTTCCTCGAAATGAATGCGCGCATCCAGGTCGAGCATCCGGTGACCGAAGCGGTCACGGGCCTCGACCTGGTGGCGCAGCAGATCGCAGTGGCGCAGGGGCAGCGTCTCGCGATCGCCCAGCACGAAGTCGAGCTGCGGGGCCACGCGCTCGAGTGTCGCATTACGGCGGAGGACTGGCGACGGGACTTTGCTCCCAGTCCCGGGGTCATCAGCTCGGCGCTCTTTCCCGCTGGAGAGCACATCCGCGTCGATACGCACATCGAAGCCGCATCGAAAGTGCCGCCGTTCTACGACTCGCTGCTCGCAAAGATCGTCGTCCACGGCCGCGATCGGGCGCAAAGCGTGCAACGGATGAAGCAGGCGCTTGCGAACTGCCACATCGATGGAGTCGCGACCAATGTTGCATTGCATGCGCAGCTGCTGGATGACCCCGAGTTTGTGAGCAGCGTCCCCGATACCTCGACATTGGGTCGATGGCTCGCGCGCCAACGCGCCTGACGGCAGCGTTACGCTCGATGTCGAGTTTTCGTTCTGCGATGGTTGAGTCTGTAATAGGCAAACCACGGCTAGATGTGGCCGGAAACAGCGGCAATCGAGTGTTCATCGACGCGTCTCGCACCTGCCACACAGGTCCGCGACTGCGCGGTGATCCGAGCGGCGCAGCCGCACCGGTGCGCAGCTGTTCCGAGTCCGCTTCGCACACCGAGGGGGGGATCCATTCGTGAAGCCATGGCAGAAGTCGAACTGATCGCGTCCTACTGGACGCTGGCGGGCGGTGCGCTCCCGCACACCGACAAGGAATACAGCACCTTCGATTTCAAGGATCGGGTCGCGGCGGCCGCGCGGGCCGGTTTCAAGGGCCTGGGGATCTGGCACGCCGACCTCGCCCACATTCTGGAGCGGCGCAGCCTCGCCGAGATGCGTCGCATCATCGACGACCACGGCATCAAGTACGTCGAGCTCGAGTTCCTGTACGACTGGTTCCTCGATGACGAGCGGCGCAAGCAGTCCGACAGTCAGCGCCGCATGCTCCTCACCGCGGCCGAGGCACTCGGCGCCCGGCACATCAAGGTCGGCGACTTCTTCCGCGAGGAATGCCCGACGCCGCGCCTGATCGAGGAGTTCGCGCAATTGTGCCGTGAAGCCGATGAGCACGGCACCAGCATCGTTTATGAAATGATGCCGTTCTCGAGGATCGATTCCCTGCCAGCGGTGCGCGAGCTCGTGGAAGGCGCGAGTGCGCGCAACGGTGGCGTGATCTTCGACCTGTGGCACATCGTGAAGCTCGGCATCCCGTTCGAAAGCGTGGCACGTTTCCCGAAACAGTATTTCTGCGGTGTCGAGATCAACGATGGCTTCCTGAAGACGCCAGCCGGCATGGACTTCAGGGAGGAGACGACCGGGCATCGCAAGCTCTGTGGCCAGGGGGAGTTCGACGTGAAGGGCTTCGTCAAGGCGCTGCAGAACTCACCGTACCGCGGCCCCATCGGCATCGAGGTGCTGTCGAAGGAATTGCGCAGCTGGCCGCTCGACAAGACCGTCACCGCCGCCTACAGCACGACGCGCGCGCAGTTCAGCTAGCGGTTCGCGTCAGTCCGGGAAGTTGAAGAGCACGCCGATTTTCGGCGACCAGTCCATGCCGTGCGAGGTCAGACCGACGCCGCTGTTGAGCTTGAGAACGACGTTCGGGCTCAAGTGCCATTGCAGCTCGCCGACCAGGCTGTACTCGTCGCCCTCGAGCACTGCCACCGCGCCGTAAACGGTCATTATGGGTGACAGGCGCTTGAGATACTCGACCGCGACTTCGCCCCAGTCGATTTCCGAGGCGGAACCGAAGTCATATTCCACACCCATGCGAAACGTCATCGTGCCCCAGTCGTAGCCGCGAACCACGCCGGCACCGGCGATGCCCAGCCAGTCGCCCGTGCCGATCAGCTGCTTGGACTTATCGTGCGGAATGAGCGCGCCGACATAGGTGAACACCTCGGGCCGGTGTTCGGTCTCCTCCAGCACCCGCCAGTCGAGACGGGTGCGGACGTCACCCAATCCCGACTCCTTCAGCTCGTTCGGCATGCCGGACAAATCTTCGTCCGCCTTCTTGAGCGAGGCGCGCGTGGCCGCCGCTTCCAGCTCCAGCACCAGGTCGTTGCTCAGTCCAAAAGCAACCAGCACGTCCGCGCTGCTGTCCCAGTAGTTCCCCTTGAATTCTCCGGGGGACGTGAAACCGAATTCATTCGGGTCGTACTCGAATTCATTGTCGCGGTTGTAGAGGAATTGGAGCGACAGGAGCAGTTCCCCCTCGCGCACGTAGGTGCTGGCGAGTGATGTGGGGACACCGCCACGGCGGTCCTGGAGGTAGTGTGGAAGGCTCTCCAGCGGGACGGCTTCATCCGCGTCCTCGTCGTCCTTGTCCTTGTCGTCCGACGCGAAAGTCGCTGCCATGCTGAGAGTCATGGCCAAACCAAATGCGATATTCCTGAAGAAAGTCGAGGGTCGCATGCAATCCCTCCGCCGCTTGGAGGACTGGTCGCGCCAGGGAGGGCCCATCGCAGGCCTCCACTGGTTGATTAGACGTCGGCGGCTGGAAAATCTGTCGCGGGCCGGCCGTGCACTACACCCTTTCCTGAATGACGCAGTCGATTGAACTGGCCGTAGGTGTCATTGAGTTCGAGCCGGATCGCGGCAGTAGCAATGCTGCTCGCACTGCCGATCTCGGCGATCTCGAACTCGATGCCGTTCGGAATGTCGATGCGTACGCGGTGCTCCTGGCCGGTGGCCGGGCTCTTGATAGGTCGGCCTTGCGCCTCGAGCACTCCCGGGATCAGCACGCTGGCGGTGCGTGCCTCGATGTTCACTTCATACTGGATGCTCTTGAAGAGTGGTTCGTGCACGGTGTCCGACATGGAGCGAAACACCCACCAGTGCGTGGCCCCCGCCTCGGTTTCCTCGCCGTAAAGAACCCTGAGCAGCGCCGCGCGCTGCTGCGCGTCTGCGCGCTCATCGATGACCGCCTGCAGCTCGCCCTTGCCCTCGAAGACCGCACCGGGCCACGCATACAGCATTGCGAACTTCAGCCCCGCGAGCGGCACGGCGCCGAAATGCCCGTGGTCGATGCGGACTACCTCGAAACCGTGGCAGTGCCCGTCATTCGGCCGCGCCTCGAACTGGCAGGGACAGGCGTAGATGCAATTGCAGCTCGAGAACTGATCGCCCTCGACGTACCAGTCGATGCTCACAGCTCCTTCGCGACCTGAACTCTCATTCGGCGATCACCCGATCGGCCTGCACTTCGTGCCCGGCTTCCGCGAGCGCGTGCCCATGCAGTTTCTGCTTGCCACAAGACCTCAGTCAATGCGCCGCTAGCGGCCGCCATGGTCCCCATGCTCAGGCGCGCCACCATAGCCGCGCAGTTGCGCATAGTGCGCATTCTGCTCCGGAGTGAGGATGCTGGCCTGGGCCAGGTGCGCTTCCAGGTGCGTGCCGCGCAGTCGCGCTTGAAGAGAGGCGATCCTCGCCAGGGAATTCTCCAGCAACTGTGGCGTGACGGTCCCGTTCGCGAACAGGCCATCAAGTGTGCGTTCCTCATCCACGAGCTCCCGACCAAGCGCTCTGGCTCTCTCCTGCATGGAGTCGAATAGCGCCTGGCTGTCGACGCGTTGCGTCGGCGTGAGAGTCAGCTGTGACGCGAGCTCGAGCACGTGGGCGGGGCCGGCATAGCCGTTGAGTTCCGCTGCCCTTGCCAGGCCCATGCCTTTCCCCGACAGGTAGGCGTCGATATCTGCGGCGGACAGCGATTTGATATCACGTGTTTGCTGAGCGACGTACGGAGAGGTCGATGGATTCTGCGCACACGTGACGCCTGAGGTCGCGAGCACAGCGAGTGCAGCGAGGACGCCAGCCCCTGAGGTGAGGACATGCATGGATTTTTCCTCGTTGGAGTGTCTACAGGAGTGGCCCGATCTGTTCCACCGCTTGCGCTGACGTGATGACAGGATACACCTCGAAGTCGACGAGATCGCTCCAACTCGCCATCCATTGATCGAGCAGTGCGGGGTCTTCGGTCTCCATCACCTGAAAGCAGCGCTCGAGCTTGTGATCGACCCAGCTCCCAACGTAGGCCAGCCCTTCCGGTGCCATGCGCCCGCGGTCGCGAAAGCGTCGATACACCGGCACGGCATCGCCGTTCTTGAAATGCTCGATTACCAGGTACGCACTCTTCGACATCGACGACCTCCTTGCGTACGCCGCGCGCGGACGACGCACCGTACCGATGCGCAGCCCCTCTGTTTTCCTCTCGGGCTGCCGAGCCTGACGATGCTGACGGGCATGGGTCGCTCGACTATTTCATGGCCGCGATCCTGGCCAGAAACGCTTCCCTGCGTTGCAGGCTCTGCGCAGGCCAATACTTCTTGCGGTCGTAGTACTCGGCAACTGCTGGCGTTGCAGCCGGCAGAACGACCCAGGGCTGTTTGGACGCCGTAAAAATATGAATGTCTGGCGGCAGCCGATCCGGTTCATCAAGTGTGCCGACCCGGACGAAGGCAACGACGGCCCCGGCGCCGGCGTAGTTGCTCCATACCGCTATCTGGCACTTCGGGCAGCGCGCGATCTTCTGGCCCTTACCGCTTGCAGAAGGGGTATCGACGAGCACTGGCGCGGCGGCGAGCAGCCGAACACGGTCGGCCTCGATCATGGCGTTCAGCGCGAACGACGCGCCGGTCTCGCGCTGGCACCAGCGACAGTGACAGCAATGAACGAACAGCGGGCGCGATTCCAGGGAATAGCGGACATGGCGGCAGTCACAGCCGCCTGCGAGCGGGTACACACCGGTGGATGACATACAAACTCCGCGTCAACTGTGGCGGTGCCAGTCGAAATCAAGCGCCATGAATTTGCAGCGGCAGCCTGGCGGGGCCATGCCCGATGGTCGTCATCCAGGGCTCCGGGTCGCCCGCAGGCTCGAAGCGTTCGATGTGCTTGATGAGCGCGCCGAGGAGCGCATCGGCTTCGAGCAGCGCGAGCACGCGACCCACGCAGGCATGAATGCCATAGCCCCAACCCACATGACCGCGAAGATCGCGCCGGATGTCGAACCGATCCGGCGCGGGCCACTTGCGCGGATCCCGATTCGCCGCGGCGAACATCAGGCCACAGCGCTCGCCTTTCGGGATGAGGTAGCCGTCGAACTCGACCTCGCGCATCGTGATGCGCCCTGCCATGCGTGAGGGTGAGTCCCAGCGCAAGCTTTCCTCGAACGCGCTGCGTGCGAGCGACGGCTCCGCGCGCAGCGCACGATACTGGTCGGGAAACTGGCTGAACGCGCACATGGCGGTCGAGAGTGTCATGACCGTCGTGTCCGCGGCGGCTGAAAGCAGTATGCCAACCAGGAGCTTCGCTTCGTCCTGCGTAATCTGGCCACGATCCGCCGCCAGGAACATCTGCATGCCGAGGCCTTCGGGATCGAGATTCTCGCGGTTGCAACAGCGGTCGACCCATTCGATCACCGGGCCGACGTTTTCCATCGCCTCCTGGAACAGCTCGTTCTGCGGTCCGAGCGTCGCCCATACCATGTGACCGAACGCCGTCAGGTTCTCGCGCCCGGCCTGCGGGAGGCCGAGCAAGTCCGGCAGTACCTTGTAGACAAAGGGCCTGGAGATGCTCGCAACCGCATCTATCGTTTCGCCGCTGTGCTGTTTCACTTCGCGCAGCAACGTATCGGCGGCCGCATTGAATGCTGTCGCCATCTGCGCGAGCGCTCGCGGCGAGAGCGCGGCGGCGATCACCGGACGTACGGCCGTATGCCGTGGCGGATCGTCGACGAGCAGGATCTCCGGCCGCACCGAATTGGGGTCGTGCCAGGGACGGGATTTCGACGAGAAGGCCTGCCAGTCCTTCAGCCCCTCGGACACCTGCTGGTAGCGGGCGATGAGCGTGATGTCCTCGCGCGCCAGCTTGACGACGGGCGCCAGCTCGCGAAGCGCATCGTCGACCGCGCGCGCGTTGCGCACGGCAGCGCTGTTGAAGATGTCTTCCTGCAGTACCGGAGTCGCCGTGGTCATCGATCAGTTCGCCGCGGCAATGCCGCCGTCGACATGCAGGATCTCGCCGTTGATGAAGGACGCCTCCGGGCTGAGGAGAAACGCGACGGCTTCCGCATTGTCTTCCTCGCGCCCGAGGCGGCGTAGAGGGATCGTGCGCGCGCGCCGCTCGTATTCGGCCTTGTCGTTCAATCCCATCGCGCCCGGCGTCGGCACCGAGCCCGGAGCCACGGCATTCACACGCACTTTTCGCGGGCCCAGCTCGGCTGCCAATGTCTTGGTGAGCGTGACGATCGCGCCCTTCACGAGACTGTAGACCGCGGTGTTCGGAAAGCCACGCTCCGCGACTGGCGAGGCCATGTTGATGATCGCGCCGCCCCGTGCGGCATCCATATGGGCCAGCAACAGCTGCGCGCCCCAGATCGCGCCCTTGATGCCGATGCCCAGCATGCGATCGAGCACTTCATCCGTGACCTTCTCGATCGGCTCGTAACGCAGCAGCATCGCGTTGTTCACGACCGCATCGATGCGGCCGCATTCCGCGGCAAATTGCGCCGCGGCCCTGCCGAAGGCCTGCTGACTCGAGACATCGACGGCATACGCAAAGGCCTTGCCGCCCGCATCGCGGATGGCGTTCGCAGCGTCCTGACAGCTTGCGCCGTCGATGTCGAGGAGCCCGACCTGTGCGCCGCAGCTCGCGAGCTTCGCCGCGACCGAGCGGCCGAGCCCACGTCCCGCGCCGGTGATGATGACCGCCTGTCCGGCGAGATCGTGCTGGATGGCCATGCGGCTATTTCAGCACGAACTTCCACGCCTTGCCGTCGCGCACGATCCAGCCCGAAGACGGATCGCAGAAGTGACTGCCGATGATCAACACCTTCTGGTCCGCGTAGCGCTCGATGAAGGCGCGCCGCGTCTTCGCGCCCTGCTCCTTGTCCATGTCGAAGTTGCCGTGAGTCTCCGGCGCCGCGAGCTGGATCGGGTGGTGCATCATGTCGCCGGTGATGATGGCTTCCTCGCCGCGCGACTTGATGTGCACGCTCACGTGCCCCGGCGTATGGCCGGGTGTCGGCTCGAGCCATACTTCGTCGGTAATGCGGTGCTCGGTGCCCACCAGCGTCTCGAGCCTGGCAGCCACGATCGGGTCGATCGAGTCGACCAGGTGATCGACGTTGTGATAGCCGCCGGTGTCACGCAGCTGCCGCCAGTGCTCGTACTCCTGCTTGCCGAACAGGTACTGCGCCTGCGGAAAGGTCGGCACCCACTTGCCGTTCACCTTGCGCGTGTTCCAGCCGACATGGTCGAAATGCAGGTGCGTGCACAGCACGGTGTTGATCGTGTCGGGTGCGAAGCCCGCGACCTTCAGGTCGTCCAGAAAGCTCGTCTGCATGTTGCAGAACACCGGGTACTCGCGGGCGCGATCGTTGCCGATGCAGGTGTCGATCATCACGCGCTTGTCGCGCGACCTGAGCACGAAGCACTGGAACGAGATCAGCATCCGGCCCGCGGGCGTCGCGAAGTGCGGCAGCAGCCACGGGAATTTCTGCACGTACTCGGGCTTGCCGTCGGGCAACAGCATCGCGATGTCGTCTTCCCAGTTGTTCACCTCGACGATGCGGGCCACCTCGACATCACCGATCTTCCAGTGCCTGATGTGTTCTTTCGCCATGCCCCTCTCCTCGGTCTCTTACTGGTGCAGCTCGAACGGCGCCGGCGCCGGAATGCCCCGCATCATATCCGCCGCCTTCTCCGCCACCATCACCACCACCGCATTGGTGTTGCCGCCGACCACGCGCGGGAACACCGATGCATCCACAACCCGCAGTCCCTCCACGCAGTGCACGCGCAACTGCGCGTCCACGACCGCGTTGGGGTCCGCGCCCATGCGGCAGCTCCCGACCGGATGATGAACCGTCGCGGCAACGCGGCGCACGTATTCCGTGAAACCTGCGGCCCCCTGTACCTTCGGCCCTGGCTGCACTTCCACGGCCTGGTAACGTGCCAACGGCGGCGCCGCAATGATCCGGCGCGAAAGCTCGAGCCCCAGTAGCGTCGGCGCGAGGTCCGCGGGGTCGCCGAGCAGGTTCGGATCGACGACCGGCGGCTCGCGCGGGTCCGGGCTCGCAAGCGACACGCGCCCACGACTCCTGGGATACAGGTGCACGACGCTGAGCGCGAAGCCGTGCCCCAGGGGAAACGGAAACGTGCCGGGGTTACGCCGGGCCGGCTGAAATACGATCTGCAGGTCCGGCCGGTCGAGGCCTTCCGTGGAACGGACGAAGGCATTCGCTTCGAAGACATTGCTCGCGAGCGGTCCGCTGCGAAACAGCGCGTACTGCAGCAGGTTGAGCGCGCCGCGCGGTGTCGCGCGCAGCGAGATTCCATACGAAGCGCTGTTGCTCATCTCCATGAGAATACCGGCGGCCAGATGGTCGTGATAGTTGGCGCCAACACCGGGCAGTGAATATTTCACCTCGATGCCGGCCTTGCGCAGCGCCTCGCCATCACCGATCCCCGAAAGCATCAGGAGCTGCGGCGACTGCACGGCGCCCGCACAGAGCACCACCTCACCGCTCGCGTTCACGCGCTGCGTTTCGTTGCCACGCAGTATCTCGACGCCTGTCGCGCGCCCGTTCTCGATCAGTACCCGCCTGGCGAGTGAGTCGGTCAGCACCGTCAGGTTGTCACGCGTGCGTGCCGGTCGCAGGTACGCGACTGCCGTCGAGTCGCGACGGCCGTTGCGAATCGTCCCTTGCCGCGGTCCGTAGCCCTCGGGATTGGGGCCATTGAAATCGTCGCAGCGCCTGAAGCCCAGCGAGCGCATCGCTTCGAGAAAGGCGGCGATCATCGGGTTTGGTCGCGGGATGTGGCTGACGCGAATCGGTCCGGCGGTGCCGTGATAGGGCGAACCGATGTAAGAATCGTTGCTCTCGGAGCGGATGAAGTACGGCAGCACTTCGCGATGGCTCCAGCCGGGATTGCCCATCGCCACCCAGTCGTCGAAGTCTTTCGGCTGGCCGCGGAAGTACACCATGCCGTTGATGGAGCCCGAGCCGCCGACGACGTGCCCGCGCGGCAGCGGGATGCGCCGATTGTTGAGACTCGGCTGCGGCGCGGTCATGAATCGCCAGTTGAGCCGCGGCCGCATGATGGCGGCTCCGACCGTGGCGGGAATGTGAATGAACGGGTGACTGTCCTCGCCACCCGCCTCGACGAGGCACACCCGGCTGCTGCGGTCCTCGGACAAGCGGGCCGCGAGCACGCAGCCGGCAGTGCCGGCGCCGACGATCACGTAATCGAAGGTCTCGGCCATCTACGCCGCCGCAGCCACCGCGAGATCCGACAGGCGTTCCCAGCGCTCGAGGTTGACATCCGAGTTCATCACGCCGGTGGAGAGTCCGACGAAAGTCAGGTCGAGCTTCGGATCGACCCAGAAAATCGTGGTACCGGCGCCATGATTGCCGAAGGTCTCGGGTGAAGTCAGCGTGCCGAACAATGCATGACCCATGCGCTCGCCACGCAGCGTGAAGCCGAGGCCGATATAGGCCGGCAGCACTTCCCAGCCGCGTGATTCGAAGATCTTGCGATAGAGCTCGTTCGGCTTGTCGCCGGTCCAGCAATGGTGGGCGCGTTCGATCATCGTGGGCGACAGGATGCGCGCACCGTCGAGCTCGCCGCCGCGTCTCAGCATCTCGGCGAAACGGTACATGTCGGCCGCGGTCGAGACGATGCCGACCCACGGCATCTCGGCACGCTCTTCCTCGAACGCGCCATTCGGCCCCAGGTTGCTGTGCCCGAGATGTTGCGTCGGAGAATTGCCGCGGAACTCCGGCACCAGGTGGCGTTTGCGCAAATCCTTGCGCAGGCCGACCGAGGTATCCTGCATGCGCAGCGGCTGCAGCAAATCTTCGTCCACGATCTGCCGGTACGAGCGCTTCCTGGGATCGATGCGCCGCAGGGCATCCCCGAGCAGCGCATGGTGAACGATCGGCGCGTATCTCACGTTCAGGCCCGGTGGCTCCATCGGGAAGACGTTCTTGCAGATCTCCGCGACCACCTCATCGAGCACGTCGATGAGCATTCCCTCGCGCGCCGAGTACACGCTCGGCAGGCCGGACGAATGGGTCAGCAGGTGGAAGATCGTGATCTTCTCGCGCCCCTGGCCTGAGAATTCCGGCACCAGATCCGAGATCGGCGTCGCGAGAGAGAACGCTCCCCGCTCAATCGCACGCAGCACCAGTACTACCGTGATCGCCTTGGTGACCGAGAACAGGCTGAACACCGAGTCCTTCTTCACCGGCCGCTTGCGAGCGGGATCGGCATGCCCGATGGCCTCGTGCAACGCGAGCTTGCCGTGCCTGCCGATCGCAAGCACGGCCCCGTAGTAACGATCCTTCGCGATGTCATCGCGTACCACCTCCAGCAGACGAGCCAGCCGTCCCGGATCCATGTCTCCCAAATTCTTCTTCCTGGCTGCCCGTTTCACTTCGCGACCCCCTGGAGCTTGGCGACGTAAAAGCTGTCCATGTATTCGCGCAGGCGATAGACCTTCCCGTCCTTCACCTCGATCGCGAACGCATACAGGTTTTCGTACGGTCGACCGTCGGTGAAAGTGCCGCGGCCGTGCGCTTCGCCGATGACGAGCGCGCCCTGCGATGCCACCGAGGTAATGGTGACCTTGGGGTCGCCGGGCTTGAACATGCCGCGGACCGGCGCGAGGAAGTCATCGATGATTTCCTTCTTGCCACGGTGTGTGCCTTCGCCGGCAATACCCTTGACCATGACTTCCCAGGCCGCTTCCGGGTGAAACGCCGCCCAGATCTTTTCCAGGTTTCCACTGCTCAGGGTCTCGAAGAAATTCAGAAAGACGCGTTCGTTCTCGTTCGTAGCCTTGACCATGTTCGCTCCCCCGTTGCTTCAGCGTGCTGCATCGACTTCGGCAAACGCCTCACGCGCGATGCGCACTGAGTCGATTCCGGCAGGCACGCCACAATAGATGGCGACCTGCAAAAAGATTTCGCGGATTTCCTCGCGCGTCACGCCGTTGGCCAGCGCGCCCTTGACGTGGATCTTGAGCTCGTGCGGGCGGTTGAGTGCACTGATCATCGCCAGGTTGATCATGCTCCGCTCGCGGCGCTCCAGCCCTGGCCGGCTCCAGATGCGCCCCCAGCAGTACTCGGTGGCGAGTTCCTGCATCGGGCGACTGAAGTCGTCGGCGCCTGCGAGCGATTTCTCGACGTATTCCCTGCCGAGCACGGCCTTGCGGATCTCGAGCCCGCGTTTGAATAGATCCTCGTTCATGACTCACTACCTCGCTTGGAAGAGATTTCACAGCCCGCACGCTCCTCGAGCGTGCGCGCGACATTCGTGCAATCGGAGTCGGCGCCGAAGCGCTGCTCCGTAGCGGACAGCAACTCCTGCACTGCCTGGCCGACATTCATCGGAACACCCAGTGCCGCCGCTTCCTCGAGACACAGGCGCACATCCTTCAATGCAAGCCCGGTCGAAAAACCGAAGTCGAAGCCGCGGGTCAGCACATGCTTCGGGAACTTGTCCGACGAAGCAGTGTTCCTGCCGCTGGACGCATTGAGCACATCGAGCATCAGTTGCGGATCGAGCCCTGCCTTCGCACCCAGAGCCAGAGCCTCGGAGGTAATCGCAATGGCCGCCTGCGACATCAGGTTGTTGGCGAGCTTGAGCGTCTGGCCCAGGCCCGGCTTCTCGCCGACGAAGAACAGGCGCCCCAGGTGCTCGAGAAGCGGTTCGACTTCATCGAATACGGCGCGCGGACCAGAGACCATGAGGGCCAGTGTTCCGGCGCGAGCGCCAGCGATGCCGCCACTCACCGGTGCATCGAGCGCCTGAATGCCGCGCTGCTGCAGGGCCTGATCGATCGCGATCGCCGCCGCAGCGCCTGAAGTCGAGAGATCGACGAACGTGCGAATGGCCGTGCCGTCACGGACTCCATTCGTGCTGCGTACCACATCGAGCACGATCCGGGGCGTCGGCAGACTCGCAAGCACGATGCGCGCCGCGGATGCGACCGCTGCGGGCGAGTTCGCACCTGTCGCTCCAGCAACCACGAGCGCAGCCACAGCCGCATCGCTGGTGTCGTGCGCGATCACAGGATGCCCCGCGGCGAGCAGACGCTCGGCCATCGCGGCTCCCATGCGCCCGACGCCGATGAAACCGATCGGCTCCTGCGCTGAAATACGCACGCTCGTCACGTCGAGCCCTTCGACTGCGGCGGCAGATCGAGGCGCACGATGTCTTCGAGCCCCGGTTTCGCGCCCGGATAACGCGCACAGACCAGCGGATCGTGCCCGGGAATGAAGTGTTCGGGAGAAGTTGCGAGTCGCAGTGCCGTGCGCTGCGCCTCGACGTACGCCTTCATGTCGTCGAAGATCGGGAACGGCCGGCCCGGGTCGATGTTCGCGTAGAAGTGCGCGCTGTCCGAGCCGAGCACTACCCAGCCCCGCTGCGTCGCCACGCGTACCACCTGCATCCCGCGTGTGTGTCCGCCCACCTTGTGCAGCGTGATGCCGGGCGCGAGTTCCGTATCGCCATCGTGAAACTGCACACGTCCGGTGAATACCTTTTGGACCATCGCCGCGACGCTTCCCGCATCGAACACGCCACCCACCTCCGCTTCGGCCATGCGGCGACCGGTGCAGTAAGCCATCTCCGCGTCCTGCACGTGGTAGCGCGCGCGCGGAAACAGGTCGTGATTTCCCGCATGGTCGTAATGCATGTGCGAAATCACGATATGCTCGACCTCGTCCGGTGCGATGCCGATTGCCGTCAGGCCGTCGGCCACCGGGCGGACGAGCTGACGGTTGCGACGCCGCGCGGTGTCCTGGTCGAACCCGGTGTCGACGATCACCGTACGCTGCTCGTTGCAGATCGCCCAGACGTAGTAATCCAGCGGCATCGGGCCATCATGCTCATCGCCGCCAACAAAGTTGAAACGGGCGGTGCGCTCGAGGTGCGCATAGCGGATTGCGAAGACTTCGTAGGTGGCAACCATGAGCAAGCACGATATTGTCGTTGTCGGGTCGGGGCACAACGGTCTGGTGGCCGGCGCTTATCTTGCAGCGGCCGGCAAGCGAGTTCTGGTCCTAGAGCGAAATGGCTGGTTCGGGGGTGGGGTCGTCACCCGGGAGCTGACGTTGCCCGGCTTCCGCCACGACCAGCACTCGATGGCCCATATCTTCATCCAGGCCAACCCCCTCCTGGCCGCCGACGAGCTCAAGCTCAAGTCGAAGTACGGGCTCCGGTATGTGTTCCCGGACCCGCCGATGATTTCGGTATTCGAAGACGGCCGTACGCTTGGCCTGTATCGAGACCGGGAACGAACCTGCGCCGAGGTCGCGAAGTTCTCCAGGCGTGACGCCGAAGCGTACCGCCGGCTCTCGGCTCAGGCGGCGGCATGGTTGCCGATGGTGGCTTCGACTCTCTACACGGCGCCCGCGCCGCTGGGCGCGTCGTTCGCGATGCTCGACCAGACCCGCGAGGGCCGTGAATTCTGGCGTATCGTGCAGATGAGCACGCACGACGTCGTGTGCGAGTACTTCGAACACGACCTGGTGCGCATGCACTTTGCGCGCATCGCGGGGGAAAACCTGGTCTCGCCCGACGAGAAGGCGACCGGGCTCGGCGTCTTCGTGTTCGTCGGCTTCATGGAAGCGTATGGCATCGGCGTGCCGATCGGCGGCAGCGGCCGGCTGACGGATGCGCTCATCGCGTGCATCAAGGACCTGGGCGGTGAAGTGCTCGCGAATACCGATGTCGCACGCGTGCTCACGCGCAATGGCCGCGCAATCGGCGTCGTGACCACGAAGGGCGAGCGGCACGAGGCGGTCGATGCCGTGATCGGCGCGATTCATCCGCATCACCTGGGAGGAATGGTCGAAGGGATCGATCCCGCGCTTGCCCAGGCTGCCGAAGCAACCCAGATCTCGCCCAATGCCTGCATCGCGATTCATGCCGCTCTCAAGGCTCCGCTGCGATTCAAGGCGGGCGAAGTGCGCGCCGCGATGATCGAATTGCTGCCGACCAGCTACGAGGAGCTGCGCCGCTCGTTCGATGACCTGCGTTACGGCGGGTTTTCGCAGCATCCTCTGGTCGGGCTCGGGTCGCTGACGATATTCGATCCGTCGCGCGTGCCGGAAGGCCGTGCGACGCTGCACGCCTGGGACTACGTGCCGTACGACCGTCCGGACCAGCGCGCGTGGGACGATACCAAGCGCGACTATGCCGAGCACATGCTCAGGCACATGAGCAGGTTCATCGACAACGTCCCTGCGGACATCCTGCAGTATCACTGCGACAGCCCGCTCGACATGCAGCGCACTTCGTCGAGCTTCCAGCGCGGCGATCTGCACGGCATCGCGCCGACCACTTACCAGTCGGGTGCGCATCGGCCGATTCCCGAGCTCGGACAGTTCACGGTTCCCGGCGTCGAACGACTGTACCTCGTCGGACCGTTCCAGCACCCTGGCGGCGGAGTATTCGGAGCGGGCCGGGGCACAGCAGTGAAACTCGCCGACGACCTGAAGATCGACCTGTCAGGAATCTCACGCGATCTGGCGCGCCAGCCGATGCGTGTGAACAAGCTGCTGTCCAGCGCCGTCGGGCGATTCGTTCTGAAATCCCTGCGTCGTCACACCTACTGACGAACGCCGCGCTAGCGCCCGCGGATCGCGGCCAGCTCGGCGCGACGCATCGCTTCGACCGCGAGGCGCCCTGCATCCGCGGTTCCTTCGGGTATTGCAGCCAGGATCTCATCGAAGATCTGGCGCAACTCCTGGCGATGCTCGGGATGGGAAAAGATATAGCTGTCGTTGCGCTGCACGCCGCGCACGACTGCCTCCCCTGCTTCAACCGGATCCATGCCCGGGGAGTGCAGCTCGTTCCAGAGCTTCATCGTCGCCGCGTCAACCTTGAACCCGCTGTGGGCGAGATGCGCGGGACGATTGATCGTCGACTCGCCGATGTTGCTTTTCACCAGGCCCGGGCAGAACACCGACACGCCGATGCCGTAAGGGTTCAGGCAATCGCGCAGGCATTCCGAGAGCCCACGCAATGCGAACTTCGAAGTCGTGTAGATGCCGGCCATCGGGCCGGTAATCAGCGCCGCCATCGACGCGACATTCACGATGTGCCCGCCCGTGCCGCGCGACTTCAGGCGCGGAATGAAGGTCACGATGCAGTTGATCACGCCGCCAAGATTGACGCCGAGGATCCAATCCCAGTCCTCGTACGTCGCCTCGTCCATCGGACCGAAGACATTCACGCCCGCGTTGTTGACGAGGATGTCGACCGGCCCAAATACCCTTTCCGCATCGTCTGCGGCGAGTGCCAGCGCCTCGCGGTCAGTGACGTCGAGCTTGAGCGCATGCACGCGGCCCTTCGCTTCTCGGAATTGCGCGAGCGCAAGGTCGCGATGCGCCTCACGCATGTAAGTGATGACCACCTTCGCACCGGCTGCGGAAAAGGCGCGTGCGATGCCCAGGCCGAGTCCGCTGACGCCGCCAGTGACGAAGACAACCTTATCGACGAGATCTTGCATGCGAACCTGCCTTCGTGGTGCTTGAGAGGCAGGTGAGGCTTTTCGAGAACGCCGTAAATACATCCCTGTAGGCTCCGTGAAAAACGTCCCTGTTTTTCACGGTCTCGAAAAGCCTCACCTGCCTCTCAAGCACCACTCAGAAGGGGTAGTGCCTTGGCCCTGTCTGCACGGTGATCCAGCGCAGCTCGGTGAATTCATCGATGGCAGCCTTGCCGCCGAAGCGCCCGTAGCCGGAGCCCTTCACGCCGCCGAACGGCATCTGCGCCTCGTCGTGCACGGTTGGTCCGTTCACGTGGCAGATGCCGGAATCGATGCGGCGCGCGACATCGAGTGCGCGAGCGAGGTTCTTGCCGAACACCGCCGCAGATAGCCCGTACTCGGTGTCGTTCGCGAGCTGCACCGCTTCGTCGACTGACCTCACTCGCGTGATCGAAACCTGGGGAGCGAAAGACTCTTCGCGGAACAACTGCATCTGCGGCGTAACGCGGTCGACGACGACGCCCTGCATGACGGTACCGTTGCTTTCGCCACCGACCAGCACTTTCGCACCCTTGGCCACAGCCTCGGTGAGCAGTCGTTGCACGCGCTCGACAGTCGCCTTGCCAACCACGGAACCGATCACTACTTCGCCCTTGTTCGGATCGCCCGCCGGCAACGCGGAAACCCGCTTCGCCAGCTTGTGCGCGAACTCATCGGCCACTTTCTCATCGACGATCACGCGCTCGGTCGACATGCAGATCTGGCCCGAGTTGGCAAATGCGCCGAACACCGTCGCGTTCACTGCCGCATCGAGGTCCGCATCATCGAGCACTACGAGCGGCGCCTTGCCACCGAGCTCGAGCAGGATGGGCTTGAGATGCTTCGCCGCGACCTGCGCGAGGATTCTCCCGACGCGGGTGGAGCCGGTGAAATTCACACGTCGCACGGCAGGGTGTGAAATCAGCGCTTCGGCAATCGCCTCCGCATCCTTCGGGTCGTGCGTGATCACGTTCACGACGCCCTCGCCCATTCCGGCTTCCTTCATCACCGTGCCGATCAGGCGATGTGAGGCCGGGCAGACTTCCGATGCCTTGAGGATGACGGTATTGCCGCAGGCGAGCGGCATCGCGATCGCGCGCACACCGAGAATGATCGCGGCATTCCACGGCGCGATACCGAGCACGACACCCGCGGGCTGGCGAATGGCCATCGCGAGATTCCCGGGAACGTCTGAAGGAACGACCTCACCCGTCACCTGGGTCGTCATCGCCGCAGCTTCGCGCAGTATGTTGGCAGCGAAGTGGACGTTGAAATGTCCCCAGCCGATGGTCGCACCCATCTCGGCAAGGCCCAGCGTCGCGAACTGCTGCGCCTTCGCTTCGAGCAGGTCCGCGGCCTTTAGCAAGCGCTTGCGCCGTTCGTTCGGGCCGAGCGCGGCCCACTTTGGAAACGCGGCGGCCGCAGCATCCGCAGCAGCACGCGCATCTTCGACGGATGCGGCGCTCGCCTTGGTCGCCACTTCGCCGGTTACCGGGTTGAGCCGATTGAAAGTCGCGTTCCTCGATGCGGCGGCGTCACGATCGCCGATCAACAGCGTTACTTCTTCCATCGTCGTCTCCTGGCAGGCGTCAGCCGGTGCTCGAATTGGGCGACGCCGGATGTAATGAGTAGTCGTTCTGTGTCTTCGCGTACTGGACGAAGTAGTCCAGGGCTTGCGGGTTGGCAGCCGCATCACGGTTGGCCGCCTTCTCGAGCGGCACACCCATGAGGATGCGCCGTATGGGAACCTCCATCTTCTTGCCCGTCAAGGTCATCGGGATTAACTCCACCTGATAAATCCTGTCGGGCACGTGGCGCGGCGAATATTCGCTGCGCAGGCGGGCGCGTATCGAGTCGGCGAGGCGCTCGTCCAGCGTCAGGCCGTCCGCCAGCTTGACGAACAACGGCATGAAAAACCTGCCGCCCGGCAGGTCGAGATTGACGATCAACGCATCCTCGACGCCCGGCAGATTGGCCAGCGATCGATAGATCTCCGCGGTGCCGATGCGCACGCCGTGGCGGTTGAGCGTCGCATCCGAGCGCCCCAGCACGAAGCAGCCGCCGCGCTGATTGATCCTGAAGAAATCACCGTGCCGCCAGACGCCCGGGTACTCCTGGAAATAGGATTCGAGGTAGCGCTGGTTGCCGACGTCGTTCCAGAAACCGACCGGCATCGACGGCATCGGCTCGGTGATGACGAGCTCGCCGACCTCGTCGACCACACTCTCGCCACGGTCGTTGAAGGCGTGCGCGGCAACACCGAGACAACGAGCCTGGATCTCGCCTGCACGGATTGGCAGCGTCACGACGCCGCCGACCATTCCCGTGCAAACGTCAGTGCCCCCGCTCCCGCCCTGTACCCAGCAATCCTGCTTCACATTTTCGTAGAACCATTTCTGGCATTCGGGCGTCACCGGGGAACCTGCGAGCAGGATGGTCTTGAGTCCGGAGAAATCGAAGCGATCCTTCGGAACGATTCCGGACTTCTCCATGATCGCCTGGTAAGTCGGGCTCGCGCCAAAGAGGCTCGTACCCGAGTCCTCCACCATCTTCCACAGCAGGTCGGGCTGCGGCCACGCAGGATTGCCGTCGTACAACACGGGCACCACGTCGTTGAGGAGCGAGCTCACGACGTAGTTCCACATCATCCAGCCGGTGCTGGTGAAGAAGAACATGCGCTCGCGCGCGTGCAGGTCCATGTGGAAATGCAGCGCTTTGAGCTGCTCGATGAGCATGCCGCCGTGGCCGTGCACGATCGGCTTCGGCAGGCCAGTCGTGCCCGACGAGAAGAGGATCCAGAGCGGATATTTGAACGGTACTTGCTCGAACCTGAAATCCGCAGCGGATACGGGCGGCTGGTCGAGCAAGTCGTCCCAGAAAACGGTGTGGTCTGAGAGTGGTGTCCGGTCCTCGCGATCGAGATAGGGCAGATACACGACGTGCTCGATCGACTTGAGCTGGCGCAGGAACTCGCACACGTCGGGTCGTCTGTCGAACGGTTTGCCGGCATACTGATAGCCGTCGACGCAGAACAGCACCTTGGGTGCCAGTTGCGTAAAACGATCGAGCACGCCACGCGGACCGAAGTCCGGACCGCAACTCGACCAGATCGCGCCGATGCTGGTGGTCGCGAGCAGCGCAATCACGGCCTCAGGAATGTTCGGCAGGTAGCCCGCGACGCGGTCGCCCGGCTGCACGCCCAGCCGCCGCAATTCGGTTGCGAGAATTCGCACCTTCGCGCCCAGTTCCGTCCACGACAGTTCCCTGAGCGGCGCGCGCTCGCTCAGGTGCAGGAGCGCTTCGGCGCCAGGACGCTCGTTGCGCAGGATGTGCTGCGCGAAGTTGATGCGCGCCCCGGGAAACCAGTCCGCGCCCGGCATGCTGCGGCTTCCAAGCACGCGCTCATGAGGTTGCGATGCGTCGATCCTGAAGTAATCCCAGAGCGCGCCCCAGAAACCCTCGAGGTCCGTGACCGACCACTGCCAGAGCTCATCGTAGTTCGCGAACTTGCGTCCGCGTTCGCGCTCGAGCCAACCGGAGAATTTGCTGAGCAGCGCGTTCTCGACGCGCTCGCGACCCGGCGTCCATAGCAACTCGCTCTCGCGCAAGAGACCGGTCATGGCGTTTCGGCGACCGGGACGCGACGCAGGCCGCGGGTCGGCGGGGGAACCGCGAAAAGAACGATCGCGCCGACGAGACACCACGCCGAGAACGTCAGGAAGGAGCCACTGTAACCGTAGCCGTTGTCATAGAGCCGGCCCGCGATGTACGGCACGAACGCGCTCGCCACAGTCTGGATCGCCACCGCGAGCCCGGCGAGCGACGCGAATACCTTCACGCCGTAGTAGTTGCTGAGCACCGCCATCAGGCACACGACGCCACCGCCGAAACCGATGCCGAGACAGGTCGCAAAGCCGAGGAGCTGCGTTTCGCTGCGCGCGTCGATCACAAGGTACAACCCCGCTGCGAAGAACGCCGTGAACGCCGCCCAGAGATACTTCGGATCGATGCGATCACCGAGCAGCGCGACGATGACTTTGGCGCCGAGACCCGTGACCGCGAGGATACTGACCGCCCAGGCCCCGTCCGTGCGACTGTGCCCGAGGTCCGCCAGATGCACGACTCCGTGCGCGAGATACAGTGTGTAGCCGCAGCTCCCGCCGACCAGCGAGAGCACCATCAGCCAGTACGCCGGCGTCATCAGGGCTTCGCGGTAGGTCCATTGCTCGGTGGTGATGAACGAGGGCGCAGGCCGCGCGCGGGACTGTCCGGCATCACGAATGCCGTCGGGTACCTGGCCGAGATCGGAGGGTTGTTCCTTCACGAACAGAGCTGCAATCGCGGCGGCGCAGGTTGAAAGGATTGCGACCACCCACCACGCCATGCGCCAGTTGCCATCCGCCATGTTGATCACGCGATTGAGGAGCGGCGCCGAAACGAAGCCGCCGATCGCGCCCGCCGAGTACATGATCGAAAGGGCCAGGGCCCTGCGACGCACGAACCACTTCGCGACTCCCGCCTGGGAAGCGAGCGCGGCACCAGTCGCAACTCCAGTGCCCACCAGCAAGCCGAATGCGATCGCTGCCTGCAGGCCAGTCGTCACTACGGTCGCCATCAACACCGCGCCGGCAATCACGAGACCACTGCCGATGATCAGCGTCCAGCGCACTCCCAGCCGATTGACACTGACCGCTACCAGCGGGCCTGGCAGGCCCGACATGATCATGTAGACCGAAAACACCAGCCCCAGCGTCTGGCGGTCGAGATGCAGGGCACCGGCCATCGCCGCGTTGATGACCGCCGAGCCATACACCGGGAAGCCGAGGTTCAGAAACACCATCAACCAGAACACGCCCAGCAATTTCCAGCCGTAGAACTGCGTATGTGTATTCAAGATCCTCTCGTTGGCGGGGCGGGCCATGCCACTGTCCCAAGTCTGCCGGCTGCGGGACTCGACTCACACGGAAACGGCGATCAATCCAAAGCGAAATCGGCGCCAGGCAACTTTGGGGTTGCTCGCATGGTCCACCGTGGATATGTTCCGCGGGGACGGGGCCGTTCGGTCCCGGCCCCCACTCTATATATATACATGGATGCTGAAGGATCACCCGGATGATGCAACGTCGCAAGCTAGGCAGGCAGGGCCTCGAGGTTTCCGCGCTCGGACTCGGGTGCATGGGCATGAGCTGGGTCTATGGGACCCGGGATGACACGGAGTCGACGGCGACGTTGCACGCGGCCTTCGACGCCGGCGTGACGTTCTTCGACACCGCGGAGGTCTACGGGCCGTTCGAGAACGAGCGCCTGCTGGCTCGCGCGCTGCACGACCGGCGCGATCGTGCGGTCATCGCCACCAAGTTCGGCTTCAACATCGAGAGCGACGGCAAGGTCAACGGCGTCAACAGTCGACCCGAGCACATCAAGGCGGCAGTCGAAGGATCACTCGACCGGTTGCAGACCGATTACATCGACCTGCTCTATCAGCATCGCGTCGATCCGCAGGTGCCGATCGAGGACGTTGTGGGTGCGATGGCGCAGCTGGTCAAGGCGGGCAAGGTCCGCTATCTCGGGCTGTCCGAGGCGAGCCCGGGCACTTTGCGGCGTGCCCATGCGGTGCACCCGATTTCGGCGCTGCAGTCCGAGTACTCGCTGTGGGAACGCGGTGTCGAGGCCGAAGTCCTGCCGACCTGCCGTGAGCTCGGCATCGGTTTCGTCCCCTATTCACCGATCGGCCGCGGCTTTCTCACCGGCGCGGTCAAGCGCGCCGAAGAATACAGTGCCGAAGGTGATGGGCGCGGCACGCAGCCCCGTTTCAGCGGGGAGAACTTCGACCGCAACATGGCGCTGGTCGAGAAGCTCCGCGAGCTGGGCACGAACAAAGGTCATACGCCGGTGCAGATCGCCTTGGCCTGGCTGTTGCACCAGGGCAATGACATCGTGCCGATCCCCGGCACCAAGCGCCGCAAGTACCTGCAGGAGAATCTCGCTGCCGCCTCAGTCCAGTTGAGCCAGCAGGACCTTGATTTCCTCGAGAAGCACTTTGCACGTGGGAGCGTCAGCGGGGAGCGCTACGCCGAGTTCGGCATGCGAATGCTGGACCGGTAGCGAGTTCGCGGCCGAAAGTTCGACCGGCGCGGCCGCGCGCCTTGGCGCTGAACCGGCGACGAGCAACTGCACTCTGGTGCGCGCGCCCCATTGATGCTCCATGATGAACCCCCGCCAGGTTGTCCAGCTCCGTGGACAGCTCAGTCAGTCCCGACTACTTACACCACGCAAACCCCTTCACGATTGGAACGCGGCAGCCCGCGGCCGGACTGTAATCTTTGCAAGAATCAGGACTGCGCCTGATCGAGCGTCGCATTGAGCGCCGTGGTCAGTGCCGCCTGACCGCTGACCAGGTCCTTCCATGACAGCTCGATACCATTTCGCCGGCCCTTGACCGTCATCTTCAGCCCTTCGGGCGAGATCGCGACCATGTAATGCTGTCCCTCGATCTCGAGCTCGCGCTTCAGTGTCTTCTCGAGTTTAGTGGCCATTGATCCTCTCTTTTTGTCAGCGATTGACGTTCATTTTTCGTGCCAGCGCCAGCCGTCTCTCGATCCCGGCAGGGAGAACGTACTGGCATATGGATTGCAGCTTAGTCGGTCGCACGCGTTGAGACTAGCGGACCGCTTTCCATCGCTCTTCTTTACAAGCGGGTGACGTATTTTTTCAACGTCACCCTCTGTTGCGGCTTGCCCTGCCGTCTCGGCGTGCACTCGATATGATCGCCTGTTTCAGTGGCACGCGCGTGTGGCGCCGGGCCTCGACGAGATAGCTGTCCGCGTACCGTTGATAGCGGAAGGGACCGGCGGTGAGGCGCGGCATCCTGCGCACGTGACCGGCGGCAAACGGGATCTGGAATCCGTCGGCAGTAGTGTTCACCAGGCCCTCGACACTGTACGCCCAGAAGTTCTGGTACTTCCGTTGCTCGCCGTCGGTGATGACCGGCGACCCGGTGGCTTCGAAGTGAGGGACAGCCATCTTAGCCCGACGCCTGAACTTTTGAACTTCTTACCAGGCTCTTCCTGCCAAGTCAGGCCGCCCGCCAGTCAAGCGATGGCGAGCGCTCTTCACCTGGTCAACGCTGATCGGTAACCTGTGTGACCGGACAGGTATCCGGCGGCCGCCAACCATGCCTGAAATCTCAGCGGAACCTTTCACGAGCCTCGAGCGCCTCGGCGAAACCGATCTGCGGCGTCTGCTCGTCACCCTCAGCGACGCGATGCGCCTGCAGGTCTTGCGACGGATGCAGGGCACGGTGCATCACGATTTCGTGTCTCCGCTGCAAGCGGCCACCTTGACGTTCGACCTGGTGCGCCGGCAGTTGCAGCAGCCGCAGACGGACGAGCAGCGCGAACACACCTACCGGCTGATCGAAGCGGGCAAGGCGGAGCTGGTCCGGCTGAGAGATGGCATTACCACCGTGATGGATACGGTTGCGTTATCGGCTGGCGAGCGGCGCTTCGATTTGCGCGAAACGGTCGAAAGCCTCGGCCAATGGATGCAGAACGAGGCTGCCTTTCTCGGCTTGCAGCTCGAGCTGCGCTGCCCGGAGGAGGAACTCCTTTTCCACGGGCCATACGAGGACGTGCGTCAATTGCTGGCGCTTCTCATGCTCCTTGCAATCGACGGTTTATCGACGGGAGGCAAGCTCCTCGTCGACTTGCGCAAGGAAGAAGCGGCGGTGCGCGTCAAGCTCGTGGCGGAGGGAATCAAGATGCCGGAGCGCTGGACCCGGCAGATGTTCGAACCGAGCTGGACCGACCCACAGTCACTGAGTGGCCTCGGGCCATGTGTCGCACTCTTCACCGCCGCAGCACTCGGCGGCACGATCGATGTCGAAAGCACTGCGGCGCAGACTGCGCTGCTGCAGTTGCGGCTGCCACTCACCAGTTGAATCACTGCGATACAAGTCGCTCCAGTTTTCCGGCCAGGTCGCGGTTCACGAGGCCCTGCAGCGTGACGCGAAGCTGCGGCCTCTTGTCCATGAACGTTCGCAGGCTTTGCAGCGGCCAGCGCATGTAGCGCGCGGGTTCACTGAACGTTGCCTCCACGGGCGATGGAGAGCCGGTCAAGGCAAGTGCCGTGCCGATGATGTTGCCGGGTTTGAACGTCCCCACGTGTTTGCCGTGTTTACGCACTTCCGCGCTCCCGGCAATGGGAATGCAGAGACACGATACCGGCTCGCCCTCGGTCAGAACCTTGTCGCCGGCCGTGGCGTTCCTCCATTCCCCGAGGAGCGCCAGCGACAGGAATTCGCGTGGCCGCAGTGTTTGGAATCCTAGATCGTAGAGCTGTTGCTCATCCGCCGAGAGCACGACCGGGCGGCGCTCGAGATAGATGCGCGCGATCTGAAACAGGTTGATGGCGGTGAACACCATTGCCCACAGGATCGGGGGCCACAGCACGGTTTTTTGCAGCAGGAAATACGGCATGTTGGTGAGCGCTGCGGCGACGGCGAACCAGCGCAGCCACAGCATGTCGCGCACCGAGTACGACACGAGCAGCAGGATGTTCGAAAAGTGAACGAGATAATCGGCGGGGTTGATGCTCATGCGACACCTCCGGTCGTGCACCGGGCGTGGTCTGCTGAGCTGGCTTCGATCGTGCCGCTACGAGTGAGTTCTGCGGACCCTTCGAGACTGCGCTGTCGTGAGGTTGAGCGCCGCCGTACTCACTGCCGCCGCAGTGAGGCGCTCAAGCTTTGGCCGCCGATCAGATCCCTGTCTGCCAGGTGCTCGGAATGCCGGCATGCTCAATCGCGTCTTCGATCACCAGGCAAGCCTCGCGGGCTTCCGGCTGAGCACGAAGACTGCGCGCGATCGAATTCAGGAACGTGGTGATGACCTGCACGTTCGGGTGAGCGGAATGCAATTCCGCTTCGACGCGGTCGATGAGCTCGAACACGTCATCCTGATCGCAGCGCGGGAATGTGAGCGTGCCGACCGTTTGCTGCACGGCGGCGAGAGCCTGATGGATTTCAGTCAGCTCCGTTGAGGTCACGGAATGAATTTGAACCTCTTGCCCGAGGAGATCAAGCCGGGCGGCCGCCATTTTTTGGCGACAACCCAGATGGCACGTACCGTGCAGTCGACTGACGCCCGTGGCCTCTCCCCCACGAGCAGGGAGAGAGCCGCCGTAAGGTGGTCAGGGACTCTTTTTCTTCATCAGGCTGATGAGCCAGAGCAGGACGCAAGAGCCGACCACCGCCGTGACGAGCGCGCCGACGAGGCCATAGCCCTGCAAGTTGAGCAGCCAGAAAAGAAATCCGCCCAGCAACGCGCCGATGACGCCGACGATCAGGTTGCCGACCAGGCCCATGCCGGCGCCCTTCATCAGGTTGTTGGCGATCCAGCCGGCGAGCAATCCGATGATCAGAAAGCCAATGAGTCCAACGCCGCTCATGAGACCCTCCCTTCGTTTGGCAACGATTGCTTACTTCTTCTGTGCTTCGAAAATCACGGCCGCCCCGCGCGGCCGCCCCGTCGACTCGGCAGGTTTCCCGGCGCTGGTCGGCGCACGGAACGCGACCGGGATCAGGTAGCCGCTCTCATCCTTGGCGAAGGGTAGTCCATTTACGTCGGCGGCGCTCCCGGGACAGAGCTCCAGCTTGGGAAGCGGCGCCAGCTTCGGGTCGGGGCGTGGAATCTCGACCCGCACCTCCGTAATCCCTGCATCGATTGCGCCGCCGATGCGCAGCACGAGCGATTTCAGTTCGTCCGCCATCGCATCGTAGAGCGTCGTGTCGCGCTTCAGATAATAGGAGCTGAGATAGCGCGCAATACCCGAGGCCTTGCGCAGCTCGCCGTTGACCAGTTCCGCCTCGTTGACGAGATTGAGAATCGGCTCGGTGGACAGGTACTCGAGCGAGTCGGTGGGCAAGGCGGGCTCATCCGCTCTGATCGCCGCCGTGCGCACCGTCAGAATCGCACCGCTGCGTTCGAGCTTCACATCATCGAGCGGCAACTCGAAGGACAGTTTTCCGGGCCAGGCGACGAACATCTGCGGATTCACGCCGACGACCTCGGGACAGGCTTTGTACCAGACCGCGATCTGCCGCTCGTGCTCGATGATCGCCTGGGTCCTGAGCTGCGTGACGATGACAGTGAGCGGATCGGTGGGCTGCGGTTTTTCGTGCCACTGGGTGCCGATCCAGACACCGACACCCAGCAGCAGGATTGCGACCAACAGGTATTTCATCGCGGCTCACTGTCCCTTCTGGTAGGTGCCGATGAGCTGTGTCTCGGCGAGCACGTGACCCTTCATGGCTTCGAGAAGCTGCGCCTTCGTAGGCTGCTTGAGATCCGGCAGCACCGTGTCGAGCGCGTAAAGCTTGTGGAAGTAGCGGTGTCGCCCGATGGGCGGGCACGGACCGCCGTAGCCCGTTTTCTTCCAGTCGTTGAGTGCCGGCAGCGCGCCCTTCGGCACGCCGTGCTTCCTTTCGTTCTCCACGAGCGCCGTGACATTCGCCGGGATGTTGTAGAGAACCCAATGCACCCAGGTGAGCTTCGGTGCGCCCGGATCCGGCGCGTCCGGATCATCGACGATCAGCACTAAACTCTGGGCGCCGCTGGGGACGCCGCTCCATGCGAGCGGTGGCGAGATGTCGCGGCCCTCGCAGCTGTAGAGCTTGGGTATCGGGCCATTCGGGGAAAATGCGGGTGAAGTGAGTACGAGTGCCATGGTCATCGCTTCCAGCATGATCGAAACTCCGCAGCGACTGCGCAGCCGCTTTCGAATTGCAGGTTCATTGCGGCCGCGCGCCCGACTGCTTTTCCCAGCGCCCGAGTATCGCATCGTAGCGATCCGCCTGTTTCTCCCAACGCGCGAGCAACGCCTCACTCCTTTGCATCTGCTGCTCGGTCCGTTCGATCTGGCGCGCAGTGGTTTTGAGCTGCTCGTCGTAAAGCGCTGCCTGCTGTCGATAGGCTGCTTCGTCCTGGTCCAGCACCGCCTTGACGACGCTCACCTTAGGTTCCTTCTCGCAGCCTGCAAAGGCCAGGACAGCGAGCACAGCGGCCGCTGCGGGGATCGCGCGGCACCATGACCGTCCACTCGGTTTCATTTCCTGTCTCCTGATTCGATCATGGTTACGGTCCAACGCGTGCGGGTGTTCCCGGAGGCGTCAAACAACTCGAGCGTATTGCCGACGACCTTCCAGCGCGCCGTCGCCCCCAGTGCGAGCAACAGAGGCTCCTCCGGAGTCACGTCGATACATGCCATGCGCGTCGTCGCCATCGCGTTGAACTTGAGCGTCTCACCGTTGAGCTCGTAACCGCCCAGCATGCGGTTGCACCCCGCGAATCCCGACAGGCGCATGTCCTTCGAGCTCAGCATCAGTGTCGGCGCGCCGCGCGAGGAGGGTTCGATCGCCTTGCCATCGAGTTGCACCAGCGTCCACTGAACATTCTCGAGTGTCGTCGATTTCACAGGTTCCGTAGTTGCGCGTTGCGCGCTACAGCCCGCTGCGAGAAGAACTCCGAAGACCAGACAGACCATTCTGCCCAGGGACGTCATGACTCCTCCTCCTGACCTGTTCAGGCTTGTCAATGCGACCAAAGTGACGCAAGGCGCGCATCGTAGTTCAGGTAGACTCCCCGCAGCATAGTGCGGTCCGCGTACAGTCAAGTCCGCATTCGTCCAGCGCCGCACGGGAGCCTGACATGAATCAACTGAAACAGAGTATTGCAGTTCTGCTTGGAGTGGCCATGAGCGGCGCGCTGGTGGCCGCCGATGCGCCGATTTACTACCCGGCGAAAAACCAGACGGCAGAGCAGCAAACCAAGGACAAGACCGAATGCGAGGGGTGGGCTAAGCAGAATACGGGGATCGACCCGGTCGCAGTGGCACAAACGCCCCCTCCCACGGCGCAGGCGCCTCCTCCCCCTGCCGGCCCGACCGGCGAGAGAGTCAAGGGTGCGGCTCGCGGCGCCGCCGCCGGTGCGGTCGTGGGTGAGGTCGCCAGCAACGATGCCGACGAAGGAGCGAAGTACGGTGCAGCGGCCGGCGTGGTTGCCGGCGGTCGCAGGGCGCGACAAGAGAAGGCCGCCGCTCAGCAGCAGGCGCAGGCGTCCACTCAGCAGCAGGCGCAGGCTGCGGAAGCCGCGAAACAGGAAAAGATCGCGACGTACCAGCGCGCGGTCAGCGCGTGCATGGAAGGGCGTGGCTACGCGGTGAAGTGAGCCGGCCGTTGCGATTCGCTTGATTGGCGTCGGGCGCGCGGAGCGCCCGACGCACACACCTTCCTACTTCGACGGGTCCACGCTGATCGCAACCGCTTCGGTGTAGGTCAGCTCAACATCGTCTCCGGGTTTGAGCTGCTTGATGAACGCTTGGGCCTTCGGATCCTTGACCGCGACTGTCCGCTGTACTCCCTTGGGTCCCGTGAATTTGACCGTGTTGGTGGCTGCATCCACGGAGTCGATCTTTACGGTCGCCCTGGTCTGCTGACCCACGCCGCCGGCTGGCTTCTCGCCCTGAGTCGCCCGACCCGCGACTGCCTCCTGCTCGACGCCTTTGACGCCCGTGCCAGGCTGCTTGAATTCGGCGCCAAGGGACTGGTAATAGACGACATTCATGTTGTCGCCGACATGCACCTGCGCAAGGTTGCGAACCTCGGGGCTCACCTCGAGCTCGACCAGGTTGCCGTCCGGATCGCGCACCGTGATCAGTCGATTTGCCACGTCCACCGCCTCGATCCTGGCCGTGACTTTGATGGCGTCCTCCACCTTGACCCCCTTCGGCGGCTCGGCCGCGCCAGCTGCGAACAGCGGCAGGATTGCGAAAAGAGCTGACGCTGCGAACCGGTGGTCCCCAATCCTTTTCATGACTTACTCCCGTGCTTGCTGCTTGTGATGTCGAAGGGGGCGCATGATCCCACGAGACGCCAGGCGACTTCATTAGACCTTTGGTGCAATTCACGCCGCGGGCGGGTCAGTCACGCCCCGTTTTCGATGAGCCGGGCGTAGGTCGCAGTATCGATGTTGGAGCCGCAGATGATGAGTGCAACGCGCTGGCCTTTGACCTTGGTGCGCAATGGACCGAGGAGCGCCGTCATCGCCGCGGCGCCCGCGGGCTCGACCGCGAGTTTGCACTCTCGCTGCATGAGTCGCATTCCGGCACGCATCTCGTCATCGGTCACGAGCACGAGTTCATCCACGTTGCGCCGGCAGAGCTCGAACGTGATCGGCAGCGCGAACGGCGCTCCCAGACTGTCGGCGATCGTCGCCACTCGCTCGATCGAGCGCGGCTCACCGGCTGCGAAACTGCGATGCATGGAATCCGCACCCGTCGGCTCGACGCCGTAGACCGCACAGCCTGGCTGCAGCAGCTTCACGGCCGAGGCGACGCCGGCGCACAGCCCGCCGCCACCGATCGGGATGATGACAGCATCGAGGTGCTCGACCTGCTCACACAACTCGAGTCCAAGCGTCGCGGTGCCGGTCGCAGTGCCCAGGCCTTCGAACGGGTGAATGAGCGCGCGACCCTCGGTTTTTTCGATCTCGGCGACACGCGCGAAGCCCTTGTGGGCATCTTCGGCCAGCTCGAGCTCCGCGCCATAGCTTCGGACCAACGCCACTCGCAATGGATTGGCGGTCTTGATCATCACGATCCTGGCATGCACGCCGAGCGAGTGGGCGGCGAACGCGACCGCGATCGCATGATTGCCAGCGCTGATGGCCGTGACGCCGCGCGCGAGTTGCTCGCGCGTCAGACTGAGCATGTTGAGCAGCGCGCCGCGCGCCTTGAAACTGCCGGTCCGCTGCAGCAGCTCTAGCTTCATGAACGCGCGCGTGTCGGGCCCGAGCGCTTCAGTGAGCGTCTGGCTCTGCCACTCGTGCACGGGTGTCGTCAGCACACGTTCGCCCAGCAGCGCCCGTGCGGCTCGAATGTCATCGAGCTCGAGTGAGGGTACCAGCGAAGTCTTCATTCAATACCAGTAGTTGGGAGTAGGCTCGACCGAGGCCCAGGGTGGGATGGGACAAACTCCCCCCTTGCCAAAGGGTGCGACGGTGCAGTTTGGGTATGTCGCCTGTCAAATTCAGGTTAAGGGCACCTGACATATCGCGCCGCAATGCATCTTTTGCCTGACGCGCTGTTGCGTTGCGGTTTCGAGCAGGCATAATTCCTTCACACGCCTGCGCCAGCCAAAATAAATACTCCGAGGATCGGGCATGGAGCGACGACTACATACACGTCACCGCGCAAAGACGACTGTCTACATCACCTTCCCGGGCAAGCACGGACGCATCTGCAAGGCGAAGAACCTGAGTGCCAACGGCGTGTTCATCGAGACCGAAAACCTCGGATTGCGCAAAGGCCAGACGGTCGAGCTCGCGTTCGCAATCAACCTCGGCACGGTCACCAAGATCCACCGTCGCACCGCAGTCGTTGCGCACGTTTCGCGCGGCGGCACCGGTCTGATGATGGAGAACTACGGAGGCCGCTAAGCACGTGCGCGCAGCCGCCGCCCTCCTTCTGTCCGCACTGCTCATGGCGGTGTGTGCCCTGGCGGGAGACGACACCTTCCGCTGCGGATCGAAGCTCATCGATACGACTGTGAGCCGCGATGAAGTGCTGAAGCAGTGCGGCGCGCCGACTTCCACCAAGAGCGAAGACATTCCCCAGCAGGTGCGCCGCCCGAACGGCACGACGTTCGTGAACGGTACGGTGCACGTCGAGACCTGGACCTACGATCGCGGCTCGTCGAGTTTTCCGGCCGTGCTCCGCTTCGAGGATGGCAAGCTCGTCAAGATCGAAATCGTGCGTCCCTAGCGCTCCGGATCGTGGAAGGAGCAGCATGCGGATTCTGACCGTCGTTATCCTGGCGAGTGGTCTCGCGCTCAACGCCTGTGGCGGCGATTCCAAGCCCGCCGAGAAGGAGGCCGCAGCTCCTTCAACCGCTGCGCCGGGCGCTGCCACACCGGGCGAAGCCGAGGCGGCTGCGGATGACGCTCTGGCGTCGGCGCCGCCGCTCGAGCTGCACGAGGACTACGCGCACTTCCTCGATCCGAAATTCGACGATCTCGACGGCATGCTGAAGCGGCGCTCGATCCGCGTGCTCGTCGTGCAGAGCAAGTTGTTCTACTTCATCGACCAGGGCCAGCAACGCGGGCTGACTTACGACGCGCTGCAGATGTTCGAAGAGCAGCTCAATAAGAAATTCAAGACCGAAAAGCTGCGAGTGCACGTGGTGCCGATTCCAGTCGCGCGCGATCAGCTCTTCACCGCCTTGGCCGCCGGGCGGGGCGACATCGCCGCCGCGGGCCTGACAATCACCGCGAAGCGTGAGCAGCAAGTGGATTTCTCCGCGCCCTTTGCCGAGGGCGGCACCGAGATCGTGGTCACTGGACCCGCGGCGCCGGAGCTCAAGTCACTGAACGATCTATCCGGGAAGCAGGTGTGGGTGCGCAAGTCGAGCAGCTACTACGAGAGCCTGGAAGCGCTCAACCGCACGCTGAAAAGTGCGGGCCGCCCGCCGATCGACATCCGCCCGGCGGATGAGCACCTCGAAGACGAGGACTTGATCGAGATGGTGGGCACCGGCTTGCTGCCGATGACGGTCGCAGACAGTTACCTGGCGAATTTCTGGACCCAGGTGTTTGAGAAAGCGAAAGCACGCAGCGACCTCACCGTCCACGTCGGCTCGCGTTTCGGGTGGGCGCTGCGCAAGAACACGCCCAGGCTCAAGGCGCTGGTCGATGAGTTCGTGGCGGGCCACAAGGTCGGCACGCGCAGCGGCAACATCGTGATGGTCAAGTATCTGAAGAACGTCGACTGGGTAAAGAACGCCATGGACCAGAGCGAGCTCGCCAAGCTCGAGCCGATGATCAACGCGTTTCGCCGCTACGGGGAGCAGTTCGACTTCGACCCGCTGATGGTTGCTGCGCAGGCGTACCAGGAGTCCGGTCTCGATCAGAGCAAGCGCAGCCACGTCGGCGCGATCGGCGTCATGCAGGTGATGCCGACCACCGCCGCTGACAAGCGCGTCAACGTCAAGGGGATAGAAAACCTCGACCCCAATATTCTCGCCGGCACGAAGTACCTGCGACTTCTCGAGGATCAGTACTTCAACGATGCGGGGATTTCGCAGATCGACAAGATGCTGTTCACGTTCGCGGCCTACAACGCTGGGCCGGCGCGCATCCAGGGCTTGCGCCGTGATGCACCCAAGCAAGGCCTCGATCCCAACAAGTGGTTTCAGAACGTCGAGGTCATGGCGTCGCGTCGCATCGGGCGCGAGACCGTGCAGTACGTGAGCAACATCTACAAGTACTACCTCGCCTACCAGCTGGTCCTGCAAAGCGGACAGCTCAAGAAGGAAGCCAAGCAAAAAGCGGCCACCTGACCGCCCGGTTCGCAGGGTTTTCTGCCAGAGTTGATTCGCTGTATATAAAGACAGTATCCTGCCCGCTCTTTACTTTTCTGGCCGGAGACACGGCATGCGACTTTATTGGTGCGCGCAGACTCGGGCATTCCGGGTCGCCTGGCTGCTCGAGGAAGCCGGCGTTCCCTATGAACGCGTAAGGATCAACATCCGCGATCCGGCTGCGACCGCCGACCCTTTGTTCCGCGCAACCTCGCCCATGGGCAAGGTGCCGGCGCTCGAAGACGGTTCGGTTCGGCTCTGGGACTCCGGGGCGATCTGCGCGTACGTCGCCGACCAGTACCAGAAGAATCGCCTGGCGCCGGCGATCGGCAGTCCGGAGCGCGGCGCGTATCTGCAGTGGCTGATGTTCACCAACGCCGTCATCGAGCCGGCAATGGCCGAGAAGGTAGGCGGCCTGGCCGCCAATCCAACCCGTTATGGCTGGGGCAGCTGGACGCAGATGCTGGAGGCGCTTCGTTCCGGACTCGCGCGCGGTCCCTGGATTCTCGGCGATCGGTTCACGGCGGCGGACGCGATGGTCGGTTCGGCCTGCCACTTCCTCAGGCTGTTCAAGACCATCACCGACGAGCCGGTGTTGTTCGCTTATGCCGACCGCTGCGCGGCGCGTCCCGCGTTTCAGCGGGCGCAGAGTTTCGAGAACGAGGGATAGTCAATCGCGGCTGAAAGCCTGGGAGACGCGTGCAAACAGCGTCCTGAGAATATCCTTCGCCGCAGCTACGTCCGCCGCGCGGATCTTCTCGATCAGTTGCACATGCATCTGCACCAGCAGTGCGTGCCCGCCCCTCGCAGCCATGCGCCGTAACGCGATGCGGCCGCGAACGTCGAAGTGCAGCGAATCCCATACCGTGACGAACACGCGGTTGCCACTGGCCTCGATCAAGCGTCGATGCAGGCGCAATGCATCGTCGATATAGGCTTCCGAGTCGCTGCGTGCGACGGCCGCGGACATGCCGCGCAAGCACGCCTCCATGTACGCGATGACTGCGGGGCTGCACGGCACGGCCAGCTCGACGGCGCGAATTTCCAGCGTTGCCCGCAATTCATACGATTCGCGCATCTCGTCGAGGTCTGCGCCACGCACGCGCGTGCCGCGGTAGCGCTCCGACGTGACCAACCCGGAACCCTCGAGCTCGCGCAACGCTTCGCGAATCGGCGCCTGGCTCACGTTGAACTCACGTGCCAGTGCCAGCTCCTTGAGTTGCGTGCCGGCGGGGTACTTGCCATCGAGAATGCGGCCGACCAGCACGTCGCGAATCTGATCGCGCATGCAAGTACGCTTGAGCGCAGCATCGTTCACGACCTTCAGACCTGGTTGGCTCATGTGTCTCACTCGATCAGAGAACCGGTTTGTCGAGTTGCTCGCTGGACCAGCCGCCGCCCAGCGCGCGGACCAGCCCGATTGCCGCGCTCATGCGCAACACGCGAGTCTCGAGCGCGGCGCGTTGCGCCTGCAGAGCGGCATTCTGGGTGCTCGTGACCTCGATGTAGTCGGCGACGCCCGCCACATAGCGACGGTCGGCGTGGTACGCCGAACGCTGAGCCGATGCGGCCGCGGCTTCGTCCGCCCTGAGTGCATCCGCAAGGTGATGAAGTGCGGCCAGGTTGTCTTCCACTTCCTGATACGCGATGAGAGCGGCCTGCCGGTAGCGCGCCACCGCTTCCTCATACGCCGCGTATGCCTGCCGCGTGGTGCCCGAACGACGCCCGAAATCGAGCACCGGCACAATCGCGGCCGGGCCAGCGGACCAGTAGCGGCTCGGTGCCTCGAACCACGCCGCTGATTCCGTCGCCTCGTAGCCGATCGCCCCACCGAGTGCGAACACGGGAAACCACGCGGCGCGGGCCACGCCGATCTCAGCATTGGCAGCTGCCACAGCCCGCTCCGCGCTTGCGATGTCGGGGCGACGCTGCAAGAGCGTTGACGGCAAGTCCACATCGAGCGCAGGCGGCTCGCCGACGAATGGAGCCGGTTCCATCGTGAAGTTACCCGGCGGCTGGCCGAGCAGCACAGCGATCGCATGCTCGAGTAGCGCACGCTGCAGGCGCACCGAGGCGAGTTGCGAGCGCGCGTCCTGCCGCTGTGTCTGCGCCTGATCGACGTCAGTGGCAGCCGCGATGCCCCCGGCATAACGATTGCGGGTCAGCTCGAAGGCGCGGTCGAAATCTTTCACGCTGGCCTCGAGGAGCTGCAGCGTCGCATCCGCACCGCGCAACGAAAAATAATCCGTCGCCAGCTCGGCACGCAGCGCCAGGTCCAGCGCGGCAAGATCCGCAGCGCTCGCCTGCGCACGGTCGCGAGCTGCCGCCGCGCTGTTGCGCAGCCGGCCGAACACGTCGATCTCCCACGCGAAGTTCGCCGAAGCAATCAGGTCGTTGCTGGTACTGAGACCGTTGGCGGTTGGGCTGTTGGCCGAATTCTTCGCGCGTGTTGCCGACGCGCCCACCGCCAGAGTCGGGTAGATGTCGGACCGTGCCTGCCGGGCGATAGCGCGTGCCTGCTCGTAGCGCGCCAGGGCGGCTCGCAAATCCTGGCTCCCCTCGCGCAACTGCTCCTGCAATTGATCCAACTGCGGGTCGCCGAAAGCTTCCCACCACGCGCCGCGAGGTCTTGTGTCAGCGGGGACTGCCGGCATCCACTCGCCGGCTTCCTTGTACGAGGCCACCTCGGGTGAAGCGGGCACTTCGTATTTCGGTGCGAGCGAGCACGCGCCGAGTAGCGCGGCGCAGCCCATCGCGACGCAGGATGCGCGCATGCTCATGACTTCTCCGCCGCAGTCGGCTTCGCGACCCGAACGACGGTCGTCTCGGTCAGGGAATCCGGCGGACTCACGATCACGTCATCCTGGGGAGTAAGTCCGCCCACGACTTCGATCTCTGCACCGAAGTCACGACCGAGTGTCACGGTCTTCAGCGCGACGTGGCCTTGTGAATTGACGGTCGCGACCTGCAGCGCATCACCGCGAGTCAACAGCACGTTGGCCGGGAGTCTCAATGCGGCAGTAGCGCCGCTCGCGGGTAGCTGAAAGCGCACCTCCGCATAGGCGCCCGGCAGCAACCCTGCCTTCGAGTTGTCGACGATGAGTTGCGCGAGCAGGGTCCGCGTAGAAGCATCGATCGCATTGGAAGTGCGTTCCAGCGTTGCGTTGTAGGTCTCGCCTGGGCGGTCGGGGAAACGCACTTCGGCTGTCAGAGCCGGCTGCATCATGGCCGCGTAGGCCTGCGGGACGTGCACGTAGAGCCGCAGCTTGCCGGTATCCGCGATGCGAAACAGCTCTGGCCCCGCACCGCCCGCATTGATGAGTTGCCCGACGTCGGTGTTGCGCACCGTGACCACCCCGTCGAACGGCGCGAGAATTCTCTTGAACGCCGACAACTCACGCAGGCGCTGCCGGTTCGCCTGCGCAGCCTGCAGCTGGGCGGTGCTGGTTTCGGCGAGACTGATCTTCTCGTCCGCCTCCTGCTTCGACACCGAGTCCGTGTCGCGCAGCCCGCGCCAGCGCTCGGCGGTGATATTGGCGATGTTCCTGTTGGCCACCGCATTGGCGAGATCGGCCTCAGCCTGGCGCAGTTGCTGGTCGAGCTCCGGTGCATCAATCTCCGCGAGCAGCTGTCCGGCCTTGACGCGCGTGCCGATATCGACGAGCCAGCGCTTGAGGTAGCCGTTGGTGCGCGCGTAGATCGGCGCGTCGTAGTTCGCCTGCACGCTGCCGGGCAGCGTCAGCGCGGTGGCGTCGGTCTGCAGCTGCGGATGAACCGTGGCGACGGTGACGATGGCCTGCTCTTCGGTCTGCTCACGCAATTTCGCGCCGGCGCGCAGCGAAGCGAGAATGCCCCACAGCAGCAGGGCGAGGACCACGCCGATGACGACGGCGGCGCGCGCCGTGCCGCGCGTCACCGCGAATTTTCCATTGGATTGAAAGTGCTCCATGACCTTGATCCCGAAGATTTGAATGACTCAGTGGGCCGGTTGCGGCGCGGTTGCCGTAGCTGCTGCCTCGCCACGCCCGTGGAACCGTGCGAATACCACCGGCACGAAGAACAGTGTCGCCACAGTGGCGAACAGCAGACCACCGATGACCGCACGCCCGAGCGGTGCGTTCTGCTCGCCTCCTTCGCCGAGGCCGAGCGCCATCGGCAGCATGCCGATGATCATTGCGAGCGCCGTCATGAGCACCGGCCGGAACCGCGTGAAGCCGGCCTCGATCGCCGCCTGCAACGCACCGGCGCCGGCATTCATCCGCTCGCGCGCGAAGCTGACCAGCAGAATGCTGTTGGCAGTGGCCACTCCCATGCACATCACCGCACCCGTGAGGGCTGGCACGCTGAGAGTCGTGCCCGTGACGAGGAGCATCCACGCAATGCCCGCAATCGCGCCTGGCAGCGCCGTGATGATGATGAAGGGGTCCAGCCACGACTGGAAATTGATCACGATCAGCAGGTACACCAGCACGATCGCGCCCGTGAGACCGATGAACAGCCCCGTGTAGGACGAGGTCATGGTCTGCATCTGTCCGCGCGCGATGAGGCGTGTGCCCTTGGGGAGTTTCCCGTCCTGCGCCGCCATGATCGCCTTGATCTCCTTGGCAACGGCGCCGAGGTCACGGCCCTGCACCGCGCCGAAGATATCGATCACCGGTTGCGTGTCGTAGTGGGAGACCACGCTCGCGCCAAAGCCACGTGTGATCGTGGCCAGGCCGCCGAGAATCTGCGCCTGGTCGCGCACGCTCACCGGGGTGTTGCTCAGATCGTCGAGTGAGGCCATGCGGTACTGCGGCGCCTGCGCCACGATCGGGTATTGCACGCCGGTCTGCGGATTGAGCCAGAAGGTGGGGGAGATCTGGCCGCTACCCGACAACGTCAGCAGGAGATTATTGGCGATGTCCTTCTGATTGATGCCCAGTTGCTCGGCGCGACTGCGGTCGGTGGCAACGCGCAGCTCGGGCTGATTGAAAGTCTGCTGGATGCGCACGTCGACAAGTCCCGGGACGTGACGCATGCGTTCGAGCAGCCGGGTCGCGACTTCCCGATTCTTGGCATCGGGGCCGGAAATCTGCACGTCAATCGGCGAGGGCAAGCCGAAGTTCAGAATCTGGCTGACGATGTCGGCCGGCAGGAACGCGAAGCTGATGCCCGGGAACTGCTCAGGCAGCACGTCGCGCAGCGTCGCGATGTAGCCGGCGGTCGGCCCGTGATCCCTGGTAAGGCCGATCAGTATGTCGGCATCGCCGCTGCCGATGGTGCCGGAGTTGCCGTAGGTGATGTTGATGCCAGAGACCGGCAGGCCGACGTTGTCCACGATGCTCGCCAGCTCGCGCGCGGGAATCACTTCGCGCAGCGCACTCTCGATGTGATCGACCAGTGCGGTGGTCTGCTCAACGCGAATGCCGGTCGGCGCCCGGATGTGCAGCTTGATCTGCCCGGAATCGACGTCGGGAAAGAAGTTCTGGCCGAGGAACGGCATTACCAGGAGGGAAACGAGCACCGCGCCGAGAAAGGCTGGAATGAACCTGCGCTGCTGCTGCAACGCGTGGCCCAGTAACTCGCGATAGCGCGTGCGCACCTTGTCGAACCACGCTTCGAAGCGATGCTGGTAGCGTTGCAGCGCGGTGGGATTTTTGGCGGCAGCCTTCTCCTCCGCGGCGGTCCGCAGCCAGTATTTCGCGAGCGTCGGTATGAGCGTGCGCGAGAGCACATAGGAGGTGAGCATCGCGAAGACGACGGCCTCCGCCATCGGCACGAACAGGTAGCGCGCCACACCGGTGAGCAGGAACATCGGCACGAACACGATGCAGATCGAAAGCGTCGACACCAAAGCCGGCAGCAGGATCTGGCGCGAACCCTCGAGAATCGCGCTTTCGACGCTCTCGCCCTGCTCCAGATGCCGATTGATGTTCTCGATGGTGACGGTCGCATCGTCGACTAGGATGCCAACCGCGAGCGCGAGTCCCCCGAGCGTCATCAGGTTGATCGTCTCGCCGAGCGCGTTGAGCAGAATGATCGACGACAGGATCGACAGCGGAATCGAGATCGTGATGATCAGCGTGCTGCGCCAGCTGCCAAGGAACAGCAGGATCATGAGTGCGGTGAGCGCCGCCGCGATGACGCCCTCCAGTGCCACGCCGCGTATCGCCGCCTTGACGAACACCGATTGGTCGCCCGTCACGGCCACTGACATGCTGTCGGGGATCAATTCCCGAACCTGCGCCAGGCGCGATTTGATCGTATTGATGATTTCGAGGGTCGAGGCCGAGCCGGTTTTCTGGATCGTCATCAGCACCGCACGGCGGCCGTCGACACGCACGATATTGGTCTGCGGCGGGTGTCCGTCGTGCACGTACGCCACGTCGCGCACGTAGGTGATCGCGCCGTTCTCGCTCTTGACCGGCAGATCATTGAGCTCATCGAGCTTCAGCGGGCTGGCGTTGAGCTTCACGTTGTATTCGGTGTCGCCGATCTTCTGTGTGCCCGCCGGCAGGATCAGGTTCTGGTTGCCGATAGCGGTGTTCACATCTGTCGCGGACAGACCATGCGCGCGCAGCGCATCCGGACGCAGGTCGACCTGCACCTGGCGAGTAGCGCCTCCGTAGGGATACGGCACCGATGCGCCGTACACCGTCGCGATCTGCGAACGGATCACCTGGTTGCCGACGTCGAAGAGCTGCGCTTCCGGCAGCTTGTCGCTCGACAACGCGAGCTGAACGATCGGAACGCTCGACGCGCTGTACTTCAGGATCAGTGGCGGCGTCGTGCCGGGTGGCATCTGGCGCAGCGCGGTCTGCGCGAAGGCAGTGACCTGTGCCATGGCGAGATTGATGTCCACGCCCGGCTGGAAGAACACCTTGATCACGGCCACGCCGGGATAGGTCTGCGATTCGACGTGCTCGATGTCGTTGACGATGGTGGTCGCGTAGCGCTCGATCGGGGTCGTGATGCGCCCGGCCATCTCTTCCGGCGAAATCCCCGTGTACGAGAAGGTGATGCCGATGACCGGGATGCGGATGTCCGGAAAGATGTCGGTCGCCATGCCCGCACGGATGGGTGTGCCGAATATGACCACCGCTCCAAGCAGGGGTAGCAGCAGTGCCAGGACGATGAAGGTGTACGGGCGCCGCAGCGCCAGGCTCACAATCCACATGGAAGAGGCCCCGAGGGGGTAAATCGATTATCGATAACTTATCACGGACCGCCGCACCGTTGGGTTACCTTTTCTTGAATTAAGGCGCCGCGAGTGCGGCCGGAATGGATCGGGGACTGGTGCCGGCTGCACGACTGAGCACAGCAAAGCAGTTCAGACTCCCGCAAAACTCCCGACCACCTGATGTGGTTTCTCTGGATCGGATTCTCAGATGAAAGGTCGGATAGGGTCACTGCCGTCCCAATTCAAGGAGCCTTTGTAGAAGCGCGTGAAAATCTGCTCCATCGCCGGCCCGTTCTCGATCACTTCGATGAAGCCCGGAACAGCTCCTCTCATATCGACATAGCCCACTCGCCCACCCGTGGGAACACGAGCCTGAAAAGCCAAGTTGTATCCGCGCTGCTGGTACTTGCGGATGTCAGCGTCATAGTCATTGCTACCCAAGCCGAAATGGTGGAAGCCATAGCCCGTTCGCTGGATGAGCTCGCGGTACACCGACGGCTTTTCATCGAGAGGCTGAATCAGTTCGATCAAGGTGTGGCCGGAAAATGCCATCGCAGCGGCGATTTCGGTCTCGGACGGCGCGCCGCGATACACCGCTTCATCCCCGCCCCAGCGCTCAAGATAAAACCATGGACCCACGTTCATACAGCTGACCCATTGCTTCATGCTGGCCTGTATGTCCTGAACAACATAGGCCATCTGGATAATTGAAGTCAGCGGTTGTCCAAAATCAAAATTCATAGACCCTCCTTGTTGGGTCAAACTAACTACGCAAGGCCAAGTGACGCGCCGCCGTCGATGGGAATCTCGGCACCGGTAATGAAGCTCGATGCGTCCGAAGCGAGCAACAGCGCCAGCCCTTGAATCTCATCGGTTGTCGCGCAACGCCCCAGTGGCGAAAGTTTTGCGAAGGCCGCTTGCACTTCCGGCTTTGCCATGGCTCCCGCGCCGATGTTCGTGATGAAGCTCGCGGGCGCAATGCAGTTCACATTGATGCCGTAAGGCGCCAATTCCCTGGCTGCCTGCCTCGCCATATGACGAGCGCCAGCCTTTGCTGCGTTGTAAGCCATTCCGACAAAACCGATACAGATCGTTGCCGACACCGATGTGGTCACAATGATTCTGCCGCCGGTGCCTTGCGTCTTCAGCAGCTTTGCGACGATGGCCAACGTATTGAAGGCCCCAGATAGATTGATCTCAACGACTCTGCGCCATGCTTGATCTTCAAGACCATCAATCGTCCCGCTTGGATTCGCGGAGCCGTCCGGAAGCACAAACCCCAAATCTCCACCGATGCCCGCGTTTGCGAATGCGACGTCGAGGCCCCCCATCTTCTCTGCCGCAGCCGAGATTGACTCGTGGAGCTCCTCTCGTTGCGCCACGTCAGCAACTGCTGACCATACGTTGCCGCCGGCTTTACGCAGATCGGTGACCACTCCCTCAAGCTTCTCAGCATTCCGATCCACGAGGGTGACGAGGGCGCCGTTGTCTGCTAGAGCTGTCGCGAAAGCCCGACCTAATCCGTTGGCGGCACCAGTAACCACCGCCCGACGACCCGCGACATCAAAAATCTGTTGGCTCTTCATTCCTGTCCTTCGTGTGTAGACAACGAGACGCGCTGACGCGTGAGCTGGTGCCGACGAAGTCGACAGACCTCACTTCACAGATCCGCAATCGGTCGAAGAGATAGAGGCTCAATTATTCTGCGTTTCTAGCTATGAGATTTGCTTGCCGGAGAACACTTCATTGAAGCACAAGGCCCACACCTCACGGAGTCGAGTCAGAAGTACGTCAGTCCTCCGTCAGCCACTATGGTTTGCCCTGTAATGAACTCTGCGCCATGACTGGCCAGAAACAGAACCAGAGCCGTGATGTCCTGCGGAAGCGCGATACGCTTGATCGCCTGAACCTGTGCAATCCCTTCGAGCATGTTACTGATCGCTGGGTTCTCCAGTACACCGGGCGTGCGTGTCAATGAAGGACTGACTGCATTGACGGTGATGCCATATGGGCCCAAGTCCGCCGCCATACCGCGTGTAAGTCCGATCACACCCATTTTCGACGCCTTGTATGCGGAGAGGCTACTGTTCGGAACCTGCACCGAACTAGAAGTCATGTTGATGATGCGTCCCCACCGGCGCTCGATCATTGAATGCGCGAAAGCGCGACTGCACAGAAACTGCGAATCCAGATTGACAGCCAATACACGTCGCCAGAGTTCAAAGGTTGCTTGCTCGAATCGCTGTAGCGGATAAATGCCGGCGTTATTGACCAGGACATCGCAATGTCCAAAGTGACCGAGGATCCGGTCCGCCACCGCCGCCACCTGAGACGGCTCCGCAACATCCGCAAGCGCCTCCATCCAGTCGCCACCATCGGAACGGACCAGGGCCCCGGTTTCCTGCAGGCTCTCGAGATCTACGCCCACGACGCGCGCCCCACTCTGAGCGAACGCTCGACACAGCGACTGGCCGATGCCGCGAGCGGCACCAGTCACGACAACTACCCGTCCTTGATGGGCCTTCAGTCGGTCGTCCAATCGACTGTCCGCGCGCCCTCTAGGAGGGAGAGTGGCCAAGGGCCGCGCGCTTCAACAGACGCACCGATTCGGAATATGGTGCAGGGGCAACCGTCGCGCGAATCTGAACTTGCTCGTGTCGCTCTACGTGCGGCTTTCGGGAGCCACCGCCCCGCTCTCCCCACATGAGTACGACCTGAGTCCCAGGTGTCGCATGTTCAGTCTTCAGCATCGCGAGCGATAACATTGCGGACTCATTGCCGCTATACCCGCAATGCGATGACAGCCCGACCAACTGGCCATCTTCACTGCGAACTTCATCGAATTGTGGGAAGCCGTAGTAGGACACCGGCAACTCGATTGCCTTGTACCGAGGTCCCGGCTCGAACTGTGAGCCGAGGACTTTTGACACATCCTCTTTATGCCACTTCAAGGTCACCTTCGTGCGGTGGGGCTGCTGCGCCATTTTTTCCAGTGCAGCTCTTCCAATGAAATCATGGTCGAATTTCATGATGCGTTCGTAACCCAGATCCCACGGCGTTACGTAGTAGTCCTCTATATTCTTCGAGTAGAAGCTACCACCCAGTTGAGCGTTGGCTTCCCATCCCGAGGCGGGAAGCCATTCGCGAAAGCCGCGCAACTCATGCCCCGTGTAGATGCCGGGCAACGGATAGGCCAGCCAGCCACTCTCAAACAAGGTGCTGAAGTACGACCTCGTACCGCCCAGGACCAGGCCGTGCTTTTCGCCGGCCTCCAATATCGCCGCTCTGACTGCCGGTCCCTCCTCGTACGGACCTGAAAGCTCAACGCCCCGGTGACCGGCCATGCCATGTCTCAGCGCTAGCACGCCGAGACCGCGTATGCTCAATTGAGCGGTGTGAAAGAAGCGGATTTCCGGCGCATCTCCGTCGACGACATCGTTGAAGATTTTCTCCGCATTGGGGCCATCCAGCTGAAAGCGATACTTGATGCGGCGGCCGGTAGGATTGAACGGCGTGGGATCGTCTCGGTTGACCGTAACGTCGAAGCTCCCCGTCTGTGCATGAAACTGAATCCAATTGAGGATCGCCATGCCGCTCACGAGCTCGAAGCTATCTGGCCCGAGCCAGTAGAGGACGCAATCCCCTATAACGTGCCCACGCGGAGTACAGGCGACAAACTGCTTTGCCCTCTCAGGGCCAAAGTTCGCCAAGCTGTTGATGCCGAGATGATTGAGCAGGCGAAACGCGTCGGGCCCCCGCAAGAAGAGCTCCGGCATGTGGTGAGACTGATCAAAGAGGATCGCGGTGTCTCGCCAGGCGCGCTGTTCATCGCGCCAGTTTGTGAACTCAGGCGGTATGAAGGCAGCCGTCAAGCTGGTTCTCGCCCGAAAATGTGGTGCGAGTGTTTCGTTATAGAGATAGTCCACCAGATCCGGAACCGAATCGATGAGATCCTGGAGCGACTTGGTCTTGACTTCTGTGGCCATGATCAACGGAAAAACTGCCTGACGTAGTCAGCACCTAAGCCGACCTTTTCGTAGTGTGCTTCGGCCATTTCGATGAACGTGAAGACATCGAAGAACCCGCACGGCTCGCCTTTTTCATCCAGCCAGATGAGCGGGCCGGTCACGTCGGAATAGATCACGGTCGGTTCAGGGGTCTCGTAGGCAACAAGGGTGTGTGATTCACCCGGGGGCTCGTAGACGAAATCGCCCGCCGTCGCCGTCCAGTCGTGTTCCAGGTAGCCCCACTTGCCCGAGACGGTAAACGTGAGGACTTGTTGAGGGTGGTAATGTCGATTGATGAGCCCTGCACGTTTGGCCACCAACGGAGCGCACCATCGATTCTGCGAGCGTGAGAGCATCAATGGCCGCGTGAAGGTCGTCTCGTTGAGCGGGAAATAAAGACGTTCGTCGTCGGTTCCCGGGACATAGAGTTCACTTGCCGCGTGCCGCCTTAGGACGCTTGCTATCGGCTTTAGACCTCGCCAGAACTCATTGGAAGATGTGGCTGGATTCAAATCCTGGCCGGCTTGCATGATTCGCTCCGTCTTCAATTGCTTCGTTTCGCCGTGCGAGTTCAAACGACCGGCGCCACCGGCATTCGAGTCGCCGCGCCGTCGCGCAGCAGTTCCTGCAATGGCTTGCCCGCCGGGCGCGAAGGCGCCCACGTGTCTTGTGCATCCATCAGCTTCTTTAGCATTCCACGCGCGCGCGTAGCTGCTCCGTCGCCTGCAATGATCACCGGTTTCAATTCGTCCAATCTGCGATCGCCCATCATCTGTTGCTGTGCCTCGATCATTGGCTTGTCTTGCTCCTCGAAGGCAACTCGTATGGACGCACGCCAGAAGTCGTCTACCGTTGGATCTGTTGTTCGGTAGTTTCGGCAGAAAGCCCAGAAGTAGCGGGTCGTTGTCCTATGAACTGGCGTGAGAATGTCCGTGCCGTACATCCAGATGCCCTCAGAACGGTTGTGACCGACGCGTGTGAATCCCACATCGAAGAGCATGGTGGCCGGTGGATCCCAGCGCATGTATAGCCACTGGTCGACCGGAGCGTCCCAGCCGCCGTATGCGGCTGCCCACGCCGGAGTAATTGCACCGTTGGGACACCATCGGTTTGCCCAGAGGGTAGAACCCGCTTGAGCTATCTCGAGCTTGCTCGCCGTAATCGCGTCACTCGACAACACGCCTTCGTGCAAGAACTCGGCATGACTCAGGTCGAGCAGATTGTCCGTGACAAGCTCGTAGTGTGCCTTCAGCTCGAACACACCGTGTATGCGACGAAATCCCGGGTCGTCATGGCAGGCAAAGTTGGGAATGAGGCTCGCATCCGCGAGTTCAGGCTTGCCAATCCACACCCACACAAGGCCATAGCGCTCAGCAAGTGGATAGCAGGGAACGCGCATGGTTTGTGGCTTGACAGGCGGAATATGCGGATTGAGTACGCAGCGGCCATCGGGCCCAAAGCGGATGCCGTGGTATCCGCACTGCACGTGATCACCGATGAGCTTGCCACGATCGAGGGGCGCAAAGCGGTGCGGGCACATGTTCCCGATCGCAATTGGATCTCCGTTTTCAGTTCGATACATGAGCACGGGCTCCTCACATATCGTTCGGCTCAAGAGCGATCGACCGATTTCGTCGCTCCATGCCGCGGCATGCCAGGCATTCTTCAAGTACATCGGACTACCCCGCCCCTACTCCACCTCCAATCCGATTGCGGATCGGAGTCAACGAGCGTTGTCGGTAAGAGAGCGTGCATCGATTCGCTCTAGTCGCTAGCCGAACACACCGAGCTTGCCGTCGCCGAGAGAAACCACCACGGCTTTGGTGATTGTGTAATCACGCAGAATGTCGTGGGCAAACTCGCGACCGAACCCACTCTGCTTGTAACCACCCAGGGGTATGCCGACGTGATAGTTGTAGTAGCGATTGATCCAGATCGTTCCGGTTTGCATCTCTCGGGCGATGCGGTGCGCCTGCCCAACGTCACGACTCCAAATACCGCCAGCCAAGCCGTAGGGCGAGTCGTTGACTAGCCGGACTACCTCCGCCTCACTCGACCAACTCAGAATGCTTGTCACGGGTCCAAAGATCTCTTCGCGGGCAACGCGCATCGAGTTTGAAACGTTGCCCAGGATCGTGGGCTGTATGAAGTACCCGCGCTCGAAACCGGCGATCTTCGCCACTCCCCCGCCCGTCACGACGCTTGCTCCCTCGCGCGGTGCGAGTTCGAGATAGCTGCGGATCTTTTCGTATTGCGCTTTCGAGGCCTGAGCGCCCAGCTGGGTGGCAGCATTCAGGGGATCGCCGATCCGTATCGACTCGATGACTCCCTTCAACTTCGCGGTAAATTCGTCGAGTACCGATTCATGAACGAACACTCGCGAACCGGCGAGGCACACTTCTCCCTTGTTGAACACCGTCGACATGGCTGCACCCTCCACAGCCGCATCAATATTGGCACTGGGACACACCACTTGCGCTGACTTCCCGCCGAGCTCAAGCGTTTGTGGAATGATGTTTGTCGCCGCATATTGAAGGATCCGTCTGGCAGTCGGCACCGAACCGGTGAAAGCAACCTTGCGAACTGCGGGATGCGTGACTAGTGCCTCCCCCACATCAGCGCCGTAGCCTGTCACGATGTTTACGACACCCTTCGGAATCAGGTCGGCAACTTCACAAATGAACTCAAGTACGGAAAGACAGACCGTCTCGGCGGGTTTGAGCACTAGCGGGCAACCCGCCACGATCGCTGGTGCGATCTTGCCCGCCATCATTAGGAGGGGGACATTCCACGGGATGATCTGTGCAACTACACCAATCGGCTCGCGGTGCACGAGACTTACTGTGTCCGCGTAGTCGTGCGTCTCGCCATGCAGGCCATAGGCTGCGCCCGCAAAGTACTCAAATATCTCTGCTGACTTTGGAATATCCCAGTAGCTTGCTTCCGTGATCGTCTTGCCGTTATTCAGGCACTCCATGCGCGCATAGTCCGCGGCGCGGGCGCGTAGTCGTCGGGCAAATTCAAGCAGCAAGTCCTGCCGCTCCTTGGCGCTTGATCGTGCCCACATGGGCAGTGCCGCTGCAGCGCTATCGACCGCACGCTTGGCGTCCTCGGGCGAGCCGGCTTGGATCCGCGCCAGTACCTCTCCCGTGGCGGGGTTGAACTGCTCGATCGTCTTTCCTGAGCTTCCCGTACACCATTCCCCGCCGATGAAATGCCCGTATTCGGCACGGAAGGGTGACGCCGCACTGGTCGAAATGCGGCTGCTACTTTGTTGCATCTAGCCCCTCCGGACCGAAAACAGCGCGTCGACTCGTCGTTTAGAAAGTGAACCGGAACGACGCATACCACTCACGCGGTCGGCTGTACGTCCCGTAGTAGAGTCCTCCCGCGACCTGCGCCTGGCCCGCAGTCAAGTAGCGTTCATCCAGCAGATTGGTGCCGCCGACCGTGAATTCCCAGTGCTCGGCCGCCAAAAACGATACTGACGCCCCCAAATCGTCGACATCGGGCCGATCTATAAGCGTCGTGTTCTCGGTGTCATTGAATACAGAGTCGGTATGTGTGTAGTTCACGACGAACCGCATCCCTGTCCCATTCGAGAAGCGCAGTTCGTATTCAGGGGCAAGCGAGAACATCCACTCAGGCGTCTTGGGTAGCTTGCTATCAAGCGTGATCCCCAGTGCACCTGGATCGAGGTGCGTATATTCGGCGTGCTGATAGCCTGCGGCGCTGCGTAGGGTGAACCCATCAGTCAGCAGAGCAGTGAGTTCTACCTCGGCTCCGTAGATCTCTGCATCACCGGCATTCTTGATGACGGGCGACACGCCTTCCTGGAAGTTGAGCTGAATATCGCTGTAGTCCGTAAAGAACGCGGCCGCATTGACCCTGACTCGATTACTTCCGGACTTGATACCAACCTCGTACGTGGTGGCTTCCTCGGGTCGGAAGGAAGAGAGCTCGGTGACCGGGTTCGAAAGGCGTGTGGTCCAACTCCCGGTCTTGTAGCCCTCGGAATACGAAGCGTAGAGCATCGTCGCCTCTGCCACATGGAACTCGACGCCTACACGGGGTGAGAAGTTCGTGAACGTGCGCTTCGGGCGAGTGGGTGGCGCGTACGACAAAGCATTGCCCGGATCGGGGAACCCGAGGGCGATCCGGCAGGCGTCGGTCACAGGAAAGCATCCCGCTGCCTTATAGGCGAGCGCGTTGAGGTCCTGTTGTTCGACCAGAATGTCCTTGCGCTCTTCCGTATACCGCCCACCGACTGTAAGGCCGATGAGATCAGTCAACTTGAAGTTGATGTTCGTGAAGAGAGCCCAGGCGGTCGTGTTCAGATCGTCAGGAGAGTAGATCTGCAAGAGGTTGCCACCGATCGGAACATAGTCGTTGGTCTTGGCGTATTCGTCGTAATAGAACGCACCAACAACGTACTTGAGTCTGTCCGAAACCAAGTTGCCTACCAACTGAAGTTCTTCGGAAAACTGATGCTGCTTCAGCACATTGTCGACAGCCAGGATCTCGAGCGGCGAGCCATCAAGATCCGAACCAGCTTCCCAGTCTAGTTCACGGTAAGCCGTAATCGACTTTAGCGATGTACCACCCGACAGGTCCCAATTGAGGGTCAGACCGACTCCATAGTTTTCAGAGTGCTCGAAGCTGTTGTCGGTTGCGTACGACTTGTCGATATCCCCAGTGAGGAATCGACTATCAAAAAGTGCGCGATCATTATTTGGATCAGCATCGACATTTGCGCCAGCAAGCGATGTGCCGATGACACTCCGTGGACCGCACACAAATCCGAGACCGATGGCGCCGAGAACGGGCGCCGGTGTATTGATGCACAGATGATTGAGCGCCAGGAGTCCCGCCTCGACGGGCTCAATAAGGGTCTGTGGAGCATTCGATGCGCGAACTCGCGAGTAGTCTGCGGTTAACTCGGCATCGAATGAATCGGACGGAAGCCAGTGCAACTTGCCTCGTGCAGCCCACTGCCCAATGCCTCCCTCTCGATCCGGGTAGTCATAGGTATTTGCTGTAAATTTCGGATCAACAACGAACCCAGCCATCGAGAAGGGAATGCGCTTGAGGTAGCCCTCCCTGGATTGACTTGAGAATGCGAGGCTGCTGCGCACCGTATCGGAGATCGGCATATCAGCAAACGCATTTACGTCCAGGCGCTGGAAAGATCCACCGGTGACCTCGCCCGTGAAATTGAATTTGTCACTGGGCTCCCTCGTGACTACGTTGATCGCACCGCCGATCGTGTTTCGGCCGAAGAGCGTACCTTGCGGGCCCTTGGATACCTCGACCCGTTCGACGTCGAGCAAGCCTACGTTCGCGCCAACGGTTCGGCCGAGATAGACACCGTCGAGGTACACACCGACGCCGGGATCGAAGTTGAAAGCAAAATCGCTCTGCCCGATACCTCTGATGAACGCAGACAACACAGAACGGGATCCACCCGCGAAGCTGCCTGCATCAAGGGTCACATTTGGCGTGAGCTTCGCTACATCTGACAGGTCACGGATCGAATAGGTGCCCAGCTCATCTGATGTAAACGCACTGATAGCGATCGGAACCACCTGCAGGTTTTCAGAGCGCTTCTGTGCGGTGACGGTAATTTCCTCCAGCGCCGACACCGACTCCGTCTGGGGCGGCTCAACAGATTGACTCCACGCAACCGGCCCTTGGAGGCTGATCAGGATGAAGTTGCAAAGCCACAAGCGCACCGATGTGCGGAAGAAAGTGTGCATAGAGGTCCCCCTCAGAATCTCTCGTCAAATCTTGCGAAACTTTCGGTATTTCATGTATATGAAATTCCAGTTCTTGTATATGAAGCACCGAGATCTCGTTCGTGTCAAGAACCTGGCTGATCATGTTGTGCGCCGAATACATCAACGCCGGCGCAGACGGGCTATGTACCGGCCGGCGGTTGGTGGACACGGACGTCCATGGCGCCAATACCCTCGATCGAGCAGTGGAGAACGTCACCCGGCTTGACTGGCCCCACTCCTTCCGGCGTGCCGGTAAATATCAGGTCGCCTGGACAAAGCGTGTAATGCGCCGAGGCGTACTCAATCAGATGTTCGACATCGAAGATAAGATCGCTCGTGGATGCGCTCTGCCTGATCGCCCCATTCACCTGCAGGACCAAGCCAACATTGTTGGGGTGGCGAAACTCGTCAGGAGTGACGAGCCACGGCCCGACGACGCTAAAGGAATCCAGTGACTTGCGTAGGCTGCGGTCCTCCGGGCCTCGTACGGTCATGTCCAAGCCAATCGCGTAGCCGGCCACGTGGTCCAGTGCAGCATTCGCGTCGATGTCGCGTCCGCCGCGGCCGATGACGACGACAAGTTCCAGCTCGTGGTCTGTGCGACGCTCTGGAAACCTGATCTCAATTCCGGCCGAGGGACCGACGACCGACGTGGACGACTTCAGGAAAAGGCCATAGTGCGCGATGGTTTTGACGTCCTTTTCAAAGTTGATGCCACCGTCCGCAATCGCCTCGCGTTGATGGTGCAGGTAGTTCACCGGTGCACCGATGACCTTAGGCGGATTTGCCACCGGACTGCGAAGCCTTACTGCACACGGCGATAACCGCGGCGCGGTGGGCAGTAGCTTTCGAGCCGCATCTACGACCTGAGGCAAGTGCTCCACGAGCAAATCGGCACTCGGAAATGGCCAACACACTCGCGGCAACACCTCTAAAGCCGGAGTCACATCCACCACGCTTCCCTGCTCGAACAGACCAAGCCTGTTGTCGTCAAAGAGGCAGACCTTGGCCATCTAATTGGCCGCCTCGCGCGACTCGCGCCAGAGACCCAGTTTTTCCTGGACCACACGATCCGAAATCCCAAACAGAATGCTTTCTGCGTTGCCGATATGGATGCTTTCGCACCAACTCGGAACCACAAAAATGTCATGTGGCCCCCAGTCAAACCGCGTCCCGCCGATGAGTGAGTACCCTTCGCCCTCGATCACAACGAATATCGTGCCGTCGGTCGATCGGTAGGGCGTGGTGTGGAAACCCTTAGGCACTAGCTGGGCCCAGGTTGCGATCGTCGAGATCGCCCAATCTCCATTTGTCGGATTGACGTAGCGCATTTTGAAACCGAACGCTGGGTCGGGGTCGCGAAAGCGGGAGATCCCATCCAACGCCTCGCGGGTACGCGTGTAGGGGTAGTTGAAGATCGGTGAAGTGCCCCCTTTGCGATCAAAGTCGATGGGCAGCATGTTCAGCGCAGCCTCTGCCAACGACGCCCCCGTAGGACGCGTCGTCGCACTCGGCCGTTCGCCTTCATCTTCTCGAAAACTGCTATCAAGGAGATTTACGATGTGTACATCTAGTCCATCGAGCCAAATTACCGGCTCATCACCGTCATTGCCGTGTTCGTGCCAGGTCCACGAGGGCGTTATTACGAAATCGCCCGGTGACATCCCCGTGCGTTCGCCATCGACTGCTGTGTGGCCCCCAGACCCCTCAACAATAAAGCGCAGAGCTGAGGCAACATGCCGGTGCGCCCGAGCGACTTCGCCAGGCATTACGATCTGAAGTCCGGCATACAGGCTCCGCGTGATCTTTGCTTGACCGTGAAGAGCCGGGTTCTCGAGCATGAGCACACGCCGCTCGGCCTCTTCCGTCCCGATCAAGTCACACGCCTCAATCAGGAAGGGGCGCACGTCGCGGAATCGCCAACAGGCCGGCACCGCGGGGGATTCCGGCCGCCGTGTAACCAGCCCCTTCAGCACCGTCCATAAAGGCGCAAGATCTGTCTGTGCGGCTCGCTGATAAAACGCTTCGCGCCGTGCCTCGATGACGCCCATCAAGTTACGCGGTTGAACCGCGGCCTCTTACTGTCGGTGCAGGTACAGAGCGTGAACCGAATTCGAAGATCTGATATGTATGCTTCATGAATGCGAAACAGGGTTCAGACACCCAGGTCAAATCCGCAACCCGCGCGGTCGATATCCTCGAATTCGTGGCGGAGTCGCAATCGGCTCCCACGTTCAGGGACATCGCCGCGGGACTTGGCATCCCGAACAGCAGCTTGTTCTATCTGCTGTCGACTCTCAGTAACCGTGGCTACCTGACTCAAGAGAGCGAGCGTGGCGGCTACGCACTCGGGCCAGCCGTGAATTCCCTCGCCTACCGTCGCCGTGCACAGCACTCGTGGCGCGATGTCGCTATCCCCCTGCTCGACCAGGTCACGGACGCGCTGAATGAGACCTCTACCTACGCGGAACGCCGGGGTGACGAGATAGAATGCGTGGCGTCGAAACTCGCGAATCAAGCGCTGCTTCCGGTCTTGCGCGCCGGACAGCGTGCGCCTCTCTACGTTTTCTCTGGCGGTAAGGTGCTGCTCGCCAACATGTCGGACGAAGCTCTCGAGGACTACCTCCGTCGAACAACGCTTGAGAGACTCACCGTCAACACAATCGCATCGGGGCCGGCACTCAAGAGAGAGCTCGCCAAGGTCCGAGCCTGTGGTTTCGGGTATTCGCGCGGCGAGCACACACTGGGCATCATTGGTATCTCGACGGCCCTGCGTACCCCGCGGGCTGTCATTGGAACGATTGGCGTCGCTGTTGCTGCCGTGAGGTTTACAAAGCAGCTCGATGCCGCGATCTGCAAGCAACTCGCCGCAGCGACCACGCGTTTTCTTGAGGCCAGCAAGACAGTGCTGGCAAAGAGTGAGCGTTAGCATGATCCGGTAGCTCGCCCTTAGCGGTAGGCAATTCCTCCATCGAAGAGGACAGACTGACCGGTCATGTAATCCGAATCGCGCGAGGCCAGGAACGAGACAAAGCCCGCCACGTCCTCGGGTGTCTCAATTCGCCCGAGCGCGATAAGCTTCAAGAAATCCTTCTTGGTCTCTCCGGGCGCCTTCCCCGTATAGCGGCCGAGCGTTTCATCAATAGTCGTCCACATGTCCGTGTCGACAACACCGGGGCAATAGGCATTGACAGTAATTCCGTGCTGCGCGAACTCGCGAGCCGCAGCCTGCGTAAGTGCCCGCACGGCAAACTTCGTCGCAGCGTAGACGCTACCCATCGGAAACGCTTCATGGCCGGCAACGCTCGCGGCATTGATGATCTTGCCTCCGCCGCCCTGCGCAATCATTTGTGCTGCAGCAGACTGCACACAATAGAAAGCGCCGAAAACATTTACTTGGAATATGAGGTCGAGATCGGTGGGAGCGAGCTCCAGAATGGGCTTGATCTGAACAAGGCCTGCATTGCACACCATCACGCCAAGGGGCCCTAGGGCATCGACGGCATCCTTTACCAACTTCCGGCATGCGGCCTGATTGGTCACGTCAGCAACGACGGCAATGGCCTTCACATGTGTCGGATCAATCTCCCTTGCTACAGCCTTCGCACTTACGCCATCAACGTCATTTACGGCGACACGGAATCCGTCGGATGCCAGACGCAAGGCAATTGCGCGTCCAATGCCTCGCCCCGCTCCCGTGACAATCGCAGTCTTTGCGCTAGCGACCATTGCGATCTTCCCCGCTCAGTCTCAGACAGATAGGTCCGATTCCTTGTACGCGGTGCTCTCGAGAATCGGATTCGCTCGCGCAAGGATTTGGTCCACTCGCCGACGGATATCCGTGTCCCAGTCATGATCGGACAGGATGTAGAAGCGCTCCTCACGGATCGACGTCATGAGTAGCTCTGCAATTGCAGACGGATCCGTCGCCCGCATTAGCTGGGCGGTAAAGTGCTCACGAATCTGTTCGCCTTTTGCTGCCGTCTCTGCGTCAACTTCAGCACGCAATGCAGCCGGCCTATTACGATTTCCATGAAAGAGCCGCGTGTTCACCATCCCGGGACACAAAACGGAGACTCCGACCTTTGCCTTGCGCAATACCAGATCGCCGTACACCGCCTCGCTCAGAGCGACGACCGCGTGCTTCGCGATGCCGTACATGTTGACGCCGCGCACTAAGCCCATTGTGGATGCGGTGTTGACCATGTGCCCTGGTTCGTCCTGCTCGAGCATGATCGGCAGAAAAATACGGACTCCGTGCACGACGCCCCAGAAATCCACTCCCATGGTCCATTCCCAATCTTTCGGGTGCGCCTCCCAGATCGCGCCTTCCAGATAGCCCTCTACTCCCGCGTTGTTG
>Ga0137410_10000029_pt1 | contig 97809 bp, 105 predicted proteins | sample CZODoug1_16funga_FD_108878 | JGI IMG/M metagenome (GOLD analysis project Ga0137410, IMG submission 108878) | Vadose zone soil fungal communities from Angelo Coast Range Reserve, California, USA - CZODoug1_16fungal (Illumina Assembly) | ecosystem: Environmental > Terrestrial > Soil > Vadose... | reverse complement strand
GGGGTCAAAGGCATGAAAAATCGCTTAAAACGTAATTTTATTTGCTGTATTATAGCGCAATCGCGAACCCCCTTTCCTAAGGAAATCAGCAGGATGTTCGGCTTTTTGCGTGGATATTTTTCAGACGACATGGCGATTGACCTGGGAACGGCCAATACGCTGATTTACGTTCGAGGCAAAGGCATCGTGCTCAACGAGCCCTCGGTGGTCGCGATCCGCCAGGAAGGCGGCCCCAACTCCAAGAAGACGATCCAGGCGGTCGGCAAGGAAGCGAAAATGATGCTCGGCAAGACGCCGGGCAACATCACCGCGATCCGCCCGATGAAGGACGGCGTGATCGCCGACTTCACCGTCACCGAGCAGATGCTCAAGCAGTTCATCAAGAAAGTTCACGAGTCGCGCCTGTTCTCGCCCAGCCCCCGCATCATCATCTGCGTTCCCTGCGGCTCGACGCAGGTCGAGCGCCGCGCCATACGCGAGGCGGCGATCGAGGCCGGCGCGAGCCAGGTGTTCCTGATCGAGGAGCCGATGGCGGCGGCGATCGGCGCCGATCTCCTCGTCGCCGAGGCGACCGGCTCGATGGTGGTCGACGTGGGCGGCGGCACCACCGAGGTCGGCGTAATCTCGCTCGGCGGTATGGTGTATTCGGGCTCGGTGCGCGTCGGCGGCGACAAGTTCGACGAGGCGATCGTCAACTACATCCGCCGCAACTACGGAATGCTGATCGGCGATACGACCGCGGAAAACGTCAAGAAGGAGATCGGTTCGGCTTTTCCGGGATCCGAAGTGCGCGAGATGGAAGTGAAGGGCCGCAACCTGGCCGAAGGCATTCCGCGCAGCTTCACGATTTCCTCCAACGAGATTCTGGAGGCGCTCACCGAGCCGCTCAACCAGATCGTGGGCGCAGTGAAGTCGGCGCTGGAGCAGACCCCGCCTGAGCTCGGCGCCGACATCGCCGAAAAAGGCATGGTGCTCACCGGCGGGGGCGCGCTGCTGCGCGACCTCGACCGGCTGCTGATGGAGGAGACCGGGCTGCCGGTCATCGTCGCCGACGATCCCCTCACCTGCGTGGTGCGCGGATCGGGCAAGGCGCTGGAGAGAATGGACAAGCTGGGGAGCATTTTCGCAAGCGAATAGATGAGATCAAAGGGGAGCGGAGGAAAGCGATTGCTGCGCGTGTGTTCCTAATGGGTCTGCGTCTGACCCACCCCTAGCCTCAATCCCCGGTCATGGACTACCAGCCGCCGCCGTTCTTCAGCCGCGGTCCCGCGCCGCTGGTGCGCCTGGGGTTCTTCGTGTTGCTCGCCGTGCTGCTGATGGTGCTCGACGCGCGCTTCGGCTACGCCGAGTTCATCCGCAAGGTCGTCGCCGATCTCGCCTACCCGCTTCAGCGCCTGGCGCTCGCGCCGGCAGGGCTGCTCGACGGCGCGGGCGATTTCTTCACCACCCAGGTCGCGCTCAGGAAGGAGAACGAGCAGCTCAGGGCCAAGGACCTCATGGCGGCGAGCGACCTGCTCACGGTCGAGGCGCTGCGCGCCGAGAACGCGCAGATGCGCCGACTGCTCGACGCGCGCGAGCGCATCCCCCGCCCGGCCACGCTGGCGGAGATCCTCTACCAGGGGCGCGACCCCTTCTCGCGCAGGGTGGTCATCGACAAGGGGAGCCAGCAGGGCCTCGAGCCGGGCCAGGCCGTCATCGACGACGTCGGCGTGATCGGGCAGGTGACGCGCGTATACCTCCTGCTCTCGGAAGTGACCCTGGTCACCGACAAGGAGCAGCGCACGCCCGTCGAAGTGGTCCGCAACGGGCTGCGCGCCGTGGTCTACGGCGGCGGAGACAAGGGAACCCTCGACCTCTCCTACACGGCGGCCAACGCGGACGTTCAGGCCGACGACCTGCTCGTGACCTCGGGGATCGACGGCACCTACCCGCCGGGCCTGCCGGTGGCGAAGGTGAGCAAGGTCGAGCGCAACGCCGCCTACTCCTTCGCGAAAATCACCTGCATTCCCGTCGCCGGCACCGACCAGAACCGGCAGGTGCTGGTGCTTTCCCGCGAGACCGGACTTCCTCCCCCGCCGGCGGAAGCCGAGCCCAGGGCGGCACCGTCGCCCAAGCAGAAGCGCGCCAGAGCGGGCAAGAGCTGATGGCCTACTTCGAGCAACCCGAGCGCATCCTGCTGCAGGTGAAGGTGGGCTACATCGCGCTCACCATCGCGCTCGCGCTGCTGTTCAACCTGATGCCCTGGAACGATCTCGTCGGCGTTCCCGACATGGTCGCGCTGGTGCTGACTTTCTGGTGCGTGTACCAGCCGCGCAGGATGGGCATCGGCATGGCTTGGCTCGTCGGCCTCGTCATGGACGCGGGCAACGGAGCGCTGCTCGGGCAGCACGCCTTCGCCTACGCTTTCCTCGCTTTCGGCGCGATCAGCCTGCACCGGCGCATCCTGTGGTTCTCGCTGTGGCGGCAAGCGGCGCACGTGCTGGTGCTGCTGCTCGCCTGCCAGGCGCTGATGCTCGCGGTGCGCATGATCGCGGGCGGCGCCTTCCCGGGCCCTTTGTATTTCCTCGGGAGCCTCGTCGCCGCTGCGCTGTGGCCCATCGCCACGTTCCTGCTGCTCCTGCCGCAGCGCCGCCCGGGAAGCGTCGACGAGAACCGGCCGATCTAGCGCAGCATGGCCGAACTCAAGAACCTCCGCCGGGAGCTGCACTACTTCCAGCTGCGCCTGAGTGTCGCGGGCGCGCTGGTGCTCGGCGCGTTCGCGATCCTGTTCGGGCGCTTCTTCTACCTGCAGATCATCCAGCACCAGTACTACGACACCCGGGCCGAGGACAACCGCATCGCGATCATGCCGATCCCGCCCAACCGCGGACTCATCTTCGACCGTAACGGCGTCGTGCTCGCCCGCAACTACTCGGCGTACACGCTCGAGCTCACGCTCAGCAAGATCGCCGATCTGGAGGGCACGATCAACGCGCTCGCGACGCTGGTCGACATACAGCCCAGGGACCGCCGCCGCTTCCAGAAGCTGCGGGAGGAGAGCAAGGGCCGGGACAACCTGACTCTGCGAAGCCGCCTCACCGACGAGGAAGTCGCCGTGCTCGCGGTCAACCGCTATCGCTTTCCCGGCGTGGACATCAAGGGACGACCCTTTCGGCAGTATCCCGTTGGCGAAGTTGCCTCGCACGTCGTCGGCTATATCAGCCGGATCGACGACCGCGACGTCGAGCGGATCGAAGAGTCCGACCAGGCGGGCAACTACAAGGGCACCGATCACATCGGCAAGACCGGCCTGGAGCAAAGCTACGAGGGCGTTCTCCACGGCACCACGGGCTTCGAGCAGGTCGAGACCGACGCGAGCGGGCGCATCGTGCCGCGCGGTACGGACGCGCGCACGCGCACGCCGCTCGCGCCCCGCACTCCACCCCAGCCGGGAAACAACCTGAGGCTTACCCTGGACATTCGACTGCAGCAAGTCGCCGAGCGCGCGCTCGGCGAGAACCGCGGCGCAGTCGTCGCCCTCGAGCCTTCGACGGGCGGAATCCTCGCCTTCGTGTCCAAGCCGGGCTACGACCCCAACCTCTTCATCGACGGCATCGATCCGGCGAACTGGGACACGCTCAACAACTCTCCGGACCATCCGCTCAACAACCGCGCGCTCACGGGCCTGTATGCGCCCGGCTCGACTTTCAAGCCGTATATGGCGCTCGCGGCGCTCGAGCTCGGCAAGCGCACGCCGAACCAGACCATCTTCGATCCCGGCTACTTCATGTTCGGCAACAACCGCTTCCGCGACGACAAGGCGGGCGGCCACGGCTATGTCGACATGTACAAGTCGATCGTCGTGTCCTGCGACACCTACTACTACACGCTCGCGAGCGATATCGACATCGACATCCTCTCGCGCTTCATCGGCCAGTTCGGTTTCGGCTCGAAGACCGGAATCGACGTCGAGGGCGAGTTCGTCGGCGTGTTGCCCTCTCGGGAATGGAAGGTGAAGCGCTTCAAGAACCCGGCGCAGCAGAAGTGGTTCCCGGGCGAGACCATCAGCGTGGGCATCGGACAGGGCTACAACTCCTACACGCCGCTGCAGCTTGCGCAGGCGGTCGCGACGCTCGCCAACGACGGCGTGATGTACCGCCCGCATTTCGTCGACTACGTCGAGAACCCCATCTCGGGCGAGCGCAGCTACGTGGAGCCGCAGCCGATCAAGACCATCCCCCTGAAGGCCAAGAATCTGGAAGTCGTGAAAAACGCGATGGTCGGAGTCAACAAGGAGGGCACCGGGGCGCGAGCTTTCATTGGCGCGGCTTACGTGAGCGCCGGCAAGACCGGCACCGCCCAGGTCGTGGCGCTCAGCAAGAACGAGAAATACTCCGAGGCGACCGTCGCCGAGCACCTGCGCGACCACGCCCTGTTCATCGCCTTTGCGCCCAGCGACAAACCGAGGATCGCCGTCGCGGTCCTAGTCGAGAACGCCGGGTTCGGCGCGCGCGCAGCGGCGCCGGTCGCCAGGCAGGTGCTCGACTTCTACCTGCTCGGCAAGGACATCTCCAAGCCGATCCCCAAACCGGCCCCCAAGCCGGCCCCCAAGCCGGCCGAGAGCGCTCCTGCTCCCGTCGACGATGACGACGGCGAAGATTAGGCAGCTGATCGAGCGCTTTACGGCCAAGATCGACAGGCCGCTGCTGGCGATCGTCCTGTGCCTGCTCGCGCTCGGGCTCGCGACGCTCTACAGCGCCGCATTCCAGGCTCCGAGTCGGTTCGGCGTGCAGGCGGCGAACGCCCTCCTCGCGCTCGCGCTGATGTGGGCGACCGCCCAGGTGCACCCTCAGGTTTTCATGCGCATCGCGGTTCCGGTCTTTCTGCTGGTTCTCCTTATGCTGGTCGCAGTGATGCTGTTCGGCGACGTGAGGAACGGGGCCCGGAGATGGCTGCCGCTGGGATTCGCGAGCATCCAGCCATCCGAGCTGATGAAGCTCGCGATGCCGCTTCTGCTGGCGCGATATTTCCACCGGCACGAGGCCGCGCTCAGCTTTCGCGAGTTCGCGGTGGCGTTCGTGCTGCTCGCGGTGCCGACCGCGATGATCGCGCGCCAACCCGATCTGGGCACCGCGCTGCTCGTCGCGGCCGGCGGCTTCTACGTGATCTTCCTCGCGGGCCTGTCGTGGAAAGTCATCGCCGCGGGCATCACCGCGGTGCTCGCGAGCCTGCCCATCCTGTGGGGTGTGCTGCACGACTACCAGCGCAGGCGCTTCCTCACGCTGATCGACCCGTCGTCCGACCCGCTCGGCTCGGGCTATCACATCATCCAGTCGACGATCGCGCTCGGCTCGGGCGGAATCACGGGCAAGGGCTGGCTCAAGGGCACGCAAACGCACCTGGAGTTCATTCCGGAGCGCGCGACCGATTTCATCTTCGCGGTGTTCTCCGAGGAATTCGGGCTGATCGGCGCGACCATCCTGCTGGTGCTCTACCTCGGGCTGATCATGCGCGGCCTGATGATCTCGGCCAATGCGCCGACCTTTTTCACGCGCCTTCTCGCGGGCGCGATCACGCTCACCTTCTTTACCTACGCGGTCGTCAACATGGGCATGGTGAGCGGCCTGCTCCCTGTCGTCGGCGTGCCGCTGCCCTTCGTCAGCTACGGCGGCACCTCGCTCATCACCTTGTCGCTGGGCGTGGGCATACTGATGAGCATCCAGCATCACCGCGCGCTGGTGCAGACGTGAGGTTCTCGTTCTGGTCGCCGGCCGTGCTTGCGCTCTCGGCGCTGCTCGCCGGCTGCGGCGGCGGCTCGGGCGGCTACTACAAGGGCGACGGCCCGGGCGGGCAGCCGCCCGTGGACCTCGACAAGCTCGCCGACGCGAAGCCGCGCGCCGAGTCGCTCAACCCGGGCGCGAACACGCCCTACACCGCTCTCGGTAGGAGATACGTTCCCTACACCTCTCTCAAGCCCTACCAGCAGCGCGGCGTCGCGAGTTGGTACGGGCGCAAGTTCCAGGGCAAGCGCACCGCGAGCGGCGAGCGCTACGACATGTACGCCATGACGGCGGCGCACACCATCCTGCCCATCCCGAGCTACGCGCGCGTCACCAACCTTGCGAACGGCAGGAGCGTCGTGGTGCGCATCAACGACCGCGGCCCCTTCCACGCCGATCGGATCATCGACCTGTCCTACGCGGCCGCTTACAAGCTCGGCTACGTCACGGCGGGCAGCGCGCGGGTCGAGGTGGAGGCGATTCTTCCGGGAAGGAGCGCGGATCTCGCCGAGCCGCAGCGCGGAGGCTCGGTATAATTCGAAGCCCGATGCCGCGCGTCCTCGCCGTACTGTTCGTCCTGCTGCTCCCGGCTGCAGCGCTCGCGGAGGCTCCGGCCCCGCCGGCGCTCGCGGCGAAGGCCTGGCTGCTGCTCGACGCCACGAGCGGGCAGCAGCTGGCGAGCCGCAATCCCGAGGAGCGCGTCGAGCCGGCGTCGCTCACCAAGCTCATGACCGCGTACGTCGCCTTCGAGGCGCTGAGAGGCAGATCGATCGCGCTCGGGCAGACGATCACGGTGTCCGAGCGCGCGTGGCGCGTCGCGGGCTCGCGCATGTTCATCGAGCCGAGGAAGCCGGTCACCGTGCAAGAGCTCCTGCACGGGATGATCGTGCAGTCCGGCAACGACGCCTGCATCGCGCTCGCCGAGGCCATCGCGGGCTCGGAGACCGCTTTCGTCGAGCGCATGAACCGCGAGGCGCAGCGCATGGGCATGAAACAGACGCACTTCACCAACGCGAGCGGCCTGCCCGATCCCGGGCACTACTCGACCACGAGCGACCTGGCGCTCCTCGCCTCGGCGCTGATACGCGACTACCCGGAGTACTACAAGCTGTATTCGGAGCGCGAGTACCGCTACAACGACATCACCCAGCTCAACCGCAACCGGCTGCTGTGGCTCGACCCGAACGTCGACGGCATGAAGACCGGCCACACCGAGAGCGCGGGTTATTGCCTGATCGCCTCGGCGCGGCGCGGGGAGCGGCGGCTGCTGTCGGTCCTGATCGGCGCGTCCTCCGAGCGGCAGCGCGCCGAGGAGAGCCAGAAGCTGCTGAATTTCGGCTTCCAGGCGTACGAGGCGTTTCGCCTCTACTCGAAGGACCAAGAGGTGGGGAGACTCTCCGTGTGGAAGGGCAGCGAACGCACGCTGCGCGCCGGCATGCCCGCGGACCTGTACGTCACGGTGCCTAAGGGCACCGCCGACAGCCTGCAGGCCGAGCTCGTCAGCGAGCAGCCTCTCATCGCTCCGCTCGCCGCCGGGCAGCGCGTCGCGACGCTGCGCGTGGCCCACGAGGGGAAGCCCTTCGCGGATTACCCGGTGGTCGCCCTCGAGAGCGTCGCGGGCGCGGGCTTCCTGCGCAGGACCTGGGACGGCATCGCCTTGTGGTTCAGGTAGGCGCCCCGATATTCGAGGGTCACATGATCTATCTCAACGGCGAGTTCATGCCGATCGAGCAGGCCAAGATCTCGGTGCTCGACCGGGGCTTCATCTTCGGCGACGGCGTCTACGAGCTCATCCCCTCGTACTCCAGGCGCCCCTTCCGCCTCGCCGAGCACCTGACGCGGCTGCAATCCAGCCTCGATGCGATCCGCGTCGTCAATCCACATGCCGATGCGAGATGGTCCGAGCTCGTAGCGAGAATCATCGCCGGCAACCCCTGGGAGGACCAGAACGTCTACCTCCAGGTGACGCGCGGCGTGGCCAAGCGCGACCACGCCTTCCCCACGGGCCTCAAGCCCACGGTATTCCTGATGGCGAGCGAACTGGTGACGCCGTCCGCGGAGCTGATGAAGACCGGCGCCCGGGCCATCGTGTTGCCCGATTTCCGCTGGCTGCGCTGCGACATCAAGTCGACCTCGCTGCTCGGCAATTGCCTGCTGCGCACCCAGGCCGCCGACGAGGGCTGCGCAGAGGCTATCCTGGTGCGCGACGGCGAGCTCACCGAGGCTTCGGCGAGCAACGTCTTCATCGTGAAGAACGGAACCGTTCTGGCCCCGCCCAAGTCCCACCTGATATTGCCCGGAATCACCTACGATGTCGTGCTCGAGATCCTGCGCGCCAACGCGGTTGCGCACGAGGTCCGCCCCGTGAAGGAGAGCGAGCTGCGCTCGGCCGACGAGGTCTGGGTGACCTCCTCGTCGCGGGAAGTGCTGCCGATCACCACGCTCGACGGCAAGCCGGTGGGCTCGGGAAAGCCCGGCCCCGTCGGCGAGCGGGTCTACGCGCTCTACCAGCAATTCAAGCAGCGCGTGATGCGCGCTCCCGCTCATGCCTGAGAACGGCGCCCCCGTTCTCGCGTTTCCCTGCGAGTTTCCCATCAAGGTCATGGGCAAGACGCAGGCGGGCTACGCGCAGACGGTGACCGAGGTGGTGAGGCGCCACGCTCCGGATTTCGACCCGGCGACGCTCGAGATGCGCTCCAGCCGCGAGGGCAACTACCTGTCCCTCACCTTCACGATCCGCGCCGTCTCGCGCGAGCAGCTCGACGGGCTCTACCGCGAGTTGTGCGATCATCCGATGGTGACGATGGTCCTCTAGTCATGCTCGCCTCCGTACAGACGAATCGGAGCGGCGCTTCCGTCGCGGAGCGCCGGGCTCCGCTCGTTCGCTGTCTCGGCCTTGCCGACTACGCGAGCACCTACGACGCGATGCGCCGCTTCACCGCCGGGCGAAGCCCGTCCACGCCTGACGAGCTCTGGGTGCTCGAGCATCCTCCGATCTATACGGCCGGCATCGCGGCCCGGCCCGAGCACTTCCCGAGGACGTCGGGCACACCCCTGGCGCGTGCCGACCGTGGCGGGCAGATCACCTACCACGGCCCGGGACAGGCGATCGTCTACACCCTGGTCGATCTCGAGCGGCAAAGGCTCACCGTTCGAGGCATGGTCGCGCTGATCGAGCAGGCCGTGATCGATGTGCTCGCCCAGCGGGGTGTCAGCGCCGGGAGAAAGCCCGGCGCTCCGGGAGTCTACGTCGAAGGTGCGAAAGTCGCGGCGCTCGGACTGCGCGTGCGCCGAGGCTCGTGCTACCACGGCGTCGCGCTCAACGTGGTCATGGACCTCGCGCCCTTCTCCGACATCGACCCCTGCGGCTATCCGGGCCTGGAAGTCACCCAGACCTCGGCGCTGGGCGTGGCCGGCGACGCGCACGAGCTCGGACAGGCGCTCGCCTCGCGCATCGTGGAGCTGCTCGAATCGAGATGAGCGAGCTCGCGGAAAAGAAGAAAGGGTTCGCGAAGACGCGCATCCCGATCGCGGTGGCGCCGACGGCGCGGCTCCCCAAGCCGGAATGGATCCGCGTGCGCGCGGCCGCCGAGGGCTCGCGCTTCACCGAGATCAAGCGCATCCTGCGCGAGAAGCGGCTGCACACGGTGTGCGAGGAGGCCTCGTGCCCGAACATCGGCGAGTGCTTCGGCAAGGGCACGGCGACTTTCATGATCCTCGGCGACCTGTGCACGCGCCGCTGCCCCTTCTGCGACGTCGCCCACGGACGTCCGCTGCCGCCCGACCCCGAGGAGCCGGCGCACCTCGCGCAGACCATCGCCGCGCTCAAGCTTAAGTACGTGGTGATCACCAGCGTCGACCGCGACGACCTGAAGGACGGCGGCGCGGGCCACTTCGTCGACTGCATACGGGCGGTGCGCGGGCAGTCGCCCGCGACGCGCATCGAGGTGCTCGTGCCGGATTTCCGCGGTCGTTTGGAGCGCGCGCTCGGGGTGCTGGACGCGGCTCTGCCCGACGTCATGAACCACAACCTCGAGACCGTTCCGCGCCTGTACCGCAAGGCGCGGCCCGGGGGCAACTACCCGCATTCGCTCAAGCTCCTCAAGGATTTCAAGGCGCGGCACCCGCAGACCCCGACCAAATCGGGGCTGATGGTGGGACTTGGCGAAACGGACGATGAGATCCTCGAAGTGATGCGCGACCTGCGCGCGCACGACGTGGACATGCTCACGGTCGGCCAGTACCTCCAGCCTTCGCCGCACCACCTTCCGGTCGAGCGCTTCGTGCACCCGGACACCTTCGCGATGTTCGAGCGCGAGGCCGCGTCGCTCGCCTTCACCCACGCCGCGGTCGGTCCGATGGTGCGCTCTTCGTACCACGCCGACCAGCAGGCGCACGCCGCCGGCGTGAGCTAGGAGGAACCTTGCTGCGACTGACTGGAGTTCTCGCCGTCCTCGTGATCGGCTCCGCCTCGGCGATCACGCTCGACGAGCTCAGCAACCGCGACGCGATCAACGGATTGAAGACGGCGCTCGCCAACGGCGCGCAGTCCGCGGTGGCGAAGCTCGGCAAAGAGGACGGGTTCATGGGAGACCCGCGCATCAGGATCCCACTGCCGCCATCGATGAAGCGCGCCGAGGCGATGATGCACTCGATCGGCGCGGGGAAGCAGGCCGACGACCTCGTGCTGCGCATGAACCGCGCCGCCGAGGCCGCCGTGCCGCAGGCGAAGCCGCTGCTCCTCGACGCAGCGAAGAAGATGACCGTGCAGGACGCGAAAGGCATCCTCACCGGCGGCCCGGACAGCGCAACGCAGTACTTCAAGCGCACGACCACCGAGCCGCTCGTCCAGAAGTTCAAGCCGATCGTCAGGAAATCGATGGCCAGAGTGAAGCTCGCCGAGGCCTACAACGGGATCGCGGCGAGCGGCGCGAAGTTCGGCCTGGTGAAGGAAGAGGACGCGAATCTGGAAGACTACATCACGCGCAAGGCGCTTGACGGCCTGTTCGTCGGCATCGCAGACGAGGAAAAGAAGATCCGCGAGAATCCGGCCGCCGCGGCGTCGTCGATCGTCAAGAAGGTGTTTGGCGCACTGCTGAAGTAGCAGGACGAAGCACAACATCAGGGGAGACGCTCGATGGAAGCGAAGATGGTCACGACGGCATTCGAGTTGCCCGGGCATCGCATCGTCAGGAACGTAGGGGTCGTACGCGGCATCGTCGTGCGGTCGAGATCGATCGTCGGATCCTTCTTCGGCGGACTGCAGACCATCGTCGGCGGCAACATCACCGTCTACACCAACATGTGCGAGAGCGCGAGGAAGGACGCGTACCAGCTGATGTGCGTGCAGGCCGGGAAGAACGGCGCCAACGCGATCGTCGCCGTGAAATACGACGCCACCGAAGTCATGCGGGGCGTCACCGAAGTCCTCTGCTACGGCACCGCGGTCGTCGTCGAGGCCCGGCCATGAACCTCAGCCTCCTCGCCGGAACCATCCTGGTGGTCGTCGGCATCGCCGCGGGCCTGCTACAGCTGTGGTTCGCCCCATGGAGCGCCGAGACCTTCCTGAAGATCGAGATGACGATCGGAGGGCTGCTCGTGATCGTCGTCGTGATCTGGTTCGCCGTCAGGGAGCACAAGGAAGACGAGGCGACCCGCAGCGGCGATCGCCTCGACTAGAAGCCATACCCCGGCTCGCGCGCGATCCTGCTGTCGCCCGCGCCCTAGAAGTACACCCTCGTCCTGCCCGGCTCGCGCGATATCTCGTAGAGCGCGGACCGGGCGACGTTCGCCACCTTGCGCACGCCGGCGCGCGACAGCAGCGTCTCGGCCGCGTAGTCGCCGTCCTCGTCGCACACGAAGCGCAGGTCCACGATCGAGAGCTTCGCCGCGACCGCCTGGCGGGTGATGCGGTCGTTGAAGATGGCGAGCGCGGTGGCGGCGACGCGCCGCTTGGCCGGCGCCTCGTGGCGCGCTGGCACCAGCGTGCACACGATCGTCGGTAGGCCGGCCGCGCGCGCCGACTCGATGAGCCTCGCGAATACTTCCTCGAACTGGTCGGCGGCCGCGGTGAGCGTCTCCAGCGCGCCGCTGACCGACTGCGCGCTGCCCCGCAGCAGCCCGCTCGCCTCGATCGCCCAGCCGCCGTCGATGCAGATGCCGATGTGGGTGGCGTCGAGCGGGATCGCGCGCGACCATCCGCGCTCGAGCACGTGCGGCGCCTCGAGAATGGTGAGCTTCCAGGGATTGCGCGGCCGCGGGACGAGCACGGCCTCGACCGGCTCGCTTCCCATGTCGATGTTCTCGAGCGCGTCCCCGAGCAGCACCAGGTGGCGAATGACGTCGGGCGAAACCCCGCCTTCCTGAGCGGAATTCGGTTCCATCGGATCCCCCTTATCTCGACCGGGTAAGTCTTGGCTACCGCGGCGCTGTCGGGACGCCTTCCTGGCGGAGGCTCAGTGCGCCTTTTCCCAATTCTGTCCCGATCCGAGGTCCACGACAAGAGGCACTTTGAGCTGCGCCACTCCGCTCATCAGCCCGGGCAGATCGGCCCTGACGCGCTCCAACTCGGCCGTCGGCACCTCGAGCACGAGCTCGTCGTGCACCTGCATGATCAGCCTGGCGCCGAGCTTCCCGTGCTCCAGCCATCCCTGAACCGCGATCATGGCCAGCTTGATCAGGTCCGCGGCCGTGCCCTGCATGGGCGCGTTGATCGCGGCGCGCTCGGCGCCGCTGCGCCGCGCCGGATTGGCGCTCTTGATCTCGGGAAGCCACAGCCGCCGCCCGAGCACGGTCTCGACGTAGCCGCGGTCGCGCGCCGCCTTGCGCGTGTCCTCCATGTATTTCGCCACGCCCGGGTAGCGGGTGAAATAGCTCGAGATGTAGGCCTGCGCGGTGGCGCGCTCCAGGCCGAGCTGCGTTGCCAGGCCGAAAGCCGACATGCCGTAGATCAGCCCGAAGTTGATCACCTTGGCGTAGCGGCGCTCCTCGGGCGTGACCTCGGCGAGCGAGCGGCCGAAGACCTCGGCGGCCGTGGCCCGGTGGATGTCCTCACCCGCGGCGAACGCCGAGAGCAGGTTCTCGTCCCCCGAGATGTGCGCCATGATGCGCAGCTCCACCTGCGAATAGTCGGCGCTGACGATGACGCGCCCCTGCGGGGCGACAAAGGCCTCGCGGATGCGCCGCCCTTCGGGCGTCCTCACCGGGATGTTCTGCAGGTTCGGATCGTTCGACGACAGGCGGCCGGTGACCGCGACCGCCTGCGCGTAGGTCGTGTGCACGCGGCCGGTGCTCGGATTCACCATTTTCGGCAGCTTGTCGGTGTAGGTGGACTTGAGCTTGGAGATCTCGCGATGCTCGAGCAGCATCTTCGCGAGGGGATGGTCGAGCGCGAGCTTCTCGAGGACGTCCTCGTCGGTCGAGGGCGCGCCCGAGGGCGTCTTCCTGACCACCGGGATCCCCTTCTTCACGAAGAAGATCTCGCCGATCTGCTTGGGCGAGCCCAGGTTGAACGGCTGGCCCGCTTCCTTGTGCGCCTTCGCTTCGAGGTCGAGCATCTTCTGCCCCAGCTCGTGGCTCATCGCTTCCAGCTGGCGCGCGTCGATGAGCACGCCCTCGCGCTCCATCCTGAAGAGCACCTCGCTCACCGGCATCTCGATCTCGCCGTAGACGCGCGAGAGCTTCTCGTCGGCGGCGATCCTCGGGCGGAGCGCGCCGTGCAGCCGCAGCGTCACGTCGGCGGCCTCCGCTGAATACGCGGAAGCCCGCGCCACCTCCACCTGCTCGAACGGAATGCGCTGCGCGCCCGTTCCCGTCACCTCGTCGATCGAAAGCGGCTTCGTCCCCAAATGGCGCTGCGCGAGGCTTTCGATGTCATGGCGCGCGGTGCTCTCGATCACGTAGGACTCGAGCAGCGCGTCGTCCGCGATGCCGCGCAGGGCGACCCCGTGGTTCGCAAGCACATGCTGCGCGTACTTGACGTTGTGGCCGAGCTTTCTGTGCCCGGTGCTCTCGAGCCATGGCTTCAGGGCCGCGAGCGCGCGCTCGACACCGACCTGCCCGGGCGCGCCGGCGTAGCGGTGCGCAAGGGGCAGGTACGCGGCGCGGCCCGCGGAAGTAGCGAACGACAGGCCCACGATGCGCGCCAGCATCGGCTCCTCGCTAGTCGTTTCCGTTGCGAGCGAAACCAGCTCCGCGGCTTCGAGCTCCTTCAGCCAGCGCGCCAGATCCTCTTCGCTGGCGAGCGTCTCGTAGCGGCGCTCGACCTGCGCGAGCCGGGCAGCCGGGGCAGGCGGCGCGTCGGCCGCGGCGGGCGGCGCTTCCTTCAGCCACGACTTGAATCCGAAGCTCGACAGCAGCGCGGACAGGCGCTCCTCGTCGCGCGGCGCGAGCTTCAGCTCCTCCAGGTCGACGGGCAGCTCGACGTCGGACTTGACGGCGAGGAGCTGCCGCGCCTTGGGAAGCCACGGCAGCGCCTTGCGCAGGTTCTCGCCGACCGCGCCGCCGATCTCCGACGCATGGCTCGTCACGCCTTCGAGCGAGCCGTACTGCGACACCCATTTTGCGGCGGTCTTGGGGCCGACCTTCTCGACGCCGGGGACGTTGTCGACCGAGTCTCCCACCAGCGTCAGGTAGTCGAGCATGCGCTCGGGCGGCACGCCGAATTTCGCCTTCACGCCTTCGGGGTCGAGGCGCTCGTTCGACATCGTATTCACCAGCGTCACGCGCTCGCTGACGAGCTGCGCGAGGTCCTTGTCGCCGGTCGAGATCACGCAGCGGAAGCCCCGCTTGTCGGCTTCGCGGGCGAGCGTGGCGATGACGTCGTCGGCCTCCACGCCCTCGATCTGCAGGAGCGGCCAACCCCAGGCGCGGATCGCCTCGAGCAGCGGCTCGACCTGCGAGCCCAGGTCGTCCGGCATGGGGGGGCGGTTCGCCTTGTACTTGTCGTAGAGATCGTCGCGGAAGGTCCTGCCGCGCGCGTCGAAGACGCAGGCGAGGTAGTCGGCCCGGTAGTCGGCGAGCAGCTTGCGCAGCATGTTCAGCACGCCGTAGACCGCGCCGGTGGGCTCGCCGGCGGCGTTGCGCAGATCGGGCAGCGCGTGAAAAGCGCGATACAGGTAGGACGACCCGTCGACCAGCAGCAGCGTTTTTTCCAAGGGAACTTTCGAGAGGAGCCCAGCGCCTGTCGCGCATTATCCCAGAATGATAGACTCGCTCCATGCCGCGACGAATCCTCGCTCTCCTGCTGTTTTCGCTCGCGCTACCGCTCGCCGCGCAGCCGAAGCCGCCCAAGCTCGAGCCGCTGCCCGAGCCTCCGCCGCCGCCCGCGGGCGCCGCGGACCGCCCCGAGGAGGCACCGGTGCGCATCGAATCGAAGCAGGACCAGGTGGAAGAACAGCTCATCGACGGCCGCCACGTGGTGCGCGTGACGACTCCCTCGGGCCAGGAGTACTGGCTGGTCGAGGATCTGGGCGACGGCCCCAACCTGAAGAACGAGACCCTCGATCACGGTGTGCGCGTCCCGCTTTGGGTGATCAAACGGTTCTGACGCTCGCGCGGGCGTCATGTCGGTTTTCACGCGCGTCACTCACGAAGAGCTGTCGGCCTGGCTGAAGCGCTACGCGATCGGCACGCTCGCCGATCTGCAGGGCATCGCCGCCGGCATCGAGAACACCAACTACTTCGTCACCACCACGCACGGGCGCTTCGTCCTGACGCTGTTCGAGCGCCTGGCCGCGACCGAGCTTCCCTTCTACCTGAATCTCATGGCACACCTGGCGCGCCACGGGATTCCCTGCCCGGCACCCATCGCCGACCGCGGCGACAAGTACCTGGGCACCCTGAACGGCAAGCCCGCCACCATCGTGACCTGCCTGCCGGGCGCGCCGCTCACCGACCCCGGTGCCAGCCACTGCGAGCAGGTCGGCGCGATGCTCGGCGCCATGCACCTCGCGGGGAAGGGCTACGGCGGCAAGCTCGAGAATCCGCGGGGGCCGCGGTGGTGGCGCGAGGCCGCGCGCGCGGTGATGCCGTTTCTGGACCAACCGCGCGGCGCGCTGCTCGCCTCCGAGCTCGAGCACCAGGCGCGGCACCGCGATCTCGACCTTCCGCGCGGACCGGTGCACGCCGACCTGTTCCGTGACAACGTTCTGTTCGAGGGCGAGCGCATCGGCGGGGTGATCGACTTCTACTTCGCCGGAATCGACGCGCTGCTGTTCGACGTCGCGGTGACGGTCAACGACTGGTGCGTCGATCAGGCAGGCGAGATCGACGCTGCGCGCGCGCACGCGCTGCTGGCAGCGTACCGCCGCGTGCGCGATTTCACCGCAACGGAGAATTCCGCCTGGCCCCTCATGCTGCGCGCGGCTGCGCTGCGCTTCTGGCTGTCGCGCCTCTACGACTTCTACCTGCCGCGCCCAGGCGAGCTTACCCATGCGCACGACCCGGAGCACTTTCGCCGCGTGCTCGAGGCACGGCGCGCCCGTCCCTTCCCTCTTGTATGAAATCCGGCGCCGTCCCACACTACCCGCTGATGGGCGCCAGCGGACACAAGACCTGAACATGCGCGTCGTTCCGGCGAGAAACGGCTGGGCATGGCTGGTCACAGGCTTCGCCCTGTTCCGCAAGAACCCGCCGATGTGGCTGTTCCTGGTGTTCACCTACTGGCTCGCGGTGGCGCTGCTCGGGCAGATCCGCTACTTCGGCCCCGCCGCCTCAACGGTGCTGCTTCCCGCTTTCTCGGTCAGCTTCATGGTGATGTGCGCGGTCCTTGAGCGCGGGGGCATGCTCAAGCCCGCGCTGCTCATCTCGGGGTTCCGCAGCGGGCCCTCGACGCTGCTGGTGCTCGGGGTGCTGTACCTGCTCGCCATCGTCGGGGTGCTCGCGGTCGCGTCGCTGGCCGACGCCGGCGCGTTGCTCCTGTGGGTGCTCTCGGGGCGCGAGCCCTCCGAAGAGGCCCTGGTCAGCGGCAGCGTTTCGGCCGCGATGTTCGTCGCCGCGCTGGGGGCGACTCCGGTATTGATGGCGTTCTGGTTCGCCCCCGTGCTCGCGGCGTGGAACAGGATCGGCGCGGCCCAGTCGCTGTTCTACAGTTTCTTCGCGGTGTGGCGCAACTGGCGGGCGTTTCTCGTCTACGGAGCGGTCCTGTTCCTGGCCGGGGTGGTGTTCAGCATGGCGGTTACGGTCATGGCGGTGCTGACGCAGAGCAACCCCCCGGTACTGCGCTCCTTCGCGCTGATCCTCACCCTGCTCGCACTGCCGACGCTGTTCGCCAGCTTCTACGCGAGCTACCGCGACGTCTTTCCCGAGAACGCGGTGTCCCCCGACCCGTCGAATGCACCGAGTCCGTAGCCCGATTCTGCTATCCTTCCCGGCGGTGCGGTCGATCCATCCGGGCCGTTGCCTGCGGGGGTGAAGACTTGAACGACGAGCCCTGCGAGCTGTGCGCGTCCCCGGGAGGGGACGTGCTGTGGCGCGACGAGTTCTGCCGCATCGTGCTCGTCGACGATCCCGATTACCCCGGCTTCTGCCGGGTGGTCCTTGGCCGGCACGTGAAGGAAATGACCGATCTCGCACCCGCCGAGCGCGCGCGCCTGATGGATGCGGTGTTCGCGACCGAGGCGGTGCTGCGCGATCTCGTCCTGCCGCGCAAGATCAACCTCGCGAGCCTCGGCAACGCGGTGCCGCATCTGCACTGGCACGTCGTCCCGCGCCACGCCGACGACCGCCATTTTCCCAAGCCCATCTGGGCGGAGGCCGCGCGGCCGCACCCACCGCGCCGCATCCCGCCCGACCGCGGACGCCTGGCCGCGGCGCTGAAACAACGCCTCCCCTGACATGCCCGAGCTCGATCTCCCGACCATCAGCCCGGACGCCAAGCCCGAGTTCAAGGACGCCTCGGGGTGCGCCAAGTGGCTCCAGACCGTGCCGCTCATCAACGTGGGCCCGGCGCAGGGCCGCCTTCTGGACGCGATCGACGAGCTGAACGTCTACAAGGTCGCGCCGGCGGAGCGACTGAAGATCCTCGAGCTGCTGCGAGAGCCCGTGGCCTTCGTGCAAAAGGAGCAGTCGAAGAAGTTCTCCAGCCGTCCCGCGCCGCTCGCGCCGCCCGAGCGCGAGGTGCTGAAGAACGTGCACGCGCTCTGGGACGCGTTCTCCGCGGGATACCAGCACTGCGTGCAGGCCATCGCGGACCGAGCCGGAAACCTGAGCGTGTCGCTGGTGGGCCAGCGTGTGCTGTGGTGCACGGGACAGAAGATCGTCACCTGCTACCAGGCGTACCAGGACGTTTCAGAGCGGGACTGGAAGCTCCTCCACGGCGTGTACGCGCTGGTCGAGGAGCGCGGCCAGGCGAAGCAGGAAGTCCCGCACCCCGATCACAAGGGCAGCGAGACCACCTGCATGGAGACCTACGCGCAGGTGCTGCTGCTCAACCTCGCCAACCCCGGCAAGCTCACGCCACGCCAGATCGAGCTGATTTCGCTGTGGCTCGAGCGCTGGACCAAGAAGGTCTCGATAGGACGCACCGCCGCGGAAGCAACCGAGGGCGCCCCGCCGCTGGTGGTGGACCTCGCGGGGAGCGGCGGCGCAACCCACCGTCCCGGCGAAGGCGACTCGGTGCGCGTGCTCGACATCGTTGAGCTGCGCGCCGACCTGCGCAAGCGCGCCGCCCTGCTGCGCAAGGGCGAGACGCCAGGGGAGCTGGGCTTGGGCGAGGACGTCACCGCGGCGCTCGCCGACAGCATGCTGGTCCTGCTCTACCGGCGCTGGTGCGAGGACCAGCAGGCGCGCGCCCACCCGCGGCACGGCGCGAGCGGCACCACGAAGATGGCCTTCGGGTTGCCCTCGATCCACTACTTCGTGACGGGGCGAGCGTTCGCCGTGCGCCCGGGGCAGCGGCCCATGTCCACGAAGGAGCACATGGAGATCGCGACTCTGGGGCGCCTGGCGACGCGCCACGAGGGCGAATCCGGGCCGTCGCCCGACGTATCGCTCGAGACCTGGCAGGTCAGGGATGAAAGCGCTTCGGGGCTGCGTCTGGAGCGCGTGGACGCGCAGGCGAGCGCACGCGTGGTGCTCAACCAGTTGCTGGGAATCCAGCTCGCCGACGGCAAGCCCTTTCTCCTGTGCACCGTCAAGTGGGTGTCGGTGTCGACCGATTTCGGCCTGCGCATAGGCGTGCAGATCCTCCCGGGCGTTCCCCAGGGAATCGGGATCAAGTCCGCAGGCGCGAACGCTTCGGGCGAATCCTTCACCCAAGGCTTCCTGCTGCCGGCATTCGTCCCGCTGAAGGCTCCGGAAACCCTGGTCATCCCTGCGGGCTGGTTCAAGCCGAACCGCGAAATGGAGATCGCCGATCGCCCTGGCCGGGTGCGGCTGGTCGAGCTCATCGACCGCGGCGCCGACTTCGAGCGCGTCAGCTTCGGGCCTGGCTGAGGCCGGCCCGTTTTCGCAAGAGGGCGCCATGGCCGCGTCGGACGCTCCGACTCCCACGGAAATCACCCTGCACCAGAAGTCCCGGGTGTTGGAGATCGCGTTCTCCGACGGCAAGCGCTTCGAGCTGCCTTACGAGTTCCTGCGCGTCTACTCGCCTTCAGCCGAAGTGCGCGGTCACGGGCCGGGACAGGAGGTGCTTCAGACCGGCAAGAAGGACGTGGACATCCTGAGCCTGGAGCCGGTCGGAAGCTACGCCGTGCAGCCGCACTTCTCGGACGGGCACGCCACCGGGATCTATTCCTGGGACTATCTGTACGACATCGGCTCGAACCGCGAATCGATGTGGAAGGGCTATCTCGAGCGCCTGCGCGCGGCCGGGGCGCGGCGCGAGCCGTGAGAGCGCGGGGCTCCCGCGCAAACCTGCTAGCATGTCCCGATGAGCCAGACCGACTTCGGTTTCGAGCGCGTCGACGACGCAGAGAAGGCGGGCCGCGTGGCCAGCGTCTTTTCCTCGGTCGCGGCGCGCTACGACCTCATGAACGACCTGATGTCGGGCGGACTGCACCGCCTGTGGAAGGCGTTCACCGTGACGCTCGCAGGGGTGCGCGAGGGCGAGCGCGTGCTCGACGTGGCGACCGGGTCGGGCGACCTCGCGCTCGAGTTCGCCAGGAGCGCCGGGACGAGCGGCGAGGTATGGCTGAGCGACATCAACCGTGCCATGCTCGAGCGCGGGCGCGACCGGCTGCTCGACCGCGGCCTGACGCTGCCCGCGGTGCAATGCGACGCGCAGGCGCTGCCCTTTCCCTCGGACTACTTCGACTGCGTCAGCGTCGCCTTCGGGCTGCGCAACATGACCGACAAGGACGCCGCCCTCGCCGAGATGCGCCGCGTGCTCAAGCCTGCGGGAAGGCTCCTGGTGCTCGAGTTCTCCCGCGTCTGGGCGCCGCTTTCGAAGGTCTACGACTGGTACTCCTTCACCGTCCTGCCCTGGTTGGGGGGGAAGGTCGCGGGCGACAAGGTGGCCTACCGCTACCTAGCCGAGTCGATCCGCATGCACCCCGATCAGGAGAGCCTGAAGGGAATGCTCGAACGCGCGGGGCTGCAGCGTGTCGAATACTTCAACCTGAGCGCAGGGGTCGTTGCCCTGCACCGGGGCTACAAGCTGTAAATATCGTTCCAAGGAGAGAGATCATGAAGGCATTGTTCGCTTCCATCGTCCTGCTGGCGCTCGGCACGGCCGTCCTGGCCGACGACGCCCAGGCTGCGCGGCTGGGCGGGGGCCGCAGTCTCGGCACCCAGCGGCAAATGACCGCACCGCAGAGGCAGGCGACACCGCCGTCGCAGCAGCAGCCCGCGGCCGCGCCGCAGCAGGGAAACCGCTGGCTCGGCCCGCTCGCGGGGCTTGCCGCAGGACTGGGCCTCGGCTGGCTGTTCGCACAAGGGGGCTTCGGCGCGGCGGCCGGCGTGCTTCTCATGGCCCTGCTCGCCGCGGTGGCCGTCTTCGCCCTGATGCGCCTGCTGGGCAGGGGACGACCCCAGGGATCGCGCATGCAGTACTCGGGGTTCGGCGACGAGACCGTGCCCGCGCCGCCGCCCTCGCAGCTCCCCGGAGACGCGGTCTCGCCCGACTACCGCGGCCAGTTCGTGCCGAACATTCCGGCGAACTTCGACGTCGATTCCTTCACCCAGGAGGCGAAACGCAACTTCCTGCGCCTCCAGGACGCGAACGACCGGGGCGACCTCGGGCGACTGCGCCAGGTCACCACGCAGGAGATGTTCGACGCGCTCAAGGCCGACGCTGGCGAGCGCGCCGGCGGGCAGCAGACCGACGTGGTCAAGCTCGACGCCTCGCTGCTGGAGCTGGTCACCGAAGGCGATCTGCACTGGGCGAGCGTGCGCTTCTCCGGCTCGATACGCGAGGATGCGAGGTCCGCGGCCGAGCCCTTCGAGGAAGTCTGGAACCTGTGCAAGCCGGTGAACGGCTCCTCGGGCTGGCTGCTCGCCGGAATGCAGCAGACGCACTGAAGCGCGGGGGGCCCGCGGCATGATCGAGCGCGGCGCGGTCGCGGCGCTGAACCATCTGCTTTCGCAGCAGGCGTTCGCGCAAGAGCGCCTGCGGGCCTTCGCCGGGCAGGGCGTGGAAGTGCGCTGCCCGCCTTTTCCGGAACTTCGCCTGCTGATCACCGAACGCGGCCTGGTGGAGCGTGCCCCTCGCGATGCGGCGAGCGCGCTCGTGGTGAAGCTCAAGGCCGGGGCGCTGCCGCTGCTCCTCCTCGGGGACGCCAGCGCCCGCGGCCAGATCGCGATCGAAGGTTCGGCGGACCTCGCGGGCGCCGTAGACGACCTGTTCCGCAAGGTGCGTTGGGACTTCGAGGAGGACCTCTCCCGGGCGTTCGGCGACGTCGTCGCTCACCGCCTCGCCTCCGGCGGCAGGGATCTCGCCGAGTGGCAGCGCGACGCCCTGCAGCGTCTCGCCGAGAATCTCGCCGAGTATTGGGTAGAGGAGCAGCCGCTGCTCGTGCGGCCCGCCGACGCGGAGAAGCTCAGCCGCGACTCGGGCGCGCTGGCGGACGAGGTGACGCGCCTGGAGAGCCGCATCGCCCGACTCGAGCGGGCCACCCGGCGCTGAAATCGCGCATCCCCGGGGCGCCCGGGCAATTCTGGTAGATTTGCCGCTTCCCAAGGGCGCGCTCTCACATTCCTTGCTCCGCCTCGCCAAGATCCTCCGCGTAGCCCTGCGCTTCGGGCTGGACGAGTTCGCGCTCGCCCCGGACGGCGGCGCCGGACGCACGCTCCGCGCCCTGCTCTTCTTCCGTGCGCTCTCGGAGCCTCGCGCGGCGAGGCTGCGGCGCGCGCTGGAGACGCTCGGGCCGATCTTCGTGAAATTCGGCCAGGTGCTCTCCACGCGCCGCGACCTGATCCCCGCCGATATCGCCGACGAGCTGGCGAAGCTCCAGGACCAGGTCCCGCCGTTCGACGGGGAGCTCGCGATCGCAGAGGTCGAGCGCGCCTTCGGCAGGCCGATCACGGAAGCATACGAGACGTTCGAGGCGAAGCCGGTGGCGAGCGCTTCGGTGGCCCAGGTGCATCTCGCCGTACTTCCGGGCGGAGCGGAGGTCGCGGTGAAGATCCTGCGGCCCGGCATGCTGCCGGTGATCGGCGAGGACCTGGCGCTGCTCGACACCGCGGCGGGCCTGGTCGAGCGCTTCTTCGCCGACGGACGGCGCCTGAGGCCGCGCGAAGTCGTTGCCGAGTTCGCGCGCCACCTGTTCGAGGAGCTCGACCTGATGCGCGAGGCCGCGCACGCGAGCCAGCTGCGGCGCAATTTCGAGGACTCGCCTTTGCTGGTGGTGCCGGAAGTATACTGGGACTGGTGCGCAACCAGCGTCATGACCATGCAGAGGATGCAGGGCACGCCGGTGAGCAAGGTGGAGGAACTCCGCCGCCAGGGCGTGGACATCAAGAAGCTCGCGCGCACCGGCGTGGAGATCTTCTTCACCCAGGTGTTTCGCCACGGCTTCTTCCACGCCGACATGCATCCGGGAAACATCCTGGTGACGCCCGGGGGCCGCTACGTGGCGCTCGACTTCGGCATCATGGGCACGCTCACCGAGGTGGACAAGCAGTACCTCGCGCAGAACTTCCTCGGCTTCTTCCAACGCGACTACGCGCGCGTGGCGCGGGCACACCTGGAAGCGGGCTGGGTGCCGGCCGACACCCGGATGGACGAATTCGAGGGCGCGATCCGCGCGGTGTGCGAGCCGTTCTTCGACCGGCCGCTCGGGGAGATCTCTTTCGGCAGGGCGCTGATCCGCCTGTTCCAGACTTCGCGCCGCTTCGACGTCGAGATCCAGCCGCAGCTGGTGATGCTGCAGAAAACGCTGCTCAACATCGAGGGCCTGGGCCGTCAGCTCGACCCGGAGCTCGACCTGTGGGCCACCGCCAAGCCTTTCCTCGAGAAATGGATGCGCGAGCAGGTGGGATTCAAGGGGCTGCTGCGCACCCTGCGCAGGGAAGCGCCCTACTGGGCGACGATGGTGCCGCAGCTGCCGCGCCTGCTGCACCGCGCGCTCGCCGGTGACCGCGTCGAGCGCCTCGAGGAGCTGCTCGCCGGCCTGACGACCCTGCAGCGCCGTCGCAACCGGATGATCGGGGTCGCCGTCGTGCTGCTCGCTCTTGCGCTCGCCTGGGCTGTGTTCTTGACGGTGCTCTAGCCCCGTATAATCCGGGCTCATGCTGATCGCGTCCGTCGTTCTCTACCTGCTGGTGACGATCGCGATCGGCCTGTGGGCGGCGATGCGGGTGAAGAACTCGAAGGACTACATCGTCGCCGGCCGCAGCCTGCCGCTCTACATGAACACCGCGACGGTGTTCGCTACCTGGTTCGGCGCCGAAAGCGTGCTCTCGGTGTCGGTCGAGTTCTCTAAGAGCGGGCTGGGCGGCATCATCGCCGACCCCTTCGGCTCCTCGGTCTGCCTGGTCATCGTCGCGCTCTTGTTCGCGCGCGCTTTCTACCGCATGGACCTGCTCACCATCGGCGACTTTTATCGCAAGCGCTACGGCCGCAGCATGGAGCTGGGCACGAGCGTGGTGATCGCCATCTCCTATCTCGGCTGGACCGCCGCGCAACTCACCGCCCTCGGGCTGGTATTCTCGACGCTGACCGACGGCGCGATCCCGCTGCAGACGGGCATCCTCATCAGCGGCGTTGTGGTGCTCGCCTATACCATCTGGGGCGGCATGTGGTCGGTGGCGATGACCGACCTGTTCCAGTCGGTGATGATCATCGCGGGCCTCGCGATCATCGCCTGGTTCGTCGGCGACGCAGCGGGCGGCGCGGGCAAGGTGATCGGCACCGCCGTCGAGGCGGGAAAATTCGAGTTCTGGCCCAAGGGCGGGGCGAAGGAGTGGCTCGCGTTCGTCACCGCGTTCCTGACCCTGGCGATCGGCTCCATCCCGCAGCAGGACATCTTCCAGCGCGTCACCTCGGCGAAAAACGAGCGCACCGCGGTGGCGGGGAGCCTGCTCGGGGGGACCGTCTACTTTTGCTTCGTGTTCGTGCCGGTGTATATCGTCGCAGCGGGGCTGCTCATCGATCCGTCGCTCGGGACGCTGCTGTCGGCGCCGGACGCGCGCGAGACGCAACGCGTCCTGCCCGAGTTCATCCTCGGGCATACCCCGATGTGGATACAGGTGCTGTTCTTCGGCGCACTGCTCTCGGCGATCCTGTCGACGGCGAGCGGGGCCATCATCGCGCCGACGTCACTGTGCACCGAGAACATCATCCGCCCGCTGTACCCGTACATGAGCGACCGCCAGTTTCTGCTCACACTGCGCATTGTCCTGGTGTCGTTCACGCTGGCCGCCGTGATCTTCGCCCTCAACTCGAAGCAGACTATGTACGACATGGTGCAGAACGCCTACACGGTCACGCTGGTCGCGGCGCTCGTGCCGCTCGCGGCCGGCATTTTCTGGAAGCGGGCCAACAACGCCGGGGCGATCCTGTCCGCGGTGCTCGGGCTGGTCGCCTGGCTGATCGCGGCCTGGACCGCCCCGGAGGCCACCGTGCCTCCGACGCTGGTCGGCCTGGGGTTCTCCATCGCAGGGATGGCGCTCGGCTCCGTGGTGCCGCGCGCTGCAGCTCAGGCCCACCACGGATCTCACTGAAGGGAGGCCACCTTGTTCGCTCGCCTGATGCCGCACGAAGGCCGGTTCTTCGACTACTTCTCCCAGCACGCCGACCTGATCCTCGAGGGGGCGGCCGAGCTCAAGGCGATGATGGACGACCTCGGGCAGGTGGAGCGCCACGCCCACAACATCAAGAGTGTCGAGACCAAGGCCGACATCGTCACCTATCAGACGATCCAGCTGCTGCACCAGACGTTCATCACCCCGATCGACCGCGACGAAATCCACCAGCTGATCACGCGGATGGACGACATCCTCGACCTGATGGAGGACGTGTCGCAGAGCGTCTTCCTGTACGACATCCGAAGGATCCCCGACGAGGCGAAGCGGCTCGCCGAGATCTGCGTCGCCTGCGCGGAGAAGGTCAAGGCGGCGGTGAAGCTCCTCGACAACATGAAGAACGCCGAGACCATCATGAAGCTCTGCGGTGAGATCGACCGGCTGGAGACCGACGCGGACCAGGTGCTGCGTTCGGCGCTGGCCAAGTTGTTCCGGCACGAGCCCGACACGCGCGAGCTGATCAAGCTCAAGGAGATCTACGAGCACCTGGAGGCCGTGACCGACCGCTGCGAGGACGTAGCGAACATCATCGAGGGCATCGTCCTCGAGAGCGCCTGAGCGCCGCGTGGCGATCGGCTTCGAGGTCGTGGTATTCCTGATCGCGGTGGCGCTCGCGTTCGACTTCCTGAACGGCTTTCACGACGCCGCCAACTCGATCGCCACCATCGTTTCGACCGGCGCGATGAGCCCGCGCTGGGCGGTAATGTGGGCGGCGTTCTTCAACTTTGTCGCCTTCCTGGTGTTCGGCGTGGCGGTCGCCAGCACCATCGGCAAGGGGATCATCGACGCCACGATCGTCGATCACTACGTCGTGTTCGGCGCCCTCGTCGGCGCGATCGCCTGGAATCTCATCACCTGGTACTACGGCATTCCTTCTTCGTCCTCGCACGCGCTGGTCGGTGGGCTCGTCGGAGCAGGCATCGCCAAAGGGGGAAGCGCCACGCTGGTAGCGACCGGCGTCCTGAAGACCGCCGCCGCGATCGTGTTGTCGCCGCTTTTTGGTTTCGCGCTGGCGGTCGTCCTGATGATCGCGGTGTCCTGGATTTTCGTCCGCTCGACGGCCCGGCGCGTGGATCGCTGGTTCCAGCGCTTGCAGTTCGTGTCGGCGGCACTCTACAGCCTCGGCCACGGTGGCAATGACGCGCAGAAAACCATGGGCATCATATGGACGCTCCTGATCGCCTCCGGCCTGAACAGCGCGCAGGAGCCGCTTCCGTTCTGGGTCGTGCTCGCCTGTCAGGCCGCCATGGGTCTGGGGACGCTCTTCGGTGGCTGGCGCATCGTCAAGACCATGGGTATGCGGATAACCAAGTTGAAACCGGTCGGCGGCTTCTGCGCCTCGGCGAGCGGCGCGATGACGCTGTTCCTCGCCACCGGGCTCGGCATCCCGGTGTCCACCACTCATACCATCACCGGGTCGATCATCGGCGTGGGCTCGGCGCAGAAGGTCTCCGCGGTGCGCTGGGGTGTAGCCGGCAACATCGTATGGGCGTGGCTGTTCACGATTCCGGGCTCGGCCTTCATCGCTGGCCTGGCGTGGTGGCTGGGGACGCACTACTTCTAGCTATGGCCGGCCGCCTGTGCGCGATCGAGGCCGACATCACGCGGCTCGAGGTGGACGCGATTGTCAATGCGGCGAACAACACGCTCCTCGGGGGAGGGGGCGTCGACGGTGCGATCCACCGCGCCGCCGGGCCGGAGCTCGTGCGCGAATGCCGCACGCTCGGCGGCTGCGACACGGGTAACGCCAAGATCACCCGCGGCTACCGCCTGCCGGCGAAGTACGTCATCCATACGGTGGGCCCGGTGTGGAGCGGCGGGGGCGGCGGCGAGCCCGAGCTGCTCGCCTCCTGCTACCGGCGCAGCCTCGCGCTCGCGCTGGAGCACGGCATCCGCACGCTCGCGTTTCCCGCGATCAGCTGCGGCGTCTACGGCTATCCGATGGAACAGGCCGCGAGCATCGCGGTGCGTGAAAGCGGGCGTTTCCTCGAGGAGCACGGGGCGATCGAGCAAGTCACGTTCGCGCTCTTCGGCCCTTCCGCCCTCGCCGTCTACGAGGCCCTGCTCGCGCGGCCGTGAGAGAATACCGGCGCCATGGCCCGTGAGCAGCCGTCGACACTCGCGCGCTATCTCTTCGTAGCGTATCTGCTGCTGGTCGTCTTCGCGAGCCTGCACCCCTTCTCCGGGTGGCGCGACCGCGGCTTGCCGGCGTTCGCTTTCCTGACTGCGTCGTTCAACCGCCCGGTGCCCACGTTCGACGTTGTCATCAACGTCCTCGGCTACATGCCGCTCGGCTTCCTCGCCGTGCTCGCGGCCTATCCCAGGCTGCGCGGCAGCCGGAGTTTCGCTGTCGGCGTCGCCTGCTCGCTGCTCGCGAGCTTCATCCTGGAATCGCTGCAGGTGTACCTTCCGACGCGCACCGCCTCGAACCTCGACCTGTTCGCCAACACCGCGGGCGGCGCGCTGGGCGCGCTAGCGGCGGTCGCCGCGACGCGCCAGCTGATGGACGCGGGAAAGCTGGAAAGCCTGCGCCGCGAGCTGTTCCTTCCCGGCAGGCAGGTCGACCTGGGCCTGGTGCTGCTGGGACTGTGGCTCTTCTCGCAACTCAGCCCCGAGACGCTCCTGTTCGGCACCGGCGACCTGCGCGACCTGTTCAAGACGCCCTCCGGCAGGGCCTATCCCGCCGAGGTGTTCCTGAGAGTGGAGGCCGGCGTCGCCTGCGCCAACGGCTTCGCCGCGGGGCTGCTCGCCGCGTGCCTGGTCGAGCGCAACCAGCCGACGCGCGGCGTCGTCCTGCTGCTGATCGCGATTGCGCTGGCAGCGCACAGCCTCGCCTTCGGACTGCTGGTCAATTCACAGGACGTGCTCGCGTGGGTCACCCCCGGTGCCGTGTACGGCGTCGCCGTGGCGATCGCGGCTCTGATGATCGCGATCGCGCTGCCGCGCGCGGTGCAGCTCGCGCTCGTCGGCTTTGCCCTGCTCGCCGCCACCGCCATCGTCAATCTCGCTCCCGCGAACCCCTACAACACCGCCGCGTTCTCGCAGTGGCAGCAGGGGCATTACCTCAACTTCAACGGCCTGACTCGGCTGGTGTCGCTCCTCTGGCCGTTCGTCGCGATGCTCTATCTGGTGCTGCTCGCCGCCGATCGCTCCGACGCGAGGTCCTAGCGGGCCCGCTTGGTATAATCGGTGCTTCCTGATCGGTCTGCGTCGGCATCCCCCCGCATGAGCTACTACGAGAGACACGTCTTCTTTTGCTGCAACCAGCGCACCAACGGCGAGGCCTGCTGCGCCGACAAGGGCGCGCAGGACATGCGCGACTACGCCAAGAAGCGCGTGAAAGACCTGGGCCTCGCGGGGCCCGGCAAGGTTCGCGTCAACCAGGCGGGTTGCCTGGACCGCTGCGAGGAGGGACCCTGCGTCGTGGTCTACCCGGAGGCGGTCTGGTATACCTACGTGGACCGCGCCGACATCGACGAGATCATCGAGGAGCATCTCCAGGCCGGACGGGTGGTCGAGCGGCTGCGGATATGAGCCGCGCCGGCGAGCGCGTCTTCATCCAGGGCGGCGCCGGCAGGATCGAGACGGTGGTGGACCGCCCGCAAGGCCGGCCGCGGGGTATCGCGCTCGTCGCCCACCCGCACCCCCTCCACGGTGGCACGCTCGACAACAAGGTCGTGCAGACGCTCGCCAAGGCCCTGGTCGAGCTGGGCTACGTGTCGCTGCGCCCGAACTTCCGCGGCGTCGGCGCGTCGGAAGGCGTGCACGACGAAGGTCGCGGCGAGACCGAGGATCTGCTGCTCGTCGCTGCGCACGCAAGAAAGGATCTCGGCGAGCTGCCGCTCGCGCTCGCGGGCTTCTCCTTCGGAGCCGCGGTTCAGACGCAGGTCGCGCAGCGCACTGCACCCGAGCGCGTGGTGCTGGTCGGCGTCGCGGTCGGCCGCTTTCCCTCGGAGACGGTCCCCGCCGACACGATCGTGATCCACGGCGAGCGCGACGACACCATCCCGCTCTCGAAAGTCCTCGACTGGGCGCGTCCCCAGGACCTGCCGGTGATCGTCGTCCCGGGCGCCGACCACTTCTTCCACCTCCGGCTCAACCTGATCAAGAGCATCGTCAAGAACTCGTGGCGGTCCTAGCGGTCAGCGACCTGCGCAAGTCCTACGGCGGCCAGGAGGTCGTGGCCGGCGTCAGCTTCGGCATCGCGCCGGGCGAGTGCTTCGGCCTGCTCGGCCCCAACGGTGCGGGCAAGACCACGACGCTGCGGCTTTGCCTGGGGCTGGTCGATCCCGACGGCGGCTCGATCGAGCTGATGCAGCGCCCCATCCCTGGCGAAGCGCGCCCGGCGCGCCTCCGCGTCGGCGTCGTGCCGCAGATGGACAACCTCGACCCGGATTTCACCGTGGAGGAGAACTTCCTCGTCTACGGGCGCTACTTCGGGATCCCCGAGCGCGCGATCCGCGAGCGCATTCCAGGCCTGCTCGAGTTCGCCGGCCTCGCCGCGCGCGCAGCCTCGCGCATCCAGACGCTCTCGGGCGGGATGAAGCGCCGGCTGACGCTGGCGCGCGCGCTCATCAACGACCCCGACCTGATCTTCATGGACGAGCCCACCACGGGCCTCGACCCGCAGGCCCGGCACCTCATCTGGGAGCGACTGAAGCAGCTCCTCGCCCAGGGCAAGACCATCGTGCTCACTACGCACTTCATGGAGGAGGCCGAGCGGCTGTGCGCGCGCCTCGCGATCATGGACCGCGGGCGCTTCATCACCGAGGGCAGCCCGCGCGAGCTCATCTCCCGCCACATCGAGCCTCACGTGGTCGAAGTCCACGGCGACGAAGTCATGGACTGGGCTGACGGCGAGGCGCGGGGTCTAGCCGCCCGGGTCGAGAAGAGCGGCGAGACCGTGTTCTGCTACGCCAAGGATCCGACGCCGCTGCTCGCCAGCCTGTCGCGGCGCGAGCTGCGCTACCTGCACCGGCCGGCGGATCTGGAGGACGTGTTCCTGAAGCTCACCGGCAGGGAGCTTCGCGACTGATGCGCCCGTACGCGCTGCCTTCGATGAGCCTGCGTTTCGTGCCGGTGTGGCGGCGCAACTTGCTCGTTTGGCGCAAGCTCGCCGGTGCTTCCATCCTCGGCAACCTCGCCGACCCGCTGATCTACGTGGTGGGGCTCGGATACGGACTGGGCTCGATGCTGCCACAGATCGGTGGCGTGCCCTACGTCGCGTTCCTGGCGGCCGGGATGGTGTGCTCGAGCACCATGTTCTCCGCCACTTTCGAGGCCCTGTATTCGGCGTTCTCACGCATGCACGTGCAGCGCACCTGGGACGGCATCATGATGGCGCCCATCGACCTCGACGACGTCGTGCTCGCCGAGCTGGTCTGGGCCGCGAGCAAGAGCGCGCTCTCGGGCACGGCGATTCTGGCGGTGATCTGGCTGCTGGGCCTCAGCTCCTCGCTGCTATCGCTGTGGGTGCTCGCGCTGGTTCCACTCATCGGGCTCACTTTCAGCGCGCTCGCGCTGGCAGTGACCGCCGTCGCGAAGAGCTACGACTTCTTCACCTACTATTTCACCCTGATCATGACGCCGCTGAATCTGCTGTGCGGCGTGTTCTTTCCGGTCGAGCAGCTGCCTGCGCCATTTCAGGCCGTCGCCTGGGTGCTTCCCCTCACGCACGCGACGGCGGTCGTCCGGCCTCTGATGCTCGGGCAGGTTCCGCTCCATGTCGTGGTACACGTCCTCGTGCTGCTTGCCTACGCCGCGGCCGGGTTCTATGCTGCGAGCGTGCTCTTCCGCCGGCGCCTGCTGAAGTAACATGCTCTGGATCAAGGCGCTGCACGTCATTTTCGCGGTCACCTGGTTCGCCGGGCTGTTCTACCTGCCGCGGCTGTTCGTCTACCACGCCATGACCGACGATGCCGCGGGCCGGGAACGCTTCAAGGTCATGGAGCGCAAGCTCTACCGAGGCATCATGGCGCCCGGGGCGATACTGACGATCGTCTTCGGCGGCTGGCTGATGAGCTACGGCTTCACGGGCGCGTGGCTGGTCGCCAAGCTCGTGGTGGTCGCGCTCACCATCGCGTACCACTTGTACTGCGGCAAGCTTCTGCGCGATTTTGCCGTCGATCGGAACGCGAAGTCCCATGTCTGGTACCGATGGTTCAACGAGGTTCCGGTGATCTTGCTCGTCGCCGCTGTAATCCTGGTCATCGTGAAGCCGTTCTAGCCGCTTTTTTCCCCAATCTGCTAATCTTGGGGTGCTGCCCGAATCCGATCTCCAACCGATGAACGCGAAGAACATCACTCTGAGGCCCGGCCTGCCCGCCGACGCCGCCAAGATCGCCGCAATGTCGCGCGATCTGATCGAGACCGGCCTCGGCTGGTCCTGGGGGCCGGACCGCGTCGCACGCTCGATCGCCAACAAGGACACCGCCACCCTGCTCGCCTGCGAGCGCGACCGAGTGGTGGCCTTCGCGATCATGTACTTCGGCGACGAGCACGCGCACCTCAATCTGCTCGCGGTGCGTGCCTCGCACCAGAGGCTGGGAATAGGCAAGCACATGATCGAGTGGCTCACCGAATCTGCCTACGCCGCGGGCATCGCAACGATTCATCTTGAGCTACGCGCCGCGAACTACACCGCGCGCAGCTTCTACAGGTCGCTCGGCTTCACCGAATCCGCGTACATTCCGGGCTACTACCGCGGGCGCGAGATGGCGCTGCGCATGGTACGCGTGCTGAGAAAGCCCGGCATGCCCCTCCCGGCGTGGTCCGGCCCCAAGCTGCCGAAGAGCTGATTCCCCGCCGCGGAACCCCGATCGCCCCCATGCGCGGCGCGGCGCTGCTTCTCTCCGCAGGTCTGATCGCAAACGCGGCCGCGGCGGTCCCGGGGATCGAGCCCGGCGTCTCGCGCGAGCTCGCGCAGTGGCGCTCGAAGCAGTACGGCGACATCCGCTACTCCCTGAAAGTCCTGCTCACGCCGGGCGCAAGCCTGCTCCAGGGGACGGCGAGCATCGAAGTCAGCCTTCCGAAGCGCGTCCCCGAGCTCGTTCTCGACTGGCGTCCGTCGCCTGCGTCGCATTTGTCGCGGTTACGCGTCAACGGCAAGCGAGCCAAAGTACGGGTCGACAGCGAGCACCTTATCGTCCCCGCGAGGCTGCTCAAGCCGGGAAAAAACCGCCTGAGCCTGGCGTTCGAGTCGCCGATCGCGGCCTCCGGCAGCGCGGTGACGCGCTACGTCGACCGCGAAGACCGGGCCGAGTACGTCTACACGCTGTTCGTTCCCTCGGACGCGAGCAGCACCTTTCCCTGCTTCGACCAGCCCGACCTCAAGGCGCGCTTCAGGCTCGAGATCCTGCTGCCGCGCGCCTGGACCGCGGTCGGCAATGCCCGGGTCGCGAAGACGGAGGACGCCGGGAACAGCGTGCGCCGCATCCGCTTCGCCGAAACCCGGCCGATCAGCACCTACCTCTTCGCCTTCGCGGCCGGACCATTCGCCGAGATTCTCGCCAGTCCTGGCGGCACGCGCCTGTATGTGCGCAAGTCGCAGGTCGCGCGCGCCCGCGCGGAGGCCTCCGAGGTGCTGCGGCTCAACCGCGAAGCGGTGCGCTGGCTCGAGCGCTACTTCGACGCCCGTTTCCCGTTCCCCAAGTACGACCTGGTGCTCGTTCCGGAGCTCGCCTACGGGGGCATGGAGCACGCCGGGGCGACCTTCCTGCGCGAGGACGCGGTGCTGTTCCCTTCGGCGCCCAACGAGACCGACATTCTCGCGCGCGCGGAGATCCTGTTCCACGAGGCCTCGCACCAGTGGTTCGGCGACTCGGTGACCATGCGCTGGTTCGACGACCTGTGGCTCAAGGAGGGCTTCGCCAACCTGATGGCGGCGAAAGCGGCCGAGGAGCTGCTGCCGACCCAGCCCGTGTGGAACGCCTTTCACGCGCTCAAGACCGCGGCCTACCGCACCGACGTGACGCAGGGCACAACGCCCATCTACCGGCCGCTCGCGAATCTCGCCGACGCAAAATCCGTCTACGGCAACATCGTCTATGGAAAGGCGCCCGCGGTGCTGAGGCAGGCGGAGTTCTTCGTCGGTGAGCCGGCGTTCCGCGAGGCCGTGCGCCGGTTCGTGAAGCAGCACGCCTATTCGTCTGCCGACTGGAGCGGGCTCGTGCGCGCGCTCGAGCGCGCTTCGAAGCGCGACCTCAAGGGTTGGGCCGAGGCCTGGGTAAAGACGCGGGGCATGCCCGAGGTGCGTCTCTCCTGGGACACCGACCGCGAGGGCCGGCCCAGAAATATGGCTCTGGAGCAGCGCGACGTTCTCAGGGACAACCGCATCTGGCCGATGAAGCTCACGGTGTTCGCGCTGCCCGAGGCCGGGCTTCCGAGCTCGGTCGACGTCGAGCTCTCGGGCGAGCGCACCCCGGTGCCGCAACTCGACGGCACTCCCGTAATCGACATCGCATTTGCGAACTTCGGCGACTACGGGTATGGACGCTTCCTGCTCGACCCCGCGAGCCAGGAGGCCGTGCTCGCGCGGCCGGAGGTGGTGCAGGGAACGCTGCTGCGCTCGCTCGTTTTCGGGTCGCTGTGGGAATCGGTGCGCGACGCGGAGCTCGCGCCGCTGACCTACCTCGACTTCGTGATCAGGGTCGCGCCCATCGAGCGCGACCCTGTCACGCTCGCGAGCCTGCTCCAGCGCGCCCAGGTCGCGTTCCTGCATTACGCCTCCGATGCGCAGCGCGACGCCGCGGCGGCGCGTTTCGAGCAGTTCCTCGCCGAGGACATGCTGCACGCCGACTCCCCCGGGCGGCGCATCACATTCCTGCGGGCCTTCATGGCGGGCGCGTGGTCGGAGAACGGCCGCGCCCAGCTCAAGGCGCTCCTTTCCGCGACACTCGACATCCCCGGGGTCAAGCTCACTTCTCGCGATCGCTTCCGCGCGATCGCGAGACTACTGGCGCTCGACGACCCGGAGGCGAAGAAGCTGCTGACTGCGCAGATCGCGGCCGACACGGGTGGGGACGGCCGCCGCTACGCGTTCGCCGCTGGCGCTGCCGAGCGCAGCGCCCAGGCAAAGCGCGCCTATTTCGAGCGCTTCTTCAACGAGGCGGGCCTCGCCGAGAGCTGGGTCGACGCTGCGCTCGGGCCGTTCAACACCGTGGAGCACGCCGATCTCACCCAGCCCTTCCTCGACCTCGCGCTCGCGGCGCTGCCCGAGCTCAAGAAGAAGAGAAAGATATTCTTCGTCAACGACTGGCTCGCCGCCTTCATCGGCGGCCAGGTCGACGCCCAGGCGCTCGAGCAGGTGGGAAGCTTCGCCCGGCAGCCCGACCTCGATCCCGACCTCAGGCTGCAGCTGCTCGAAGCGATGGACGGACTCGCGCGCACGGTGAGGATCCGCGCGCGCTTCGCTCCGGCCTCCTAGGTCAGTCGATCGCGCCGGAGGCGTAGGCGCGCTCGATCTGCGGCCCGAACTCCTTCTGCACCTTCTCGCGGCGCACCTTCAGCGTCGGGGTGAGCAACCCGTTGTCGACGCTCCAGGGCTCGCTGCTCGCCACCACCCTGCGCACGCGTATGAAGCGCGGAAACTGCTTGAGGCGGTCGTTGGCGCGCGCGATGAGGCTCTTCTCGTCGGTTTCCTTGGTTACCGTGACGAGCGTGAGGAACGGCCTGCCTTCGCCCACCAGGATTACCTGCTCGAAGACCTGGTCGCCGAGGATTGCGAGCTCGACGTCCTGCGGCGGCAGCTTCTCGCCGTTGGAGAGCACGAGCACGTCCTTCAGGCGCCCGCGTATGAAAATCCTGGCGTCCTCTATCTCGGCGAGGTCGCCCGTTTGCAGCCAGCCGCCCTCGAGCGACTTCGCGCTGGCCTCCGGGTTGTTCCAGTAGCCCTTCATGATGTTGGGCCCGCGCGCGAGCAGCTCGCCGCTCGCGGCAATGCGCACTTCGACGTTCTCGAGCGGCGCGCCGGCCGATTCCGGGACGTTGTTCTCCAGCCGGTTCACCGAGATCACGGGCGACGCCTCGGTCATGCCGTAGCCCTGCAAGATCGGCAGGCCCAGCCCGATGAACAGCCATGCGATCGACGGGTCGAGCGGGGCGCCGCCCAGGACGGCGAGCCGCAGCCTTCCGCCCATCCTCGCGAGCACCGGGCCGGCGACCAGCCCGCGCAGGAGCGCGAGCACGACCCGGTCGAGGAGCCCGGCTTCGCCGCGCGCCTGGCGCCGTCCCGCGGCGATCACGAGGTCGAACAGGCGCTTCTTCGCCGGCGAGCTGGCGAGCGCCTCGCCGATCTTCGCGGCGAATTTCTCGAAAACGCGCGGCACCGAGAACATGATCGTGGGACGCTCGCTCAGGAGATCCTCGGGAAGCTGATGGGCCGATCTCGCGTACACCACCTTGGCACCGAGCGAAAGCGGCAGATAGTAGCCGCCGGTACGCTCGAACATGTGGGAGAGCGGCAGCAGCGAAAGAAACACGTCGTCGCTGTTCGCGATGTGCAGGCGGTCGCAACCCGAGACGTTGGCGAGTACATTGCCGTGAGTGAGCATCACTCCCTTCGGCCTGCCGACGGTGCCGGAGGTGTAGCAGATCGTCGCGAGGGCGCCGTCCTCGAGCGCTACGACCTCGAACCTCCCGCCCTCCTTCGGGAGCGCGGCCTCGACCGTGGTGTCGGCGCCGCCCTGGTCCGCGGCGAGGCACAGCACTCGCGGGAGCTTGGCTCCCAGGGCTTGGTGCGATTTCGCGAGCGCGGCGGCCATGCGGCTGTTCTCGACGACCAGCACCCGCGCCCCGCTGTTCTGCAGGCACCAGGCGACGTTCTCGGGGTTGTCGTCGGCGTACAGGGGCACGACAACGAGCCCGAGGCCCAGTGCACCCTGGTCCGCGGCCACCCAGTGGATGCTGTTCTTGAGGCACAGCGCCACGCGCTCGCCGCGGGCGAGCGCCTCCGACTTGAAAAACGCCTGCCAGCGCGCGGCGTATGCGGCGATGTCGCGCGCGGAAATGTCGCGCCACGCGCCCTCGATGTACTGGCGATAGAGGATGCGCCCGGGCGCGGCGAGCTGCGCCTCCAGAAGGCTCGCGATATTGGCCATGGCCTGTGTTAGGCTCCCTCCCCGTTGTTAGCTGCAGTTCATCATGCTGAATCAGCCGTGAGCCCGCAAGCCTTCTTCGCTTCCTGCCCGCGAGGCCTGGAAACCCTGCTCGCCGACGAACTGCAGGGCCTGGACGCGCGGAAAACCGAGCCGCTGCCGGGCGGGGCCGCTTTCGAAGGCGACTGGCACTGCTGCTACCGCGTGAATCTCGAGTCCCGGCTCGCCACCCGAGTCCTGGCGAGGGTCGGCCGTTCCCCCTACCGCACCGAGCAGGACGTGCACGCGGGCGCTCTCGCCATCAGATGGAGCGACTGGTTCAGCGAGAAGCAGAGCATACGGGTGGACGTCAAAGCGATCCGCTCGCCGCTGAAGAGCCTCGATTTCGCGACGCTGACGATCAAGGACGCCGTGTGCGACCGCTTCCGCGCCGACCGCGGGCATCGGCCCGACGTCGACACCCGCTCGCCGGACGTGCGCATCCAGGCTTTCCTCGACAAGGACACGGCCTCCTATTACCTCGATACCTCGGGCGAGGCGCTCAACCGGCGCGGCTACCGCAGGGACGCGGGCGAGGCGCCGCTCAAGGAGAACCTCGCCGCCGGCATCGTGCGCCTCGCGGGCTGGGAGCCCGGCGAGCCGCTGCTCGATCCCATGTGCGGCAGCGGAACCATCGCCATCGAGGCGGCGATGATGGCGCTCTCCATTCCGCCCGGGCACGCGAGGGCCTTCGGCTTCGAGCGTCTCGCGGGGTTCGACCGCGGGCGCTGGGAAGAGACGCGCGAAGCGGCGCTCGCACGGCGCAAGCCGGCGCGGCGGCTCGCGATCTTCGCGCGCGACCGCTACGGGGACGAGCTGAAGAATGCGCGCGCCAACCTCGAGGCGGCCGGCCTAGCCGACTGCGTCGAGCTCAAGCAGGCGGACGTTCTCGACACCGGGGCGCCGGCGGAATCGGGCGTGATGATCGCCAACCCTCCCTATGGAGAGCGGCTGGGCGAGGACGCCGCACTCGCCGAGTTCTACCCCAGGCTGGGCGACACGCTGAAGAAGTACTACTCGGGCTGGCGCTGCTACGTGCTCTCGGGTGACGCGCGGCTTCCCCGGCTCATCCGCCTCGCAGCCTCGAAGCGCACGCCGCTCTTCAACGGGCCGCTCGAGTGCCGCCTCTACGAGTACCGGATGGTAGCCGGCTCCAACCGCAAAGGCTCCCCGCGGGCGGCCTGAGCCCTCAGCGCATGTGGTCGCGGGCGCTCGTGACCGCGAGAAAGATCTCGCGCAGGAATACCAGCAGCGAAAAGATGAACGCGATCATCGCCCCGATGAAAAGCAGGCCGATGAATTTCGAAAGATCGACCTCGATGAACGCGTCGACAAAGGCGACGGCGATCAGCAATCCCACGAACAGGGCGCAGATCACCGCGAGCACGATCGCGCCATAGACCAGGCGAACGCGCCGGCTGAGCAAAACGAGCTCCTCGCGCGCCAGCTTCTGTCCCTCGGGCTGCATCTGCCGCAGCCGATCCTCGAGCGTGCGGCTACGGTCCACCGCGCGGCCCAGCCGGGTTGAGAGCACGCCGATCATGGTGCCTACCGCGGTGAGCAGGAACACTGGAGCAATCGCGAGCTGGATCAGCCGCGCGACGTCGATGACGTTGTCCGGGTTCACTTCGGCCTCCCTGTTGGTGCTACACCATCGCCTTGCGCAGCGTGTGCTTGAAGTGGTGGATGTGGTTGAGCGCGACCTTGAGCGCCTTGCGATCCTTCGCGGCGAGCGCGTCGTCGCGCTTCTTCTGCCACTCGTGGATCTTCACCTTGGTCGCGGCCTTGTCGATGCCCTTCACTTCGTGGTGCACGTGCATGTCGATGTTGAGCGCCTTGCACAGCGCCGCGAGCAGGTGGTCCTTGTTGAGTTGGGTGTAGCCCTTTACCGCTTCGTGCTCGATCCCGGCCGCGATCTCGCGCAGCTCGGTGAGCGGCTTGGCCTTCAGCTCGGTATAGGTATGCGCCATAGAGTCTCCTTGCGAAGGATGAAAGAAAACCGGCTCAGGCGGCGAGCAGCCGCTCGACGTCGCCCACGATCGCCTCGGGCTTGGTGGCCGTCGCGTAGCGCTTGAACACCGTGCCGTCGCGCCCGAGCAGAAATTTCGTGAAATTCCACTTGATCGACTCGGTCCCGAGGATGCCGGGGGCGGAGTGGGTCAGCCATTTGTACAGGGGATGCGCGCCCGAACCGTTGACCTCGATCTTGTCGAACATCTGGAACGACACTCCGTAGTTCTTCTCGCAGAAGGCGCCGATCTGCGCCGCGTCGCCCGGCTCCTGCCTGCCAAACTGGTTGCAGGGAAAACCCAGCACCTCGAGGCCCTTGCCGTGGTATTTACGGCTGAGCGCTTCCAGGCCCTCGTACTGCGGCGTGAACCCGCACTCGCTCGCCGTGTTCACCACGAGCACCACCTTGCCCCGGTAATCCGCGAGGCTCTTGGTCGCGCCTTCCAGGGTCTTCGCCGAAAAATCGTACAGGCCGCTCATGCAGGTCGGAGTCGTCGCGCGGAATCGCGTATCTCGGGAACGCCGGCGAATCTTACACCCTGGGCGGGATTTTCAACCGCGAGAACCAGAGCCGCGACCATCTGCGCCAGATCCACCAGCCCCAGCCTCAGCGCCGACTCGCGCGTCCAGGGCACGCGCTCCATCAGCCAGTAGACGGGCAGCATGACGGCGGGCCAGCGGTGCCCCGGCCCGAGCACGTACCACGGCCTGAGGATCGTCGCCGAGAGCCCGCTCACGGCGATCAATGCCTCGCCCTCCTTGCGTACGGCGATGTAAGCGTGCATCGCCGGCGCCGGATGAGCGACGCTCACGTAGAGCAGGTGGCGCACTGCGGCGCGCCTTGCCGCGGCGACCGAGGCCTGGATGGAGACGAGGTCGATTGCGCGGAACTCCCGCGCCTTGTGCGGGCCGGGATGCGGCGTCCCGACCAGGTGAACCAGCGTGTCGGCGGGAGGGACGAGCGCCGCGAAATCGCCGAGCGCGTCGCCGCTCACCGCTTCCGTCCCTTCGGGCAGCCTGGTCTCCGAGCCGGGGCGCACGAGCGCGCGCACGCCGTGGCCGCGCGCGAGGAGCTCGCCGATCAGCGAGCCGCCCAAGGTAGCCCGTGCCCCCGGTGACGAAGACCCGGCGCGCGCCCACCGGGCTCAGCCTTTCGGCGTCTCGTCGAGAAGCTTCTCGAAGCGCCGGTCGGGGCGCAGCCAGATCGCCGCGACCGCCGCGTACAGCAAACCCGCGAGCCACGGCTCCCAGAAGGCGACCGCGATCGCGACGACGTAGATGACGAGCGAGATATTTCCCTTGAAATCCTTGCCGAGAGCTCTCGCGATCAGCGATTCCTTGCCGTGCCCTGCGACGAGCACCTTCGTGAGGATGGTGTACGCGCATGCGGCGAGCAGCAGCACCGCGCCGTACGCCGCGACCTGCAGCGGCGCGAAGTGCGTCTCGTCCATCCAGCCGGTGACGAACGGAACGAGCGACAGCCAGAACAGCAGGTGCAGGTTCGCCCACAGGATCGCCCCGTTCACGTGATGCACGGCGTGGAACATGTGGTGGTGGTTGTTCCAGTAGATGCCGACGTAGACGAAGCTGAGCACGTAGCTCAGGAACACCGGGATGAGCGGCACGAGCGCGTGCGGGTCGGCGTCGTGCGGCACCTTCAGCTCGAGCACCATGATCGTGATGATGACGGCGATGACGCCGTCGCTGAACGCTTCGAGACGCGCCTTGTTCATGAAGTACCGGCTCCGCTATTGATCAAGGGTGAGCAGCGAACGCGCCGTAGGCGGCGAACGCGCCCCGTCGCGTCTACGCCGTTGACGAGCACGGACCAGCGCCGCAATGCGAGCCACAGCGCGCCGACGATGCAGACGGCTGCGACGATGGCGAGATAGGGTCGCACGATGCAGGGAAAAGGCGGAAGGGCCCGAGCAAGCGCCGGGCCCTCCGCAAGGCCGGAGTTACCTGCCTACGACGATAAGAACCCCGGCCGCAATGGCGAGAATCGCCATCACCGTGCCCAAGCCCGAGAAGCTGAGGCTGAGCAGCGGAATCAAGCCGTTCACGATGAGCCAGACCGCCAACAGCAGCATGCCGATGTTTTTCGTGATACTCATCTGTAGATCCCCCTTTGGGTTTGACTTCTACGTTCTCCCACTGCGACCACACAGCCTAGAACCGAATCCTGTTGGTCAAGATCTCCCACCACATACGCCAGTCGCCGAGAAAGCTGAACCAGGGATAGCTGAAGGTAGCGGGTCTGTTGTGCTCGAAGAAAAAATGCCCCGCCCAGGCGAACGCGTAGCCCTGCACCAGTCCGACTGCAACCAGCCACCAGTATTGTGTGACGACGGCGCCGACGAGCAACACCAGGGCCGTGGTTGTGCCAACGAAATGCAAGCGGCGGCAGGTTCGATCCGAATGTTCGCTCAGGTAGAACGGATAGAACTCACCGTGCGTGCGGTAGCGCCTTAGTTCATTCACGGAACCCACCTGGACGCTCTGGATGCCTGTAACAGTTCATCCGTCCCCCTTGGAGCCACGGGTATCACTACCCCTAGCCGCGGATTGTAAATCCGCCTCGCGTCGTAGCGCTGCGTCAACTCCTTTTGGAATCGCCGCGTTAAATCTCTGTATGGATATCCAGCCTCCGCCAAGAGGCGTGCAGAGGTCGAATCCCATGACTAGTCATAACCTTGTACCCCCGCAACCGGACCTCCTGATCGAGCAGCTGCGCGACGCGATCCGCCGCCGACAGTACAGCTACCGCACCGAGCAGGCCTATGTGCACTGGGTGCGCCGCTTCATTTCCTTCCACGGCAAGCGCGATCCGGCCGACCTCGGCGCCGACGAGGTCTCGGCTTTCGTGAAGCGTCTTGCGCGGGACCGCTCGGCCTCCGACGCCACGCAGAAACAGGTGCTGGGTGCCCTGGTCTTTTTCTACAGCGTGGTGCTCGGCAAGACGCTTCCCGGATTGCGGCGCGGCAAGCGAGGCAGGCGACCCGTCAGTGCGCGGCAGGCGCGCGCGGAGTACCGCGTCGCGGTGTAAGCGAAGCCCGCCTCAGACGATGTTGAGGTGCTCGATCCCCGCCGTGACGTCGCGATTCTTCGCTTCCTTGGAGTGCAGCTTGATCGTCAGGCGCAGGTCGTTGACCGAGTCGGCATTCCTGAGCGCGTCCTCGTAGCTGATCTTCCCCAGCTCGAACAGGTCGAACAGCGCCTGGTCGAAAGTCTGCATACCCAGCTCGCGCGACTTCTTCATGATCTCCTTGATCTCGTGCACCTCGCCCTTGAAGATCAGGTCGGAGATGAGCGGGGAGTTCAGCATGATCTCCACCGCCGCGCAGCGCCCCTTGCCCTCCTTCAGCGGGATCAGGCGCTGCGAGACCATGCCGCGCAGGTTGAGCGACAGGTCCATGAGCAACTGCGGACGCCGCTCCTCGGGGAAGAAGTTGATGACGCGGTCGAGCGCCTGGTTGGCGCTGTTCGCGTGCAGGGTCGCGAGGCACAGGTGGCCAGTCTCGGCGAAAGCGATCGAGTGCTCCATGGTCTCGCGATCGCGGATCTCGCCGATGAGGATCACGTCGGGCGCCTGGCGCAGCGTGTTCTTGAGCGCCGCCGACCAGGACACGGTGTCGACGCCGACCTCGCGCTGCGTGATCAGGCAGCCCTTGTGCGGGTGCGTGAACTCGATGGGGTCCTCGATCGTGATGATGTGACCTTGCGAGTTCTCGTTGCGGAAACCGACCATCGCCGCGAGCGTGGTCGATTTCCCGCAGCCCGTCGCGCCCACCATGATCACCAGGCCGCGCTTGGTCATGATCACGTCCTTCAGCACGCTCGGCAGGCCCAGTTCCTCGATCTTCGGGATGGTGGTAGTGATCACCCGCAGCACGATGCCGACGTTCCCCTGCTGCACGAAGGCGTTGACGCGGTACCGGCCGATCCCGGCCGGGTTGATCGCGAAATTGCACTCCTTGTTCGCCTCGAACTCGGCAGCTTGCCTGTCGTTCATGATCGAGCGCGCCAGGTCCACGGTGTGCGCCCCGGTCAGCGGCTGGTTCGACACCGGCGTCATCCTGCCGTCGATCTTGATCGCCGGCGGGAAGCCCACGGTGATGAAGAGGTCCGAGCCCTTCTTCGTCAGCATCAGACGAAGCAGGTCGTACATGAATTTGGTTGCCTGTTCGCGTTCCATGCTTTCCTCTGCGATGTTGGTCCGAGCCCTGTCAGCCCGGGAAGTTGTCCTTGTTCGCCGCCTTGCCGCGCGCCTCGCCCGCCCCGATCACGTTGCGACGCACCAGCTCCGACAGGTTCTGGTCGAGCGTCTGCATGCCAAGCTGCTGGCCGGTCTGGATCGCCGAGTACATCTGCGCGATCTTGTTCTCGCGGATCAGGTTGCGGATGGCCGGCGTGCCGATCATGATTTCATGCGCGGCGACGCGGCCCGAGCCGTCCTTGGTCTTGCACAGCGTCTGGGAGATCACGGCGCGCAGACTTTCAGAGATCATCGCGCGTACCATTTCCTTTTCCGCGGCCGGGAAAACGTCGACGATACGGTCGATGGTTTTCGCCGCCGAGCTGGTGTGCAGGGTTCCGAATACCAGGTGGCCGGTTTCCGCGCCGGTCAGCGCCAGTCTGATCGTCTCCAGGTCGCGCATTTCGCCCACGAGGATCACGTCCGGGTCTTCACGCAGCGCGCTGCGCAAGGCGTTCGCAAACGACAGCGTGTGCGGTCCGACCTCGCGCTGGTTGATGAGGCATTTCTTCGACTCGTGGACGAACTCGATCGGGTCCTCGATGGTGAGGATGTGCCCCTGCTCGTTCTCGTTGATGTGGTTGACCATCCCCGCGAGCGTGGTCGACTTGCCCGAGCCGGTCGGCCCGGTCACGAGCACGATACCGCGCGGCTGGTCGGCGATCTCGGCGAAGATCTTCGGCGCCCGCAGCTCCTCGAGCGAGAGAATCTTGGAAGGAATTGTCCGCATCACCGCGGCGGCGCCGCGGTTCTGCACGAAGGCGTTGACGCGGAAGCGCGCAAGGCCGGGAATCGCGAAGGAGAAGTCGCACTCGAGATTTTCCTCGTAGTGCTTTCTCTGCCCGTCGTTCATGATGTCGTAGATCATGCCGTGCACATCCTTGTGCTCCATCGCCGGCAGGTTGATGCGGCGGACGTCGCCGTGCACGCGGATCATCGGCGGTAGTCCTGACGACAGATGCAGGTCGGAGGCCTTGTTCTTGACGACGAAGGCTAGGAGTTCGGAGATATCCACTCTATAATCCCCCTTGGATTGGGTGGCCGCGGCCCTGGCCTAAGCAAATGAAAGAGCGGGGCTTTTCGAGGCTCGTCGCGCTTGCATCGCCGCGTTGATTATGTCCTCAATTACAGCGAACTTGCAAGCCGTGAGACAGCGTATTGAAGCCGCGGCCCGCGCGGCCGGAAGGCCCGCGGGCTCGGTGCAACTGGTCGCGGTGAGCAAAACGTTTGCCGCCGGGGCGGTGCGCGAGGCAGCTCGAAGCGGACAGCGCGATTTCGGCGAGAACTATGTCACGGAGGGCGTCGAGAAAATCACAGAACTCGGAGAGCTCGGTCTCACCTGGCACTATATCGGCCCGATCCAGAGCAACAAGACGCGCCTGATCGCCGGGCATTTCGACTGGGTGCATTCGATCGACCGGGAAAAGATCGCGGCGCGGCTCTCGCAGGCACGCGCGCCGGGGCGGGCCGAGCTGCAGGTTTGCATCCAGGTGAACGTCTCGGGCGAGGCGAGCAAGAGCGGCGTGGCTCCAGCGGAGACCGCGGCGCTGGCGAGGAAGGTTGCGGAATTGCCGCGCCTGAAGCTGCGCGGGCTGATGGCGATTCCGGAGCCGAGCTCCGACGCGCAGGCGCAGCGCGGCCGTTTCGCCCAGTTGCGGTCGCTGCGCGACGAGCTGAACCGGCAGGGCCTCGAGCTCGATACGCTCTCTATGGGCATGTCGGCCGACATGGAAGCGGCGATTGCCGAAGGGGCGACGATGGTGCGGGTGGGCACGGCGATTTTTGGAGAACGAAAGTCATGAGAATCACGTTCATAGGGGGCGGCAACATGGCCGACGCCCTCATCGGCGGAATGCTGCGCAAGGATTTTCCTCTGCAGGATATCCGCGTGGTCGAGATCAGCGCCGAAGCGCGCCGCAGAATCGTCGACAAGTACGGCGTCACCTGCTTCGACAAGCCCAAGGACGCGGTGCGCCAGGGGGACGTCATCGTTTTCGCGGTGAAGCCGCAGCACCTGCGCGAGGCCGCCGCGAAGTCCGGGATCGTCGACAACGCCAACCTCGTCATCAGCATCGCCGCCGGAGTGCGCCTCGCCAACATTTCCAAGTGGATGAAGGGACACACGCGCCTGGTGCGGGCGATGCCCAACACGCCGGCGATGATCGGCGAAGGCGTCGCCGGACTCTTTCCCTTCTCTAAGGCGGTGACGCGCGAGGACCGCGAGCAGACCGAGACTATTCTCGGTGCGGTGGGCGACACGGTCTGGATAACTGACGAGTCGCAGATGGACGCCGTAACCGCGATCTCGGGCAGTGGGCCCGCGTACGTGTTCTACTTCATCGAGGCGGTCGAAGAAGCGGCGGCGGAGCTGGGCTTGCCGGTCGCCATCGCGCACCGGCTGGTGCTCGACACTTTCAGCGGCGCGGCCAAGCTCGCGGCCTCGAGCCCCGATCCGGTGGCGGTGCTGCGCGAGCGGGTGACTTCCAAGGGCGGCACGACCGAGCGCGCGCTCGCCAGCATGGCGAAAGACGAGGTTAAGGCAGCGGTCATCCGGGCGATCCACGCCGCGAACGAACGCGGCAAGGAGCTCGGCGAAGAGCTCGGCAAGGAATAGGCGCATGCTCGGGCAGATCGCGCACCTGCTGGTCCAAACTGCGTTCGGGATCTTCATCTACGCGCTGCTGCTGCGTTTCTACATGCAGTGGCTGCGCGCGCCGTTCAGAAACCCGGTGGGGCAGTTCGTCTCGGCCCTTACCGACTGGGTCGTGAAGCCGGTGCGCCGCTTCGTGCCCGGCCTCCTCGGCCTCGACCTCGGGACCTTGCTGATCGCATGGTGCGCCGAGGCGCTGATGCTGGTGCTGGTCTACTGGCTGCGCGGCTTCTCGCTCGCGGGGACCCCAGGCATCGCGGCGGGGATACTGTTCACGGTGGCGGCGATGGAGCTGCTACGTGCTTCCCTCTACCTGCTGATCGGCGTGATCATCGTCCAAGTGATCATCAGCTGGGTGAACCCGTCCGCGCCCCTCGCGCCGGTGTTCGACGCGCTCACGCGGCCTTTCTACACGGTGTTCCGTCGCTTCGTCCCGGCGATAGGCAACGTCGACCTCTCGCCACTGCTGGTGCTGGTGGTCGCGCAGATCCTGCTCATCCTGCTCGACAACGTGGCGCGCCTCGTGCCCGGCGGAAGCTAGGCCTCGTAGACAACCTGCCCGCCGACCAGCGTGTAGCGCACGCGGCCGGGGAGCTCGTAGCCGATGAACGGGGTGTTCTTGCCCTGGCTCTTCAGGAAATCGGCCGTGATCTTGACGTGCGCCTCCGGGTCGAACAGGCACAGGTCCGCGTCCTTGCCGACTGCGAGATCGCCCGCCTGCACTCCGAGGATCCCTGCCGGCTTCGAGGTCACCCGGGAGAGTGCCTCGGGGAGGGCGACGCGCATCTCCTGCGCCCATTTCAGCGTGAGCGGCAGCAGAAGCTCGAGCCCCGTGGCGCCCGGCTCGGATTCGGCGAAGGGGATTTGCTTGGCATCCTCGTCCACGGGCGCGTGGTCCGAGCACAGCGCGTCGATCGTGCCGTCGGCGAGCCCCGCCCGGAGCGCATCGCGGTCGCGAAGGCTGCGGAACGGCGGCACGACGTGGCAGTGGGAGTCGAAGTACCCGAGGTCGACTTCCGAGAGGTGCGCGTGGTGAATGCCGATGTCGCACGTGATGGGCAGCTCCTCGTTCTTCGCCGCGCGCACCATAGCGACCCCTTCGGCCGTGGACAATCGACACAAATGGACGCGCGTACGCGTCGCGCGCACCAGCTGCAGGATCGTCGAGATCGCGATCGTTTCGGCGAACGCGGGAATTCCCTGCAGGCCGAGGCGCGTCGCCACTTCGCCGTCGTGCGCCACGCCGCCGCGCTCCAGGTACCCGTCCTGCGGACGCAGCCACACGGCGATGCCGAAGGTCGCCGCGTATTGCAGCGCCCGCCACAGCATCTGCGTGTCGGGGAGCGGAGTGTCGGCGTGCGAAAACGCCACGCAGCCGGCGTCGCGCAGCACCGCCATCTCGGTGAGCCGCTCGCCGGCGAGCTTCCACGTCAGCGCGCCCAGCGGATATACGTGCACCAGGTTCAGGTTCTGGGCGCGGTACTTGAGCATTTCCACCAGCCCCGGCTCGTCGAGAGGCGGGTCGGTGTCGGGCGGACAGGCGAGGCTGGTCACGCCGCCTGCGACCGCCGCCTGCATCTCCGACTCGAGCGTCGCCTTGTACTCGAAGCCCGGCTCGCGCAGCCGTGCCGACAGATCGATCAGACCCGGGCAGACGACGAGGCCGGATGCGTCGACGGTGCGCTCGGCTCGGAACCCGGAAGGCGCCTTGCCCAGCGCTGCGATCTTCCCGTCCGCGACGAATACGTCCTGCCGCGCGTCGACGCGGTTCCGGGGGTCGATCAGCCGCCCGCCCTTGATATGAACGTTGCTCACTTGAAGGCGCTGCCGTCCTTGTGAGTGAATACCCATTTCCGGTCGACCATGCGCACCGCGAGATCGACATCGGGGTAGCTGGCGCTGTCGTCGGGCGTGCGGTCGCCGACCTCCAGATAGAGCACAGGCTTGTCCGTCTCGTTGACGAGCTGATGGCCGTCGGCCTTGCCGGCAGGGAAGCCGGCCGCCATGCCGGGCCTGAGTTTCTGGCGGCCGGCATCGGCGACGAGCGTGATTTCCCCTTCGATCACGTAGATGAACTCGTCCTGCTTCTCGTGCCAGTGGCGCATCGAGGACTCTGCGCCCGGATCCAGGCGCGTGAGGTTCACGCCGAAATTCTTCAGGCCGGCATGGTCACCCAGGCGCCGGCGGTGCCGGCCCGCGACGCGGCTCTTGTAGGGCTCGGGGTAGCCGGTGCTCGAGGTCTCGGGCAGATCTTTCGGGTCGAACGCGGGTGCTTTCAGTGTTCCCATGTCAGTTCCCTGCGAGGATGCTCATGACCGCCATGCGCACCGCGATGCCGAAGGTGACCTGCGGCAGGATCACCGAGCGCGGGCCGTCGGCAACCGAGGAGTCGATCTCGATACCGCGGTTCATCGGCCCCGGGTGCATGACGATCGCGTCGGGCTTGGCGAGCGCGAGCTTCGCCGGCGTGAGCCCGTAGGACTTGAAGAACTCCTGCGCGGAAGGAAGCAGCGGGCCTTTCATGCGCTCGTTCTGCAGCCGCAGCGTCACCACCACATCGCAGCCGGCGAGACCCTCGCGCATGTCGTGGTGCACCGAGACACCGAGCTGCTCGACCCCGGAGGGCAGCAGGGTGCGAGGTCCGATCACGCGCACGTCCGGGGTGCCGAGGGTCGTGAGCGCGTGGATGAGCGAGCGCGCGACGCGCGAGTGCAGCACGTCGCCGACGATCGCCACGGATAGACCGGCGAAATCCTTCTTGTAGTGGCGAATGGTGTAGACGTCGAGCAAACCCTGCGTCGGATGGGCGTGGCGCCCGTCGCCCGCATTGATCACGTGCACGTGGGGAGCCACGTGGCTCGCGATCAGGTGAGCCGCGCCGCTCGAGGAGTGGCGCACGACGAACATGTCGGCGTGCATCGCGGAGAGATTGTCCACGGTGTCGAGCAGCGTTTCGCCCTTGGTCGAGGAGGACGCGGCGATGTTCAGGTTGATGACGTCGGCCGAGAGTCGCTTGGCGGCGATCTCGAAAGTCGTGCGGGTGCGTGTCGACGGCTCGAAGAACAGGTTGAACACCGATTTGCCTCGCAGCAGCGGCACCTTCTTCACTTCCCGCTCGGTCACGCCCATGAACGATGCAGCCGTCTCGAGGACGTGCAGGAGCACCTCGCGCGGAAGCCCCTCGATGGTGAGCAGATGCTGCAGCGAGCCGTCGCCGTTAAGCTGCGGATTTCGCATCTGAGAGCCGCAGAGTGAAGTGGCCGCGCTCGTCGCGCTCGAGGCGCAGGAGCTTTCCGGCGGGAACCGAGAGCGCGGCGCCGACATACTGCGCGGCGATCGGCAGCTGGCGTTCGCCGCGGTCGACAAGCGCGGCGAGCTCGATCTTCCCGGGTCGGCCGTAGTCGAACAGCTCGTTCATGGCGGCGCGCACGGTGCGCCCGGTGTAGAGCACGTCGTCGACCACCACAATGTGGCGGTCGTTGACGTCGAAGGGAACCTGCGACGGTTTCACCTGTCGGTGCAGGCCCACCGAGGCGAAGTCGTCGCGGTAGAACGAGATGTCGAGCGTGCCGAGCGGCGTCGCCAGCCCCAGCTCGCGGTGCAGGCGCTCGGCGAGCCATGCTCCGCCGGTGCGGATGCCCACGAGCCCGGTGGAATCGGTGACGCCCGCGCGGAGCTTGCCCGCGAGTTCCCGGCACAGTGCTTCAGCGTCGGGGAGCTTCATCGAGGTAGCCCTGAAGGATGATCTTCGCGGCGAGAGCGTGGACCTGGTGCTTGTGCTCGCGGCCCCCTTCCCCCCTTCCCCGCAGCGTCTCGCGGGCGGAGGCGGAGCTGAACCTCTCGTCCGCCAAGTCGACCGGGAGCCCGAAGCGCGCCTGGAGTTGCCGCGCGAAGCGGCGCGCACGCCGCGTCACCTCGTGCTCGCCGCCGTCGATCGCGAGAGGCAGGCCCACCACCAGGCGACCGGGGCGCCACTCGCGCAGCAGCGACTCGACTTCGGCGAGACGACTGCCTGCGTTGCCGGCTTCGAACATGCCTACGGGGCTGGCGATGCGGGTCTCGGTGTCGCCGACCGCGACGCCGATCCAGCGGATGCCGAAATCAAAAGCGAGGATGGTGTGGCCGGAGACCTTCGACGGAGCCACGGCCGCCTGATTCACGCGTGCCCTGCCTCCTCCGAGAGCTTTGCGAAGTCGACGCCGAGCAGCTTCATTGCTTGCGGCAGCCGTTCGTCCGCGGGGGTGTCGAAGATGATGCCGTCCGTCGCCTCGACGGTGAGCCATGCGTTCTGCTTGATCTCGTTCTCGAGCTGCCCCGCCGCCCAGCCGGAGTAGCCCAGCGTGACCAGCATCCTGCTCGGGCCACCACCCTGCCCCACCGCTTCGAGGATGTCCTTGGAGGTCGTGAGCCCCATCTTGTCCTGCACCGAGAGCGTCGACTGCCACTTGCCCGTCGGCTGGTGCAGCACGAAGCCGCGGTCGGTCTGGACCGGCCCGCCGAAGTAGACGGGCTCGTTCACGAGGATCTCGGAATCGAGCTTCAGGCTCAGGCGCTCGAACAACGCGCCGAGCGTCATCTCTATGGGACGGTTCACCACCACGCCGAGCGCTCCCTGGTCGCTGTGCTCGCAGATGAGAGTCAGCGTGCGGGCGAAATAGGGATCGACCATGTTGGGCATGGCGATCAGGAAGTGATTGGTGAGATTGACCTGAGCCATGGAGGAGGCCCTATTCTAAACCTCCGGGTTGTCGCGCACAATTTTCGCGCCGCCGCTGCGCGGCCGCTCGCACCTTCAAGCCGCCGCCCTGCGCTCCCTCAGGAATCCGGAGATCTTCGCGAGCAGGTCTTCTTCCTGGTACGGCTTGCCGAGGAAGTGGCTGACGCCGATCTCCCTGGCGTAGTTCTGGTGCTTGTCGGCCGTGCGCGAGGTGATCATGATGACCGGCACTCGGGCCAGGCGCGCGTCGGCCCTCACGTTGCGCGTGAGGTCGAAGCCGTCCATACGCGGCATCTCGATGTCCACGAGCATCACGTCGGGGACGATCCCCTGCAGCTTTTCCATCGCCTCCACGCCGTCGCGCGCCGTGATCACCAGGTAGCCCTGGCGCTCGAGGAGCCGGCCGGTGACCTTGCGCACGGTGAGCGAGTCATCGACCACCATGACCGTGGGCTGCGTGGCCGCGGCCTGCGGCTTCGGCGCCTCGTGGACCACCGCGGGATGCACCGCCACTTCCTTGATCGCGAGCTGCACCGGGTTCAGGATCAGCACGATCTCGCCCGTGCCCAGCACCGTCGCGCCGGTGATGCCGGCGATGCGCTGCAGCTGCGGGCCGATCGCCTTCACCACGATTTCCTGGTTGCTGCCCACCATGTCGTCCACGTGGAGCGCGATGGAATTCGTACCGCTTCGCAGGTACAGCGTCGGCGAGAAGCGCTTCTGTTCTGCGACCGCGTCGGACACGCCGAGCAGGTGCGGAAGATAGTGGAACGGGTAGTGCCGGTCCTGCCAGACGGTCTGGCGCTGCGAGTACGCGGCCACCAGCTGTTCCTGCCTCAACTGCAGCACCTGCTCGACCATCACCGAGGGAATCGCGTAGGTTTTGGTCCCGGCCCGCACTAGCACCGTCTGCGTCACCGCGAGAGTCAGCGGCAGGTAGATTTCAAAGCGCGTTCCCTGGCCTTTGGTGAACCGCATCTCCACGCGTCCACCCAGAGCAGCAACCTCGTTGCGTACGACGTCCATGCCGACGCCGCGTCCGGCCACCTGCGAGACCTCCTCGGCGGTCGAGAAGCCCGCGTTGAAGATGAAATCGGCAATCTCGGCGTCGGAGAGCGCCGCATTCGGCTTCATCAGCCCCTGCTCGATCGCCTTCGCGCGGATGCGCTCGATGTTGAGGCCGGCGCCGTCGTCCGATAGGGCGAGCTGAACCTCATTGCCTTCCTGTCTCAGGTCGAGGCGAATTTCGCCGATGTCGGGCTTGCCCGCGGCGCGCCGCACCTGGGGCGCCTCGATCCCATGCGCGATGGCGTTGCGCAGCAGGTGCTCGAAGGGCCCGGTGATGCGCTCCAGCACCGAGCGGTCGAGCTCGACCTGCACGCCCTTGATCTCCAGGTTGGCGCGCTTGCCGAGCTCTTTCCCCGTCTGCCGCACGATGCGGTAGAGGCGCTCCTGAAGGCTTCCGAACGGGACCATGCGCACGCGCATCAAGTCCTGCTGCAGGTCGCGGTTCAGCCGCGCCTGCGCGAGCAGCGCTTTTTCGGTCTCATCGACGGAATTGACGAGGTTGCCATGCACGGTCGACACGTCGCTCACGCTCTCGGCCATCAGCCGCGTCACTTCCTGGAAGCGCGTGAACCGGTCGAATTCGAGCGGGTCGAAGTTGCGCTGCGTTTCCTTGGCCAGCTCCAGGCGCGACTGCATCTGCGACTCGGCCTGGATCTCGATCTCGCGCAGCTGGGCGCGCAGGCGCGCCACGTTGTCGGTGAGTTCGTGCATGGCCCCTTTGAGGGTGCGCATCTCGCCCTCGATCCGGCTGCGCGCGATCGCGACCTCGCCCGCCTCGTTGACCAGGCGGTCGACGACGTCGGCGCGCACGCGCAGCAACGCCTTGGGCTGCATCTCGCGCTCGGAAGGCGGCACTGGCTTCGGCGCCGCGGGCTTCGCTTCCGCCGCCGGCTTCGCCGCCGCCGGGCCGGCGGGCGCCGTCGCAGGCAGCGCCTCGGAAGCGGGTGCAGGCGCTCCGGGCTTGTGCAACCGCTCGAACAGGTACCCCATGCGGTCCCAGGAAGTCTCCAGGTCCTGGAACAGCGCCGCGGGCAAGGTCTTCACCCCGAGCGCGTTCTCGACCCGCGTCTCCATGTGGTGGGTGAGCTCCCCTATCGCCATGGCACCGGCCATGCGCGAGCTTCCCTTGAGGGTATGCAGGACGCGCTGCAGCGCCTGCCCGAGCGCCGGGTTGTCCGGAGTGTCGCGCCAGTCGCGCAGAGCCGCGCCGACCGCGGGAACCAGCTCGTGGGCTTCGTCAAGGAAGATCTGCATCAGCTCCGGATCGAGGTCGTCGTCGAGGCGCCGCTGGCGCCGCTCGAGGCTGACGTCGAGGTCGAGATCGTCGAGCGCGCCTTCGGCGGCGGGCTCGGCCGAGGGAGCAGCGGGCTCGGCCCAGACGGGCTCGGCCTCGGGAACATATACGGGCGCCTCCGGGGACACGGCCGCCGGGGTCGGCATGCGCGGCGCGGCTTCCACGCCCTCGCCGACGCGATCGAGAAGCGCAATCAGCGCCGGAACCGGCTGCGGCACGCGCAGCTCGACCACGCCCGCGACCATGGCCTCGAGCGTGTCGATCGCCTCCCCCACCATCAACTGCTCGCCTTCCGAGAGCTCGCTCGTCGCGAGGACCTGCAAGGCGCGTTCGAGCGAATACCCCAGGTCCGAGAGCGCGGAGATCTTGACCGTTCCCGAAGTGCCGGCGAGCGTGTGTACGGCGCGCAGCAGCGCGTCGCTGACCACGCCGTGCTGCCGCAGCGTTTCGTGCCCTTCCTTGATCGCGGCGATGTGCGCGCGCGCCTCGCCGCTGAAGATCGTGAACAGGGTGGTGGAGACGCGGCTCGCGCCGAGCTGCACAAACTCCTCCGGCTCGGCGGTCGCAGCCGGAGCCTCGATCGTCATCCGCAGTCCCTCGTCCTGCGTCGCGACCGGCGTGGGGGCCGCCTCGCTCCCGCGCTCGGGCGTCTCGCCCCGGCGAACTCGCTCTGCGGCGGCGACGAGTGCGTGCTCGTCGCTCGAGCTCCCGCCCGCTTTCAGGCGCGTCACGTTGTCGGAGAAGTACTCGTGGGCCATCGCGAGCAGCTGCAGAAGGGGCGGGGTCGCGGCGCGCTCTTCCTGCAGCCAGGCGTTCATCGTCTGCTCGATCGCCCAGGCGGCCTCGCCCAGGCGCATGAGCCCTACCATGCGCCCGCTGCCCTTCAGCGTGTGAAATCCCCGGCGGATGGTGACCATCGCCTCCTTGTTGGCGTGCTGCTCGCGAACGATGTCGATCTGCTCGCGAATCGTCGCCAGAACCTCGTCGGATTCCTCCAGGTAGACGCCGAGGAGCTCGGCGTCGACGGCCTCGGCGCTCGCGTCGATGAGCTTGGTGGCTTCCGGAGACGGCGAGGGCACCGCGGTGGAGGTAGCCTTCTCGACGGCTTCCCTGAGGAAGGGCGTAAGCGGCATGGTGCTCGACTTGTCGAGAGCCTTGAGAGCCTCGGCCGCCGAGGTTTCCAGCTTCTGGTCGGCGACCAGGCCGGCATCCTTCTGCAGGGCAGCGAGGTTTTTCTTGAGCTCCGCCCGCAGGTCCGCATCCTCGGGCTTGACTTTCCATTCCTCGTAGACGCCGGCGGCCTCGCGCTGCTGCTCGGCGATGTGCGCCTCGATCGTGGAGGGCTGCCGCGCGGCGTCGCCTTCCTCCTGCTGCGGCGCGGAGATCGGCCGCATCGCGGCGTCGAAGTCCGCGCTGCCGTGGCCGAGCCCTTCGATATAGAAGCCCAGGCCCGAGAGGGTCTGCGCGATGTGCTCGAATTCGTCCGGGTTTGCGGGGCGGTCGGGACTCGAAAAGCGCTTGATCTGCTTCGCCGCGGCGGCGAGGGCTTCCTGGGCGCGCTTCTCGCCCAGCATCTCGAGCGCGCCGAGCAGCTGGCGCATCGGCTTGTCGAGCGAGACGAGCTCCTGGCGCTTCGCCGAGTCGCGGAAGAACAGGTCGAGTACCTGCTCGATGCTGCGCAGGTTGGCCTGCATCTCGCCGACCACTTGGTTCATGACCAGGCGCTCGGCCGCCTTGCGCGACATTTCGTCGAGCAGAGGAATGTCGGGTGCCGTCGGCTGGAGCGTGCCCTGTATGCAATCCTGGAGCCGCCGGCGCAGGAGCCGCGCCTGCTCCGCGAATTCCGAGAGCGTGCCGCCCAGCGCGCTCTCCAGCATGAGGAGCACGGTCGCAACCTCGAGCGCGACCGCTTCGCTCATGCCGTCGCGCTTCGCAATCAGCCACTCTCCGATTTCGACAAGGCCGTCGGCGAGTCCCAGGAGGCTCGCTTCGCCGAGCGCCGCGATCTGCTTCCTGAGTGCGGCCGTGCTGTCACGGAATGCCAGCAACGAAGGTGCGCTGCCCGAGGCGAACTTGTTCCAGGCGTCCTTGGCGTGAACGAGGTGCTCGCGCGCAGCCTTGAGCTCGGCCGATTCCCCCGCCCCCTCTTCCTCGCTTTCGGACTGCGGAATGCTCTGCCCCAGGTGGTAGGCTTCCTGCACCTCGCGCACCAGGTCGGTCGCAGGCTTGGCGCGCGCCACGTAATACAGGACCTCGCGCATGAGCCGCTCGGCGACGCTGGGCGCGCCTTCGCCCAGCCGCTTGATCTGCTGCTCGATGCGGTTGCACAGGGGCTTGGTGTCCAAGTCGGCAGGCAACGCGTTGTGCGCGAGCGCGTCGAAGAACGCGAGCGATACCCACCAGAATGCCCTTTGAGGGCTCGAGCCCTGCGCCGTCTCGATCGCCTCGACCGCCGCGCGCATGTCTTCCGCGCCGCTAGCGTCCTTCTTCAGCCATTTCAGCAGGCCGCGCTGGTACCGCCCGCGCAGCTCGCGCAACTGCTTCTCGGGCTCGCCGGGCTTCTGGACGCCGGTGCTGCGGTCGCGCCGGGGGGGACGGAAAGACAGGTTCGGGTAGTAGAGATCCGTCGGATCGGCCTGCCCGCCTCGCACCTTGACCACGTCGCGGTACAGCGGGAAGAGCCGCAGCGGCTGGTTCGGCCTGCCCGCCATCAGCTGGTCGAGATACGTGCGGATTCCGCCCAGCGCGCGCTCGGCCAGGCCGAACACCTCCGCTTTTCTGAAGGAAACTTCGCTCTCGAGGACCCCGAGCAGGCCTTCGAGCTCCTCTGATACGCGGGTGATTCCCTCGAGGCCGACGATGGAGAGCGCACCGTGCGCCTGGTGCAGGTGCGTCTGGCTCGACTTCAGCTGCGCCGCATCGGCGCTGTTCGCGGCGTACGCGCGCAGCGCCTCCTGGGCGTGCTCAATGGCGTGGTCGATCTCCCCCTTGACCCAGGAGAGCGGCCCGACGTCGAATTCGGCGCGTGCGGTCATCGCTGCCGACCTCGTTCACCGCATCAGGCGATCTTGAAGCCCGACACCGAGCCCTTCAGCTCCTTGGCGAGCTCGGCCAGCTGGCCGATCGACACGGCAGTGCGCTTGGTGCCCTCGGTCGTCTGCTGCGTGATGTTGAGAATGTCCTGCATGCTCGTCGCCACGTCGTTCGCCGACTTCGCCTGCTGCTCTGTGGTGGTCGTGATCCCCTCAATCAGCTGCGCGAGCTGGCGCGACACCGACCCGATCTCCGACAGCGCCTGGCCGGCTGCGTCCGACAGCTTCGCGCCCTCGACCACACCCTGCGTGCTCTTTTCCATCGCAGAGACCGCGTCCTGCGTGTCGGTCTGAATCGTCTTCACGATCGCGCCGATCTGCTTGGTCGCTTCGGCCGAGCGCTCCGCGAGTCGCTGCACTTCTTCTGCGACCACCGTGAATCCTCGTCCCGCTTCGCCCGCCGACGCCGCCTGGATCGCGGCATTCAGCGCCAGAACGTTGGTTTGCTCGGTAATGTCCGAGATCAGCTCCACGATCTCGCCGATCTCCTGCGAGGACTCGCCCAGGCGCTTGATGCGCTTGGAGGTCTCCTGGATCTGCTCGCGGATTTCGTTCATGCCCGAGATCGAATTCTGCACCGCCTGCGTGCCCTTCTGGGCTGCGGCGAGCGACTGCCGCGCAACACTCGCGGACTGTGACGCGCTCTCCGACATCTCGTTCATCGCCCGCGCCATGCTCAGCACCGAGGCGCTGGTCTGCCGAATCTCGACCGATTGCTTTTCGGCTGCAACGAGCAGTTGCACCGTGGTCTGTTGTGCGGATTCCGTCGCTGTCGTCACCTGCGCGGCTGCCGCGTTGATACGGCCAACGAGGCCGCGGAGCTCGTCGATCGTGAAGTTCACCGAGTCGGCGATGGCACCGGTGATCTCCTCGGTAACCGTCGCCTTGACGGTCAGGTCGCCTTCCGCAAGGTTACCCATCTCGTTCATCAGGCGCAGAATCGCGTCCTGGTTGCCGCGGTTGGTGCGCTCGGTCTCGCCACGCTGGCGCTCGGCTTCGTCGGCGCGGCGGCTGGTGTCGCCGAGGTACACGAGCACGAGCAGAACGATGTCGCCGATGCCCAGAAGAATGAGCACGGCGAGGATCAGGAAGTTGGTCGTCCGTCCACCCAGCTCCTCTTCGTATGCGTCGGCGAGCTTCTGGGCCGCAGCGAGCAGCGGCTCGGAGTCGTCCACCACCTTGCGGCCGGCCTGCTTCGCGTTGACCAGCGCCTGGAGGTTACCGAGGATCGAGGCCACCGCGCCCTGGAACTCCTTGTAGGCCTTGTCCAGCTCGGCGAGCTTGGCCTGCTGCTCGGCGTCCTTGGCCGCGGTGACCCGCAGGACGTCGCTGCCCTTGGTCAGGCCCTGCAGCAACTCGTTGAACGTCGTGGTGTCCTTACCCATGAGGAACGCCACTTCCGGGTCGATGACGTCGGCGCCCAGCATGGCGTTGGCGTTTCGCGCCAGCCGCTGGGTCAACATGACCAGCTGTCCGGAGAGCGAAACCTCGCGCGCCGGAGCCTGCGACTGCAGCTTGAGCGCCTGGATCTGTTCTGCGAGATCGAGCAGCAAGGGGTTGTTGGCGTTGATCTGGCGCACCGCGGTGGCGAGCCCGATCAGGTTCTTGCTCTGGTTGAGCACCAGCTGAACGCTCTTGTCGGTCTTTTCCCATTCCTTGGTGATCGCGCTCAGCTGCGGCTTCACCACATCCGATGTCGGCGGGAGCGACACGTCGCCCGCCTGGCCTCCCTGGCTCAGCAGCTTCAGCGCCGCGTTGAATTCGTCCCGCGATTGCTGCAGCTGCTTGAAGGCTTCAGGGCTGCCGATCAGGCCCGTCTGCGCCGCCTTCGCGATGCGCTGCGTCAACATGCGCATCTGTCCGGAGGTGGCGACGTAGACCGTGCCGTAAGCCGCTTCGCGGTTGTCCTTGAACACCACGATCGCCGCGGCGACGAACAGCACCGCGAACACGATGCCGAGGATGACGTACTGCTGGCCTACGCGCATCGCGCCGATTCCGGCGAAGCGCCGCTTCGGCCCCTCAGCGACGGTCGTGGGGCCCGGAGCCACCGGTTTGATCAAAGCCTTGGGCACGGCCTTGGGAACCGCCCGCGGCGCCTGGGGTGCCGGTGCCGCTCCCTTCTTGGTTACGGTCGCCGTCTTGGTAGGCAGTCTCAGAAATGCCATGATCCCTCCTGCTATCAGGTTGCCGCGGGCGCCTTACACGCCCACGTGAAGAAAATCTTCGTGCGCCACGAGGGCACCGATGTTCAACTCGTGCCAGAGCCGGCCGTCGTCGTCGCGGAAGGCGCCCGCTATCCAGGGCCGGCTGCCCGCTTCCTCGACCGGCTGCATCGACTGCACGTTCTTCAGGCCGAGCATGCGGCTGATCACCAGCCCGCTGAAGGACTGAAAGCGCTCCGCGATGAGCAGCAGCCGGCATTCCGGCGTGCGCGCCGTCGCCTCTCCCCCGGCAAAGGCGGAGAAGTCCACCACGCTCGAGAGCACGCCGCGGATGTTTGCGAGCCCGAGGTACCAGGACCGGGTGAGCGGAACCCCGGAAACGTCTGGGAGCGGGAGCATTTCGCCGGCATCGTCGAGCTTGAGCAGCCAGTTGCTGCTCCCGGCCTGCACGCCCAGCCGCGATGTGGGCTCGGCTTCGGTCTGCGCCTCGCGCAGCCTCTGGGCGAGGCCCTGCTGGAATTCGCGCAGGCTGATCTGTCTGGCCACTGTGCGATCCTTACTTGAGCGCCGCGATCTTGGCCATCAGTTCCTTGGCGTCGATCGGCTTGACCAGGTAGTCCTTGGCCCCTTGCCGCATGCCCCAGACACGGTCGGTTTCCTGGTTCTTGCTCGTGACGACGATCACGGGAATGTGTTTGGTCGCCTCGTCCCGCGTGATGGCGCGCGTCGCCTGAAAGCCGTTGGTGCCAGGCATGACCACGTCCATAAGGATCAGATCGGGTTTCTCCGATTTGGACTTGGCAATTGCCTCGTCGCCGCTTTCCGCAGTGACGCACTGGAAGCCGTTCTTGGACAGCGTTTCCATGAAAAACTGCCGGTCGGTCGGCGAGTCATCCACGATCAGTATTTTCTTAACGGGCATTGGGGAACCTCCTCAGGTACGTACAGGCGCGTGAACGCCTACTGTTTTCAACAAGCTGTCCTTGGTGAAAGGCTTGGTCAAGTACTCGTCTGAGCCCACCATCCGGCCACGAGCCCGGTCGAACAATCCGTCCTTCGAGGAAAGCATGATCACGGGCGTGCCCGCGAAGTGCGCGTTCTTCTTGATGAGCGCGCAAGTCTGATAGCCGTCTAGTCGAGGCATAAGAATGTCCACAAAGATCACGTCGGGTTGGTGGTCCGAGATCTTCGCGAGCGCGTCGAATCCGTCCTCGGCCAGGATCACCTTGCATCCGGCTTGAACGAGAAAAATCTCTGCGCTGCGGCGGATGGTGTTCGAATCGTCGATCACCATCACCTTGACGCCGGCCAAGCTAGCCGCTTCGCTCACGCGCTCTCCCGTAGCCCTGTGTCCATCCCAACAACTTCGTCGGATTCTCCGATATGACGGCGGCCTAAAGCCGCCCAGGACACCTTTTTACACTATACAGCCAAATCCATTCAAAACAAAGCCTTGTACAGTGTAGTTCAGAAGCCCTCTCAGGATTGGAATCCCGGGTTTTCCCCGTATCCCTATGGGTATAGCAGAAGGCGTGCCCGAATTCAGAACTGGACCATCTCGAAATCCTCCTTGCGCGCCCCGCATTCCGGGCAGGTCCAGTTCATGGGGACGTCCTCCCAGCGCGTCCCCGCCGGTATGCCCTCATCCGGGAGACCCTCTGCCTCGCTGTAGATGAAGCCGCAGATCAGGCACATCCAAGTTCTGAATTCTTGCTTTTCCGTCATTAGGTTGGGTGAGTTACAATGAGCCGCTGCATGATAACCTGAGCGGCGAGCCGCCTGCCACAGATCGCCGGTACTTCGCTGCCATGTCTTCCCCTCCGATAGTCCTCGCCTTTGCCGCAGCCGACCCAACGGGAGGGGCGGGCATACAGGCCGATCTCCTGACGCTCGCCGCCATGGGCTGCCACGCCCTGTCGGTCATTACCGCGATAACCGTCCAGGACACGGCCGGGGTCGAGAACCTGCAGGCCATCGATTCCGACTGGGTCGTCGATCAGGCGCGCCTGGTTCTCGAGGATATGCCGGTCGCCGCGTTCAAGGTCGGCATCGTCGGCAGCATCGAGAACATCACCGCGATCGCCGAAGTGGTCTCGGATTATCCCGACGTGCCGCTGATCTTCGATCCGGTGCTCGCGTCCGGCAGGGGTGACGAGCTCGCCACCGAAGACATGATCGCGACGATGCGCGAGCTGCTGCTGCCCCAGACGACCATCCTCACCCCGAACAGCCGCGAGGCGCGACGGCTCGCCCTCGCTGAGGCCGAGGACGACGACGAGATGGCGCTCTCCGGCGCAGCCGAAAAGCTTATCAGCCTAGGGTGCGAGTACGTGCTCATCACCGGCACCCACGAGAACACCCCGCAGGTGGTGAACACCCTGTATGGGACCGAGGGCGTGGTGCGCACCGACAGCTGGGAAAGGCTTCCGGAGACCTACCACGGGTCGGGCTGCACGCTCGCCGCCGCGATCGCGGCAACGCTCGCCAACGGCCTCGAGCTGCCCGATGCGGTGCGCGAGGCCCAGGAATACACCTGGCAGACGCTGAACGCCGGCTTTCGCCCGGGCATGGGGCAATACATTCCCGATCGATTCTTCTGGGCGAGGGAGATGGATGAACCCGGCTCGGGCAAGCGCTGAGCAGCGCACGCAGGTCAGGGGCCTATACGCCATCACCCCGGACGAGGCCGACACCGCGGCGCTCGTACGCAAGGTGCGCATGGCTCTCGCGGGCGGGGCGCGCATGCTCCAGTACCGCAACAAGTCCGCGGACACTGTGCTGCGCAGCAAGCAGGCGGAAGAGCTGCTCGCGGTTTGCCGCGCGTCCCGCGTCCCGCTAATCATCAACGACGATCTCGATTTGGCCCTATCCATTGGAGCCGACGGCCTTCACATCGGGCGCGACGACGCGTCCGTCGCCGCAGCGAGAGCACGTCTGGGTCCGGGCCGGATCCTGGGAGCTTCGTGCTACAACCGGCTCGATCTCGCGCTCGCCGCGCGGGACGCGGGTGCCGACTACGTTGCCTTCGGCAGCGCCTTTGCGTCGAGCACCAAACGCGGCGCGGTGCGCGCGCCGCTGTCGCTGTACCGCGAGGCGAAGACCCGACTCGCGTGCCCAGTGGTGGCGATCGGAGGCATCACGAGCGAGAACGCGCGCCCCCTGATCGAGGCAGGCGTCGACGCCCTCGCTGTGATCAACGCTCTGTTCGACACTCGGGAAATAGAACGACGCGCGCGTGAATTTGCAGACATGTTCGGCACCCATGGCCTCGAAAAACGATCGGCTGTTTGAGCGCTCGCGCAGGATCATCCCCGGCGGAGTGAACTCGCCGGTACGCGCGTTCCGCGCGGTCGGCGGCGTCCCGCCGTTCATCGAGCGCGGAGCAGGCAGCCGCATCTGGGACGCAGACGGCCGCGAGTACATCGACTACGTCGGCTCCTGGGGGCCGCTCGCGCTGGGCCATGCCGACCCGGAGGTCGTGGCTGCGGTTCGATCCGCCGCGGGGCGCGGGCTTTCCTTCGGCGCGCCGACCGAAGGCGAGGCCGAGCTCGCCGAGCTGCTCGGACGTCTGGTCCCCGGGCTCGAGCTGGTGCGCCTGGTGAGCTCGGGAACCGAAGCGACCATGTCGGCGCTGCGGCTGGCGCGGGGCGCTACCGGCCGCAGCCGCGTCGTCAAGTTCGAAGGCTGCTACCACGGGCACGCCGACAGCCTGCTGGTGAAGGCGGGCTCGGGTGCCCTCACCCTGGGCAACCCAAGCTCAGCCGGCGTCACGGCCGAGACCGCTGCGCAGACACTGGTGCTCGACTACAACGACAGCGCAGGCCTCGACGCGGCGTTCGCCGAACACGGTCGCTCGATCGCCTGTGCGATCGTGGAGCCGGTGGCGGGGAACATGAACCTCGTCGCTCCGGCGCCCGGATTTCTCGGGCGGCTGCGCGACCTGTGCACGCGGCACGGGGCGCTGCTGATATTCGACGAAGTGATGACAGGCTTTCGCGTCGGCTTGCACGGGGCGCAGGGCCTTTACGGAATGCAGGCAGACCTGATCACCCTCGGCAAGGTGATCGGAGGCGGGATGCCGCTTGGCGCCTTCGGCGGACGCCGAGAGATCATGGAGAAGATCGCGCCGCTCGGGCCGGTCTATCAGGCCGGCACGCTCTCGGGCAACCCGCTCGCGGTCGCCGCCGGACTCGCGACCCTGCGAAAGCTCGAGGCTCCCGGTTTCTACGAGCGCCTCGCCGCGACGACGCGCTCGCTGTGCGACGGTCTGGTGGCAGCGGCGCAAAAGCGCGGCGTCCCCTTTTCGGCGCAATCGGTCGGCGGGATGTTCGGCCTTTATTTCCGCGGCGCGGCGCCCGCGAGCTACGCCGAGGTGATGCAGTGTGACACCGAGGCCTTCAAACGCTTCTTTCACGCGATGCTCGCGCGCGGCGTCTACCTCGCGCCTTCCGCGTACGAGGCGGGCTTCGTATCGTCGGCGCATAACGACGCCGACATCGCAGCCACCGTGGCCGCCGCCGAAGCGGCGTTCGGCGCCTAGCGCTTTACACGAGGAACAGCGTCGCCAGCCCCAGGAAGATGAAAAACCCACCGCTGTCGGTGATCGCGGTGATCAACACCGACGCGCCCAGCGCCGGGTCGCGCTCGAGGCGGATCATGGTGAGCGGGATGAGCACGCCCGCGGTCGCTGCGAGGGTGAGGTTCAGCGTCATCGCTGCCGTCATCACCAGCCCGAGCGACACCTTGCCGTAGAGCCAGTACGCGATCAGGCCGAGCGCGCTGCCCCAGATCAGGCCGTTCAGGAGCGAGACGCCCAGTTCCTTCGCCAGCAGCTTCTTCGCGTGCTCCCTTTGCACCTGGCCGAGCGCGATCGAGCGCACGATCATGGTGATGGTCTGGTTGCCAGAGTTCCCGCCGATGCCCGCGACGATCGGCATGAGCGCCGCGAGCGCCACCAGCTTCTCGATCGAGTGCTCGAAAGCCCCGATCACCCGCGAGGCGATGAAAGCGGTCACCAGGTTGATCGCGAGCCACGACCAGCGGTTCCTCACGCTCGCCCAGACCGACGAGAAGATGTCCTCGTCCTCGCGCAGGCCCGCCTGCGTGAGGAGCTCGCTCTCGCTCTTCGCGCGGATGAAGTCGACGACTTTGTCGATGGTCACGCGGCCCACGAGCTTGCCCTGCTCGTCGATGACCGGAGCCGACACCAGGTCGTAGCGCTCGAACGCCTTGGCGGCCTCCTGCGCCGGGTCGCGGGCCTGCATCGTCACGACGTCAGTGACCATGACTTGCGCGACGCTGCGCTCCAGCTCCGACACGATGAGCCTCGAGAGGGGCAGCACGCCTTTGAGGCGTTCGTCGCGGTCGACCACGAAGATCTGGTCGGTGTGGTGCGGCAGGGAGTCGAAGCGGCGCAGGTAGCGCGCCACGGCCTCGATTCTCGTGTCCTCGCGCACGCTCACGACGTCGAAATCCATGAGCGCCCCGGCCGCGTCCTCGGGGTAGGACATCGCCGAGCGGAGCTGCTCGCGCTCCTCGATCGGCAGCGCCTGGAACACATCCTGGATGACCTCTTCCGGCAGGTCCGGGGCGAGGTCGGCGATCTCGTCCGCCTCGAGCTGCTCGGCCGCGGCGACCAGCTCCCGCGAGTCCATGCTGCGGATGAGGGTCTCGCGCACCGCGTCGGACGCCTCGAGCAGGATCTCGCCGTCACGATCGGCCTTCACCAAGTCCCAGACGACGAGGCGCTCCTCGAGCGGCAGGGACTCGAGCACGTAGGCGATGTCCGCCGGGTGCATCGCGTCGAGCTTGGCGCGCAGCTCGGCGACGTTCTGCCTGTGAACGAGGGACTCGACCAGCTCGTGCTTGGGCATTTCCTGGCGCTCGACGAGGCCCTCGACGAGGCGGTGACGGCGCAGCAACTCCCGGACCTCGTGCAGATCGGCTTTGAGGTCCTCGAGCTCTTTCTTCGGGCTGAGGGTTTCGATCATGCGCCCAGTACGCTGCAGCGGCTGCGGCGATTCTAGCAGCCGCCTGTATCATGGTGATACAAGAGCAATCACCTCGCCGATGACCTCAGGCCGCACCCTCGAAGGAGACGCCCGCCCGGCCGAAGTTCTCGCCTGGGCCATGTTCGACTTCGCCAACTCGGGCTATACGACGGTGGTGATCACAGCCGTATTCAACGCCTACTTCGTCACGGTCATCGCGGGCAACGCGCCCTGGGCCACGTTCGCATGGACCGCCGCCTTGTCGGTCTCCTACGCCTTGATTCTGCTCACCGCGCCGGTGCTCGGAGCGTACGCGGACCTGAGGGCCGCAAAGAAGCGCCTGCTCCTGGCGACGACCGTCGGCTGCGTGATCGCGACGGCGATGCTCGCCCTCACCGGCCCCGGAACCCTCGCGCTTGCGATCGCGCTGCTGGTGTTCTCGAATTTCTGCTTCGGCTCGGGCGAGAATCTCATCGCGGCGTTTCTTCCCGAACTCGCGCAGGGCGAGGCGCTGGGACGCGTGTCGGGATGGGGGTGGAGCCTCGGCTACCTGGGAGGCCTGCTCACGCTCGGCCTGTGCCTGGCGTATGTCACTTGGGCTCAAAGTCGGGGCCAGCCGGCGCAGCAGTTCGTTCCGATGACCATGCTGATAACCGCGGCGACCTTCGCCTTGGCGAGCCTGCCGACGTTCCTGGTGCTGCGCGAGCGCGCGCGGCCGGTCCCCGCTACGCCGGGGGAGAACCTCGCTTACGCGGCCTTTGCGCGGCTTGCGCAAACCGTCCGCCACGCGGCCCGGTACTTGGACCTGGCGCGGTTTCTGGTGTGCATCGTCTTCTACCAGGCAGGCATTCAGACGGTGATCGCGCTCGCCGCGATCTACGCCGAGCAGGCGCTCGGGTTTACTACCCGGGACACGATCGCCCTGATCCTGGTGGTCAACGTGACTGCTGCGGCCGGCGCCTTTGCCTTCGGCCACATTCAGGACCGCCTGGGCCACGTAAGGACCATCGCGCTGACGCTGTGGCTGTGGATCGCGACCACTTTGATCGCCTGGTCGGCCTCGGGGCCCGGCCTCTTCTGGGCCGCCGCCAATCTGGCAGGTCTGTGCCTGGGCTCATCGCAGTCGGCCGGCCGCGCGCTGGTTGGATACCTGAGCCCCGCAGACCGGCACGCCGAGTTCTTCGGACTGTGGGGCCTGGCAGTCAAGCTGTCTTCGATTCTTGGCCCGATCACTTACGGCTCGGTCACCTGGGTTACCCAGGGCAACCATCGCCTCGCAATGCTGGCGACCGGCGGATTCTTCGTGGCCGGCCTGCTGCTCCTGACCGGAATCGACGTCGGCCGCGGGCGCCGGGCGGCGGAGGGGCGCGCCTAGGGAATCTGGGCAGCGTACATCTGCGACAGGATGCTGTCGGTGTAAGTCGCCAGATAGGCCGAGTCCCGGTAGCGGTCGTAATAGCGCGGGCGGGGCAGCATCGCAGCAAGGCGCGCCGCCTGCTCGGGCTCCAGAACCGCGGCGCTTACCCCGAAGTAGTAACGCGAAGCAGCCTCGGCGCCGAACACACTGTCGCCCCATTCCACGACGTTAAGATAGATCTCGAAGATGCGCCGCTTGCTCATCGTGGCCTCGAGCATCGAGGCGAGGACCGCCTCCTGACCCTTGCGCAGGAGGCTGCGCTCTCCCGAAAGAAACAGGTTCTTGGCGAGCTGCTGGGTGATGGTCGAGCCTCCGGCGACGACCTTGCCGCGCCGCTGGTTCTTTTCCAGCGCGCGCTGGATCCCCTCCCAATCGAAGCCGTCGTGCTCGACGAACTTTTGATCCTCGGCCACGATGATGGCCCGCTTCAGCTCGTTCGAGACGCGGTCGTACGGAACCCATTTGTTCTGGAGCGCGGCGCCCGGGTCCTTCTGTCGCAGGCTTTCCAGGCGTGACTCCATGACGCTCGTCGACGCAGGGTCGTGGTCGACCCAGTAGAGGATCTGCGCGAGGAACCAGAATTCGTAGATGGCGAGGCCGACCACCGCCGTCCCGGCGGCGTAGCAGAACAACTTCCACAGGGAGAGTAGCAGTCTCATTTCGGCGCGCTCGGGGGGCCCGAGGCGGCGTTGTGCCCGGGCTTAGTCGCTGAAGACCCTGTCGCCGCGCGCGAAAGTCCAGGTGCGCGTGATGACCAGGATGTCGGTTTCCTTGCGGATGTCCGGGGGAAATCTCGCATACGGCGCGGCGAGCCTCACGATCTGCTGCGCGGCGGCGTCGAGTATCTTGTATCCCGACGATTGCACTAGATCCATCGCGGCGAGCGTGCCATCCGAGTTGATCGAAACGGTGAGCTGGAGGCTGCCGTAGATCCTGCCGCGCGCGCTCTCGGGGTAGTTCAGATTGCCGATGCGCTCGACCTTCTGCCGCCAGTCCTCGACATAGAGCGCGTAGCGAACCTCTTTCGCCTTCACGCCGACGAAGGTCTTGCGCGGCCGCTTGTTGTACTCGTCGATCTGGCGCGCGATCTGCGCTTCCATGCGCGCGATGATCAGCGCGCTGTCGGCCAGGTCGGCGCCGGAGACCTGCGATTTCTCGTCCGCCCGAGGCTCGGGCTCGGCCGAGGGGATCTCGTTGGCCGACTGCAGCTGTGACAGCAGCTGGCGCTGCTGCGCCTCCATCTCCTGGACCTTGCGCTGGGTCTGCCTGAGATCGGCGCCACGCTCGGGCGGCTGCAGCACCGGCAGGGGAGATTTGGCACGCCGGTCGAGATCCGTATCCCCGCCGCCGTCGAGATCGGCCTGGGCGAGGACGTCTGCTTCCGCCGGCCTGCTGCGGGTCTTGGAGTTGACCAGGATCACTTCCAGCTGGGACGCCGTGAGGCCGCTGAGCCGTTCGGGAAGCTTGAAGTGGATCGAAAGCACGATCGCATGGAAGACGATCGAAATCGACAGCGCCGTGGCGAGCGTCCGCGAATCGGGATCCAGCCGCGCGAAGGGCTGTGGCCAGGTTCCCCAGACGGCGGGAGCGCCACTTAACATCATAGATCCCTAAAAGCTTTGTGAATCATCGGATTCTAGGATATTTCTCGAGCTTTGTCTTATGTTCGTCCCGCCCCGGAAACCGGGGCGCCAGTGAGACCGCGAAAAATGCATCTTAGATCGGCCTCGACAAGATCGATATCGGTCACCGCGACCTCGACGCCCGTGCCCGGCTCGAGCACCGGCAGCGACGGGACCTTGGCGTAGAGGGGGAGACCGTCGAACTTCACCAGATTCTCGCGCACCACCTCCGTCCGAGCAATCTCCACGCCTTCCTGAAGCAGCCACCTGAGGCACCAGTAATGCTCCATGCGCCTCTGGAACTCGTCGTAGCCCGCGTACGTCGCCTCGAAATCGTGGACGGCAGAGAGCATGAGATCGGAATTCCGCGAAAATGGCGGGGCCTCGCGTCGCAGTAGGGCCGCCAATTGCCACTGGTTCACGAGATCCACGTAGCGGCGCAGTGGAGAGCTGGTCCAGGCGTAGTGCGTGATCCCGAGTCCCTGATGCGCCATGGCCGAGGTGGTCATCCTCACCTTCCCCGCCGATTGCACCCTGTAGATGGCTGCGACGTCGTGATCGTCCAGCAGTTTCCCCCAGGTGCTGTTCACGGCGATCATCAGCTCGGCTACGAGCTTGTCGAGCGGTGTGCCGCGGCGGCGCTCGCTGATCGTGACACGCGACCGGTCGCCGCTTCCCTCGATCGCGAAGCTGTAGTCCGGGCGCTCCATTGCCTTGGCGGGCTTGCCGCGCGCTTTCTCGAGGCCGAGTGCAAACCGCCACAGCGTGCCCAGCTCGCGCGCGTAGGGAATGTCTTCGCGCGACGCCCCCTCGAGAAACGCCGCGTCCAGAGGCTCGACCTCGTGATGCCGCAGGTTCCGCGCGACCGGGACGCGCTCGAGCCGAGTCTCGCGGTTCTCGATCTCCAGATCGTCGCCGCGCAGGTCGAGATAAAGCGAGCACGCTGGGCGCTCGGCTCCCTGAGCGAGCGTAAAGCGCTCGATCACCTCGGGCGGCAGCATGGTGATCTTGTTTCCCGGCATGTAGACGGTCGAGAGCCGCTCGCGCGCAACCGCGTCGACCGCCGAGCCGGGCGCGAAGCCGAGAGCGGGCGCCGCGATGTGGACGCCGACGCGAAGGCGACCGCCGGGAAGCCGGGTCAGAGAGAACGCGTCGTCGATCTCGGTGGTCGCCGCATCGTCGAGGCTGAACGCTTCGACTTCGGCGAGCGGGAGCTCCGCGGGCGCCACCACGTCGAATCCCGGGGCGAAGCCTGTCCCGCCCGGAAAGTACTCGAACAGGAAGCGCCCCAGATGGTAGTCGTGGCTCGAGGGCAGCGCGCCGCAGCGCTCGAACAGCTTCGCTGTTGAAAGGCCGGTTTTCGCGCGCGCCTCCTCGAGCGCCTTGGTTTCGGGGCGGTTGCCGTCGGGCCGGTAAAGGAGCTGCTCCCTCAGCGCCGCGAACTCTCCGGGGAAGCTGCCTTGCGCAAGCCGCTCCGCCCAGGCCGCAATCTGTGCCTGCTGGACTTTTTTCTTTTCGACCGAGGCGAGCGCCGCGCGCAGAATGTCGGGCGGCGCAGCGCGATACCGGCCCCGGCCCTTGCGGTGGAAATACACGGGTACGGAGTGCAGCTTGACCAGGATTCCCGCGGCCTCGACCGAGGAGGGCGCGCGGCCGCAATATTCCCGCGCGAGATCGGCGAAGCCGAATTCCTCGGTGCCGCAGCACTCCCACAGGAATCCTGCGTCCACGTTGCCCGCCATCGCCTCGGCCTGTGCGAGCAGCTCCGCGGCACCCGGTTCCGTGAACCGCAGCAGCACATCCTTGGACTTGATCTTGCTCCGCTTGCCGTGCGGCGCTTCGACTTGAACCGAGTTCTCGCTTTCGGCGAGTACCGAGGCGACTTTGAACGTACCGCCGTCTTCGTAGAGAACGTTCACCAGGGAATCAGTACCGAGAAGGCCGCGTCGCGCCGGCCCGATGATGCGATAATTATATCGCAGCAAGGCCCCGCTTCCTCCCAGAAGAGCGCTCAACAATGGCCATCATCGAGTCGATTTCCGTCGCAACTGCCCGCGTTCCGTTGGACAACGTCACGAGCTTTGCCACTCGGACCGTATCGGCCCGGGACTACGGGCTCGTCAAGGTTCGCGCAGGCGGCGCGGAGGGCATCGGCTTCTGCTATGTCGGCTCTGCCGGAGGGACGCTGGTCGCGCACGCCGTGGAACATCTGCTCGCGCCAATCCTTCTCGGCCGCGACAGCCTGCTGATCGAAGGGCTGTGGCAGCGCATGTTCGAGGACACGGTGCTGCAGGGGCGCGCGGGAAGCGTGATGCGCGCGATCTCGATCCTCGACTGCGCCCTGTGGGACCTGAATGCGCGCGCGGTCAAGCTTCCGCTGTACAAGTATCTGGGCGCGGCGCTCGAGCGCGCGGTGCCGGCCTACGCGAGCGGCGGCTATTACCTCGACGGCAAGACGCCGAAGAAGCTGGGGCAGGAGATGGCGGGGTACGTCAAGGCGGGCTTTCGCGCAGTGAAGATGAAGGTCGGCCGTCTCTCTCCCGCAGAAGAGGAGGCGCGCGTGAAGGCCGCGCGCGAGGCGATCGGGCCCGAAGTCGAACTCATGCTAGACGCCAACAATGCCTGGCGCGACCTGCCCACGGCGATGCGCTACGTGGAACGCTTCGAGCTCTACGATCCGTACTGGATCGAGGAGCCGTTTTTCCCCGACGACATCGACAATCACGCACGGCTCGCCAAGCTGACCCGCGTCACGGTCGCCACCGGCGAGATCGGGGCAGGCCGCTGGCACTTCAGGGAGCTCCTCGACAAGGGCGCGGCGCAGATCCTGCAGACCGACGCTCTGGTGTGCGGCGGCGTCACCGAGTGGAGGAAGGTCGCCGCGACCGCGGCGAGCTACGGCGTTACCATCTGTCCCCACTGGTTTCACGACTTGCACGCGCACCTCGTCGCGGCGACGCCGAACGCGCGCTACGTGGAGTTCTTCCCCGACGACCAGGTGCTCAACTTCCGGCGACTCATCGACAGGCAACTGAAGGTCGAGGGCGGCATGCTGGTTCTGCCGACCTCTCCAGGCCTGGGCTTCGGGTTCGACGAAAAGGCCATGGCGCGCTACGCGCTCAAGGACGGCAACTCGGTCTGGAAGGTGCTCAAGTAGTCAGTCCATCCCGGCAAAACCAAGGATGAGCGGGATGTGGTCGGGGAAGCTCGCGAGGCTGTGGTCCCCACCTTGCACGACGACCTGCTGCGCTCCGACGTATTTCCTGACCGCCAGCCGGTAGTCGAGCACCTCGTCGCCCGTCTCGACGAGGAGCAAGTAGCGCTCCGGTCGCACCTCCGCGACGAATAGCGCCCCCCATTCGCTCAGATGCTGCTCGGTGAGCTCGTAGGGGTCGCCGCCGTGGTAGGGCTGCTGCGGGCCGAGGTAGGCGTGCAGGCCGACGTGGGCGTGGATCGCCGGGTTGATCAGCACTGCGCGCAAGTCGTGCCGCTCGGCGAGCCAGGTCGCGTAGAACCCGCCGAGCGAGCTCCCGACCAGCGTGACGCTGCCGCGCCGCGCCCGCGCGATCTCAGCCTCCGCAGCGGCAACCGCCAAGCTCGGCCGATGCGGGAGACGCGGGCAGGCGAACTCGGCCCCCCTGCCCCGCCCCTCCAGATATCGCTTCAGGTACTGCGCCTTGGCCGATTGCGGGGAGCTGTTGAACCCGTGCAAGTAGACGATCATGCCCGGGCTGCCGGCACCCTTCGAGCGGAGAGCGCTTTCAGCAACGTTTCGTGGATGCCGCCGAATCCCCCGTTCGACATGATGAGCACCTGATCGCCCGGCCGGGCTTCGTGGAGAATCGCCTCGACGAGCTTTTGCAGATCGGTCTCCACGCGAACCCGCGAGCCCAGCGGTGCAAGCGCCGCCGCGGCGTCCCAGCCGAGGTTGGCGCCGTAGCAGAACACGTGATCAGCTTCGCTGAGGCTGGCGGCCAGGCGATCCTTCATCACGCCTGCCTTCATGGTGTTCGACCTCGGCTCGAGCACGGCCAGAATCCGGGCGCTGCCTGCCCGCTCGCGCAGGCCCGCGACCGTTGTCGCGATCGCCGTGGGGTGGTGCGCGAAGTCGTCCCAGACCGCGACGCCGCCAGCCGTGCCGCGCAGCTCCATTCTTCGCCGCACGCCCTGGAAACGGGCAAGCGCATCGATTGCGTCGCGCACTGGCACCCCGGCGGCGTGCGCCGCGGCGATCGCCGCGAGCGCGTTTTGCAAGTTGTGCTCGCCCTGGAGATCGAAGCTCAGAGTCCCCACGGCCTCTCCACCTTTGCGCACTTCGTATCGTCGGCTCTCGAGCTGGGTGACGCTCCAGCCTTCCCATACGCCGAATCGATCGACCGGGGTCCAGCAGCCGCGCGAGAGCACCCGTGCTATGGCGTCGTCGACGCCGTTGACTACCAGCCTGCCCGAACTGGGTAGCGTGCGGACGAAGTGGTGAAATTGAGTCTCGATCGCAGCAAGATCCCCGAAGATGTCGGCATGATCGAACTCGATATTGTTGAGTATTGCGACCCTAGGCCGGTAGTGCACCATCTTGGAACGCTTGTCGAAGAACGCGGTGTCGTACTCGTCGGCTTCGATGACGAAGGGCTGTCCGCTGCCCAGTCTCGCGGAGGCGTCGAAGTTGCAAGGGACGCCCCCAATCAGGAAACCGGGCGACATTCCCGCAGCCTCGACTATCCAGGCGAGCATCGACGCCGTCGTGGTCTTCCCGTGCGTCCCGGCAACCGCGAGCACCTGCCTGCCGGGAAGGGTATTGTCCGCGAGCCATTGCGGGCCCGACGTGTAGCGGTCACCCCGGTCGAGGATGGCCTCCATGAGCGCGTTGCCGCGCGTGATGACGTTTCCCACGATCCACACATCCGGGTTGAGGGCCAGCTGTTCAGCACCATAGCCCTGGACGAGCTCGATGCCTTGCGCCTCGAGCTGAGTGCTCATCGGGGGATAGACGTTGAGGTCGCACCCGGTTACGCGGTGACCCGTGGCCTTGGCGATCGCGGCGATGCCGCCCATGAACGTGCCGCAGATGCCGAGGATGTGGATGTGCACGGGTTCGAGCGAGCGCGCCGAGACGAGGGGAGCGCACTTCGGAAAGAGCAGGATTCTAGCCTACTTCGCTGCGCTTTCCGGCTGCGGTATGATGGCCCGAGTCCGCCTGCGCTTTCTCATGCCGAAAGACAGCAAGTCCAAGCAGCAGCAGATGCGAGCGCGCATCGCGGCTGCGGCCGCGCGCTTGATGGCCGAGGATGGTGTGGAGGGTTTCGCCCTTGCCAAGCGTAAAGCGGCCCGCCAGCTCGGAGCCGAGGACACTCAGTCGCTGCCGAAAAACGAGGAGATCGAGGCGGAGCTGCGCGCCTACCAATCGCTCTACCAGGGCGAAGAGCAACGCGAGCGAATCCAGTACCTGCGACAATGCGCCCTCGAGGCGATGCAGTTGCTCGAGCGTTTCCGGCCTTACCTTGCCGGACCGGTCCTGAACGGGACGGCGGGACGCTATAGCGATATCGACCTGCAGCTCTTCACCGACGACGGCAAAGCCGTCGAGCATTTTCTTCTCAGCCGCAGCATCGAGTACGACGTCTCCGACGAGCGCCGTTTCGCCGGAGACCAGGCTCGGGCTGTGTCGATCCTCAAAGTCGACTGGCGCGGTGTTTCTCTCAACCTGGCGATCTACACCCTTAAGGAGGAGCGCGGCATTCTCAAGGCTACGCACGCCGGCCGTCCGATGGAGCGCGCCGGAATCCAGGCCGTCGCGCAGCTCCTGTCCGGAGCAGGCTAGGCTGAAGGCCTCTTTTGGGCCTTAAAGGCACCTAAGAGCGCTTCCGTCCTGCTTCTAAAATACGGTATTGTGAGCCTATCTACCTCGATCCACTTTCATCATTCATCGATATGCATCTACTTGGATTTTCGAGCTTCCTGGATTCGGTGACCTGAGGGCTAGCGAGGTGTTATGGGGCTGGACTCGTCGCCTAAATGTGATCAATCCTAGACAAGTTCTGACATCTACGACAAACTTGCGGCTATGTCCAAGGTAAGGCGCAAAGGGGCCGGGCGCGCGCGGACAAGAGGGAAGATTCTGGTCCTCAACGGTCCCAACCTCAACATGCTGGGCACCCGTGAGCCCGAAATCTACGGGCGGGAGAGCCTAGCCAGCATCAACGAGCGCTTGGCTGCCGCAGCAGAGAAGCAGGGCGTTGTCCTGGAAGTATTCCAGAGCAACCAGGAAGGCGAGTTGATCGAATGCGTTCATGCGGCCAAGAAGCGGGGAATAGCATGGATCATCGTAAATCCCGGGGGATTGACGCATACGAGCGTCGCCCTGCGCGATGCATTCGCCTCAGTCCAGATTCCGTTCATCGAAGTGCACCTCTCGAACATCTACTCGCGAGAGCCTTTTCGACGCCATTCGTACTTTTCCGATCTTGCCGTCGGAACGATCTGCGGGCTGGGCGGGCGAGGCTACGACCTGGCCCTGCAGTTTGCGATGCAGTCGGGCTGAATATTCCGCCCGTGCGCTAAGGAGACCAGCATGGACTTGCGCAAGCTGAAGAAGCTGATCGAGCTCGTGGAGGAGTCGGGTATCGCCGAGCTGGAAGTCACCGAAGGCGAGGAAAAGGTCAAGATCGTCAAGGGCGGCGGCGCGGGCAAGGAGGCGGTCGTGCTTTCTCCGACCGCCGTTCCAGTGGGCGCGCCTCCGGTTCAGGCTGCAATCCCGGCAGCGCTGCCCGGGGCGGCACCCGCGCCCGCCGCAGAAGGACCCAAGGTCCCCGAAGGCCATATCGTGAAGTCACCCATGGTGGGCACTTTCTATCGCGCCGGCGCCCCCGGGGCGAAAGCCTTCGTCGAGGTGGGAGACACGGTCAAGGTCGGCCAGACGATCTGCGTCATCGAAGCGATGAAGCTGATGAACGAGATCGAGGCCGACAAGGACGGCGTAGTCAAGGCGATCATGGTGGAGAACGCCCAACCGGTCGAGTACGGCGAACCGCTGATGATGATCGCCTAGCCGTCCCGGAACAGACATGTTCGAAAAGATTCTGATCGCCAATCGGGGGGAAATCGCGCTGCGCATTCAGCGCGCTTGCCGCGACATGGGTATCAAGACCGTGGTGGTGCACTCCGAGGCCGACGCCGAAGCGAAATACGTCAAGCTCTCCGACGAATCGGTATGCATCGGCCCGGCGCCTTCCGCCGCCAGCTATCTCAACATTCCGGCCATCATCAGCGCCGCGGAGGTCACCGACGCGGAAGCGATTCATCCCGGCTACGGGTTTCTCGCGGAGAACGCCGATTTCGCCGAGCGCGTGGACAAGAGCGGGTTCGTCTTCATCGGGCCGACTGCGGAGACCATACGCCTGATGGGCGACAAGGTGAACGCCAAGCAGGCCATGGAAAAAGCCGGCGTCCCCTGCGTCCCGGGCTCCGGTGGCGCGCTCCCGGAAGCGCCCGAGGAAGCGCTCAAGATCGCCAGGAAAATCGGCTATCCGGCCATCGTCAAAGCGGCGGGTGGAGGAGGCGGGAGGGGAATGCGGGTCGTGCACACCGAGGCCGCGCTCAAGAGCGCGATCAGCGTGACGCGCGCCGAGGCCCAGGCCGCGTTCGGCAACGCCACCGTCTACCTGGAGAAGTACCTCGAAAACCCCCGGCACATCGAGGTGCAGGTGCTGGCCGACACCCATCGAAATGTGGTCTACCTGGGGGAGCGAGACTGCTCGATGCAGCGCCGGCATCAGAAGATCATGGAAGAGGCGCCCGCGCCCGAGATCACCGCGAAGATGCGCGCGCGCATCGGCGAGCGCTGCGTCGAGGCGTGCCGCAAGATCGCCTACCGCGGTGCCGGGACCTTCGAATATCTCTACGAGGACGACGAGTTCTACTTCATAGAGATGAACACCCGCATCCAGGTTGAGCACCCGGTAACCGAGATGATCACGGGTATCGACATCGTCCAGGAGCAGATCCGCGTCGCGGCGGGTGAGAGGCTGTCGGTCAGACAGAAGGACATCGAGCTCCGCGGTCACGCCATCGAGTGCCGCATCAACGCCGAAGATCCCTTCCGCTTCACGCCCTCGCCGGGAAAGATCACGTCCTACCACTCCCCAGGGGGACCCGGGATCAGGGTGGACTCACACATCTACCAGGGCTACTCGGTGCCGCCCAATTACGACTCGCTCATCTGCAAACTCATCGCCTATGGCAAGGACCGCGACCAGGCGATCCGGCGCATGCGGATCGCCCTCTCCGAAATGGTCATCGAGGGAATCCAGACCAACATCCCTCTGCATCAGGAACTGCTGCTCGACACGCGGGTCATCAAGGGTGGGGTCAACATCCACTACCTCGAGCAGAAGCTTGCGCAACACAAGAAGCGGGACTCGGCCAGATAAAGGGCCGGGCGCGTGAGCTTCACCGCGCTCATCCTCGATTTGTCGGGAAGCGACGCCGACCGGCTTTCCGATGTGCTCCTCAACGAAGGGGCTCTGTCCGTTTCCTGCGAGGAGCTACGTGCGGCCGATGATCCGCCGAACCTGTCCGAGGCGAGGGAGCCTGCATGGTGGCCGCGCGTGCGGCTCACCGCCCTGTGCGCGAACCGGGCCGAGCCCGCGCTGATTCTTCGCCGGGCGTGCGAGGCGTCGGGCCTTCCCCTGCAACCGCACGAGCTCCGCGTCGTCCCCGACGAAGACTGGGTCGCGAGGTCGAAGAGCTCATTCGGCCCGGTACAGGTATCGCCGTGTCTCTGGGTCGTTCCGAGCTGGCATGCACCACCCGATCCCGCCGCCGTGAATCTGCTGCTCGACCCCGGCCTCGCGTTCGGAACGGGGAGCCATGCGAGCACGCGGCTTTGCCTGCGATGGCTGGAGCGAACCATCCAGGGCGGAGAGACGGTGCTCGACTACGGTTGCGGATCGGGTATATTGGCGATCGCCGCCCTGAAGCTGGGCGCGGCCCGGGCCGCGGGTATCGATATCGACCCGGATGCCGTCGCGGCCGCCGCGGCGAACGCCCGGCGCAACGGCGTCACAAGCGAATTCTTCGAGAGCGGCTCGCTGCCCGCGTTCGCCGCAGATGTCGTGGTCGCCAATATCCTCGCAAATCCGCTAAAGGTGCTCGCACCGATAATCGCCGAGCGATGCCGGCCCGGCGGGCACGTCGCGCTCTCGGGAATCCTCATCGAGCAGGCCGCGGATGTCGAGAGCGCCTATTCGCGCTGGCTCGCTTTCACCGCTCCCGAGCAGGAAGACGGCTGGGTATGCCTCTCAGGAAGAAGGCTGTGAGCATGATGACGCGCTGTCCGAACTGCGGCACGGCGTTCCGGGTGACCGAGCAGCAGCTCGGCGCGCGCGAAGGCAAGGTCCGCTGCGGGCGCTGCGATACGCTATTCGACGCGCACGCCACCTTGAGCTCGGACCCCGCGAGCCGTCCGCTTCCCGACAGAACGGGACCGCCGACCTCTGGCAGCATGGCCGTCCTGCTCGGTACCGAGAAAGAACGCTCCTTCGACTTCGGACCGCTGCCGCCGCACCCGCTGAGCCGCCTGTGGTGGATGGGAAGCGTGCTGCTGCTGCTGGCGCTGTTGCTCCAGGGCGCGTATCGCTACCGGGGCGAGCTCGCCGTGCTCGTTCCGGAAAGCAAGCCGCTGTTCGAGCGGCTTTGCGTGGAGCTCGGCTGCGATGTTCCCCTGCCGCGGCGCGCAGACCTTCTCAGCATCGAGTCTTCCGACCTGCAGGCCGACGGCAGCAACTCCAATGTCATGGTGCTGACCGCAACGCTCAGGAACCGCGCGGCGTTCGTCCAGGCATTCCCGGCCCTGGAGTTGAGCCTGACGAGCGCGCAGGGACAGACGGTGGCGCGACGCGTGCTGATGCCCAAGGAGTACGTCCCCCAGCCCGCGCGCGTCGACGTCGGATTCGCCGCGGGGAGCGAGCTCCAGATCAGGGTGTACGTCGAAGCCGCCGCGCTCAAGCCGACCGGCTACCGCCTATATCTGTTCTACGCCTAGGGCGCGGCGGCCCGCCGCGGCCGCGCGAATTCCGCTATGCTTGCCGCCGCACTCGGTGGCCCTCGCATCCTTGAACGAACGCTGAACTCATGAGCATCCTGATCTGCGGCTCGATCGCCTACGACAACATCATGGTGTTCCCCGGCCGCTTCCGCGAACACATCCTTCCCGAGCAGATCCATATCCTCAACGTGTCGTTTCTCGTGCCTGAGCTGAGGCGCGAATTCGGCGGCTGCGCGGGCAACATCGCCTACAACCTGAAACTGCTCGGCGAGGACCCGCTGGTAATGGGGACGGTGGGGGACGACTCGCTCCTGTATTTCGAGCGGCTCGAGCGCCTCGATGTGAAGCTCGACTGCGTGCGCCAGATTTCTGGAACCCTGACCGCGCAAGCGTTCATCACGACCGACCTGGATGACAATCAAATCACCGCTTTCCACCCCGGCGCGATGAATCATTCGCACGAGAACCGGGTCACGCGCGGCCTTGGCGTCGAGCTGGCCATCGTCGCGCCCGACGGAAAGGAAGGGATGCTGCAGCACGCGCGCGAGCTCGCCGACCTGGGCATTCCGTTCATGTTCGACCCCGGCCAGGGGCTGCCGATGTTTTCCGGCCGGGAGTTGCTCGCTTTCGTCGAGCAGGCGAGCTATCTGGCCGTGAACGACTATGAGGGCCGCATGCTCGAAGAGCGGACCGGGCGCAAGCTCGAGGAGTTCGCGCCGAAGCTCAAGGCGCTGATCCTCACTCGGGGCGCCGAAGGGTCGGTCATCTACGCGGACGGACAGCGCATCGATATCCCCTGCGCCAAGGCCAAGGAGGTCGTCGATCCCACCGGTTGCGGCGATGCCTACCGGGCAGGCCTGCTCCACGGCATCGCGTCGGGCCTGGACTGGCAGACAGCGGGAAGACTCGCCTCGCTGATGGGCGCGATCAAGGTCGCTTCGCGGGGCGGGCAGAATCATTCGGTGACTCGGAACGAGATCAGGACTCTATTCCGCGCCAACTTCGGGTCCGACCTTTGAGTGAGGGTCGGGCCGGACGGTATCCCCTAGGCGCAATGGCGGCTGGCCCCACTCCGATGCTCCTGCGCCTGTTCCGCCTGGCAAGGGCGGCGCTGCACCTGCTTCGCGGCCTGCTGGTTGCTTCGCTGATTTTCCCGTGGGTTTCCAAGGCGCAGCGGGACGCGCGAAAGCGGCGCTGGTCGAAGAAGCTGCTCTCCATTCTTTCGGTGTCGGTGCGGGAACGCAGCGCTCCGCGCACGCTGCCCGAGCGCTGCGTGCTCGTGCTCAACCATATCTCCTGGCTGGATATCTTCGTCATCAACGCGCGATCTCCGGCGACTTTCATCGCGAAATCGGAAATTCGCGACTGGCCGTTCGTCGGCTGGCTGTGCACCCTGGTGGGAACGCTCTATATCGAGCGCGGCAAGCCCTCGGCGGCGCGGAAGGCGACCGCGGCGATCGTCGCCGAGCTCAAGCGCGGCGTGCTGATCGCGGTGTTCCCGGAGGGCACGACCAGCTTCGGTCGCAGCCTCGAGCCGTTTCATCCGGCGCTGTTCCAGCCCGCTCTGGATGCGGAGGCGATTCTGCAGCCGATCGCACTGCGCTACCTCGATCCGGCAGGAGCCCACTGCGACGCGGCGGGCTACGTGGGCGAAACCTCGTTCCTCGAGTCGGTCTGGACCATCGTGTCAACACGGCACATCGTCGCCGAGCTCCACTTCCTCGGCTCGGCCTCGGTGCAGGGCCAGACCCGCCGCTCGCTCGCGGAGAATACCGAAGGGGCTATCGCCGCGGCACTCAACGTCCCCGCGCCGCGCCGGCCTCACCGCACGGGATCTGATACAGCCGGCGGTCCTCGAGGCGGATAGCGCTCAGCCGGCCTCCCCAGACGCAGCCCGAGTCGAGCGCGAGCAGATTGGGCGCAATGCGCAGTCCCAGTGCCGACCAGTGCCCGCAGACGACGGTGCTGCTCGCGCTCTTCCTCCCCGGCACGTCGAACCACGGCAGGTACCCGTTCGGGGCGCGGGTGGTTTCCCCCTTCGTGTCGAACTCCATGACGCCTTCCGGCGTGCAAAATCGCAGACGGGTCGTCGCGTTCACGATGACGCGCAGCCGATCGGCCCCGCTCAGGTCATCCGTCCAGCGATTGGGGCGCGAGCCGTAGAGCTTCGCGAGGAATGCCTCGTGGCGCGCGCCCCGCAGCTCGGCTTCCACTTCCCGCGCAAGCGCGCTCGCTTGCGCGACGTCCCACTGCGGCAGGAGCCCGGCGTGAACCAGGATGTGGTTGCCCTCGACATGAATCATCGGGCGCCGCCGCAGCCAGTCGAGCAGGTCAGGCCGGTCGGGCGCGGCGATCACCTCGTCGAGGGTATCGTCCTTGCGCGCCTCGGCGTGTCCCTGGGCGAGCGCCAGCAGGTGCAGGTCGTGGTTGCCGAGCACGACCACCGCGCGCTCGCCGAGCTCGCGCACGAAGCGCAGGGTGGCCAGGGAGTGCGGGCCGCGGTTGACCAGGTCGCCGACGAACCACAGGCGATCGCGGGCCCGGTCGAAGCCGCACAGACCGAGCAGGCCCTGCAGCTCGCCGAAACAACCCTGTACGTCGCCGATCGCGTAAGTGGCCAGGCTTATTCTTCCTGCACGATGCCGTTGCGGCGAATGAAGGCCGCCCAGCCGTCCCGCTCCTTTTTCAGATCCGCCGCGAATTGCTCGGGAGTGTCGAAAACCGGAACGAGCGCCTGCGCTTGAAGCCTCTCGCCCAACGCCGGCGACTTCATGACCTTGGCGATCTCATCGCTCAGCCGCCCGACCACGGCGCGCGGCGTGCCGGCGGGCGCAACCACGCTGAACGAGGTAAACACCTCGACCGGGAAGCCGGCTTCCGCGAGCGTCGGCACGCCCGGCAGCAGGGGCGTGCGCTGGTTGACCGCGAGCGCGAGCACCTTGCCCGAGCGTATGTGCGGCAGCACCGAAGCCACATCGGGAAACATGAACTTGATATCACCGCCGAGCAGGTCCTTGTACGCCTGGCCCACGCCCTTGTAGGGAACGTGCACAAAGCGCGCGCCGGATATCTCTTCGAGCATGCGCACGCCGAGGTAAGTCGGGCTTCCGGTGCCCGCCGAGGCGAACGGGATCTTCCCCGGGTCGCGTTTTCCCAGCGCGACCAGATCGGCCATGGTCTTGACCGGCAGCGACGGGTGCACGCAGATCACCTGCGGCGCGATCACGCCGCGCGCGACCGGGGCGAAATCCCGCTCCGCGTCGTAAGGCAGCTTCTTGTAAAGGCTCGGGTTCACCGTCAGCGCGGGATTCGCCGAGACGAGGAAGGTGTAGCCGTCCGGAGCGGACCTTGCGGCCGCCTCCGCGCCGATGTTGCCGCTCGCGCCGGGCCGGTTGTCGACGATGAACTGCTGCTTGAGCGCGTCGCCCAGCGCCTGTCCGAGCAGGCGCGCGAAGAGGTCGGTGCCGCCGCCCGGGGAAGACGGCACGATCAGCTTCACCGGCCGCGCGGGCCACGCGTCCTGCCCGGCTGCGGGAAGCGCGAGGAGCGCAAGCGCGGCAGTGCTGAGCCAGGTCATCGTCTTCATGCGTTCATCCTCCCGGCGCCACGTTCCGGATCGTTGTAATAGAATGGCGCGGCACAATCAAATCCAGATCTCTTATGGCCGAGAAGCGCCCGAAATCGATCCTCAGCGGCTTGAAGAACATGCTGCACTTGGATTCGGACAAGCCGTCCAAGCCCGCTCCCAAGAAGTCTTCCGCGACACTCAAGAAGTCGGCGTCCGCCGAAAAGCGCGCGGCGCCGGAGCACAAACCCAAGGAGCAGCGCCCCGCGGCGGCCCCGGCCGAAGCCGCCGACGCGGCCGGAGAGCCCAAGCCCGACAAGAATAAGATAAAGCAACAACCCTGGTACCGGCACCGCCAGCGCTGGTAGCCCCACGGTCTCTCAGACGGCCTCGAAGGTCGCGTCCTTCATCGACGCGGCGAAGCCGTAGAAGACTTCGTGCACCTTGGTCCAGCTCTTCAGCCCCTTCATGCGATCCAGCCAGCGGCTGACGTTGGGGTACGACGCCGAGTAGTTCGCACGCACGATCTCCCCCAGACCGACGAACGGGCCGCCGAAGTAATCGGCGATGGTGAGCTGGTCTCCGCACAGGTATTTCTTCCTCGGCCCGAGCAGACTCTCGTCGAGGACTTTTAGCCATCCCTGAGCTCGTTCCTTTCCCCACGCGAGGGTCGCGGCGTGCGCCTCGTCGCTGCGCCGCTTGTGGTTGGGAAAGATCTGGGGATAGACGAGTCCGTAGGCGAACTCGCGGCACACCTGCGTGTTGACCCAGTCCATCATCTCGTTGACCTTGGCGCGAGCCTTGAGCTCCTTGGGATAGGTCGGGGAGCCGATCTTCTCGGCGAGATACTTGAGGATCGCCGAGCTCTCGGTCAGTCGGAAGTCGCCGTCCTCGAGCATGGGCACGAGCCGGTTGGGATTCTTCGCGACGTAGGACGGCTGGTAGTGCTCGCCCTTCATGAGGTCGACGACCTGCAGCTCGCAATTGATGCCGTTCTCGGCGATGAAAAGCCAGACCGGGCGGCTGGTCGTCGAGACCGGGTGGTAATAGAGTTTCATGGGGTCGCTCCTTTGCGGGTAAGCGGGGACAGGCTGGAACGTGCAATGATACCGAAGTCGAATTATCGGGAGGACGAGAGGTGCGACGCAAGACATCCGCGCCGGATTGGCCCGGTGAGATTCACGGCGTGCTCAAGTCGCAGCGCGTCAGGCAGATTTCCTACGTTCCGGACGCGGGCCACAAGCGGCTGATCGAGCTGTGCCAGGGCGACCGAGGCATGGCGAGCGTACCGCTCACTACCGAGGAAGAGGGGATCGGGCTGGCCGCCGGGGCCTGGCTCGGCGGCGAGCGCGCCGTCCTGCTCATGCAATCGAGCGGCGTGGGCAACTGCGTCAACGCCTTGACCCTCGCCGCCAATTGCGGCTTCCCGCTCCTCATGCTCGTCACCATGCGCGGCGAATGGGGAGAGTTCAATCCCTGGCAGGTTCCGATGGGGCAGGTGACGCCCGAGGTGCTGCGCCTGGGTGGGGTGCGAACGCTGCGCCTCGACCGCGCCGAGGAGGCGACGGACACGGTCAGCGCCGCCGCGAAACTCGCTTTCGACGGCTACGCCGCGGTCGCGGTGCTGATCGCGCAGCGCCTGATCGGTACCAAGTCATTCGGGGAGCAACCGTGAGCGAGGCGACGCTCGATCGCCGGGAAGTCGTGCGCGCGCTGCTCGAGCGCCGCGGCAACCTCCTCGTCGTCGCGGGACTGGGCTCGAGCGCCTGGGATTGCACCGCGGCCGGAGACCACCCCCTCACGTTTCCCCTGTGGGGGGCGATGGGGTCGGCGTGCATGATCGGGCTGGGGCTCGCGCTCGCGCAGCCGCGCCGGCGCGTGCTGGTGGTGACCGGCGACGGCGAAATGCTGATGGGTTTGGGGAGCCTCGCCACCATCGCGGTCCAGCGCCCGGGCAATCTCGCGATCGTGGTGCTCGACAACGAGCGCTACGGCGAAACCGGCATGCAGAAAACGCACACCGCTCACGGCGCCGATCTAGCGGCCGTGGCGCTGGGCTGCGGGTTCGCGAAAGCGCAGATCGTCCGGGGCGAAGCGCAGCTCGCCGGCGTGCGCTCGGCCGTTCACCGGGGCAAAGGGCCTCTGCTCTACCAGGTCAAGGTCGGTCGCGAGCCCGTCCCACTCGTCCTGCCGCCGCGCGACGGCGCCCATCTCAGGCATCGTTTCCGCGAGGCCCTGCTCGGTGGGAGCGCCGCTTCGCAGTAGAAGCGCTCACTGCTCCATCGCGCTGGGCGCGAACACCTCTTCGAGGGCGAGCAGGCGCGGCGTCAGGCCCTGCTCGTGCGAGTAGCGCGCCGCCGTTTCCAGCACCTTCCTGTTCGCCGCGATCCCGTGGCGCACGAGCGGCGTCCGCAAGGCATCGCTCGCCTCGCGCGGCACGAGACCCGTCACGCGGTAGTAGTCCGCGTGCTCGAGTCGCTCCGCGTCGGCCTGCTCGCCAGCCCGCTGGAACGCCTTGTAGAGATTGAGGACGATCCAGGGATGCTTCGCGGCGATTTCCCCGCGGATCACCATGCCGTGGTTGATGGGAAATATGCCGGTCTTGCGGTAGTAACGGATACCCTCGGCCAGCGGATCGGGGAAGAGCGGCTTGATCTCCGGATGGTTCCACAGATCCGCGGTGCTCCGGTCCACCAGGTTGGGGTTGACGATGTAGTGAATCACCGCTTCGAGCTCGCCTGCGAGCATCATGCCGCCAATGCTCTTCTCCGCGGGGATCTGGTTGATGGTCACGCCCGGCGGAGGCGCAAACCCGGTGGCGGCGCGGTGGCTGTGCGAAGGCGTGCGTTCCATCCAGAACTCCATGTCCCTCGGAGCAACACCGAACTCGTGCTCGAGCACGCCGCGCGTCCACAGGGCGGCGGTCTGCTGGTACTCGGGGACTCCGACGCGCCTTCCCTTCAGGTCGGCCGGTCGCTCGACGCCCGAATCGCGCCGCACCAGGATTTCGGCATGGAAGAATTTCCGGGTAGTGAAAATAGGCAGGCCGACCCAGCGCTCGTCGCCCCTGGCCTTTGCCATGAGCAGCGAGGAAAAAGACATTTCCGAAACGTCGAAATCGGCAAAGCGCAGCTGCCTCCAGAAGAGCTCCGAGGGGTGCACCGCACTGGGTATCAGGGTGATCCCGTCCGCCTTGATTTTCCCGTCGAAAATCGGCCAGGTGCGCGGATTGGAAGCCATCGCAATGCTGATCGGAATATTCATGACCCCTCCCGGACCGGAGGAGTGTACCGAAAACGCCGTTCCAGGGCTGACACGCGCCCACGTGCTGCCATAGAATGATCTCCCCATCCGAAGCGGACATCGCATGGCGGACCTGAGCAATTGGGCGTTTCCGCCCGAGATGCAGCCCAGCGTCGATCGGGCGCGATTCGACCTCGAGGCAGCGCTCGACTCGATAGTCCTGCTGCGGGCCGAGGTCCCCGAGGACGCGTTCACCGCGGGAATCCTCGGCACCGAGCGCATCGGCAACGGCGTCGTCATCCGCGACGACGGGCTGGTCCTGACCATCGGCTATCTCATCACCGAAGCGACGACCATCTGGCTGAATACCAACTCGGGCAAGGCCGTCGCGGGCCATCCGCTCGCCTACGACCAGCCCACCGGCTTCGGCCTGGTGCAGCCCCTCGGCAAGCTCGGCGCCAGGGCGCTCGCGCGCGGTAGCGCCGCCTCCTGCCGCGTGGGTGACGAAGTCGTCGTCGCGGGGCACGGCGGCCGCGAGCACGCGCTCAAGGCCAAGCTGATCGCCAAGCGCGAATTCGCCGGGTACTGGGAATACGTGCTCGACGAAGCGCTCTTCACGGCGCCGGCGCACCCTCACTGGAGCGGCGCAGCATTGATCGGCGGGGAAGGGCGCCTGCTCGGCATCGGCTCGCTGATGGTCCAGGAGGAGCTGGGAGGTCGAAACGTGCAGGGCAACATGATGGTCCCCATAGACCTGCTCGAGCCGATTCTCGACGACCTGCTGAAGCTCGGCCGCGCGCAGCGCGCGGCGCGCCCCTGGCTCGGGGTGTACGCGACGGAGGTGAAGGGCCATGTCGTGGTGTCAGGTCTCGCGGGCGGCGGTCCCGCGGAACGGGCCGGCGTGCAGGTCGGCGACCTGGTGATCGAGGTCGCGGGCGGACGCATCGGCGGGCTCGCGGACCTGTTCAGGAAGATCTGGAGCCTCGGCGCGGCCGGAGTCGAGGTGCCCATGACGCTCGTGCGTGAAGGGTCCGTTTCCCGCATCCGGGTCCCCTCGACTGACCGTCAGGCTCTTCTCAAGAAACCGTCGCTGCACTGAACGGCGCCGGCAACCTAAGCCGGTTTCACGGGTCCAAAAATCATCGAGAAGCCCGAGCCAGGGCTTCCACGTTGCCAGAAGGGGATCGGGTGCTCGAGGGCCGGCAGCACGAAGTGATGCGGCAGCAGATGATCGCCGAAGTCGTGGCGGATGCGGTGTTCCTCACCCCACAGATCGGCAAGTCTTCCTTCGATTCGCGCGTCATCGAGGTAATGGGCAGGATTCCGCGGCACGAGTTCGTGCCAGTCGAGCTTCGGGCCTATTCGTACATCAACTCGCCGCTGCCGGTGGGCTACGGCAAGACCGTGTCCCAGCCTTTCATCATCGCGCTCATGACCGACCTGCTCGAGCCGCAGGCCGGAGACACCGTGCTCGAGGTCGGCGCCGGGGTCGGCTACCAGGCGGCGATTCTCGCGGAACTGGTGAAGCAGGTCTACAGCATCGAGATCATCGAGGAGCTTGCGCTCGAGACGCGCAAGCGCCTGGAGCGTCTGGGCTACCGCAACATCGAGGTCGGCGTGGGCAACGGCTACTACGGCTGGAGCGAGCACGCTCCTTTTGACAAGATCATCGTCACCGCTGCGCCGGACTTGATCCCGCCGCCCCTGATCGCGCAGCTCAAACCGGGCGGCAGGATCGTGATCCCGACAGGAATTCCCGACAAGCAGCAGCTGGTGGTGCTGGAGAAATCGGCCGACGGCAAGCTTGCCACGCGCGAAGTGCTCCCGGTGCGGTTCTCCGAGCTCGAGGAAGGCGCAGACGCCGCCGGCGCGGCCTGAAATGCCCGCCTACTTCTTCTTGGGGGCAAGCCCGCTGTAGAGAATCTCGACGAAGACGTCGGTCTTCCTGAACTTACCCCACTCCTCGTCGTATTCGCGCAGAGGCTTCGCGTCGATGACCTGCTGCAGCGTCTTGCCCGATTTCGCCATGGGCTCGATCCTGGCGATCGCCGTCGCGAGCATCTTGCGGTAGGCGAGCACGTCCTTCTTGGACGACAGCGGGCCGTGGCCGGGAATGAGCTTGGTGTTGTCGTCGATCATCGGCAGCATCACGTCGATCGCGCGCAGCACGCCCTTGACCGAGCCGCCGCTCTCGGGATCGATGAAGGGGTAGCGGTAGGCGGCGAAGACGTCGCCCGTGTGGATGACGTTCGCCTTCGTGAAGCGCACGAAGGAATCGCCGTCGGTGTGCGCCGGGGGCAGGTGCGTCGAGACGACGTCGTCGCCGTTCAGGTGGAACGTCGCCGACTGGCTGAAGCTCACCACGGGCAGCGCGGCCTTGGGGTAAGGCGCATAGTTCTGCTTCAGCATGGTGATCGCGCCGCCGACCGACATCCGCTTGTACACGTTGTCGTGCGCGATGATCACGGTTCCCGCGTTGCCGAAATTCTCGTTGCCCCCGACGTGGTCGCCGTGCCAGTGGGTGTTCATGAGGAACCGGATCGGCTTCTCCGAGATCGCTTTCACCGCGGTCATGATCTTCTGGCTCAGGGGCGCGAACTGGTCGTCGATCAAAAATGCGCCATCCTCCCCAGACGAGACGCCGATGTTGCCGCCCTCGCCCTCGAGCATGTAAATCCCGGGAGCGACCTGGATCGTCTTGATCTGAACCGCGTCGAAATTGCGCTGCTGAGCGAAGGCGCCGGAGCTCAGCGCCGCAACCGCCAGTGCAAGCAACACCTTCTTCATGCCGCCTCCTTTTCGTCGTCCCAGGCCTTGTCGGGAAGCGGCAAGCCGGCCAGGTCTGCCGCCGTCAATCTGCGGTCGGGCTCGATGTCGAGCGACTCGAGAATCAGCATCAGCTGGCGCGTGTGCTGGGTCGGGTGCCACACGGTCCGCTCCAGCACGATGTGGAGCGGCTGCTTGCCGAAGTACGTATCCATGACCTTCGAGCAGCTGCGGTCCGGAAAACCCGCCCACCATTTTCGAAAGCGGGCGAGCACGCCCTCGCCGAAGCTCGCGATGGCTTCGCCCCGGCGCAGCTCCGGGGCTTCCTTCATGATGCGCTCGTAGGTCAATTCCTTGCCGTCCTCCATCGACTCGAGGAAGCCCTCGACGATGCGGAACACGTGGTGGCACAGCACGCGGATCGGCCGATTGCGGTTGCGAAACGGCTTGTCGAACTGCTCCGCCGGGATCTGGCGGATGTAGCGGCAGGCGGCCAGCAGCACGATCTCGAGCCTCTTGACCAGGGCGTCCGGGCTCAGGCGCTCCTGCTGCTTCACCTTGAGATCCAGAAACTTGATGACGTCGGCGAGGCTCTGCGCGAAGACAAATTTGCCGCCGCGCGCGACCACCGGGACGCTGCGCGCACCGAGCTTGCGCAGCTCCTCCATGCCGGCGGAGTTGCCGTGGACGTTGATCGACTCGTAGTCCACGCCGCTCTTGGTGAGGAACTCCTTGGTCCTGAGGCAGCTCGTGCACCCTGGCTGCCAGAACACTTTGACACGTTCGGTTTCGAGCATGAGGGACTCCCGGACGGACGTAAACACGAGGATAGCGCGCATATTCCGGCAAATCCATCCGTTCCGGATAGCGGACCGGGCCGTGCTAGGATTCCCGTGAAGGAGGAAGCATGAGCAAGCGGTGGATTCTCGCGCTCGCAGTCGTCGCCGCGAGTGCCTCGGGTCAGGATTTCCCGGCTCACGCGGTCAAGATCGTCGTCCCGTGGCCCGCGAGCGGGAACGTCGACATCACCGCGCGCACGGTCGCGCCGGCGCTCTCGGAGGCACTGGGCCAGCAGGTCATCGTCGAGAACCGCGCCGGCGCAGCGGGAAGGATAGGCACCACGGCCGTCGCCAAGTCGCCCGCCGACGGCTACGCGCTTCTCCTCGGATCCAGCGGCACGATGACCGCCGGTCCGGCCGTCTTCAAGAACATCTCGTACGACCCGCTCAAGGACTTCGTCGCCATCGGTCCGATCCAGTCGGTGCCGATCGTGCTCACCGCCGCGCCCAACACTCCGGTGTCCACTTACAAGGAATTCGTCGCGCTCGCGAATTCCAAGCCGGGCGGCCTCACCATCGCCTCCGCCGGAAGCGGCTCGTCCAACCACCTCGCGATCGAGCTTCTCATGCGCCGGGCGAACCTGAAGCTGGTGCACGTGCCCTACAAGGGCAGCGGCCCGGCGATCACCGACCTCCTCGGCAGCCAGGTCGAGACCATGATGGACCAGCTGGCCGCGTCGATCGAGCACATCAAGAACGGGCGCATCAAGGCGCTCGCCGTAACGTCCGGGACGCGCTCGCCGCTGCTCCCTGACGTTCCGACGCTCGACGAGTCGGGCGTGCCCGGATACGAGGCGAGCACCTTCACCGGGATCTTCGCGCCGGCGGGAGTCCCCGCACCGGTCGCGGACAAGCTCACCGCCGCTCTGCGCCGCGCGCTGTCGAACGAGACCGTGCGCGAGCGCTACCGCTCGATGGGCGTCGACATCATGGACATGGACCGCGCGGAGTTCTCGGCGTACGTGCGCGCCGACTACGAGAAATGGAAGACCATCGCGCGCGAGGGCAACATCGTCGTCGAGTGATGCGTACGCTCGCCGCGGCGCTCGCCGCATCCGCCGTCTGCGCCGCGGCCGTCGCCGCGGGTCCCGACACCGTCCGTGTCAACACCTTCCCCAACGCCAAGGCGCTGCCGTTCCTCATCGGGATCGAGAAAGGCCTGTTCGCGCGCCACGGGGTGACGCTGGAGTTGTCCTTCACCGAGAATTCCGCCGCCCAGCGCGAGGGGCTCGCCGCGGGGCGGTTCGACGTGGTGCACGCCGCCGTCGACAACGCCGTGGCGATGGTGGAGGCGCGCAAGGACGTGGTGATCGTCACCGGCGGGGATGCCGGCATGAACGAGTTCTTCGTGCAGCCTTACATCGGCTCGTTCGCCGACCTGCGCGGGCGCGCCCTGGTGGTCGACGCGCCGAACACCGCCTACGCGCTCCAGGCGAAAAAGATCCTGCTCAATCACGGGCTGAAGGAAGGCGACTACAAGGTGGTCCCCGTCGGGCGAGGCGAGCTTCGCCTCCGGGCGATGGCCGAGAACAAGGACTACGCCGCCGCGGTGCTCAACCTGCCGTTCACGATCCAGGCGGAGCAGCTAGGCATGAAGAGCCTAGGAAGCACGGTGGACATGCTCGGGCCCTACCAGGCGAACGGCGCCTTTGCGCTGCGCGCCTGGGTGGCCTCGAACGGCGCCCTCCTCGAGCGCTACATCGCGGGGTACCTCGAATCGCTGCGCTGGCTGCGCCGCTCCGAGAACCGCGCGGAGTGCGTGGAGATCCTCATGAGCCGGCTGAAGATTTCCCGCGACGTCGCCGAGCGCACCTACGGCGTGCTCGTCGACCCGGTGCGCGGCTTCACGCCCGATGCGCGCTTCGACATGGAAGGCTTCCGCAACTTGCTCGCCCTGCGCGCGGAGATCGAGGGCAAAGCGACCGGGAGCGCCGAGAGCTATCTCGACCTGTCCTACTACCGTCGCGCTCTCGCCGCGCTAGGCGGCTAGCTCTCCGCCGACGGCACGGCGACGGACCAGCGCCGCAGCCGGCTTCAGCAGTGCATAGGCGAAGGCGAGCGGATCGATCAGGTAGTCCCAGAGATTGCGCGATTCGTACAGGCCGACGAGGCAGGCGAGGGCGCCCAGAAGCACGACCGCGACGACGAGCTTCAGCCCTGCGCGCCAGGCGGCGAGCGTCACGAGCAGCAGCGCGGTGGTAAACACGGGCGACCCGTAGCCGAGCGCGTAGGGATCGAAAGGCGTCCACCCGAGCGCGAAGGGATAGAGGAACAGCGATGCGGCAGCGACCGCCCAGAGCAGCGCGTTCCGCTCGCGGGGCTCAACTACCGCCCGGCCGGTGAAACAAGAGACGAGCGTGCCCGCGGCGAGCGCGAGCGTCGCCGCGCTCAGGTCTCCGGTGACACCGCGCACGTAGGCAACGACAGGAAGGCCTCCGACCGGGACGAAGAGCAGTATCGCGGCAGCCACGAGGATCGCGTAGCGGATGCGGATCGCGCGCCCGTCGAGGCGCACAGACGATGCAATGACCGCAAGGCAGAGCAGCGCGCAGCCCGAGAGGCCGAAGAGCGCGTTCATCGGCCGCCCTCCAGCCAGGCCCGGTTGAAAACCACGTGCTTGATCCGCGAGCGGCCCCAGGTGTAGAGCACGTGCACATCGCCGGAACGATCCTGCATGATCCAGGGATACGAATACTCGGAGACCGGAGCGCGCGGCGACACGGATTCGCCCTCGAGCTGCCGCGCGACGCGCCAGCTGTTTCCGAAATCGGCGGAGAGCGCGAGCGAAAGGCTCTCCCGGTCCGCTACCGCGTCGTTGAAGGCGAGCACCAGCGGACCGCCGGCGAGCAGGACGCTTCCGACCGCGGAGTTCGGGTTGGGCAGCGCGGTCTTGACGGGCTCGGTCCAGTGCGCGCCGGCGTCGCCGGTGCGGCTGAGGAGGACGCGGCCGGGCGGATTCCCCGCGTAGCGCATGAAGGCCACGGCGTCGCTGTCCGAGCGCGGCACGACCACGGGCTGCAGGGACGACGCCCCCCAGGAAAGGCGCGTCTTGCCGATGACGCGCGCCTCGCCGTCCAGACGCAGCATCTCGCCGAACTTGCCGAGAAACTCGTGATACACGGGAAGCGCCAGGGTCCCGCCCGAGAGCAGGAGCGGCGCGCCTTTCACCAGCGTGCTGATGTTGAAGAACGGGGAGGCGACCAGGCGCTTCGGCGGGCTCCAGGTTTCGCCTTCGTCTTCCGAGGTCATCAGGTTGATCGCGCTGCCAGCCCAGCCGCCGACCGATACGCTCACGAAAAAAAGGCACAGGCGCCCGCTGCGGTCGCGGCCCGCCACGGGATTGCCGAGCTTGCGGATGCTGCGGCTAAGCGAGCGCTGCGCGAGCTCGCGCGTCATCACCGCGCGCTCCGCGCTCCAGGTCCCGTCCTTCGGCGAGTAGACCGAGGTATAGATCGCGACATCCGGCGCGCCTTCGCGCGTCCCGCCGTACCAGAAGGCGCGCAGCGTGCCGTCCCTGAGCTCCGCGGCGGTCGCGCTGTGGACCGACTGCGTGCTGCTCGGGAGAAGCTGCGCCTTGTACCACGGCTTCGGCGAGGCGGCCCGGGCGGCGCCGTGCGGCGGGACAAAGCCCTCCGGCTGCGGCGCGTCGAGCGCGCGCGCGTAGAGGCCCGCGAACACCAGCGCGATCGCCGCGAGGCTGAGCCACTTGAGGGGAGCGCTCACTTCCGCCCTTCCTTCCGGCCTGCGGCCGCGGCATGGGGGCGCGGCGGATTGTGGTAGAGCAGGTATTTCGAGGTCTCGTAGAGCGCTTCCTGCAGGCGCTTCATCTCCGCGACCTTTTCCGGGTAGCGCTCGTGCACGTCCTCGGCGCCGGACTCCGAGCGGTAGCGGAACAGGTAGCTTCCCCCGGGACCGGTGCGCAAATAGAATTCGTCGTCGAGCACCCCGTCCAGCCCGATCAGCGAAAAATGCCGGCCGGCGGGGCCGAGATCGAGCAGGTCGCGCCCGAGCGCGGTTTTGAGTTAGGGAATGCCGATCAGGCCCAGCGCAGTCGGCAGGGCGTCGGGTAGGCTGGCGGTGAAATCGATGCGCGTGCCCGCCTTGACGAGGCCGGGCGCATAGATGACGCAGGGCACGTGGTAGCCGGTCAGCAGGAGCTTCTGCCAGGGCGTCTCCCGGGTCGAGGGATTGCCGTGGTCCCCGTACATGAAGAACACGGTGTTCCTGAAGGCGGGCGAGTCTTTTACCTTCGCGAAGAACGAGCCCAGGGCGAAGTCCAGGTAGCGCATGCCGTTGTAAGCCGGCAGGCCGTCGAAACCGTTTTCCGCCAGCTTCGCCTCGTCGGCCCCGGCGAGCTCGAAGCCGGGGTGATCGTCGGGAATGCCGAAGGGCCGGTGATTGCCCGAGGTCTGGATGAAGGCGAAGAAGGGCTGCTTCTGGCCGCTGAGCGTCTTTTCGGCCTTGTCGAACAGCACCACGTCGGATACGCCCCAGCCGTCCACCTGCGGCGCGTCGTAATCGCCTTCCTCGAAGACGTGCAGGCCCGGGATGTTGTGCGTGAACAGGCCGCGGATGTTGCCCCAGGTCGCGCTCCCGCCGAGAAAATAATATTTCTCGTAGCCTTCGAGCGCGTTCACCAGCGTGTGCTGGTTCACCACCAGCGGGTTGCGCGAGGCGGTGGTGGCGCCGTTCACGTCCGGGATGCCGGTGAGCATCTCGAACACCGATCGCGGCGTCGGGACTTCCGGCACGAAGAAGTGCGTGAACAGCAGGCCCTGCTTAGCGATCGCGTCGAAGTACGGTGTCGCGTTCAGGGGGTTGCCGAAGATCCCCGACTTGAACGCGGCGAACGATTCGAGGTGGATCACCACCAGGTTGTACCGGGCCGCGAGCTTGCGCGGCGGCGTCACGTAGCGGGCGAAGTCGAGCCTGTCCGGGTCCGGCGACGTGATCCCGAGCAGCGCCGCCGTAGTCGCGTAGTGCTCGCGCACCTTGTCCGCGTCGTAGGGGAGGTTGCGGTTTTCGGCGGTGTCCGTGAGGAACAGCACGGGGTTGAGGGCGAGCGCGGCCACCGCCTCGCTCGAGGAGAAGTAGGCCTCGCTCCAGCGCAGCGGATAACGCGACCACTTGCCCCAGATTCCCGCCACGAAAAGCACGGCGAGAGCGGCGACCGCCGCGCGCTTCGGCCACTTCGGCAGGGGATTCGCAGACGGCAGCAGCGTGCGCCGCGCGGCGCGTTGCGCGACCCAGGTGTAGGCGCCGGTGAGGAGCGCGAGCGCGAGCGTGCCGGTCAGCACCGGATAGGTCTCCCACGCCACCTGCGCGGCCACGCCCACCGGGGTCAGGTGATCGATGAGACTCGCGTTCAGGCGCACCCGCAACCAGGCGTAGTGCCCGAAATCCACGAAGTAGAGGAGCAGCAGCACGCACTCAGCGAGGGCGAGATACGCGAGCCAGCCGATCCGCGCGGCGCGCCGCCGGGCCGGATCGAAAAAGGGGATCCACCCGAGGAGGGCGAGAGGCAGGAGCAGCAGCAACGCGAGTCGCAGGTCGAACTTGGTTCCCAGGTAGACGGCCTTCGCCAGGTCTCCCCCGGGGGCCCCCGCGAGAGTGTCGCGGAACGCGACCCAGAACACCGCGCGGAACGCCTCGAAAACCAGCAGGTTGATCGCGACGAGCGCGAGCAGGAAGCGCGCGAGCGCCGGGAGCCGGTTGAGCATCGCGGCTTTATGCGACCTGCGCGGCCGCCTCGAGATGCGACTTGAACTTCAGGATACGGTCCAGCGTGTTCTCGCCGTTCTGCTGCGGCGGGAACACCTCCCACAGCTCCGACCGCGGCATCAGCTCCGCGAGCACCCAGGACGCCGAGCGCGTGTGGCGGCTGTCGGCTCCGGACATGATCAGAGCCGGCGTGCGGATCTTCATGAGCTCCTCGCCGCTCGCCCCCGAGGGCATGGTGTCGTTGAAGATCGCGTCGCGGCTGCGCGCGCAGATCTCCAGGTAGCGATCGACGTCCTGCTTCGCCAGCTCGGCCGCGAACTCGGGATAGACGGCGGCGGGCGAGCCCCAGGGGCCGATCTCGGGATCGAGCCAGAAATTCTCGCCGCGCGAAGCGCGCGCCACCACCGCGGCGAGCCCGTTCGCGCGCACGAAGTCCATGTGACGCTGGAAGAAGCCCCGCCCCTTGCTCATCCACAGGTAGCCGCCCACCGGCCAGTGCAGGATCAGGCCCCGGCACGCGGCGGGGTAACGCACCGCGAAGGCGAGCGCGAGCGAGGCGCCCATGCAGCTGCCGAGGATGAAGGCGTCCTTCGCGCCGGCGAGATCGAGCAGCGTCTTGGCCTCGACGACGTACAGGTCCCAGTCGAGCGGCTCGACGCGCCCGCCCGAGAGGCCGCACTCGCGGCGGTCGTAGGCGATGCAGCTGAAGTGTTTCGACAGCGCCGCGATCCCGTCCATCTGGCCGAAGGCTTCCTTGCCTCCGGCGGCGGTCCAGCGCGAGATCACCGAGCGCCATCCGCCCGGCGCGAACATCAGCAGGGGCGGGCCCGAGCCTTGGGTGAGATAGTTGATCCTGATTCCGTTGATCGTTGCGAAGGGCATGGCGTATCCTGTCCGCCACGCGACCGCCTGCGGACGGCGGCAAAAATTATAGCGAGAACCGCCGATGTACGGAGATACTTCGTGGGTGGACACGGCAGGGCGGCTGCTGATCGTGTTCTGCTTCCTCGCGACCGGCCTGTGCAACCTCACCCGCGCGCGAATCAAGGATCACATCGAGCGCATGGCCGCGTTCGGCACGCCCGCCCCGGCCGCGGCGTTCTGGATCGGCATCGCGCTGCAGTTCACCGGCTGCGCGTTGCTGCTCTTCGACTGGCATCCCGAGATCGGCGTCTACTGCCTCATCGTGTTCACGATCGTGGCGACCGCGATCTTCCATCGTTTCTGGCAGATGCAGGATCCCGCCAAGCGCAACAGCAGCCGCATCATCCTGCTCGGCAACATCGCCATCCTCGGCGGGCTGCTGCTGGTCCTGGGAAACCTGTGATGGGCGATTCGGCGGCGGGAATGACGCCCGGCACCGAGCTCGCCGGCAAGGTCGCGCTCGTCACCGGCGGCGCGCGCAACATCGGCCGCGCGATCTGCCGCGCGCTCGCCGCGGGCGGCGCCGCGGTGATGGTCAACGCGAACACCTCGCAGAACGACGCCAAGAACACGGTCTCGATGATCAAGTCGGCGGGCGGCAAGGCGGCGTTCCACATCGCCGACGTCACCGATCCGGCCGCGGTCGCTGCGATGGTGGATGCGACGGTGAAGGAGTTCGGGCGCCTGGATATCCTGGTCAACAACGCCGCGGTGAGGAGCGAGACGCCTTTCGAGGACATCAAGCTCGAGGAATGGCGGCGCGTGATCGCGATCGTGCTCGACGGCGCCTTCCTGTGCACCCAATCCTGCCTGCCGCACCTCACGCGCGCGCGCGGCGGCTCGATCGTCAATCTCGGGGGCATGACCGCGCACAAGGGCGCGACCAACCGCGCTCACGTCATCGCCGCCAAATCGGGCATCGCGGGCATGACGCGCGCGCTCGCACTCGATCTCGCGCCGCACCGCATCACCGTCAACTGCGTAGTCCCCGGGACCATCGAGACCGTGCGCGGGCTGCCGGGCGCGCCGGCCCGCCCGGACAACCGGCGCGGCCTGCCGCCGATCGGCCGCCGCGGCGAGCCCGAGGAGATCGCCGCCGTGGTGCGCATGCTGTGCGGCCCCGACTCGCGCTACATCACCGGCCAGACCATCCACGTGAACGGCGGCGGGTTCATGCCCTGAGGCGCCGGGAGGCCGGCGCCTACTTCGCGTCGGCGAGCTGCTTCAGCGTGAAGGTGTAGCTGACGCCGTCGAGCGGCTTGTGGCAGCCCAGGCACTCCGCCTGGTTGATGCCGGGCCGGTGCTGCTTGTCGGCGGTGAACACGGCGTAGTTCCAGTTCTCGTTGCGCAGCATCTCGGGGATGTCGTTCCCCCAGCCGGCATCGCGCGCCATCGCCGTGTAGGCGACCAGCTTGTCCGCCACGAAGTAGCCGTCGCCGCCCACGACCGGCTTGCCGTCGGCGCCGACCTTCGCCGCGTACACCTCGGCGAACAGCACCGAGCCGTCGGGGAGCGGCTTGCCCGCCTTCGCCGCGGCCGCCGCGACCTTGTTGGCGTAGTAGTAGCGCACCTGTTTGGTCGCGGGGAAGCTGATGGTGTGGTACTTGACGAACGATTCCTTGTAGCCCTCGGGGAAGGTCACCCGGGTCTTCGCGACGTTGGGCAGCAAGGCGGACTTGGCGCCCGTTCCGCCGGGCTGCGCGGCGAAGTACGCCGCGACGTTGGCGATGTCGTCGGCGGAGAGCTGCGCCGCGATCGCCGTCATGATGGCCGTGGGGCTGGTCGTGCTCGCCGCCTTGCGCGTGCCGTCCTTGAAGGCCTTGAGCTGCGCCTCGAGGTAGCCGGCGCGCTGCGCGGCGAGGTTGGGAATGGTGTCGCTCACGCTCTGGCCGTTGGCGCCGTGGCAGGCCGCGCACACGCTGGCGGCCCGCGCCTTGCCCGCTTCGATATCCGCGCCCTGCGCGCAGGGCGCGACGGCCAGGAACACCGACAATGCGAATATTTTTTTCATGGATCCCTCTGTGATGGACGGACCGCGCCGGGTCTCCAGCGCGGCTTACCGCGGAAAGCTAACACTTCCGGCGAGCGGATCATTCCGGCCTCTTCGCTGGCACAGCTCATCTGACTAGAGCTTGCCCGCGCCCGCGTTGTCGAGCACCTGCGCCCGGAGCGCGGCCTGTTCCGCCGGCGTGCCTACGGGGATCAAGGCGTAGCTGTAGGTCTGGCTGGGCATCCAGAACACGTTCGGATCGAGCGGGTCGAGCTTCACCAGCGGCACGTTGCTCGAGCTGCCTTCCTGTATGACCTTCACCGCCGCGAACGGATCGAACAGCGTCGTGCTCGACGCGGTCGGCGAGATCATCGTGACGTACGTTCCCTGGTCGGTGTAGTACGTGCCGCACTGCTCGAGGGTAAAGCCGGCGCTCACGCAGAGGTCGCGGTTCGCGAGAACGGAGGCGTAGTTGATGATCCTCGGTATCGTCAGGTTGTTGTTGCGGATGTCGAACAGATTGTTCTCCGTGACCAGTTTCGAGGCGGTGCCGAGGGCCCAGCTGTCTCCGAGGCGATAGGGCGCGCTCGCGTTCCGGTCCACGTCGTAGAAGTTGTTGTAGACGTGCACGCGGCCGAAGCGCACGCGCGGCATGCGCTGCACCGTGTTCTGGAAGTAGTTGCCGTGGAAGGTCACGTCGATCTTGCCCGGGCCGTAGCCGGGAACGATGCCGGCGATGTCGTTGCCGCCCAGCAGGTTCGTCTTGTCGTGCCGCATGAAGGCATTGCTCGAAATCGTGACCTTGGTGCCGAGGAGCGTGACGTCCACCTGGCCGTCGTGGTGCTGCACCTTCTGGGTCGACTCGTTGAACGGCGCGGCGAAGACCGGCGGGAATTGCGCGTCGAAGCGCGGCTCGTCGCTGAAGCTGTTGCGGTCGATCCAGACGCGCTCGGCGTTCATCACCGAGACGTTGTCGTACTCGGAATTCCAGCGCCCGCCGCGGCGGGTCGGGCACTTGTGCGGGCCCGAGTCGCTGGCCGCGTCGAAGATCGCCTGGCAGCCGCCGGTGTTCGTGATGGTGATGCTGAACGAATCCTTCGGGTCCCAGCTCGGGAACATGTCGAACGAGTCGGCGAAGGTGATGTTCCGGATCACGATGTTGCGCGCCTTGTAGTTGTCCGGATCGGCGGGGTCGTCCTGGTTGACGAAGCCCAGGCGCAGATTGCCGTTGACGATCCTGGCGGCGGTGCCCACGCCGATGATGGAGGTGTTCGAGCCGACGTCGATGACGACGCGCTCCGCCTGCGCCTGCTGGAAGCACAGGCGCGCCTCTTCGAGAGGGCCGGTCAGCGCCGGCGGGCGGTTGTCGACCGGGTCGAGCGATTGCCGGATCCACACGTTCGGATCGTACGCGGCCTTGTACGCGCCGAAAAAGCCGCCGCTGCCGGTTTGATCGTGCGTGACGGGATCGTAGAAGGTCGCGTGCTCGGTGTAGCCGCACGCGCGCATGTAGTCTTCTTCCGTCAGCGGCACGAGGTTGTCGTCGACGTTGAGATCGAGCGTGCCGTTCACGTAGATGATCTTCGGCGCGTGGTCCAGCGTGTCGTCGTCGTGGTCGCCGTGACCGTGGCCATGGCCGCGGCCGTGACGATGGCCGTGGCGATGGCCGTGCCTTCCGTCGTTGAGCGCGTCGACGAGCTGCGAGCGATTGAACACCTGGAAGATCTTGTGCCGGACCGCGCCGCAGCCGCCCGTGACCGGACCGTCCACCGCGGCCCAGCCATCCGCGCCGAGCGAGGAGGGCAGCGAATCGGTCCGCGCCTTGCAGTGGCGCGAAGGTTCGTCCGAACGTGAATGGTCGTCATCCGCGACCGACTGACCCAGGGGAACAGCCAAGGAGAGCGCAACGAATACCTGCTGTATGCAACGTCTCATGGGTGGCTCCTCCGGTCAGGTCCGCAATCGATCAGAGATCCCGCAGGAGGGGATTTTGCGCCCGGGACCGCCAGATTCGCAACGCCGGGCGCGTCGGGCGGCAACCCGACCCGCACTTGCCCCCGCGAGATGGTCCTCGCAGCCGCCGCAGAAGTCGATTACCGGTCTGGCCGACCTACGCCACGCGAAGCTGTGCCTTGTCCTGAGCGTGGAACTGCTCTTGCTCGGTCGACCCTGTGAGTGCCGTCACCGAAGACTGCCCGCCCTGTATCACCTGCGTCACTGCATCGAAATAGCCCGTGCCCACTTCGCGCTGATGCTTGGTGGCGGTGTATCCCTGTTTCTCCGCCGCGAACTCCGCTTCCTGCAACGACGAATAGGCCGCCATGCCGTCGGTCGCGTAACGGCGGGCCAGGTCGAACATGCCGTAG
>Ga0137410_10000026_pt1 | contig 103177 bp, 99 predicted proteins | sample CZODoug1_16funga_FD_108878 | JGI IMG/M metagenome (GOLD analysis project Ga0137410, IMG submission 108878) | Vadose zone soil fungal communities from Angelo Coast Range Reserve, California, USA - CZODoug1_16fungal (Illumina Assembly) | ecosystem: Environmental > Terrestrial > Soil > Vadose... | reverse complement strand
CGGTCGCGCGCGACACGACCTCGGCGATCTCCTCGGCGCCGACCTGGGTGCGCAGGAGCCTGGGCTTCTCCTGCTTCGAAGACCCTTTCTCCTCTTTCTTCAATTGCGCTTCGAGCTCAGGCATGCGGCCGTATTGCAGCTCGGAGACCTTCTGCCAGTCGCCCTTGCGTTTCGCGGCCTCCATCTCGAGCTTGAGCTTCTCGAGCTCTTCCTTGACGTGCTGCGAGCCGGCGACCTGGGACTTCTCGGCCTTCCACACCTCGTCGAGGTCGGCGTACTCGCGCTCGAGCTTCTTGATCTCGCCTTCGATCAGGGAAAGCCGCTTCTGGGATGCCTCGTCCTTTTCCTTCTTCACCGCCTCGCGCTCGATCTTGAGCTGTATCAGGCGCCGGTCGAGCCTGTCCATCGCTTCCGGCTTGGAGTCGATTTCCATCTTGATGCGGGCGGCCGCCTCGTCGATCAGGTCGATCGCCTTGTCGGGAAGGAAGCGATCGGTGATGTAGCGGTGCGAGAGCTCCGCCGCGGCGACGATCGCGGGGTCGGTGATGTCGACGCCGTGGTGCACCTCGTATTTCTCCTGCAACCCGCGCAGGATGGCGATGGTCGCCTCCACCGAAGGCTCGCCTACCAGCACTTTCTGGAAACGACGCTCGAGCGCCGCGTCCTTCTCGATGTACTTGCGGTACTCGTCGAGCGTGGTCGCACCCACGCAGTGCAGCTCGCCGCGCGCGAGCGCGGGCTTGAGCATGTTGCCGGCGTCGATCGCGCCCTCGGCCTTGCCCGCGCCGACCATGGTATGGAGCTCGTCGACGAACACGATGGTCTGGCCTTCGTCCTGCGCGAGCTCCTTCAACACCGACTTCAGGCGTTCCTCGAATTCGCCCCGGTACTTCGCTCCGGCAAGGAGCGCGGCCATGTCGAGCGACAGCACGCGCTTCCCCTTCAGCGTCTCGGGCACCTCACCGTTGACGATGCGCTGCGCGAGGCCCTCGACGATCGCAGTCTTGCCCACGCCGGGCTCGCCGATCAGCACCGGGTTGTTCTTGGTGCGGCGCTGGAGGATCTGGATGACGCGGCGGATCTCGTCGTCGCGCCCGATCACCGGATCGAGCTTGCCCAAGCGCGCGCGCTCGGTCAGGTCGAGCGTGTATTTCTTCAGCGCCTCGCGGCTGCCCTCGGCCTCCTGGCTGCCGACCGACTCGCCGCCACGCACCGCCTTGATCGCCTGGTCGATCGCCTTGCGGCTGCCGCCGCTCTCCTTGAGCAGGCGTCCGCCTTCGCCCTTGTCGTCGGCGAGGGCGAGCAGGAACAATTCGGACGCGATGAACTGGTCGCCGCGCTTCTGGGCTTCCTTGTCGGTGAGGTTGAGGAGGGCGTTCAGCTCGCGCGAGATCTGGATCTCGCCGCCGTGGCCCTCGACCTTCGGCAGGCGCGTGATCGCCTGACGCACTGCGTCGCGCAGGCGCGGCACGTTGACGCCGGCGCGCGACAGCAGCGAAGCGCTCCCGGCGTCGTCCTGCGCAAGCAGCGCGGACAGTACGTGCAGCGGCTCGATGAACTGCTGGTCGTTGCCGACGGCGACGCTCTGGGCGTCGCCGAGGGCCTGCTGAAACTTCGTGGTGAGCTTGTCCGGGCGCATAGGCTTGATACCGCGACGCAGATGGGGGAATAGTCCCCGAATTCAAGGCCGGGCAGCGTCATTCTGCAACTTTCCCCTTGAGGAGTCTTGGCTTAGACTTGGCCGCCATGGCGATGAAGTTCGAGCTCCAGGAGCACCTGGGCAAATACCCGATCGTCCGCGAGATAGGCCACGGCGCGACCAGCCGCGTGTACCTGGCGCGCGACCCCTTCGCCGACCGGGAGGTCGCGATCAAGGTGTTTCTGTTCGACGAGCACCTCAGCCCCCAGACCGAGCGCATGATGCAGAAGGCCTTCCTTGCGGAGGCGGCGCTCGCGGGCAAGCTAAACCACCCCCATATCGCCTCGATCCTCGACGCCGTGGTCGAGCCCGAGCAGAGCTACCTGGTGATGGAATACGTGGCCGGCACCACCCTGGAGGCGCATTCCGAGGTCAACAACCTCCTGCCTCTGAACAAGGTTGTCGAGATCATCTTCAAGTGCGGGCGCGCGCTCGAGTACGCCTTCCAGCACGGCGTCATCCACCGTGACATCAAGCCCGGAAACATCCTGCTCTCCGAAAGCGGCGATACCAAGGTCAGCGACTTCGGCGCGTCGTTCCAGCAGCGCCAGGGCCAGGAGACCACCCAGATCACGGGCGTGGGCTCGCCCGCCTACATGTCCCCGGAGCAGATCCGCATGGAGGAGCTGACCCACCAGACCGATATCTATTCGCTCGGCGTGGTGATGTACCGCCTGCTCACCGGCCGCCTGCCCTATGAGGCCAACACCCAGGCGGCGCTCACCTACGCGATCCTGAACACCGTGCCGGCGCGGCCCGTGACGTTGCGCCCCGATCTCTCTCCCCTGCTCGACGAGATCGTGATGAAGTCGATCGAGAAGGAGCTGGACAAGCGCTACCAGACCTGGCTTGAGTTCGGGAAAGAGTTGAGCCAGGCGTTCTCGACGCTGCGCCTCTCGGGCGCGTCCGCCTCCGATTCGGAGAAGTTCAACCAGCTGCGCGACATGCCCTTCTTCGAGGACTTCGACGACGTCGCGCTGTGGGAGGTGGTGCGCATCGGCAGCTGGCAGGCCATGGAGAAGGGAACCGCCATCATCAAGGAGGCCGATCACGGCGACAGCTTCTACATGCTCGTCGAAGGCGACGTGAACGTAACCCTCCTCGGCAAGCAGCTCAACACGATCAAGCGGGGAGGCTGCTTCGGCGAGATCCTCTACTTCGCCGGCCGCACGGGCCGGCGCACCACCACCATCACCGCACTCGGCGAGGTCACCGTGATGGAGATCAAGGCCGACGCGCTGCGCGCGGCCACCGACGCCTGCCAGGTCGGCTTCAACAAGGCCTTCATGCGCGTGCTCGTCGAGCGCCTCACGCAGGCCAACCTGCGGCTCGCCGGCCGCGGCTGAGCGTCTTAGCGCCGCTTCCCGTTCGCGGCCGATTCCCTCGGCAACAGATGCCGCGGGAGGAACCAGATGTTCGCGATCAGCGTCGGCACGACCGCGCTCGCGATTACCGCCGCGACCAGAGCCGAATACTGCCCCTGCGTGACAATGCCATGCGACAGGCCGAAGAGCGACGATATGGTGCCGAAGGTGAGCCCCGTCGACATCAGCAGCGTCGTGTACATTCCGTCCTTCTTCGGCGACCGGAATGCCTGGGTGACCGGATAGACGCCGGCGATCTTGGTCACCACTTTCACGGAGAGCATGAGGAGAAAGGCGCCGGGAGCGGCAACGAGCGCTGGCACCGAGACGAAGGAACCGGCCCGGATGAAGTAGAACGGCGTCAGAAGACCGAAGGTCAGCGTGCGCAGACGCCGGATGAGCGCGTGGTCCTTGCCGACTGTGCCCGCGAGTGCCATGCCGAGGACGTAGGCGGGCAGCACGGCCTCGCTGTCGGCCCAGCCGGCGAGCGCCCCCAGCCCGAACAGGAAGAGCAGCAGAAACTTCGCCTCCATCTCCGAGGGGCGCCCGCCGAAACGCCGGAAGAAAATCGGCGTGAGCCACGGCAGCGCGAACGCGGCGGCGGCAAGTCCCCCGACGAAAAGCCCCGTCTTCAGCGTAAACGGAGCGAAGATCAATCCGAGCGCGATCACCGTACCGAGGTCGGTGATGAAGCAGGCCGCCAGCACGGTCTTGCCGTATTCGGTCGCGTTGAATCCATACTCGATCATCACGGCGTACACCACGGCGACCGACGTCGTGGACATCGCCACACCGGCGAGCCAGCTCGCCTCGACGCCCCAGCCCAGCCACCAGCGCGCCGCCGCGGCGCATCCGAGAAAGGGCGCGAAGAAACTTATCAGCCCTATTGCCGTCGCCTCCTTCCATTTGCGGCGGAACACCTCGGGGTCCAGTTCCGCCCCGGCGAGAAAGGTGAGGATGATCGCGCCAGCGCCGGCGAGAAACTTGATCCAAACCTGGTCGGGCCCGAGAAAAGCCGCACCGAACGCCGCGCCGAGCACGAGCTGCGCGAGCGTGCCGACCATGATCTCGGAAAGCGCGTTGGCTACTTTGAGCCAGACCGAGAGCAACGCGGCGAGCAGCGCAAGTCCGAGCCACACCGCGGCCAAACCCCAGATTTCCGTCATGGTGAACCTCCGTTCCACATCGATCTGAACGGCACGGAGGTGGTGGAAGCGGATGCCCGCGTCTACGCTCTCCGGCGTGTCACGTAGGCATCATCAGCCTTGCGGCGGTTGGGGAGGTATGCCATCTCCCTGAAGCGCCGCCATGATAGCGGCTCGCGCGGTACGCGTAAACGCCGGCGGCGCTCAGGCAGCGTTGGATTTCGGCGGCTCCCAGCGCTGCGCGACTTCGTCGTCGGAAGCCCGCGCCTCGACCCAGCGCGTACCTTGCGGGGTCTGCTCCTTCTTCCAGAACGGCGCCCGGGTCTTGAGAAAGTCCATGATGAACTCGCACGCCGCGAAGGCCTCGCCGCGGTGCGCGCCGGTGACCACGACCAGCACGATCTGGTCGGCGGGCTTGAGCTCGCCGACACGGTGGACGACGAGGACATCGATCACCTTCCAGCGCTGCTTCGCCTCGTCGACGATCTTCTCGAGCGCCTTCTCGGTCATCCCCGGATAGTGCTCGAGCGTCATCTTCGACACGCTGTCGCCGTCGTTCGCGTCGCGGCAGACGCCGATGAACGAGGCCACGGCGCCCACCTTGGGGTTGCCGCGGCGCAGCGCCGCGATCTCGGCGCCGGCGTCGAAGTCTTCGGTCTGGATGCGCACCGCCATCTCAGCCTCCGGTCACCGGCGGGAAAAAAGCCACCTCGTCCCCGGGCTTCACCGCTGTGGTCGGCTGCGCCATTTCCTGGTTGACGGCGACGCGCAGCGCTTTCCCTTGAGCGAGCGCCGATTGCCAGGTGCCGCCGCGGGCCATGAGGTGCGTTCGCAGACCCGCGACCGTGGACATCGCCGGGGAGAGCTCGAGATCCTCGCCGGGCTTGCCCAGCTGCTCGCGCAATCCCGCGAAGTAGAGGACTTTCACCTTCATCGATACAGCTCCGAGTAGGGCATGAACGTCACTGTCTCTCCCGCGCGGATCGCGCGGCCGGCCGGGTTGTCGACCAGTCCGTCCGCCCACGCGGTAGACATCAGCACGGCGGAATCCTGCGTGTGGTACAGATCCAGACCTCCGCGCGCGTTCCATTTTACGCGCAGAAACTCGCGGCGGGCGTCGGGCTCGGGCCACTCGAAGTCGGCCCGCACCCGGATCGAATGTGGAATCACGTCTGCGATGCCCTGGGTCTTCAGCAGGAACGGCCGCACGAATATCAGAAAGGTCACGAAGCTCGAGACCGGATTCCCCGGCAGCCCGATGAAGCTCGCCCGCGCGACGCGGCCGAACGCGAGAGGACGCCCGGGCTTCATCGCGATCTTCCACATGAGCAGTTCGCCTTCGGCTTCGACGGCCGGCTTGACGAAGTCGGCGTCGCCGACGGAAACGCCGCCGCTCGTCACGATCACATCGCATTCGGCCGCCGCGCGGCGCAGGACTTCCCGGGTCGCGGCCAGCGTGTCGGGCACGATGCCGTAGTCCCGGATGTCGCAGTCGAAAATTCCAGCCAGTCCGTTCAGCGTGAAGCGGTTCGAGTTGTAGATTCGCCCGGGCGGCAGCGGATCACCCGGCATCGCCAGCTCGTCCCCGGTGAAAAAGAGCCCGAGCCGCACGCGACGATGAACCGGCAGCGAAGCGATGCCGACCGAAGCCGCGAGTCCCGTGTCCTGCGGCCGCAACCGGATGCCCGCTGGCAGGATCGTCTCCTCCGCGCGAATGTCGCTGCCGACACGCCGGATCCATTCGCCCGGTTGGGGAATCTTGTTCACCACGACCTGATCGCCTTCGGCTGCAGTGTCTTCCTGTATGACTATCGCATCGGCTCCCTGGGGAATCGGCGCGCCGGTATAAATGCGTGCCGCCGTTCCCTTCGCGAGCGGAGCGCCGACCGCGCCGGCGAAAATCTTCTGGGTGACTTTAAGCCTAGTACCGGGCCCGGACAGATCACCCACCCGCAGCGCGTAACCGTCCATCGCACTGTTGTCCAGGCGCGGCACGTTCATCGTCGAGCGCTGAGCGACGGCGAGCACGCGGCCGCCTGCCGACAGCGTCGGCACCGACTCCGTCTCGGCGACCGGGCGTGCGCCGGCGAGGAGGCGCTCCAGCGCCTCGTCGACGGAGACCAGCCCTTTGTTCATCGCGGTTCCCCGTAGCTCACGATGAATTCCTCGATGCTCTTGTAGTCGTTGAGATCGAAGCGCGGCAGCTCCGTCTCGAGCGGCGAGTCCGACGCGATTGCGACGACATGAGCATCGCTCGGGTGCAGAAGCGGCTTGCCGTTTTCCTTGCGCCACACCTCGAGCTTGGGAAGGGGATGATGCTTGTGCCCCTCGACCAGCAGCAGATCGCAGGGTGACACTCTCTCGATCTGCTCCTCCAGCGTCGGCTCGCGCTCGCCGCGCAGCTCGTGCATGATGACCCAGCGCTTGTCGGACACGACCATGACCTCGCTGCACCCCGCGGCGCGGTGCCGGTAGGAGTCCTTGCCGGGCTGGTCGACATCGAAGCTGTGATGCGCGTGCTTGATCATCGAGACCTTGAGCCCGCGCTTGACGAACCGCGGAATGAGCTGCTCGATCAGGGTGGTCTTGCCGCTCCCGGACCACCCCGCAAAGCCGAATATCTTCATGCCGTCATTGTATCAGCGCGTCATTCCCGAACGGATATAGCGCTGCGCCACCTGCCGCCGAGCGAGAGCTATGGGGCGACCGGCGCAAACCCGTGGCACGCGAGGATCTCCTGCCCAGGGCGCGACAGGACGAACTCGGCAAACCGCGCGGCGTGAAGTCGCGCGTCCTTCATCACGGTCAAGCCGTAGCGGGCGCTGACGGCCAGCTCGTCCGGCACCTGGACGATCGATCGCCAGGCCCGCCAACCAGTGCGCCGCGGCCTTACTCGGGCACACGGCGCACGTCGATCCGGCTCAGCCATTTGACGTGCCGGGGCCCGGTCTTGTCGTCCGCGAGTGAGACCAGCGCGATCCTCCCCTCGCCGTCCTGCAACGGAGTACCGCCGCGCTCGAATGCGACCAGAACCTGGCGTCCGACGGCTGTGTTGAACAGCTCTCCCCAGGAAAAGACCGCGTGGTAACCGTCGCTCGCCGTCGCTACGACGTAGGTCCGGCGCAGCGCGTGCCGCTCGTCGCGACTGATGTCGGCCTCCTCGAGAAGATCGGTGAGCCGGATCCCGCCGTATCCTCCCGCCACCACCTGTCCGCGGCGCTGTGCGACGCCGCGAAGGTCCTCGACGGAGAGAGACAGCTTGCGACGGACCTCGCCGGTGACCTCCAGCTGCGTCGTCACGAGCGACTTGCGCTCCTGCGCCAGAGCGTATCCGGGCGCGAGAGCCGCGGCGAGCGCAGTCCACGCTGTCATCGCGCAAAGCACGAAGGCACGGCGCACGCTCATGCCCCTGGCGTGTTGGCGTTGGGGAAGAACAGCTGCTCTCCCCCGATCTTGTACTCGGCGATCGCCTTCTGCCCTTCGGGCGAGATCACCCAGTCGACGAAGGCCTGGCCGAGATCCTTCTTCACGCTGGGATTCTTGGCCGGGTTCACCAGCATCACGCCGTACTGATTGAACAGGCGCTTGTCTCCCTCGACCGAGATGACGAGATCGCCGCGGTTCTTGAACGAGATCCAGGTGCCGCGATCGGAGAGGATGTAGGCGTTCATCGCGGCGGCGGTATTGAGCGCAGGCCCCATGCCCTGCCCCGTGTCCTTGTACCAGGGGCCTTTCTCCTTGGCGATGTCGATGCCGGCGAGCTTCCACAGATCGAGCTCTGCGATGTGCGTGCCGCTGCGGTCGCCGCGCGAGACGAACGGCGCCGCTGCCGACTTGATTCTCTTGAGCGCTTCGAGGATGTCCTTGCCACCCGCGACCTTCGCCGGGTCGGACTTCGGACCGATCAGCACGAAATCGTTGTACATGACGGGGAAGCGCTTCACGCCGTGGCCCTCCTCTAGAAATTTCTCCTCGGCGGACCTGGCGTGAACGAACACTACGTCGGCGTTGCCGCGGCGCGCGAGATCGAGCGCCTGGCCGGTGCCGAGCGCGACCACCCGCACCTGGATCCCGGTCTTCTTCCGAAAGACCGGAAGCAGGTAGCCGAACAAGCCAGACTGCTCGGTCGAGGTCGTCGACGCGACGACGATGAACTTCTCCTGCGCCGGCGCCGGAAGCGCGGCGGCGAGCAAAGCGGCGAGCAGCAGTCTCTTCATCCAATCCACGGCAGTTCTCCTTTTATGAACGCGGCGGCCTGTGCCGACTGCGGTTTCGAAAAGAATTGCTCGACGGGCGCGCGCTCGACGAGCCGCCCCTGGTCGAGGAACACGATCTCGTCGCCCAGGCGCCGCGCCTGGCCGAGGTTGTGCGTCGCCATGACGATCTTGGTGCCGGCGGCGTCGAACGCTCGTATCGCCGCCTCGACCTCGCGCGTCGCGCTCGGGTCGAGGCTCGCCGTGGGCTCGTCGAGAAACAGCACCTCCGGATGCAGCGCGCCCGCGCGCGCGAGCGCAAGCCGCTGCTGCTCGCCGCCGGAGAGCACGCGCGCCGGCCTGCGGGCGAGGTGCGCGAGGCCTACGCCCTCGAGCGCGTCGTGCACCTGCGCCGCGCGCTGCGACTTGGCAACGCCGGCGACCTTCAGTGCGTAGGCGACGTTCGCACGGGCGGAGCGGCGCAGCATCACCGGGCGCTGGAACACCATCGCCTGCTTGCGCGGCTCGCCCGCGCGCTCGGCTGCGCTCCACTCGACGCGGCCCGAGGTCGGCGTGAGCAGGCCGTGCATCAGGCGCATCAGGACGCTCTTCCCGGCGCCGTTCGCGCCGAGGATGACCGTACTCCGTCCGGCCTCGATCTCGAGCGAGATCGCGTCGATGATGGTCCGCCCCCCCGCGGCGAAGGACACCTCGTGGAGACGCAGCGGCAGGAGGGCACCGTTTTTCATCCGTAGCGCCGCTGCGCCAGCTCCTTGGTGAGGTAGGCCGCCGCGTTCACCGCGACCACGATCGCGATCAGGATGATGCCGAGACCCAGCGCGAGTGGCAGGTCGCCCTTGCTCGTCTCGAGCGCGATCGTGGTGGTCATGACCCGGGTGACGCCGTCGATATTCCCGCCCACGATCATCACCGCGCCGACCTCGGCGGCGGCCCGCCCGAATCCGGCCAGGACCGTCGTCAGCAGTGAGAAGCGCGTGTCCCAGAGCAAGGTCAGCGCCGCCTGGGCGCGGCCCGCTCCGAGGGAACGCAGCTGCTCCTCGTACTCGCGCCAGGCGTCCTCGATCGCCTGGCGGGAGAGCGCGGCGATGATCGGCAGGATCAGGACCGTCTGCGCGATCACCATCGCCGACGGCGTGAACAGGATTCCGAGCGATCCGAGCGGGCCGGCGCGAGACAGAAGCAGATAGATCACCAGCCCGACCACGACCGGCGGCAGCCCCATCAGCGCGTTCAACAGGACGATCAGCGTCTTCCGCCCCGGGAAGCGTCCGACGGCGATCGCCGCGCCGAGGGGAAAGCCGAGCAGCGCGGCGATCGCGACCGCCGTGAGGCTCACGCTCAGGCTGAGCAGGACGACCTCGACGAGCTTGGGATCGAGGTCGGCCAGCAACCGCAAGGCCGTGCCGAGGGCTTCAGACAACGTACCTCCGACCAAATTCTTTTATATATGCAAACACTTGCATATTAAGTACCACTCCGACGATCATGCGGGTCGCCGCATATTCCATGAAATATGAATGAATGGAAAGAGGGCTGCGTTAGGCCAGGAATTTGCTATATTTTCCAGCTAGCGCTTCCAGGGCGCCACTTGCATATGCTCAAGATCCAGATCGAAACCAGCTGGCGCATCGGGACGTCAGAATTGGAACTGGCCGACCCCCTCCTGTTCCGTCTCCTCGAGGCGGTCCAGGACTGCGGCTCGCTCGCGCGGGCCGCGCAGGTGCTCGGCTTCTCGTACCGACACATCTGGGGCTCCCTCGGCAAATGGGAAAAGGCCGTCGGCCGGCCCCTGGTCCGCCTGGAGCGCGGTCGCGGCGCCAAGCTCACCGATTTCGGCGAGAAGCTGGTCAGGGCGGAGCAAACCGCGCGTTCTCGCCTGGAACGGCAGATCGAGGCCGTGCAGCGTGACCTCGAGCACGAGCTCTCGGCCGAGCTGCTGCGCGGCACCACGATCCTGGTGATGCACGCGAGCCACGATCTCGCGCTCGCGCACCTGCGCGACCTGCTACAGAAGCAGCACGCCATCCAGCTCCAGCTCCAGTACCAGGGGAGCCTCGAGAGTCTCGACGCGCTCGCCGAAGGGCGGTGCGACGTGGCCGGCTTCCACCTGCCAGAGGGAGGATTGGAGACCGATTTCTTCCTGCACCGCCGCGCGTTCAAGGCGCGCGACCATACGCTGATACGCTGCGCGAGGCGCACGCAGGGGTTGATGGTGGCGCCGGACAACCCCAAGAAGGTCCGCAGCCTACTGGACCTTTCGCGCGGCGACCTGCGGATGATCAACCGCCAGCCCAATTCGGGCACGCGCCTCGAGTTCGATCAGCTCTTGCGCGAGGCGGCGATCGACCCGGGCTCGATCGCCGGGTACGACACGGCCGAATTCACGCACTTGGCGGTGGCGGCAACCGTCGCATCCGGGATGTCCGACGTGGGCTTCGGCATCGAAGCGGCCGCCGCGCAGTATAGGCTCGGATTCATACCCCTGCTGCGCGAGCGCTACTACCTCGCCTGCCGCACCGAGATCGTCGGCGCTCAACCGTTGAAAGCCCTGATCGCGGTTCTGCGAAGCGCCGAGTTCGCCGCGCTCGCTGAAGCACTGGCAGGCTACGACTGGGCAGGCGTGGGAGAGACGCTGAGCGCCGAGGCCGTGCTTGGCGAGCGCACCAGCGGCAGGATGCACCCCGACGCGAAATCGACCCGGGGCCGTTAGCGCGACAGCGAAACGGCCTTCACCAGGGCGTAGACGCTGAGACCTCTTGCGAGGCCCAGCTGCCGGGCCGCGCGCCGCGTCACGCGCGATCGCAGGGTGGTCCCACCCACCGCGATGGCGACATCAACGACGCCGTTGGGCCTCTCTCCGACCTGCGCTATGGTCCCTTCGAGCACGTTCTGGATGCTGATGCGCTGGGGGCGATCGAGCGCGATCGACACGTCGCGCGCGCGAATGCGCACGCGCACCGGCTCTCCGATCAGGGCGTCGACGCTGGCGGCCGTGAGCGTTCCGCCGTCGAACGCCAGCGTGGCGAGGTCCTGCTCCATGTCCTGCTCGACAACTCGTGCGTCGATCACCGCGCCGCCTTCGAAGGTCCCCTCGCCCGGCCGCAGGTCCGGGCGGCCCATCACGTCCTCGGCCGCGCCGACCGCGAGCACGCGCCCGGCCGACATCAGCACCACGGTGTCGGCGATGCGCACCACCTCCTCCACCGCGTGGCTGACGTAGACGATGGGCACCTTCACCTCGTCGCGGATCAGCTCGATGTACTGCAGCACTTCGCTCTTGCGGTGCGCGTCGAGCGAGGCGAGCGGCTCGTCGAGGAGCAGCAGGCGCGGGCTGGACAACAGCACTCGTCCGATCGCGACGCGCTGCTTTTCGCCACCGGAGAGATTCCCGGGGCTGCGGTCCAAGAGCTCGCGCAGGCCCAGCAACTCGACGACGCGGTCGAACTCGGAGGCGGGCATCCCGCGCGAGAACAGCCCCGCATAGTTGAGGTTCTGCCGCACGTTCAGGTGCGGGAACAGGCGCCCTTCCTGGAACACGTAGCCCACGCGGCGCCTGGGCGTCGCCACGTCGATGCCGCGCGCGGCGTCGAACAGGATCTCGCCGTTGATGGTTATGCGGCCGCGGTCCGGCCGAAGGATACCCGCGATGGCGTTGACCACCGAGGTCTTGCCCGCGCCCGAACGCCCAAAGAGCGCGGTGACGCCCTCGCCCGCCTCGAACGACGCCGCGAGGCGGAACTCGCCCAGCCCGCGTTCAATGTCGACCGAAAGCATCTTGGCCGGCGACGCGCCGCGCGGCGCGGCGCACCAGGACTTCGGAGACGTAGAGAGCGGCGAGCGACAGCAGCACCGCGATGGCGCTCAGGCGCAGCGCCGCCGCGTCACCGGCCGGAGTCTGGGTGTAGGTATAGATCGCGAGCGGCAGCGTGCGCGTCTCGCCGGGAATGTTCGACACGAAGGTGATGGTTGCGCCGAACTCCCCGAGGCTGCGCGCGAAGGAGAGAAGCACTCCGGTAATGATGCCCGGAAGAGCCAGGGGCAGCGTGATCGTGACGAATACTCCTGCCCGGCCCGCCCCAAGCGTGCTCGCTGCGGCCTCGAGCTTGCGATCGATCGTCTCGAACGAGAGCCGGATCGCGCGCACCATCAGCGGGAAGCCCATGATCCCCGCGGCGAGCGCCGCTCCAGTCCAGCGGAACGCGAGCACGATGCCGAACCAGCTGTCGAGGATCTCGCCGAGCGGGCCGCGCCGCCCGAATAGAATCAGGAGGAAAAACCCCACCACGACGGGCGGCAGCACCAGCGGCAGGTGCACAGCGGCGTCGAACAGCGTCTTCCCCGGAAAGCTGGCGCGCGCCAGCAGATAGGCGACCGCGATCGCGAACGGGAGGCTGACGAGCACGCTCCAGAATGCGATGCGCAGGCTGAGCCACAGAACCTCCTGCTCTTCTGGGGCCAGCATCAGAAGCCGTGCTTCTTGAAGATGGAGCGCGCTTGGGGCTCGTTCAGCCAGTTCAGGAAATCCTCCGCGGCACGCTTGCCCCCGGCCGTTGCGGCGATCGGATAAATGATCGGCGGATGGGTATTCTCGGGGAACAGACCCGCCACGCGAACCTTCGGTTCCGCCGCGGCGTCGGTCCGATACACGATTCCGAAGGATGCCTCTCCCCGCGAAACCAGCACCAGCGCCGCACGCACGTTCTCCGCCGCCGCCAGCTTCGACTGCACGTCCCTCCACACGCCGAGCGCCTCCAGCGACGCCTTCCCGTATTTCCCGGCGGGCACGGCGTCGGGGTTGGCCATGGCGAGGCGGCCGCTTCCGAGAAGGGTGGCGAGCGGGAAGCCCGGGCCGATGTTCACCGATACCTTGCTGTCCGCCGGCGCAATGAGCACGAGTCGGTTCCTCAACAGATTCCTCCGCGTGTCGGGCTTGATGAGGCGCCGCTGCTCCAGGTAGTCCATCCACTCGAGATCGGCCGAGATAAAAAGATCCGCCGGTGCCCCCGCCGCGATCTGCTTCGCGAGTGCCGAGCTCGCCGCGTAGGCCACGACGACGCGGTCGCCGGCCTGCGCCTCGAATGCCTTGGCGTTGTCATCGAGCGCGTCCTTCAAGCTCGCCGCGGCGAACACCATGATGGTCTCGGCCTTCGCCGGAACCGCCGAGACGAAAGCAAGCAGAAGGATGAGGGCCAGCCTCATTCGATCTTTCCTCCAATGCGCTATGTTTGTGTGAATATAACGTAGATCGAACACCGCAACAATCATCAGCGGAAAAACCTGCTACTCGCCGATGAGTCTTAGGAGGGATCGCGTCGCGGAGGCTGTATGCCGCAGCGCCTTACGCTCGATCTCGCGGTAGAGCGCGACCAGCTTGTGCCCCGTTGGCGAAAGCGTTGCGCCGCCGCCAGCCCTCCCTCCGGGAGCGGCCTGCACGACGGCGCTCGAGACGCGCCGGTTGAGATCGTCGACCAGCATCCACGCGCGGCGGTAGGACATGCGGAGCTTGCGCGCCGCGGCTGAAATCGAGCCGGTGTCCCGGATAGCTTCGAGGAGGGCTATTTTCCCCGGACCGATCGCCCGGGTCCGGCCTTTCACCACGCGTAGATGGAGCTCGGCGCGCGCCTTCATCGGAGTGGAACGAGGCTTGTCATGCGGCAATCTGGAAAGTATATTGCAACGAACGGGATGGCAGGCTCCCGTTTAGACGGTGTCCCGTCCAAGCGCTGCATGCGATCAAACAATTCGAGGACAGCCCATGGACACCGGTACTCCAGCGAATCTTCAGCAGCCGCCCGCCCCCGTCGGCCTTGGCGAGGCATTTCGCTACTGGCTCAAGCTCGGCTTCATCAGCTTCGGCGGCCCGACCGGGCAGATCGCGATCATGCACCAGGACCTGGTCGAGCGGAAACGCTGGATCTCCGAGAAGCGCTTTCTGCACGCGCTCAACTACTGCATGGTGCTGCCCGGACCCGAGGCGCAGCAGCTCGCGACCTACGTCGGCTGGATGATGCACCGCACCTGGGGCGGCGTGATCTCGGGCGGCCTGTTCGTGCTGCCCTCGCTTTTCATACTGACCGCCCTGACCTGGATCTATCTCGCCTTCGGCGACGTGCCCCTGGTGAGCGGCGTGTTCTACGGCATCAAGCCCGCGGTGACGGCGATCGTGCTCTTCGCCGCCTGGCGCATCGGCTCGCGCGCCCTCGGGAACGCATGGTTGTGGGCGATCAGCGCCGCGGCTTTCGTGGCGATCTTTTTCTTCCGGGTTCCGTTCCCTGCCATCGTGCTCGCCGCCGGCGTCCTGGGATACGCACTCGGCCGCATCGCCCCGCAGAAATTCGCGAGCGGCGGCCACGGCTCCGCTCAGAAGGGCTACGGCGCCGCGCTCATCGACGACAATACGCCGACGCCGTCCCACGCCGCGTTCCGCTGGCCGCGTTTCGCGCTGGTGCTCGCCGCGTTCCTCGGGATCTGGGCGTTGGCGCTCGGCGCGCTCGTCGCGCTGTTCGGGTGGGAGAGCACGTTCGCGCAGATGGGATGGTTCTTCACCAAGGCGGCGCTCCTCACCTTCGGGGGCGCCTACGCCGTTCTTCCCTACGTATACCAGGGCGCCGTCGACCACTACGGCTGGCTGACCGCGCCGCAGATGATAGACGGGCTTGCGCTCGGCGAGACGACGCCCGGACCGCTGATCATGGTGGTCGCCTTCGTCGGCTTCGTCGGCGCCTGGACGAAGGCGGCGCTTGCCAGCGGAGCGCTCGCGCTCGCCGGCTGTCTCGGCGCGACGGTCGCGACCTTCTTCACCTTCCTGCCCTCGTTCCTCTTCATCCTGCTCGGGGGCCCGTTGGTGGAGTCGACGCACGGTGACCTTCGCTTCACCGCGCCGCTGACGGGGATCACGGCAGCGGTGGTCGGAGTGATCCTGAACCTCGCCGTGTTCTTCGCCTGGCACGTGCTGTGGCCGGACGGCTTCGCGGGACGCTTCGACGCCTTCTCGCTGGTCGTCGGCGTCGCTGCGCTCGCCGCGCTGTGGCGCTACAGGACCGGCATGATCCCGGTGATCCTTGCCTGCGGCGTGGCCGGACTCCTCTACCGCCTCGTCCTGAAGTGAGTTCACGCGTCCCAAACGAAAAGGGCGCCGAAGCGCCCTTTCCTCGCTTGTCCAGCGGCTACTTCTTGCCCGATGCCGACGCGGGCGACTTGATCCCCTTGTTCTTGCGGTAGCTTGCTACGGCTCGATCCTGCGCTTTGCCGAGCTCATCCGCGTCTTTCTGCTTCTGGGCGGCCTCCGCTTTCGCCTTGGCCTCGGCTTGCGCCGGATCGACCTTCGCAGCGGGCAGCTTGGCCCACACCGTGCCCGCCGTAGCCGCCATCGCGACGCTCATGATCAGGACCCTGAAATTCATGGCGCTCTTCTCCTTGTTCAATGCTGGGCCTGCGGAGCGACCGGCAGACCGGATGCGGTGCCGGCCTTGATCTTGCCGGACTTGATGTCGTTGTACCAGTACTCGTGGTGCTCCTTCGCCCACGCCTCGTCGACGTAGCCGTGGCGCATCGCGTCGTATGCGCCCTCCAGGCCGAGCGAGCCCAGGTAGATATGCCCCAGCGAGATCGCCATCACGAGCCCCGCGGCCACGGCGTGCACGAGGTTGGCCTCGATCATCACCGCCCTCGCCTGGTCGAAGTTCGGGAAATCGAGAACCAGACCCGAGGCGCTCACGATCAGGGAGAGAAACACCACGCCGCCCCAGAACCAGAGCTTCTCACCAGCGTTGAACTTGCCCGAGGGCACATGCTGGCCCGAGATCATCCCGCCGGCCTTCAGCAGCCAGCCGATGTCGTGGAGGCGCGGCAGATTGTCCTTGAGGAACATGACGATGAACATCAGCAGGCTCACGACGAACACCGGACCGGCGAAATTGTGCAGGTGCTTGGACAGTTGCGTGAGCCAGGCGAACAGCGTGTAGCCGATCACCGGAAGCAGCAGGTACTTGCCCAGCATGATGATGAGCCCGGTCACGCCGAGGATGCTGAAGCTGATCGCGACCACCCAGTGAACATAGCGCTCGAAGGGCGTGAACCGCTGGATGAGTCGGCCGGTCGGTGAGCCGTGCACCTTGATCGACCCGCGCCAGCGGTAGAACGCGCCGATCAGGACGACCACGCCAGCGATCAGCCAGCCGGCGATCGGCGTGATCCAGCCGTTCTTCAGCTGCCTCCAGGTCTCTCCATACGTCTGGACGAGCACGCCCGTCTCGCGGCCCTTGATCGACGTGTACTCCTCCTTGCCCGAGCGCACGTCGCGCCAGGTTTCTGCGAGATTGTGGGCCGGAGTCTGCGCCTGCTCCTGCCGTGCGTCCCGCTGCTGAGCCAGCGACGGAGCGCACGGGAGCACCGTTATCGCGAGTACAAGGGCGAAAAGCCGCCCCAAGCCTGCCACATGTGTCATCGCTGTGGTCCTATTGAACCCGGCTGTACTCGTTCTGGTTCTGATTGCGAGCTCGGATGGCAGCTTCCCAACTCGTCTTGTCGCCTTGCGTCCATTTCGAGGACGTGTAGAGACTTGCCGAGGGATCGCTTTGCCAGGGCTGGGCGTCCGGCTTGCCCTGGTACTTGCCCTGCTTGTAGACGATCACCTGCTCGCGCTCGCCGCAGGCCGAGAGCCCGACTGTGACCGCAAGCGCTGCACCAGCGAGGATGAGCTTGGCGATCATGACTTCGCCCCTGCTGCCGCCGCGGGTTTCTGATCCGGCTTGCCGTACGCGGTGCCCCAGCCCCAGACTTCCGAGCCCTTGCCGCGCTTCAGCACGCGCTGGCGGTAGATGTCGGCGATCATGTCGCCGTCCCCGCCCAGGAGCGCCTTGGTCGAGCACATTTCGGCGCACGCCGGCAGCTTGCCCTGCGCCAAGCGGTTGGAGCCGTATTTCTGGAACTCTTCTCTCGACAGGTCCTTCTCCGGGCCGCCCGCGCAGAAGGTGCACTTGTCCATCTTGCCGCGCAGTCCGAAGGCGCCCGCCTGCGGGAACTGCGGCGCCCCGAACGGGCAGGCGTAGAAGCAGTAGCCGCAGCCGATGCACAGGTCCTTGTCGTGCAGCACCACGCCCTCGTCGGTGCGGTAGAAGCAGTCGACCGGGCACACCGCCATGCAGGGTGCGTCCGAGCAGTGCATGCAGGCCACCGAGATCGACTTCTCGGCGCCCACCACGCCGTCGTTGATGGTCACGACGCGCCGGCGATTCACCCCCCAGGGCACCTCGTTTTCGTTCTTGCAGGCGGTGACGCAGCCGTTGCACTCGATACAGCGCTCGGCATCGCACAGGAATTTCATTCTCGCCGTGGTTGTCTCCTTGTCCTCTTCCTGTTATGCCCGCTCGATCTGGCAAACGGTGGTCTTGCTTTCCTGCATCATCGTGACGCGGTCGTAGCCGTAGGTCGTGGCCGTGTTGACCGCCTCCCCGCGCACGATCGGCGCGGCGCCGTCCGGGTAGTAGGGCAGCATGTCCTTGCCCTGCCACCAGCCCGAGAAGTGGAACGGGATGAACGCGTGGTCGGGTCCGATGCCTTCGGTGACCTTCGCCGTGACCCTGATCCGGGCGCCGGTGGGCGTCTTGACCCAGACCTGCTCGCCGTTTCGGATGCCGCGATCGGCGGCCGCCTTCGGGTTGAGCTCGACGAAGTTCTCCTGCATCAGCTCGGCCAGCCACGGGTTGGAGCGCGTCTCCTCACCCCCGCCCTCGTACTCGACCAGGCGCCCGCTCGTGAGGACGATTGGGAACTCCTTGCCGATGTTCTTGTTCTTGTCCTGCAGCGACTTGAACAGCGTCGGCAGGCGCCAGAGCACCTTGACGTCGTCGTGGGTCGGGTACTTGTCGATGAGATCCGCACGCGTGCTATAAAGCGGCTCGCGGTGCTGCGGGATCCCGTCGGGGAAGTTCCACACGACGGCGCGCGCCTTGGCGTTGCCCCAGGGGTGGCAGCCGTGGTTCTTCATGGCCACGCGGATGATGCCGCTCGACATGTCGGTCGCCCAGGTCTTACCCTCGGCTTCCTTCTTCTCCTCGTCGGTGAGCTCGTCCCACCAGCCGAGCTTCTTCAGCAGCACGTGATCGAACTGCGGATAGCCGGTGCTGATGTCCGAGCCCTTGGGCGCGGAGCCGTCCTCGGCGAGCAGGTTGACCCCGTCCTTCTCCATGCCGAACAGCGCGCGGAAGCAGCCGCCGCCTTCCATCATCGGCTTGGAAGTGTCGTAGAGGTTGGGCGTGCCCGGATGCTTGAGCTCGGCGTTGCCGTAGCAGGGCCACGGCAGGCCGAAATAGTCGCCGGTCAGGTCGTATTCCTTGTTGGTTGCCGGATCGACGTACTTGCCGCCCTGGGCGCGCAGCGTCCTCACGTCGAAGACGTGCATCATTTTCATGTGCGCCTTCAGGCGCTCGGGCGACTGGCCCGTGTAGCCGATGGTCCACGCCCCGCGGTTGATCTCCATCCTGAGGACGTCCTCCATGGAAGGCTCGTCGTAGCCGCCTTTCGCCTTGAGCACGCGCAGCTGCTGCTTGCCGTCCTTCTTGCCCAGGAACTGGTCCTCGAAGCCGAGCTTCCTCGCGAAGGCGAGCATGATCGCGTGGTCGGAGCGCGACTCGAACAAGGGATCGATCACCTTCTCGCGCCATTGGAGCGAGCGGTTCGAGGCGGTCACCGAGCCTTCGGTCTCGAACTGCGTCGCCGCGGGCAGCAGGTACACGCCGCGGCCCGGCTTTTCCTGCACGCCTTCCACGGGCATGGCGCACATCGCCGCCGTCGCTGACGGGTAGGGATCGATCACGACCAGCATGTCGAGCATCTTCATCGCCTTGACCATGTCGAGGCCGCGGGTCTGGGAGTTCGGCGCGTGACCCCAGTAGAACATCGCGCGGATATTCGAGTCCTGGTCGATGTTCTCGTTCTTCTCCATCACGCCGTCGATCCAGCGCGACACCGTGATCCCCGGCTTGCCGATCATTCCGGGAGCGTAGCGATCCTGCAGCCACTTGAGGTCGACGTTCCACACGCGCGCCCAGTGCGTCCAGGTGCCGGGCACCGCGACCGGGTAATAGCCCGGCAGCGTGTCGGGATTGGGGCCGACGTCGGTCGCGCCCTGCACGTTGTCGTGGCCGCGGTAGATGTTGCAGCCGCCGCCCGAGCGGCCGACGTTGCCGAGCGCCAGCATCAGGATATTGCTCGCGCGCACGACCGCGTTGCCCGTGGTGTGCTGCGTCTGGCCCATCGCCCAGATGATGAATCCCGGCCGGTTCTCGGCCAGCGTCTTGGCGACGTTGTAGACCTCGGCTTCCGAAGCTCCGCAGACGTCGGTCACCTTGTCGGGCGTCCACCTGGTCATCACCTCTTCCTTGACCTTGTCCATGCCGTAGACGCGGTCGTGGATGTACTTCTTGTCCTCCCAGCCGTTCTTGAAGATGTGGTGGAGCACCCCGAAGATGAATGCGATATCGCTGCCCGAGCGGATGCGCACGTAGGTATCGGCCTTGGCTGCGGTGCGCGTGAAGCGCGGGTCGACGACGATCACCTTGCAGCCGTTTTCCTTCGCATGGAGCGTGTGCAGCATCGACACCGGGTGCGCCTCGGCCGCGTTCGAGCCCAGGAACATCAGGCTCTTCGAGTTCTGCTCGTCGTTGTACGAGTTGGTCATCGCGCCGTAACCCCAGGTCTGGGCGGTGCCGGCGACGGTGGTCGAGTGGCAGATGCGCGCCTGGTGGTCGATGTTGTTCGTACCCCAGAGACGCGCCCACTTGCACAGCAGCTCGGACTGCTCGTTGTTGTGCTTGGACGAGCCCACCAGGTAGACCGCGTCGGGCCCGGACTCCTTGCGGATCGCGAGCATCCTGTCGCCGATCTCGTTGATCGCCGTGTCCCAGGAAATGCGCTGGTACTTGCCGTCCACCAGCTTCATCGGGTATTTCAGCCGGTGCGAATGCTCGGTCATGCCGTGCTCGCGCACCGAGGCACCCTTGGCGCAGTGCGCGCCGAGGTTGAGCGGCGAATCGAATACCGGCTCCTGGCGGACCCACACGCCGTTCTGCACCACCGCGTCGACGGCGCACCCCACCGAGCAGTGCGTGCACACCGTGCGCTTGACCTCGACCTTCCCTGCCTTGTCGTCGGCGGCCTCGGCCTTGCCGATCATGCTGAACGGCAGCCGGGTGGCAAAGGCGCCGGCACCGACTGCGACGCCGGAGCGCTTGAGGAACGCGCGGCGGTCGAGGGTCTTGGCGAGCATCCCCGAGAGGCTGCGGCTCAGTCGCGACTGAAGGCGGCTTTGCGAAGGATGAGCGGAGACTCCAGCGGATTTCCTGGTGAGCAACATGGTCAGGCTCCTAGGTCAAACTTTGGTGGTGTTGTAATAGCTGCGGACGTGCGCGGTTTCCTGATATCCCTTCCCGCGCCGCTTGTCGCTGCCTGCGGCGCCCTTGGGCCCCTCCGTAGGCACCGTCCGGCCCGCCACCGCAGCCACCGTCGCCACACTGCCGGCGCCGGCTGCGAGCAGGAAGCTCCTCCGGCTCAGTCTGGATTTGGTTTGATTATTCATATGAGGTCTCCTTCCCAGCGTGAACACCTGAAATATGCAGCGTATTGCATGGGCCTCATTAGAACACTTTCAGGGCCTCGCTTTCAATATGGAGGAACGCTCGGGCAAAGCGCGCAACGTGTTTGTAGAAATTGGATTTTTCGCTTTTGGATGCTGCAGCGCAAAACCCCTCGTACGAACCTGCGATGTAGCGCTCGAAAAATCCTTTTTGCTGCGTTGCAGCAGCATCTGAGCTCATTGAAATCAGGTGACGCATCACATCGAACAGCCCGGCCATGTGGTCTTCGGGCTCGCGCGAGGCTTGGTTGCGAGCCAGCCCCAAGCCTGCGAGTTCGCTCCGGAGGCGCACCAGAACCTTTTCGCGGCCCGTCTCGGCCAAGTAGAAGGTCGCATAGGGGGTGACTTCGGCCTTGCCGGTGCCGACGAACAGCTGGTCGTACTCGAGCCGCGCCGCTTCCGCGTCCATCGCCCCCGCCGCCGCCGCGAGGGCGCTCCAGGCGCTCGCCAGCGCGGATTGCTCGCCTTGCGCGACGATCTCGTCGGCGCCGGCGATGGCGGCGAGCAGTCCCGCGTCCGGCCCTGCGTAGTAGAGCCGCGCGAGCAAGGCGTAGTAGCCGGCGCGCGCCTGCTCCTCGGGGATCTCCGGCGGCTGGAACGCCAGCGGGGTGACGGTCGCAGTCATCGCTTCGTGTCGAAAATGCTCGCTTCGTCCTTGTTCTCCATCATGTCCACCACGCGGCAGTCGGCGCACATTTGCAACCGCTTGAGCGCCCCCGCACCGGGAAACATCGAGTGCCCGGTGAGCTTGCCGAGCATGTTCTCGACCATTTTCCGGGTGCCGAAGGGCTTGCCGCAGCGCACGCAGTTGAACGGCTCGGCCTCGTTCAGCGCGACCTCCTGCTTCGCCTGGGCGGTGAGCAGCAGGCGCGGCACCAGCGTGATCGCGTCCTCGGGACAGGTCGCTTCGCACAGCCCGCATTGCACGCAATTGCGCTCGATGAACTTCAGCATCGGCCGGTCGCGGCCGTCGACGAGCGCCGACTCGGGGCAGGCGCCGACGCAGGCCATGCACAGCGTGCAGGTCTGCTTGTCGACGACGATCTGGCCGTAGGGGGCGCCGGACGCGAGCGCGATCGACTCCTGCGGCTCAGGCGCGAGCTTTGCCAAGTAATCGATCGCGAACTCGAGGGTGGTGCGCTTTTCCCCTGACAGATTGTAGGTCGCTGCCTTGGAGACGGAGGCCGCCGGCGCGAGCGCCCACAGTTCTTTCTCCAGCGCGTCGTGGTCGTCCGTCGCGAGCAGCCGGAAATGCGCGCCACCGTAGCCGAGGCCGCCAACGATGCTCTCGGCGAACGCCATCTGCCTCTTCACCGCGTCGCCGTATTCGGCGGCTTCCTTGGGCTCGGCGAGCACCGCCACCTGACTGCCTCCGTAGGCTAGGGCGGCGAGCAGCACGTCCATCCCGATCGACGCGGGGTGGTGGACCTCGAGCGGGATCACGCGCGCGGGGAGCCCACGGCCGCGCCGCGCGAGCCTGGCGATCAGCGCCCGGCTCTCGCCCGCGTTGTGGAACAGCAGGCAGGCGTCCTTGCCGCCGGCCTGCGCGTACACGGAGAGGATGCGCTTCAGCCGTGCGCCGAGATCGGGCACGCGCGGGTAAGCGTGGCTCATCGCACCGGACGGGCACACCGTGGCGCAGCCGCCGCAGCCCATGCACAGATGCGGATCGACCTTCACGTGATCGCCGTCGGGCTCGATGGCGCCGGTCGAGCACACATCCAGGCACTGCGTGCACCCGGTCTTTCCTGAGCGGCCGTGAGCGCAGATTCTCGCGTCGTAGGAGAAGAACCTGGGCTTCTCGAACTCGCCGACCATCTGGCCGAACTGGGCCGCCGCGAGCGCCTGCTCCAGCGGATCGCTCCCCGGGGCGAGGTAGCCCTGCGGCGGCTGCGCGGTGCGGATCAAGGCCTGCGCGGACAGGTCGAGGACCATGTCGAAGCGCTCGCTCCTCGTGCGATCGACGCGGTCGAAATCGATCGCGCCGATCGCGCCGCACGCCTTGACGCACTCGCGGTGCGACTTGCACTTGTCGAGGTCGATCTGATAGGAGAAATCGATCGCTTGCTCCGGACAGGCGCGGATGCAGGCGTTGCAGCGCGTACACACCTCCAGGTCGATCGGGTTGACCTGCTCCCACGCCGCCTCGAAGGCGCCCAGGTGCCCCTTGAGCGACGTGACCGCCCCGGAGAACACCGGATAGCGGCGCGCGTCGGGCAGCTCCCCTCCCCGGCCGCCTGTGATCAGCACGCTCACTTCGAGCTGATCGGCAAGCTTGTCGGCCCAGGCGATCGCCGGGGCGACCGGGCCGACGATCAGTAGCTCGCCGCCCGACTGGTAGCTCACGCCCGGCACCCCTTGGGGCTCGGGAAGGTCCGCGAGCGCGAGCAGCGCCGCGATCTTGGGCGTCGCCTGCGCACCCTCCTTCGACCAGCCCGCGTGCTCGCGGATGTTGACGAATTCCAGGCGGGTGGCCGATTTCGCCGACTCCGCCAGCTCGCTGAACAACGGCGCCTCCTGCGTGCACGCGACGACGCAGGCCTCGTCCTTCAGCGCTTCCTGGAAGCTGCCGACTTCCTTGCGGCACAGCTCGGTGTGCATCTGGATCGGGCGGCCGAGCTTGAGCGCGTGCTCCAGCGCCTTGGCATCCAGCGCCATGGTCTTGTTGCAGCTGCAGACCTTGAGGGTGCGGTCTTCCAGGGCCATCTTCAGGTCTTCTGCTCGGGCTCCGGCTGCGGCGGAGCGTCTTGCGCCTGCTCCTGCGCGGGGGCTTCGGGTTCGGGCTGGCTCGCGACCACGCTGCGCTCGCCTTCCTTCTCCTTCGGTTCCTCTTTTTCGTCGAACAGCAGGCCCTTCGCGTGCTCGAGAGTCCTCAGCATCGCGGGCGGAATCGGCTCGCCCAGAGTGTAGTCCTCGCAATACGCTTCGAACTTCTCGAAAGTCTCGAAGTGGGGATCGGCGAACAGCTTCTTGAGCGCTGCGCGCCGCAGGCCTTCGTCGACGCCCGGCTTGAGGAACTCGGTATATTCGGATGCGAGCCCCTTGAGCGACTCGATCGGCGGAAGCTCGGGCGGGGCGGGCGCCGCGGCGGCCGATTCCTTGACTGCAACGGGCCCCGCCGCCGCGGGGGCGGGACTCGCCTCGGCCTTGGGCTCGGGCGGCTTTTCGTCGGTTTGCAGCGCCTCCTTTTTCAGGCGCGACCAGCGCGACAGAAATTGCTCGTCAGCGGTCATCACGCTTGGCGCCCTTGAACGACGGAGGCCGCACCCGTTTCTTCGGCTCCGGCTTGTAGTTCCGCTCGACGTACTCGGCGAGCCACGGGATCCACTGCACCGGCATCGGCACGCCGTCCACGTGCGTGCCCGCGTCGAGCTGCCGCGCGGCCTCGTTGTAGCTGACCGTCACGGCCCTGGGGACGCCCGCGCCGCCCTCGTCCAGCCAATTCACGAACACGAAAGGTCTTTGCGCGGTCAAATTGAGGTAATAGCCTTCCGCTTCATCGTGAAACAGCTCGAGCTTGAAGCCCGGATAGAGCCACTGGGCGTGCGATGCGTTCTCGATGAGCGCACGCGGCGGCGCGCCCGGCTCGCTCGTGTCCGGGATGACGCCGATAGGCTCCCATTTCTCCGACGCCCAGCGGTTGTTCGGGAGCGGTGTGCGCTCCATCACTACGGCGACGGCGAGACTCGGGTTCGGCATGTTTCCGGCTATACTCAACGGTTCGGTAAACGTTGAATTATGTACTGCCTTTCATGAGACGGCTACGCGCAGCATGACCAACCGCGTCATTCCCATCAGCGACGGGCAACGGACAAAGCCCCTTCCTGTCAAGGGGACTTCGGGCGCGCCGCTGCGCGCGGGACTCGACGCCCGTGGGCGGCGCCTTCACGACCTGCGCATCTCGGTCACGGACCGCTGCAACTTCCGCTGCGTGTACTGCATGCCGCGCGAGGTGTTCGGGCCCGACTACAAGTTCCTCCCCCGCGACCAGCTGCTTTCCTTCGAGGAGATCACCCGCCTCGCGCGCATCTTCAGGGAGCACGGCGTCGAGAAGATCCGCCTCACGGGCGGCGAGCCGCTGCTGCGCAAGAACATCGAACAGCTGGTCGAGATGCTCGCCGACATCCCCGGCCTGGACCTGACGCTTACGACCAATGGATCGCTGCTCGCGAAAAAAGCGCGCGCCCTCAAGGCCGCCGGTCTCAACCGCGTCACGGTGAGCCTGGATTCGCTCGACGACGCGGTGTTCCGCAGAATGAACGACGCGGATTTCCCCGTCAGCGAGGTGCTCAACGGCATCGACGCCGCGGCTGCCGCGGGGCTTGCGCCAATCAAGATCAACATGGTGGTCAAGCGCGGGGTCAACGAGGACTCGGTCGTGCCCATGGCACGCTACTTCAAGGGCAGCGGCCACATCGTGCGCTTCATCGAGTTCATGGACGTGGGGCACACCAACGGCTGGGGCATGAACGACGTGATCCCGTCGGCCGAGATCGTGCGCATGGTCGACGCAAGGATGCCCCTGGCCCCGGTCGAGCGGAACTACAACGGCGAGGTCGCCGAGCGCTGGCGCTACAAGGACGGCTCGGGCGAACTAGGCGTGATCTCCTCGGTCACCCAGGCCTTCTGCAGCACCTGCACGCGTGCGCGCCTGTCGACCGAGGGCATGCTGTACACCTGTCTCTTCGCCACGGCCGGGTACGACCTGCGCGGCCTGCTGCGCGGCGGCGCCCGGGACGAGGAGATCTCCGACACTGTGGCCGGCATCTGGCACATCCGGGCCGACCGCTATTCCGAGCTGCGCACCGCCGAGACCGCCAAGCTGCGCAAGATCGAGATGTCCTATATCGGCGGATGAAGACGCCGCTTCGCCCCGAGATCAGCCACGCGTCCAAGCCCCTCACCTTCGAGGTCGAGGCGATCAACGAGCGCGGAGAAGCGGTGCCCACGCCCATCGCGGGCGAGCATCCGCTCACGCTCTACGTCGACAAGCGCGAGATCGTCACGCTCATGACCCTCGGCCAGGCGCCCGAGGCGCTCGCGATCGGGTATCTGCGCAACCAGCGCCTGGTGAAATCGATCGAAGAGATCGCCGCGGTGCAGGTCGACTGGGAAGCCGCGTCGGTCGCGGTAGCCACGCGCAAGCCGCTCAAGGCGCTCCAGGAGAAGATGAAGAAGCGCACCGTCACGACCGGCTGCGGCCAGGGCACGGTTTTCGGCGACCTGATGGCCGAGATCGACTCGATCCGGCTGCGCAACGACGTGTCGCTCACCGAGGACGCGCTGCACGCGGTGCTGGAAGCGGTGCGCCACGAGGAAACCATCTACAAGTCCGCCGGAGCGGTGCACGGCTGCGCCTTGGTCCAGAATGAAGTGGCTAACACCGCGTCCGCCGTGAAGATCCTCTATTTCATCGAAGACGTCGGCCGGCACAACGCCGTGGACGCGATCGCGGGCCGGATGTGGCTGGACGGCGTGGACGGCTCGGACAAGGTGTTCTACACCACCGGGCGGCTGACCTCGGAGATGGTGATCAAGGCCGCGCAGATGCAGATCCCTTTCCTCGTATCGCGCTCCGGGCTCACGCAGATGGGCTACGAGATAGCTGCCAAGGTCGGCATCACCATGATCGGCCGGGCGGCGGGCGGCAAGCACTATCTTCTCTTCACCGGGAAGCACCGCTTCAGGAAGCGCGTCGCGCCGACGATGGTGGCGTAGCGGCGCCGTGGTCCCGTCGGTCACCGGACTCATCCTCGCGGGCGGCAAGGGCAGCCGCATGGGCGGGGTCGACAAGGGCCTGCAGCCCTTCCGCGGTCGACGCCTCGTGGACCACGTCTACGAACGCCTGTCGCCCCAGGTCGGCGGCGTGATCATCAACGCGAACCAGAACCAGGAGGAATACCGGACTTTCGGCGTGCGCGTGGTGAGCGACGCGGTCGGCGGCTTCGCCGGACCGCTCGCCGGCATGCACGCGGGTCTCTCGGTGTCGAAGCGGCCTTTTCTAGCCTCGGTGCCCTGCGACTCGCCGTTCCTGCCCGAGGATCTGGTGGCGCGCCTGTACGCGCGCATCGACGAGACCGGCGCAGAGCTCGCCGTGGCGAAGACCGGCGACCAGCCTCACCCGGTGTTCTCCCTGATGCGACGCGGCGTCCTCGACCACCTCTCCGATTTCCTCAAGCAGGGCGGGCGCAAGATCGACGCCTGGTACGCGACCCTGAACGTCGTCGAGGTCGCGTTCGACGACGAGGCGCAGGCGTTCTCCAACATCAACACGCTCGACGAGCTGGCTTCCTACGACAAATGAATTCGCTGCAGGACGCGATCAGCTGTGTCAGCGGCTACGATCCCGATGCGTTGCCGGTGACGAAAGCCAACGAGGTCATCCGGTCGTTTGTGAGACCCGTCTCAGGAGTGGAGAAAGTACCTGTGCGCGCCGCGCTCGGCCGCGTGCTCGCGAAGGACATCGTCTCGCCGATCGACGTCCCCTCGCACGACAACTCGGCAATGGACGGATACGCGGTACGGAGCGACGACCTCCAGCAGGCGGAGCCCGTGACGCTGATGGAAATCGGCACCGCCTACGCCGGGAAGGAATTCACCGGCATGGTCCAACCCGGTCAATGCGTGCGCGTCATGACCGGCGCGGTGATGCCGCGGGGCACCGACACCGTGGTGATCCAGGAAATTGCAAGAGTGGACGGTGATCGCGTCACTCTTCCGGCCGGACAGGAAACCGGCCAGAACCGCCGGCTCGCGGGCGAAGACCTGAAGAAAGGCAAGCCGGCGCTCGCGGCCGGACGGCTGCTGCGTCCCGCCGATCTCGGCCTCGTCGCGTCGCTCGGCATCGGCGAGGTCAGCGTGCGGCGCAAGTTGAAGGTCGCGTTCTTCTCCACCGGCGACGAGCTGGTCTCGGTCGGAAAAAAGCTCACGGCAGGCGAGGTCTACGACTCCAACCGCTACACGCTGTGGGGCATGCTCGAGCGCCTGGGCTGCGAGGTCGTCGACCTCGGCGTGGTGCGCGACGATCCGAAGAAGCTCGAGGCCGCGTTCCGCAAGGCCGCCGCGGGCGCGGACGCGGTGGTGACTTCGGGCGGCGTGTCGGTGGGCGAAGCCGATTTCACCAAGCAGATGATGGCGAAGCTCGGCGAGGTCGTCTTCTGGAAGATCGCGATGCGCCCCGGCCGCCCCATGGCGTTCGGCCGCATCCGCGGCCGCGGAAAATCTGCTTACCTCTTTGGTCTGCCCGGCAACCCGGTCGCGGTCATGGTGACCTTCTACCACTTCGTGCGCGGCGCGCTGTTGTACATGGCGGGGCGCAGCGACACCGACCTGCCGCTCCTGCGGGCGAGATCAGAGACGGCGATGCGCAAGAAGCCCGGGCGCACCGAGTACCAGCGCGGCATTCTGGAGCAGAAGAACGGCGAGTGGAGCGTGCGCCTCACCGGCGCGCAAGGCTCGGGCATCCTGCGCTCGATGTCAGAAGCGAACTGCTTCGTCGTGCTCGGGCACGAGCAGGGCAGCGTCGCGGCCGGCGACTACGTCGACGTGATGCTGATGGACGGGCTGGTCTAGCCCAGCGCCGCGATCTTCGCGAGCAGCTCCTTCGCGTCCACGGGTTTGACGACATAGTCCTTCGCACCCTGCCGTATCCCCCAGACCTTGTCGGTCTCGAGCTTCTTGCTGGTGCACACGATCACCGGGATGTGCTTCGTAGCTTCGTCGTGGGTGATGGCGCGCGTCGCCTTGAAGCCGTCGGTCCCGGGCATGATGATATCCATGAGTATCAGGTCCGGCTGCTCGGATTTCGCTTTCGCGATCCCCTCGTCGCCACTTTGCGCGGTCACGCACTGGTAACCCTGCTTGCCCAGCGTCTCGATGAGAAACTGGCGGTCCGTGGCCGAGTCGTCCACGATCAGGATCTTCTTGATCGGCATGGCATACCCTCCTCTTTGTCGCGCAGCACGAAACAGTCTACTCTCTATGCCTGAGCACGGAGGGGACCCATGAGAATCGCCGCCGACATCGCGACCGCGCTGGTCGCGCTGCTGCACCTGTACTTTCTCGTCCTCGAGATGTTCCTGTGGACGAGGCCATTCGGAATGAGAGTTTTCGGCCTGACACCGGAATTCGCCGCCGCTTCCAAGGCACTCGCCGCCAACCAGGGCCTGTACAACGGGTTCCTGGCGGCGGGACTTGCGTGGGGCGCTTTCCTCGGCAGCAGCGCCATCGCCATTTTCTTTCTCGGCTGCGTGATCGTTGCGGGCGTTTTCGGCGCGATCACGGTGAGCCGGAAAATTCTCTGGGTGCAGGCGCTCCCGGGAATCGTCGCGCTGGCTCTCGTCTGGTACGCCTAGCAGCACCGCGTCCATGAGCAGGCGCTTCTGCTGGCTCCTCGGCGTGTCGACGAATGGCGACACGCCGAGCGCGATGCATGCAATAGAGTGCATGCGTAAGCCCCGTGCAAAACGATTCTGTTCGCGCGATAACCGTTCGGTTCGCGCGGATTCCAGCGTGCAGCGGAATACAATCTAATTGCGCGCTCGCAGTTCTCGACGCCTCCCGTTCCGAGAGCGATTCGAGCACGTCAATTCAAGTTCGTCCCGCAATAAGCAACTTTTTTTCTCATCAAGGAGAGGCACATGAAGGGCTTCGTTTCGCCGAGAGGCGCGGTTGGAGCCGCGCTGCTCCTGGCGGGAACCGCTTTTACTTCCACCACGGTCTTCGCCGACGCATTCAACCCGGTCTGCCCCAACGAGCGCGTACAGTTCAACCCCGGCAACGGCGAGGATATCGTGGTACCGACCGGCTATCGCGTTGAAGTCTTCGCGAAAGGCCTGAACTTTCCGACCGACGTCGTCTTCCTCGGAAGCAAGAACAACTTCCAGGTGCTGGTCCTCGAGTCGGGGACCGGCCTGCCGAGTCGCTGCAACGACAACACCAAGGTCCCCGGAATAGGGAAGTTCGATGCGAACAATCCCTTCACGCCGGGCCTCACGATATTCGACCGCAACGGCAACAAGCTCTCCGGACCGATTGGCAAGCCCACGGCATCGGGCGGCGGCTTCCAGCCCGACGGACCCGCGATCGGGCTCGCCTTCGAGCACGACACTTCGGGAGGAACGCTGTTCGCGACCGACTCGAACCAGGGCGTGCGCGGCGCGCCCGGGGCGGCCAACAACACCTCGCGCATCGTGACGCTGAGCCTGCGCAACGGCCTGGTGACGCCGGTGATCACCGGATTGCCGACCGGCGATCATCCGACCGAGCAGATCCTGGTCAAGGACGGCTGGCTGTACTGGTCGCAGGGCTCCGCGACCAACGCCGGAGTCACCGGCCACGACAACGGCGGCGGCGGCAACCAGCACGAGATCGCGTGCGAGCAGATCACGCTCTCCGACGCGGTGTTCGACTCCGGCGACGGCCACATGACGAGCGGCTTCTCGAACCACGGCGTGCAACGTCCAGGCGCGGTCGTTCCCGCGTTCGAAGGCGCGACGCGGCGCGGCATGTGCACCGGCGCGATCCTGCGCGCGCGCATTTCCAACCCGGCGAACACCATCGAGCCCGTGGCCTGGGGATTCCGCAACCCCTACGGCATCCGTTTCTCGCCCAACGATCATCCGCTCAAGGGCGAGCTGCTGGCGTCGGAAAACGGCGAGGACGAGCGCGGTGCGCGGCCCGTCAACAACGCCCCCGACCGGCTGCAGATCGCGCGCCAGAACGCGGACGGCACGCCCGAGTGGCACGGCTGGCCGGATCGCTTCGGCTTCCTCGACTCCACGCAGTCAGTCTTCAATCCCATCGGGGGCGGAGGCGACGACCTGTTTCCGGACATCGCCCGCATCAAGGCCGAGAACATCCCGGTGCGGCGCGTGCTCGCGTTCAACCCGCGGCCCCCGGTGGCGCCGATCGGCCTGGAGCCCGCCGACGTCGCGGCGGTAGGGCTCGACTTCGCGCCGAAGTCGTTCCTCGGCGGCGTGGTGAAGGAGCACGCGGTGCTGCTCGCGCGCGAAGGGGACTTCGGCTTCTCGCCGGAGAACGGCAACCCCGCGGCCGGCCACGACATCGAGCTGATCAACTTCACGAAAGGCAATCCGTCCGAGCTGCAGCTCTCGCGCTTCGCGTTCAACTGTCCGCAGGCGTCGCAAGCGCACAACCCGGACGGCAGCCCCGTGTGCAAGGGCGAGGCCGACCAGGCCTTCCCCGACGGGCTGCGCGGCATCAACCGGCCGACGACGCTGCGCTTTGGCCCGGACGGCGCCCTGTACCTCGTCGACTACGGCGCGGTCCGCGATCCGGGCGGCGCCGACCCCGGCTCGCAGTTCGCCGATCCCGCGGACGCTCCGCTGGTGCAGATTCCGGGCACGGGCGTGATCTGGAGGATCACGCGCGTGGGCGGCGGCGGTGGCCACGAACACGACGACGACTGACACGCTGGGCTAGCAGCACGATGCCCGCAACGCGAGTTGCGGGCATTTTTTTTCGGCTGAGGCTACGATTCTGGCTTCCGACGGCAACCTGGGGGGGACGTGAGAACAATCTGGACAGCAATCGGCGCATCGCTCGCCTCGTGTGCGCTCGCGCAGGGATCGGGCCCCACGCCCGTGCAGCGCGAGTTGCGCGAGATTTACAAGGAGCTGGTGGAGATCAACACCACCGACTCGGTCGGCAGCTGCACCCAGGCCGCCGAAGCGCTAGCGGCGCGGCTCAAGGCGGCGGGCCTGCCGGCTCAGGACGTGCGGGTGATCGCCCTGCCCGACGCGCCCAAGAAGGGCAACCTCGTCGCGCGCTACCGCGGCACCGGTGCAAAGAAGCCCATCATGCTGCTCGGGCATCTCGACGTGGTCGAGGCGAAGCGCGAAGACTGGCAGCGCGATCCCTTCAAGCTGGTCGAAGAGGAGGGTTACCTCTACGCGCGCGGCGCCGCTGACGACAAGGCGATGGTCGCGGTGTTCACCGCAAACCTCATCCGCTACCGCAAGGAGGGCTACCGGCCGGAGCGCGACCTGATACAGGTGGCCACCTGCGACGAGGAGATCGTCCCCTCGAAGTACAGCGGCATCGTCTATCTCCTCAAGAACCACCGCGATCTGATCGACGCCGAGTTCGCGCTGAACGAGGGCGGTACCGGTCTGCTCGACAAGGCGGGTAAGTATTTGCGCATGAGCGTGCAGGCGGGCGAGAAGGTGTTCCAGACCTACCAGCTCGAGGTCACCAACCCTGGCGGGCACAGCTCGTTGCCGGTCAAGGACAACGCGATCACACACCTGGCGGGAGGGCTCGCGCGCCTCGGGGCGTTCGACTTTCCGTTCAAGCTCTCGCCGACGACGCGCGCCTATTTCGAGCGCATGTCGGCGATCGAGACCGGGCAGACCGCGGCCGATATGAAGGCGATCCTGCGAGACGTGCCCGATCCCGAGGCCATCTCGCGCCTGTCCGCGAATCCCATCAACAACTCGGCGTTCCGCACCACCTGCGTCGCCACCATGCTCGACGCGGGCCATGCCACCAACGCCTTGCCGCAGCGCGCCCGCGCCACGGTGAACTGCCGCATCCTGCCCGGAGAACCGGTGGCCGAGGTGCAGCAGACGCTGGTGCGCGTGCTCGCCGACGACAAGATCAGCGTCACGCCGACGCACGAGGCCGCGCTCTCGCCCCCGCCGCCGCTCTCCCCGGCGATCCTCGGGCCGATCGAGAAGGTGAGCGCACAGATGTGGCCCGGGGTGCCGGTGGTACCGGCGCTGCTCGCCGGCGCGACGGACGGGCGCTTCACGATCAACGCGGGCATCCCGACCTACGGGGTGTCCGGAATGTTCCGCGATCCCGACGGCTCGGGGGTGCACGGGCTGAACGAGCGCATCCGGGTGCGCTCGCTCTACGAGGGCCACGAGTTCCTGTACGGTCTGGTGAAGCTCTACGCGGGCGGCAAGTAGGCGGAACTCTGCGCGCTCTGCTATCGTTCCCCCATGGCTCCGTCTCCCGCCGCGAAATCCGAGCTCACCCCCACGGGGAAGCTGCGTGTCGGGATCAACTACGGCAACTTCCTTCTCGTCACCCGACGTTCCGACAGCGAGTACACCGGCATCGCGGTCGACCTGGGGCGGGAGCTCGGGCAGCGGCTGGGCGCAACCATCGAGCTGGTCCCGTTCGCCACCGCAGGCAAGCTCGCCGACGCCGTCAAGACCGGCGCCTGGGACGTAGCCTTCCTCGGCAACGAACCGCAGCGAGCGGGCGACATCGCCTTCAGCCCGCCGTACCTCGAGATCGAGGCGACCTACCTGGTTCCCGCGGGCTCGAAGATCCGCTCGATCGACGAAGTCGACCGCAAGGGCGTGCGGATCGCCGCCGCGGTGAACAGCGCGTACGACCTGTATCTCAGCCGCAACATCAAGAACGCGACGCTGGTGCGCGCCAACGCGATCCAGGGCTCGTACGACGTCTTCGTCAAGGACAAGCTCGAAGTGCTCTCGGGACTGAAGCCGCGGCTGGTTACCGACGCCGAGACCCTGCCGGGATCGCGCGTCCTGGAAGGACGCTTCACCGTGGTCCAGCAGTCGGTCGGCACGCCGCAGGGCCGGCCGGCCGCCGCGGGCTACCTCTCCGGATTCGCCAATGAAGTCAAGACGTCGGGGTTCGTTGCCCAGGCGATCGCGCGGCACAAGGTCCGCGGGGTCACCGTCGCAGCCTGACGACAAGAGCCCGGTGGAATGACGGGCCTGCATGGAGTGTTAGCGAGGAAAAGACGCACACCATCTTTTTTGCTGGTCATCAACCCCAGGAGGGGACATGAAAAAGAAACTCGCAGCTCTGGCAGTTCCGTTCCTATTCTCGATAGGCCTGTCCGCGGGTCCGGTCCTCGCGGACGACGATCACGGCAAAGGCCTGTTCATCGACCGGGACGTGGACACCTTCGCGGTGCTGCCGCAGGGAACGACGAATCCGGAAGGCATCACGGCCAACCCGGCGAACGGCGACATCTACGTCTCGACGTTCGTAGCGCCCTTCAAGTTGTTGCGCTACAACCGCCACGGCAGGCTGCTCGCTCAGCGCGACTTCGCGCAGCCGCTGCTCGGCCTGGAGTTTCGTGACAACAAGGTCTACATCACGAACGTCGGGAACTTTGTGGGCGTCGACTCCAAGATTCAGCGGGTGAACGCGGATCTGACGGGTCTCGAGGACGTGGCGATCATGCCGCACGTCGGTGCGCCGGCTCCGAATTTCGCGGTAGGCAATCCGGACGGCAGCACCGACTTCATCACGTTCGGCGACAACGCCAGCGTCCCGAACGCGCTGGTGTTCGACAGCAAGGGGACGTTGTACGTCTCTGACTCGTTCCAGGGCGCGGTCTTCAAGATCGCCAACGTCGGTGGGTGCAACGTCGCCACCTGCGTGGTCAACACGCTGAGCCACGACGGGCTGCTCGCCACGGTCGGCTTCCCCCCGTTCGGCGCCAACGGTCTCGCGTTCAACACGGACGAGTCGGTGCTCTTCGTCGCGAACACGGGCGACGACCGCGTTCTCAAGATCGACCCGAAGACCGGAGCGGTTAGCTCGTTCGCGGAGAGCCTCAACGGCGCCGACGGGCTCGTTTTCGACGCGCGGAGCGGGCTGCTGTGGGTGTGCGCCAACCAGGCCGACGAGGTCGTCGCGCTGAATGCGGCCGGCAAGGTCGTCGCCAAGCTCGGCGAGTTCCGCGGCATCAACCGCGACGGGACGCCCGACGGCCTGCTCTTCCCCGCGAGCCCGGTGATCGTCGGCAACGAGATTTTCGTCACCAACCTCGCCATCGCGCTGACCGCCGCGGTGGGCGACGAACCCGAGGAAGATGTGAAGCTCTGGACGGTCTCGAAGTTGAGGCTGCCGCACTGAGCACTACGTTCACTTCGTCAACAAAAAGCCCCGCCGAACCGGGGCTTTTTGTTTCGCGCTGCGATACGGCTACGGAATCACGATGTCCGGTGCCGCGTTGGACTGGCCGTTTATCACCGGCACGTTGTCCGCGAACGCGTACGACCCGCGAGGGGAGTTCCCGCCGGACAGGCATTAGGTTTTCCTAATGTATTCCGCAGGCTGCGCGAAACCACCAAGCTCTTCTCGCAAGCTTTTGCGGACATTTCCCGCATGCTAAGGAGCCTGCCCGCGAGAGCAATCCCCAACATTGGGTATGGGTGCCCGTCGGAGCGAGCTAGCGCAGCAGGATCAGCGCCGCCATGCCGCCCGCTATGGTGAGCAGGATGCTGCGCGTGCCGGCGGCAAGCCCGAAGGCCACTAGCCCGGCGACCAGCTTCGGGTTCTCGATCGAGAACGATAGCGCGCCGTGCACCAGCGCGAGGTCCGGCACGACGATCGCCATGAGCGCCGCGGCAGGCGCATAGCGCAGCACGCGCTCCGCGGTGGCCGGCAGCCGCAGGTGGCTTCCCGGAACGACGAAGATCGCGCGGGACAGAAAAGAGACGATCCCCGCTCCGACGATGAGCGCCCAGGCGATCCAGGCGTCGCCGCTCATCCCACCTCCTTCGGCAGGGTGCGCGCGACCGCGAGGCCGACCACGACGCCGACGGCGATCGCGGCGAGCAGGCCGAGGTTGAGCGGCCATTTCGACGCGGCAAGCGCGACCCCACCCGCCGCGAGCGCGGCGCACACCACCGCGCGGTCGTGGAGCAGCGGAACCAGCACGGCGATCAGCGCGAGCGTGGCGGCGAACTCCAGCGACCACGCCTGGGGAATCAGCGCTCCGGCGAATATGCCGACCATCGACGCCAGCTGCCAGCCGGTCCACATGACCAGCGACCCGCCCAGGTAGAACCAATGCTTGTGCGGATCGGCGTCCTCCGTGTGGAACCTGCCGATGAACAGCGCGAACATCCCGTCGACCGTGATGTACGAGAGCAGCGCGCGCCAGGGCCGGGACAGGTGCTCGAAGTGCGGCGCGAGGACGGCGCTGTAGATGACGTAGCGCAGATTCACGATCAGCGCGGTCGCGTACATCACCCACAGGGGCGCCTTGGCGATCAGCAGCGGCAGGACGGCGAGCTGCGCCGTGCCCGCGAAGACGAGCAGGCTCATCGCGACCGCCTGGCCCTGCGTCAGTCCCGCGCCCACCATGGCGACCCCGGCGACGATCCCCCAGGGAACGACGCCAACCATGAGGGGCGCGCCTGCGAGGGCGCCGGCGCGGAGCGAGAGTGCGTGTTCGCGCTGCATCTTCATCGATGAAAACGAAAGGGCCGCTCGAGGCGGCCCTTCCTTGCGCTAGCGGCCGCTACTTCTTCAGATTGCCGTAGAGCATCTCGACGAACTTGTCCGGGGCGAGGAAGCCCTTCCCCCATTTCGCGTCGTACTGCGCCGTCGGCTTGGAAGCGACGACTTCCTCGAGCTTCTTGCCCTGCTTGATCTGGGCTGCGATACGTCCGGAGACCGCCGCCAGCATGTCGCGATAGGCCTTGAGATCCGCCTTGGTGGCGAGCGGTCCGTGCCCCGGGATGATCTTGGTGCTGTCGCCGGCCGTCTTGAGCTCGCGGTCGGCCGCGGCAAGCACGCCGGCGACCGTTCCGCCGCTCGAGGTGTCGATGAACGGATAGAGCCCGTTGAAGAAGGTGTCGCCCATGTGGGTCACGTTGCTCTTCGGGAAATGCACGACCGCGTCGCCGTCGGTGTGCGCGTTGGGCGCGTACGAGGCGCGGATGTCCTCCCCGTTCAGGTGGAAGCTCGCGTCGCGGGTGAAGGTCACGATCGGAAGCGCGATCGCCGGCGAAGCCTGGGTCTTCATGCCGAGGAAAGCGATGAAACCGTCGCTCGACATGCGCTTCCTCACGTTCTCCTGGGCGACGATCACCGCGCCGGCGTTGCCGAGGTTCTCGTTGCCGCCGGTGTGGTCGAAGTGCCAGTGCGTGTTCAGCATGAAGCGCACGGGCTTCGCGCTGAGCTTCGCGATCGCGGCCTGGATCTTGGGCGTGAGCGGCGCGAACTGGCTGTCGATCAGGAACACGCCGTCGTCCCCGACCGACACGCCGAGGTTACCTCCCGAGCCGGTCATCATGTAGACGTTGTCGGCGAGCTTCTCGGTCTGGATCTCGACCTTGGAAAAATCCTGCTGCGCGTGCGCCGAGGCCGCGAACAGCGCGGCGGCGCAGGCAGCGACGATGCGCGATGCTTTTCTCACGGATAAATCCCTTTCTTCGGTTGAATGTACAGCGACTGGGATGAAGCGGCTCAGTCCCTTTCCCGGTCCAGCCGCACGACGTTCGCGGCCGGCTTGTCCTCGATCTCGGCCGCCTCGATCTGCTCGAAACGCTGCGAGATCTTGCGGCTCGAGACCTGCACGTCCTGCGCGTCTTCGTGCGCCTGGCGAATGTGGTCGGCGAGCTTCTTCATGCGCTCGTCGAACCGCTGGAAGTCCAGCCCGAGCTTGACGAGCTCCTCCTTGATGACGTGGATGTGCCGGCGCGTCTCGACGTCCTTCAGCACCGCGCGCGCGGTGTTGAGCACCGCCATCAGCGTGGTCGGCGAGACGATCCATACCCGCTTGCCGATCGCGTATTCGACGACCTCCTGGTGGTAGGCGTGGATCTCGGCGAATACCGCCTCAGCCGGGACGAACATCACCGCGCCGTCCGAGGTCTCGCCGGGAACGATGTACTTCCTAGCAATATCGTCGACATGCTTCCTCACGTCGGCCTTGAACAGCTTCTGCGCGGCCGCCCGCTCGGCGTCGCCGATGTCGCGGTTGAACATGCGATGGTAGTTCTCCAGCGGGAACTTGGCGTCCACCGGGACCAGGCCGGTCGGCGGGGGCAACCGCAGAGCGCAGTCGACGCGCATGCCGTTCGACAGCGTGTACTGCAGCTCGAACGCCGCGTTGGGCAGCACGTTTCTCACCAGCGCCTCGAGCTGGACCTCGCCGAAGGCGCCGCGGCTGCGCTTGTCCCCGAGCAACTCCTGCAGACTCACCACGCTGCCGGTGAGGCTCTCGATCTTCTTCTGCGCCTCGTCGATGGTCGCGAGGCGCTGCATTACGCTCACGAAGGTTTCGTTGGTCTTCTTGAAGCCTTCCTCGAGGCGCTCGTCGACCTTGCCGGCGATCTGGTCGAGGCGCTGGTCGATTTTTCCCGAGAGACGCTCGCTCGAGTCGGCGAGGTTGCGGCCGAGCCGGTCGCCCTGCTGCGTGAGCCCCTCGTGCAGGTCCTTGAGCATCTCGCGGTGTTTCTGCTCGAGCACCGGCCCGAGGACCGTCGAGGGGTCGCGGAAGTCCCGCTCGAGGAGCACCAGGCGCCGCAGCACCCGGAAGAGAACGACCAGGACGACGACGAGAACGGCGAGGATGGTTTCAGCCATGGCGCAATTGTAGCGCGGCGCTATTCCTCAAACGACCTCGCGCAGGGCCGACATCGGCGGGCGCGCGAGCGCCGCCCGCGCACCCACCCAGGCGTTGAGCACCACGGCGATCAGCCCGAGCGCGGGACCCGCGAGCCAGATCCAGCCGCTCCAGACGAAATCGAGCTCGAAGATCCGCGTGGCGAGCGTCCAGCCTATCGCGGTCGCGCCCAGCGACCCGAGCAGCCCGGCGATGGTGCCGAGGACGGCGAACTCGGCGCGCTGCGCCGCCAGCACCTGCGCGCGGCTCGCCCCGAGCGCGCGCATCACCGCCGCCTCGTGCGTGCGCTCGTCCTGAGTCGCAAGCAGCGCCGCGTACAGCACCAGCACGCCCGCCGCGAGCGCGAAGAGGAAAACGACCTGCACCGCGCCGATCAGCTGATCCATCACCGCCTGGACCTGCCTAAGAACGACGCCGACGTCGACCACGGTGAGGTTCGGAAACGCCTGCGACAGGCGCAGCGTCAGCCCCGCGTCGCCTGGCGGGGCGTGAAAGCTCGCGACGTAGCTCGCCGGGAACCCCTCGAGCAGTTTGGGCGTCGCGATGAAGAAGAAATTCGGGCGCATCGAATCCCACTCGAGCTTGCGCACGCTGGTGACGGGCGCCGAGAAGCTGCGGCCCGCGGCGAGGAACTCGAGCCGGTCGCCGAGCCTGATCCCCAGGCGCTCGGCGAGCCAATGCTCGACCGAGAGTGCCCCACCCTCCAGGTCGTTCGGGCCGAACCACGAGCCTTCCTCGACGCGGTTGTCGGTCGGCAGCGCGGCGAAGTAGCTCATGTTGAACTCGCGCTCGATCTGGCGCTTCGCGCGCTCGTCGGCGTAGTCCTCCGCGCTCACCGCCTTGCCGTTGACCGAGACCAGGCGCGCCCGCACCATGGCGAAGGTCTGCGGCGGCTTCACGCCGTTGCGCTCGAGAAAATCCGCCAGCGGCGCCCGCTGCTCGGGCTGGATGTTCACCAGGAACCGGTCGGGGGCGTCGGGCGGCAGGCGCCCTCGCCAGGCGTCCAGCAGATCCGCCCGGATCAGCGTGAGCAGCAGCACGGCCGCGATCCCCACCGCGATCGCGACGATCTGCACCGCGTTGGCGCGCGGGCGGCGCATGAGGTTCGCGAGGCCGTAGCGCCAGGAGACTCCCCCGGCGCGGCCGAACCGGCCGACCGCCCGCAGAGCGCCGTAGGCGAGCGCGGCGAAGACCGCGAAGGAAACGCCGAACCCGCCGAGCACGTAGCCGGCGAGCTTGACCTCCCCTGCCTGCCACCGCATCAGCGCGAATACCGCGGCGAACCCCACTATGTATACAGCGACGGCGCTCTGCTGCGGAGCGCCGACGTCGCGCCGGATCACCCGCAGCGCCGGCATCTCCTTGAGCTGCAGGAGAGGAGGCAGCGCGAACCCGAGCAGCAGCGAAAGCCCGGTGGCGGCGCCCTGCGCGAGCGGCGCCGGGCCCGGCTGCGGCAGGCCCCCGGGAACCAGCCTCGCGAGCCACCAGGCGACCAGGTTCTGCACCAGGAATCCGAGCGCGCAGCCCGCGGCGGAGGCGAGCAGCGCCAGCGCCAGGAACTCCCAGGCGAAGAGCGCGAAGAGCTGCGGCTGGGTTGCGCCCATGCAGCGCATCGCCGCGTACCCGTCGAGGTGCCGCTCCACGTAGCGCCGCGTGCCTAGGCCGATGGCAACCGCGGACAGGACCACCGAAAGCATGGCCGCCAGGCCTAGGAAGCTCTGGGCGCGGTCGAGACCCGCGCGCACTTCGGGCCGCGCGTTCTCGAGGCTGTCGACACGCTCGCCGCGGCCGAGGCGCGCCCGCGCCCACTGCTCGAATCTCGCGATCGCCGCGCGCTCCCCCGCCGCGAGCAGCTGATAGTTGATGCGGCTCTGCGGCTGCACCAGCCCCGTGGCCGGGAGATCTTCGACACGCATCAGGATGCGCGGGGCGAAATTCATGAACGACACGCCGCGGTCGGGCTCGAGGGTGAGCACCCTGGCGACGCGAAAGCGCGATCTTCCGAGCTCGATGGTGTCGCCCGCCCTGACCTTGAGCGCGGTCATCATGCGCTCGTCGAGCCAGGCGCTGCCCGGGTCCGGGACCTCGCTCGTATCCGCGTCGGGAGCATAGAGCTGCGCCGCGGTGCGCAGCTTGCCGCGCAGCGGGTAGCCGGGCGTCACCGCCTTGACGGCCGCCAGGATCGCCTCGTCGCCCGCCCTCGCCATACTCACGAAGGTCGTGCTCTCGGCGCGCGCGAGGCCGAGCCTCGCGACCGCGTCCCGGAGCTCGGCGCTCCAGGGATGGTCGGCGGTGAGCAGCACGTCGGCCCCCAGGACCTGGTGCGCGTCGCGGGTGAGCGCCTGTCGCACGCGGTCGGCGAAGAACGCGACGCTCGCGACGCTGCCCACCGCGAGCACCAGGGCGAGCGCGAGCACGCGCAGCTCGCCCGCTCGCCAGTCGCGCAGGAGCATGCGAAGAGCGAGACGCGGCATCAGCCGTCGATCCGTCCTGCGACGAGGCGGATCTTCCTCGCACAGCGGGCGGCGATCGCCTCGTCGTGTGTCACGAGCAGCAGCGTCGTCCCGCTTTCCGCGTTCAGCCGGAACATCAGGTCGATGACTCCCGCGCCGGTCGCGGCGTCGAGATTGCCCGTGGGCTCGTCGGCCAGGAGCAGCTTCGGCCGGGTAACGAAGGCGCGCGCGAGCGCGACGCGCTGCTGCTCGCCTCCCGAGAGCGTCTTCGGATAGTGCCGCAGCCGCTCGGCGAGCCCGACGCGCTTGAGCATCTCGCGAGCCTGATCCGATGCGTCCGCTTTTCCCGCGAGCTCTAGGGGCAGCATCACGTTCTCGAGCGCGTTGAGCGCGGGCAGCAGCTGGAACGACTGGAACACGAAGCCGAGAAGCCTCGCCCGCAGCGCGGCCCGGCCGTCCTCGTCGAGCGCGAACAGCTCGGTGCCGTCCAGGCGCACCGCCCCCGAGCTCGGCGTGTCCAGGCCCGCGAGCAGTCCGAGCAGCGTCGATTTGCCCGAGCCCGACGCGCCGACGATGGCGACCGCCTCGCCGGGCATGACCTCGAGCGAAATGTCCTTCAGAATAACCAGCTCGTTAGCGCCCGGGGTGCCGTTCGCAAGCCGGACCACCTTCGAGAGCCCGGTCGCCTCGACCATGGATTGGGGGAAATCAGGCATGAGATCGATACTGTTTGCCGCGCTGCTCGCATTCAACGGTGCGGCTGCATCTGCGCCCAGCGCCGCGCGGACCATCCTGGTCTACGGGGACAGCCTCTCCGCGGCCTACGGGATCCCGCAAAGCGCGGGCTGGGTAGCCCTGCTCGGCGAGCGCTTGAAGCAACGCAACTCGGATTATACCGTGGTGAACGCGAGCATCAGCGGCGAGACCTCGGCCGGCGGCGCGGCGCGGATCGGCAAGACCCTGGCGGCGAACAAGCCCGCCATCGTCATCGTCGAGCTCGGCGCGAACGACGGCCTGCGCGGGCTACCGGTTCCGCAGATGAAGGCGAACCTCGCGACGATCGTGCAAGTGTCGAAGCGTGAGGGCGCGCGCGTGGTTCTGGTGGGCATGCAGCTCCCGCCCAATTACGGCGTGCCTTACGTCAACGACTTTCGCCGCGCGTTCAGCGACCTGGCGCGCGATGAGCGCGTCGCGTTCGTGCCGTTCATTCTGGAAGGTTTGGACAAGCGCGAGCAATTCCAGGCGGACAACCTGCATCCAACCGCGCAGGCCCAAGCTATCGTTCTCGAAAACGTCTGGCGGAAGCTCGCCGGCATGCTGATGCTGCCGGGTAAGTAGCACGCGCGGTGCGCGATGACTTGAGGCAACCCTCAGGCGAGCCGCAGGGCTTCACATTGGCAGGATTTTAAGGAAAGTCCTTTCGACTCGCGCTCTCTGTTGGTGCTAGTGACAAATCTATGCAGCTGACTTTGTAGCTGCACTCCGATCTAGCATCGATGGCACGTTACAAGAAAATCAAGATTGAGCGACAGAAAGTCTGAGCCTCATCCTCTATAGTAACTACGCGTATGAGCCGAGTCGACCATATGCCGGGTCGACGGACGTTGGCTTTACGAAAATTCAATAGATAGAAAAAGTACCAAGGGAGATGGGAATTACAAGCGGCACTTCGCGCGTGCCGAGGATTCTGTCGGTGAATTCACTCGCCGGCCTCCGTGAATCCTTGGCGGTGATCGTCCGGCGATCGGCTTCCGGCACCTCGTTCTTCGGGCCGTTACTTCCACGTTTTCAATGACAGAGTGCCCCCCACTCGTTGGGGCATTCATCCTTGCGCACGGCAAGCGGTCTCGAGAGAACGCATCGTGATGAAACGGCTGCTCGTAATCGGTTCGCTACTGGGTTGCATGGGATATCCAGCGCTTGCGTCGACGCAGACGCTCGACGACGCTCGTAACCGTGGGCTTGCGTGGCTCATCAAGAATCGATGCTAGGAAAATTTATCGACTATGTGGTGGGTTTGCCCGGAATGCTCCTCTTCAGTGCCGCACTCGGCACTCAATGGATGTATTCCTCGGTGGCCACGCCACCCTTGATAACGGGCGTCGCTCTCGTTGCGTGGCTGTTGATCATGTCCTACGAGACCGGCTATAAGAAGTATTACAGACCGGGTCGTCGCCTGTTCTTCTATCTCGTCTTTGTGTGCCCGACAACGCTCGGCATAGGAGCGTACACGGCTGGGATGATATGGAAGTTCGCGTAACCAGGTATGCCCGAAACTTCCTTTCTGATTCCCTTGCCCACTCGGCCACCTGACCCGAGCGAGCGAGCGCTGTCGAAATGGCCAGGAAACAGCCGGAAGCGGCAGAATATTAAGGAGTCGTCATGTTTGCGGCAAAACGTTTTCGCATCTGGTGTGCACAAAGTTGCGATCGCACTGCTGAGTATTTCGAGCGTGCCTGCAGCAAGAGCTGATGTTTTCTGCCAAGGCACATTAGCTACCATGCATGTAATGACCGACGGTACTCTATTGATAAACCCATCTTGGCGTTCGGATTACATCAGGATTTGCAGCCTCTCCGGTACTCCCACGCAGATGACGGTTTGCGCATCGTGGGCCGCAATCGCAAAGGAAGCTATTCGCAGCGCAAAGAATGTCGCTGCGTACTACTTTGACTCTAGCGGCACCCTGACGTGCGCTGGCTTGCCCAGCAACACAGCGGCACCTACACCCGCACTTTTCATGCTGATAACCGGATAGCGAAGATATTGGTCCACTTACCGCGATCTAGATCAGGAAAGGTTACGAAACGACAACAAGTTCCGACAAACCCGCCCGCATCGATCCGATGCGGCTAGCGAATGCGAAGCCGCGCATGCGGAACTCTTCTAGTATTTGCTCTTCCGCGACAGGCGCGCACGCGACTAGCAACCCCCCGCTCGTCTGCGGATCGCTGATGAGTTTTTGCTTCCAGTCGGGTGAGCCGGCAGGCATCCGCACCTCGTGCCCGTAACCCTTCCAGTTACGGTCGGACGCCCCGGTCGCGGTGCCCTCCTTCACCCATTCGAGCGCTTCGGGCAGCACGGGCAGGTCGTCGAAGCGCACCTCGGCTCCGAGTTTCGATCCGCGGCAGATTTCGAGCAAATGTCCCGCGAGTCCGAACCCGGTAACATCCGTCAGCGCATGCACGTCTTCCATTTCCGCGAGCGCGGTGCCCGGGGTGTTGAGCTGGGTCGCCACTTCGACCATCCGCTTGTAGCCTTCGGCCGATAGCTTGCCTTTCTTCAGCGCGGCGGAGAGGATGCCGACGCCGAGCGGCTTGCCGAGGATGAGCACATCGCCGTCCTTCGCGCGATCGTTCCTTTTCACTTTCTTCGGATGCACGACCCCGATGGCCACCAGGCCGTAGATCGGTTCGAGCGTGTCGATCGAGTGGCCGCCGGCGATCGGGATGCCGGCCTGCGCGCATACCGACTCGCCGCCGGTGATGATGCGCTGGATCACCTCGACCGGCATTTTCTCGAGCGGCATTCCCACGATCGCCAATGCGAAGATCGGCTTGCCGCCCATCGCGTATACGTCCGAGAGCGCGTTGGTCGCGGCGATGCGCCCGAAGTCGTGCGGGTCGTCGACGATGGGCGTGAAGAAATCGGTGGTGGCGACGATCGCCTGCTCGTCGTTCAGCCGGTACACGGCCGCGTCGTCGCTCGACTCGATCCCCACTAGCAGGTCCTTCGGCAGGCCGCGGATCGGCGTCTTGGCGAGGATTTCGGACAGCACCGCGGGCGCGATCTTGCAGCCGCAGCCGCCGCCGTGGGAGAACTGCGTGAGCCGGATGAGATCGGCGGGAGCGTTCATGGAATAGAATGCCGCATGGATATGAAGCGCGCCAGCACGGTAACGGTAGCACAGCTCGATGCCTTTGACGAGGTCATCGACGTGCGCTCACCCGGCGAATACGCCCTCGATCACGTGCCCAGCGCGCTCAATTGCCCGGTGCTCGACGACGAGGAGCGCGCGCGCGTGGGCACGATGTACAAGCGGGTCTCGCCGTTCGACGCGAAGAAGGAAGGCGCAGCGCTGGTGTCGAGAAACATCGCGCGCCACATCGAGGAGCGCTTCCGCGGCCGGGGACGCGACTGGCGCCCACTGGTCTACTGCTGGCGCGGCGGCCAGCGCTCGGCCTCGATGGCCCACGTGCTGCGCGAGATCGGCTGGCACGCGGCGACGCTGGAGGGCGGCTACCGTGCCTACCGGCGCGAGGTCCTGGCAAAGCTCGACGAGCTTCCCGCGAGATTCCGCTACCGGGTGCTGTGCGGCGCCACCGGGAGCGGCAAAAGCCGGCTCCTGGAAGCACTCGCGGCGCGCGGCGCTCAGGTGCTCGACCTCGAGCGCCTCGCCTGCCACCGCGGCTCGCTGCTGGGCCAGCTCCCCGGCGAGCCGCAACCCTCGCAGAAGCTGTTCGACAGCCTGGTGTGGAAAGCGCTCAAGGGCTTCGATCCTGCGAACCCGGTGCACGTGGAGGCCGAGAGCAAGAAGATCGGCCAGCTGCAGGTGCCCGCCGCCCTCCTCGAGCGCATGCGCGCGGGTGCATGCCTGCGTCTGGAGGTTCCGGAGCCCGAGCGGGTGCGTTTTCTCATCGTGGAATATAAGCATTTCCTTATCGAACCCGCCGCGCTCAAGGAAAAGCTCGCCTGCCTGACCCCGCACTACGGCCGTGCCGTGATCGACCGCTGGCTCGCGCAGGCCGACTCGGGCGCCTGGCCCGAGCTGGTCACGGACTTATTGCACACGCATTACGATCCTTCGTACCTGCGCGCGACCACCCAAAACTATTTGCATTATGATAGCGGCCGGCAGCTTTTCATCGAACGGCTCGACGAAGCCGGGATCGCAGGCGCCGCCGCGGAGCTCTCCCGTTCCCCGGTCTGAAGCGGAAGAAGGTCGGGAGTTGGAGGGGAGATGTTTTTCAAGCAGCTTTTCGACCCAGCGTCGTCCACGCTGAGCTATCTCATCGCGGACGATACCAGCCACGACGCAGTGATCGTCGATCCGGTGATCGAGCAGACGGAGCGCGACGTGCGCCTGCTGCGCGAGCACGGCCTGCGGCTCAAGTACACGCTGGAAACCCACGTTCACGCCGACCACGTGACCGCGGCCCAGGCGCTCAAGCAGGCGACCGGCGCTCAGACAGCCGTGTCCCGCGACTGCAACGCCCAGGGGTATGACCGCCTGCTCGAGGACGGCGACGTCATCCTCTTCGGCCACGAGGAGATCCTCATCATCGCCACGCCCGGCCACACGCCGGGAAGCGTGTCGTACCTTTGGCGCGACCGCCTGTTCACCGGCGACACCCTGCTCATCGGCGGCTGTGGCCGCACCGACTTCCAGAACGGCAGCGCCGAGGCGCTGTGGGACAGCATCACCGGCAAGCTGTTCAAGCTCGACGAGCAGATCCTGGTCTACCCGGGGCACGACTACAAGGGCCGCCGCGTGAGCAGCATAGGCGAGGAGAAGCGTCTCAACGCGCGCCTCGCCAACAAGACCCGCGAGGAGTTCCTGTCGATCATGGCCAACCTCGGCCTGCCGATGCCGGCGCGCGTCCACGAGGCCGTGCCCTCCAACCTCGGCGCCGGCGCCGATCAGCCTGGGGTTGCGGGCGCGTCCGAACAGTGGGCCGCTCTCGAAAACCGCGTGGCGATGCAGAACGTGTCGGCGCGGCAGCTCGCCGAGGTCCTCCGCGCTCCAGGAGTCCATCTCGTGGACGTGCGCACGCCGGCCGAGTTCGAAACCGTGAGGATCGCCGGCGCCGTGAACCTGCCGCTCGACCGGCTCGATGCCGCAAGCCTGCTCGCGCGTATCGGGGCGGACGCCCCGGTGTACTGCGTGTGCCAGACCGGGACACGCAGCCAGTTCGCGGCGGACGCGCTGCGCTCCGCCGGCTTCACCCGCGTGGTGCACGTCGACGGCGGCACCAACGCCTGGGCGATGGCGGGCCTGCCCGTGCTGCGCGGCAGCGCGGCGCGAGTCTGAAGGCGCGAGGACCCGTGAAATCCGACGACAAACCCCGCCCGCTGGTGCTCTCTCTCGCCGCCGTCGGTGCCGACGAGGAGCGCTATCTGCGCTCGCTGCTCGCCTTGCTCAAGACCTACCTCGAGCCGCAGTGGTGCCTCGCTGCGCGCCTGGGGGATCTTCCGGACGCGGTCCTGATCGACATGGACGGCCCCGAGGGCCGCCAGGTGTGGGAGAACGTGCACTTCGGCGGCATCCCGCGCATCGCGCTCTCACGCGACCAGGTGCTCGGCGCGGAATGGACCTTGCTCAAACCGATCAAGACCGGGGGCCAGCACAGCGTGACCGAGGTTCTTTCGGCGGTGGCGGTCAAGCTGCAGATAGCGGACCCGGCTCAGGCTGCACCGGAAGGGAAGACCGTGACCTTCGCCCATCTGGTCCGCCGCGCGTACCACCAGTCACACCCGGCGGACGTGGTGCTGCAGAACGGCTCCGTGCTGATCGTCGACTCCGAGAAACAGATCTTCTACTCGTCCAGGACGACCGACGAGCTGATCGCCCTGCTGCGCAGCCGGCGCCGGCTCAACGGCAAAGTCGTGCCGGTCTCCGACACCTCCAAGGTTCCGATCCGGCTGGCGCGATGGGGAATCAAGCCGCGACCGCTGGAAGAGCTGCTGTGGCTCACGGGCCTGGTGGCCGGCGCCGGGGAGTCGCTCGGCGGCTGGGATCTGCGCGAGCCGGTACGACTCACGCGCTGGCCCGATTTCGCCAAGCTGCCTTACCGGCAGGCCCACCTGAAGATGGCCGCCATGCTGACCGAGGAAGGCGCGCTTTCCAGCGCAGTCGCCCAGGCGTGCCAAGTGGCCGAAGGCGACGTCGCCGACTTCCTGAACGCCTGCGCCGAGATCGGCATACTCGAATCCAAGGCGGCCCGGGCCGGTGCTTCAGCGGGAGACGTGAAAGCGACCACCATGGACATCTGGCACGGCGTGCTCGGGACCTTCCGCCGCGGGCAATCCGGCTAGGGCACGATCTTCTGCACCCGGCCGTCGCTCGTTAGGATATACAGCTCGCCCGCGCCGTCGCGTCCGAAGGACAGGACACTGCCTCCCGCGTTCGCGTTCGGCGCCTCGACCACGATCGCCGGGGGGGTCAGGCTAAGCGCCAGCAGGCCCCTTACGAAGCCCGTGCATAGGTCGGAGAAGAAGTACAGCCCATGAAGCGTGGGCATCGCGTTGCCGCGATAGACGTAGCCACCGATGATCGCGCAGTTCCCTTGGGGGGCGTGCGTGTACTCGTACATCGGCATGATGAGCGTTGGATCGGGGCAGGGTCCGGCTGAGCACAGCGAGCCCTCGAAGATGTTCCAGCCGTAGTTCAGCATCGGCACGGTCGCGTCGACGACGTCGACTTCCTCGCGTTGGTCCTGCCCCACGTCGGCGATGTACAGGCGCCCGGTGAGAAAATCGAAGGCAGACCGGAAAGGGTTGCGGAGTCCGATCGCCCAGACTTCGTTCCGACCGGCGAGCGGCCACACGGGGTTGTCGGGAGGGATCTTGTAGGACGGGGTGCCAGCCGTGAGCGCGTTCACGTCGATCCGCAGCATCTTGCCGAGCAGGGAATTCGGGTCCTGGGCGTGGCCGAACACGTTGTTTCCGCTCCCGCCGTCGCCGGTCGAAAGGTAGAGGAAGCCGTCAGGGCCGAACATGACCCTGCCGCCGTAGTGATTGGCGGCATCGTGATGCGCGATGCGGATGATTGGCGTCGGCGCGGGGTCGAGCACGTTGAGGTCGGCCGACAAGGTATAGCGCTCGACTACGATGTCGCCGTTGTCGTCGAGGCTCCTGTCTACGAAATGGACGTAGACGAAGCCCTTGCCGCTGTAGTCCGGATCGAACGCAAAGGACAGCAACCCGTCCTCGCCGATGAAGGGCTGCTTTATCCGGCTGGACAGGTCGAGAAACGGCGTCGTGAGCAGCGTCCCCGTTCCATCGATGACGCGTATCTTCCCGGTGCGCTCGGCGATGAAGATGCGCGGATCGCCGGGAGGTGCCTGAAGGTCCATGGGGGAGCTCAGGCCTGCGGCACCGGCAAGTGGCTGCAGCCCGACGTTGAGCACCTGCGGAAGCGCCGGCCCCGTGTTGATCTGAGTGGTGTTGTGACACGCCGCCATCATGAGCAGGCCGACACCGATCAAGCGCGAGGACCGCATGCGATCTCCTAAAGCGCGCCCAGCACCTTGAGGTGCGTGACTACGCTCCTTCCGAGCGCCGAGAGCGCGTAGCCGCCTTCGAGAACCGAAACGATCCTTCCTTGCGCGTACCGTTCGGCGACTTCCTTGATGCGCTCCGTGACCCAGGCGTAGTCGGCCTCGGTGAAGCGCAAAGAGGCCATGTCGTCCTCGACGTGCGCGTCGAAGCCCGCGGACACGAAGACCATCTGGGGCTCGAGCTCGTCGAGCACGGGCATCCAGACCTTCTCCACGGCGGTGCGCAGCGCCCGCCCGTCGGAGCCCGCGGGCAGCGGTACGTTCGCCATGTTCGGGGCCGGGGCCTCGGTGCCGCTGTAGGGGTAGAAGGGGTGCTGGAAGATGCTCGCCATCACCACGCGCTCGTCGTCGCTGAAGATGTCCTCGGTGCCGTTGCCGTGGTGCACGTCGAAGTCGATGACCGCAACCCGCTCCACGCCGTGCTGTTCCAGGGCATGCTTGACGCCGACGGCGACGTTGTTGAACAGGCAGAAACCCATCGCGCGGTCGCGCGTTGCATGGTGGCCCGGCGGACGCACCGCGCAGAATGCGTTCTGCGCCTGTCCGCCGACAACCAGGTCGGTGGCGAGCACCGCGGCGCCCGCGGCACGCACCGCCGCGTTCCAGGTGTGCGGGCACATCGCGGTGTCCGGGTCCAGGTGCACGATCCCGGAGCGCGGCGAGACCTCGCGGATCGCCTCGATGTACTCGAGCGGGTGCACGCGCGCGAGCTCGCTGACCTTGGCGGCGGGCGCCTCGTGACGCTCGAGGAGCCCGCCGATCCCCGAAGAGATGAGGTGATCCTCGATCGCTGCGAGCCGCGCGGGGCTCTCGGGGTGATGCCGGCCCATGTCGTGCCGCGCGCAATCGTCATGCGTAATAAACGCCGTCGCCATGAGCTTTATTCCTCGATCCCATCATAGCGGCTTTCCAGTAAACTTAGAACTTCGGCGACACGAGAGCGGAAGAGAAGCACGGGATGTCCTATTCACTGATCCAGGGCGTCGTCCAGCAGGCGGGAAAAATCATCCTCGGCAAGGAGCGCCAGATCCGGCTTGCGCTCGCCTGCCTGCTCGCGCGCGGACACCTTCTGATCGAGGACCTGCCCGGCGTCGGCAAGACCACGCTCGCGCAGGTACTGGCGAAACTGCTTGGACTCGGTTTTCACCGCATACAGTTCACCAGCGACATGCTGCCTGCCGACATCATCGGCGTGTCGGTTTACGATCGCGACAGCTCCACGTTCAGATTTCACCCCGGGCCCATTTTCTCGCAGCTGATCCTCGCCGACGAAGTCAATCGCGCAACGCCCAAGACGCAGTCGGCCCTGCTCGAGGCGATGGAGGAGCATCAGGTCACCACCGAAGGCGAGACGCGCAAGCTTCCCGAGCCGTTCTTCGTGGTGGCGACCCAGAATCCCTCGCACCTGGTCGGCACGTTCCCCCTACCCGAGTCGCAACTCGACCGCTTCCTCATGCGCATCGATCTCGGCTACCCCGACAGGGAAGCCGAGCGCACGCTGCTCCAGGGCGCGGATCGCCGCGACATGATCGCCGGGCTCGACGCCTGCCTCGCGCCGGGGGAGCTTATGGATCTTCAGGCGGCGGTGAGAACGGTACACGCGGCGGCGCCGCTGCTCGACTACATTCAGGAGCTGGTCGAGCACTCGCGTCGCGCGCCTGAGTACACCAACGGCCTGTCCCCACGCGCAGCGCTCGCGCTGCTGCACGCGGCGCGCGCGTGGGCGCTCATCGAGGGGCGCGATAAGGTGGTGCCGGAGGACGTGCAGGCGGTGCTTCCCGGCGTGGCAGGCCACCGCCTCCGGCCCGTTCATGACGGCGTTCGCATCTCGAGCCTCGACATTGCGACCGGCCTGATCTCAGCGGTCCCCATCCCCTAGGCGGCGCCGTGAAGTTCGACAGGGTGCTGCAGTACTCGCAGGCCTACAACTTCTACCAGTGGGCGTTCAGGCGGCACGGACCCGAGCCCGGGGTGGTGTTTCTCACGCAGCGCCGCGTCTACATCCTGCCGACGCGGCCCGGCCTGATCTTCGGCGTCGCGATCATCCTGATGCTGATCGGGTCGATCAACTACAACCTGTCGCTCGGCTACGTGCTCACCTTCCTGCTCGCAGGGCTGGGAGTCGTCTCGATACTGCACACGTTCCGCAACCTAGTGCACCTGTACATCGGCGGCGGCCGCGCGGCTTCCGTGTTCGCGGGAGACACCGCGCAGTTTCAGATCGTTCTCGAGAACCGCGACCGCCTCACGCGCCACTCGCTCGAGCTCGCGTGCGGGCCGGCGAGGGCGCGATGCGACGTGCCGTCGCAACGGCACCAGACGGTGGAGCTCGGGGTGAAAGCCGAGAGAAGGGGCTGGCTGCCCCTTCCCCGCGTCACCATCGATACCCGCTTTCCCCTCGGCCTGACGCGCGCCTGGAGCTACGTGCAGCCCGACATGCGCGCGCTGGTCTATCCGCGCCCCGATACCGCTCCCCTCCCCGTTCCGGAGGCCGACTCCGAGACCGGGGATGCGGTGTCGACTGGCGTCGGCACCGACGACTTCGCAGGGCTGCGGCCGTATCAGTCGAACGATTCTCCGCGCCACGTGGCGTGGAAGGCGTCGGCGCGCAGCGAAATGCTGCTCACGAAATTCTTCTCGGGGCGCGCCTCGTCGGAGATGTGGTTCGACTGGCAGCGCCTGCCCCAGGCAATGGGCGTCGAGGCGCGCCTGTCCCGTCTCGCGCGCTGGGTGCTGCTCGCCGAGGAACGCGGCCTGCGCTTCGGGCTCAGGCTTCCAGGGACGAGCGTGCCGCCGGGGGAAGGCCTCCCGCACCGCGACCGCTGCCTGCGCGAGCTGGCGCTCTACCATGGCTGAGCCGAGATCCCCCACGCTGCCGCCGCTGCCGCTCGCAGTGCTCGTGGCGGCGGCCACCCTCGCGGTGGCGTCGCACGTCCAGTGGCTCGCGGTCTGGGTGAGCGTCGCCGCGGCGGCGTTGCTCGCGTGGAGGATACTGACGCTGGTCCGCGGCGTCGCCCTGCCTCCGCGCTGGATGCTCCTGCTCCTCACCATAGCGACCGTCGCCGGCGTGTTCGTCTCCTATCGCACCGTCCTGGGCCGCGACCCCGGCGTGACGCTACTGGTGATGCTGCTGTTCCTCAAGCTCCTCGAAACGCGCGCCGCGCGCGACGTCTTCGTCGTGGCCTTCCTGGTCTATTTCGTCGCGCTCGCGAACTTCTTCTACTCGCAGTCGATCCCGATCGCGGGGCTGATGCTGCTCACCGTGACCGTCGCCACCACGGCGCTGGTCGGGTTCAGCGCGCCGGGGCGGCCGCTTGCCGACGACCTGAAAACCGCCGGGCGCATGCTGATCCAGGCCGGACCGGTGATGCTGCTGCTTTTTTTCCTCTTCCCCCGTGTGCAGGGACCCCTCTGGGGACTGCCCCAGGACGCCTACACGGGCGTGGCCGGGCTGTCGGACACGATGACGCCCGGGTCGATCAGCTCGCTCTCGCTGTCCGACGCGATCGCCTTCAGAGTGAAGTTCGAGGACGCGGCCCCGCCGCGCAACCAGCTGTACTGGCGCGGCCCGGTGCTGACGGATTTCGACGGGCGAACCTGGCGCGTGAGCCTGCCGCAACTGCGCCGCGCGATGAGCGTCGACGCTTTCGGCGCGCCGATCGACTACGAAGTGACGCTCGAGCCTCACAATCGCAACTGGATGTTCGCGCTGGAAATGCCGACACGGCTGCCGGCGAGCGCGCGCCTTACCAGCGAGTACCTTCCGATCTCGTTCACCCCCATCCGCAGCCGCATCCGCTACGAGATGCGCTCAGCTCCGCAGTTCCAGGCGCGCAGCGGCGGCGAGCCCGGTGACCTCGTCGCTGCGCTCAGGCTTCCGGCCGCATTCAACCCCCGGGCCCGCGCGCTGGCGGCCGAGTGGCGCGCCTCCTTCCCCGACCAGCCTGCCATCGTGCGCCGCGCCATCGAGTTCTTCCGCAGCAGCCGCTTCGAGTACACCCTGGAACCGCCCCTACTCGGACGCGACTCGGTCGACGAATTCTTGTTCGACACCAAGCAGGGATTCTGCGAGCACTTCGCATCGAGCTTCGTTTTCCTGATGCGCGCCGCCGGCGTCCCCGCGCGCGTCGTGACCGGCTATCAGGGCGGCGACGCCAATCCGGTGGACGGCTACATGGTCGTGCGCCAGGCCGACGCGCACGCCTGGTCGGAGGTGTGGCTGCCGGCGAGCGGCTGGACGCGGGTCGATCCGACTGCGGCCGCGGTGCCGATCCGGGTCGAGCTGGGGATCACCGCCGCCGCGCCCGCCGGTGCGCCCTTGCTGATGCGCGGGGGCATGCAATGGCTCAGAAGGGCGCGCTACGAATGGGACGCGCTGACGAACCAGTGGAACCAGTGGGTCCTGGGCTACAACCCGGACCGTCAGCTGGAGGTGCTTTCCCGCTTCGGCATGAAACAGCCGAGCTGGGAGACGATGACGCTCACGCTGTTCTGGAGCGTGGGCGGCGTGCTCCTGCTCGTTGCGCTCTGGCTGCTTCGCGGCGCACGGCGACAGGACGCCGTGCAGAGGGCTTGGCTGCGCTTCTGCAACAAACTCGCGCGCAAGGGCCTCGCGCGGCCGCGCACCGAAGGCCCGCTCGATTATTCAGCCCGGGTGTCGCGTCGGCTTCCGGAGAGCGAGGGGGCAGTGCGCGCCATCGCAAACCTCTACGTCGAGCAGCGCTATGGGCGCGCCGTCGATGCCGATTCGCTCGCGCGCCTGAAGACCCTGGTGCGGGAATTCGCACCGTGAGGGGCATCATCCTGGCCGCGGCGCTCGCGCTGCCCGCGGTCCTCGCCTGGGCGCAGCCATCCTCCTATCCAAACCGCAAGGAGGTGAAGGCGTTCGTCGAGGAGATGAGCAAAAAGCACGGCTTCAGCAAGAGGGACCTGAACCGCGTGCTCGGGAAGGCTCAGTACCAGCCGGCGATCGTCAGGGCGATGGAGCAGCCGCCGGAATCGGCGCTCGCCTCCTGGCAGGCCTACCGGGCGAACTTCATCAAGCCGGAGAGGATCGAAGCCGGCACCCGGTTCTGGAACCGGAACGCCGGCGCCCTCAAGCGAGCGGCCGCGGAATACGGCGTCCCGGAGGATGTCGTCGTCGGCATCATCGGGGTGGAGACGACCTTCGGCAAGAACATCGGCACCTTCCGCGTGATCGACGCGCTGACAACCCTCGCCTTCGACTATCCGAAGCGCAGCGCGTACTTCCGCGGCGAGCTGGAGCACTACCTGGTGTTCTCGCGCGAGCAGAAAATCGACCCGCTGCGGGTGAAGGGCTCGTACGCAGGCGCGATCGGCATTCCCCAGTTCATGCCCGGCTCTTACCGGCGCTTCGCCGTGGATTTCGATGGAGATGGGCAGATCAATCTGGCAACCAGTCCCGCCGATGCGATCGGCAGCATCGGGAATTTCCTGAAGTCGCACGGCTGGGAGCGCGGCCAGCCGGTCGCGTTCGGCGCCCGGGTGTCCGGAGACGGATGGCGCAAGCTCGCGGGGAGCGGCATCGTTCCGGCGACCCGCTTCGCGGACCTGCACGAATACGGCGTCAAGGTAGCGGCCGACCTCCCGGGCGACACCCTGTGCGCGCTGGTCGAGCTCGAGACGCCGGGACAGGCGCCCGACGTTCGCATGACGCTGAAGAACTTCTTCGTGCTTACCCGCTACAATCGCTCCAACCTCTACGCAGCCGCAGTCCTCGATCTTGCCGCCGAGATCGCGCGCGCGAGAGCGGCAGCCGCCAAGGACGCCCAATGAACGTGCGCTCGTACCGCTACTACGAGTTCGTGATGGCCGCGTTCGTCACGGTGCTGATCTGCTCCAACCTGATCGGGCCGGCCAAGATCGCTCAAGTTTCCCTCCCCGTCATCGGCGCGGTGTCCTTCGGCGCGGGCGTACTGTTTTTCCCGATCTCCTACGTGTTCGGCGACATCCTCACCGAGGTGTACGGGTACGCGCGTTCCAGGCGTGTCATCTGGGCCGGCTTCGCCGGCCTCGCTTTCGCCGCGTTCATGGCGGCGGTGGTGGTATGGCTGCCGCCGGCGCCCTTCTGGAACAACCAGGCGGCCTACGAGACCGCCTTCGGCTCGACTTGGCGCATCGCCGGGGCCTCGCTGATCGCCTTCGTGTGCGGTGAGTTCGTCAACTCGTTCGTGCTGGCGAAGATGAAGATCCTCACCGAGGGCCGATGGCTGTGGACGCGCACCATAGGCTCGACGATCTTCGGCGAGGGGGTGGATTCGCTGCTGTTCTACCCGCTCGCGTTCTGGGGAAGCGGCATCATTCCGGACGACAGGCTACCCCAGATCATGCTCGTCCAGTTCGTCACCAAGGTTGCAGTGGAAGTCGTGTTCACGCCGATCACCTACGCGGTGGTCGGCTGGCTGAAGCGCGCCGAGCGCGAGGACTACTACGACCGGGACACCGACTTCAATCCGTTCACGCTGAAGACCTGAAGCTCGCGACGAAGTGCCAAATATTCACGCTCCTCCGGAGGGTTGCTGGAGCGTAGAATGTCCTTCCCAGAGTGCGAGGGGCGCTCAGTGAACCGCCGCGGCAACGAGTACGACGTATCCTGCCAGGTCAACACCACCGATCCGGCGATCGTGAATTCGGAGGTGAACCGGATCTTCCTCGAGCTCTACCCGGCCTCGTCGACCGAGAAGATAGACCGCGCGTTCGACGACCTCACCGCCATGTACCGCGGCAGCCGCCCGGGGTACCACGCCTGCGATACCGCGTACCACGACATCCAGCACGTGCTCGACGTCACCCTCGCGATGGCGCGGCTCATCGACGGGTACGAGCGCGCGCGGATCGGGGTCGAGCCGCTGGACGCGTCGATGTTCAGGCTGGGCGTGATCACGGCCCTGTTCCACGACTGCGGCTACATCCGCACCCGCGACGACCGAGAGCACAAGAGCGGCGGTGAGCTCACCCTGACGCACGTCTCCCGCGGGGCGCGCTTCCTCAGGGACTATCTGCCGAAGATCGGCATGGGCGAGGTCGCCGACGTCGCCGCCTCCCTGATCCACTTCACCGGGTATGAGATCCCCGTCTCCGACATCAGGGTGCCCTCCCTCAACCACAGGCTGCTCGGCAGCCTGCTCGGCTCCGCGGACATCATCGCGCAGATGTCGGACCGCTGCTATCTCGAGAAATGCCGCGATCGGCTCTATCCGGAGTTCGTCGCTGGCGGCATCGCCCGCAAGCGCCTGCCGGACGGAGGGGAGGAGGTCGTCTACGACTCCGGGGAGGATCTGGTGCGCAAGACCCCGCGCTTCTACCAGGGCGCCAGCCGCCGACTCGACGCCGACCTCGGCGGGACGCACGTGTACGCGCGCAACCACTTCGGCGGACAGCACCTCTACATGGAAGAGCTCACGAAGAACATCGAGTTCGCGCGCGCCATCGACGACCAAGGCGACCGCGCCCCGCTCAAGCGCAACCCGCCCGCGACCAACCGCCGGGAATCCTAGAGCAGCGCTTCCTTCGACAGGCCGTGACGGCGCAGGATTCCGCGCAGTTGTGACAGTGCCTCGAGCTGGATCTGCCGCACGCGCTCGCGCGTGACGCCCAGCTGGCCGGCGAATTCCTGCAGCGTCTGCAGCTCCCTGCCGTTCAGCCCGAAGCGGCATTCGATCACCGTTCGCTGCCTGTCGGAGAGCTGCGCCAGCCACTCGCGAACCAGGGACTCGATCTCGCTCGCCTGCAGCTGCGACTCCGGCCCGGGGCTCGCCTCGTCGGCCACGGAGTCGCCGATCGAGAGCAGCTGATCGGCGTCGAGCGGCGCATCGAGCGAGGCAGTGTTCTCGCTGCGCATGAGCAGGCCGCGCACCTCCTCGGGATCCCTGGCGAGCAGGTGGGCGATGTCCTCCGCGCCGGGCTCGCGCTCGGAATGTGCTTCCAGGTAGCGCTTCGCGCGCAGCACGGTGCTCAGGTCCTTGATCACGTGCACCGGCAAGCGGATCGTGCGCGACTGGTTCATGATGGCGCGCTCGATGTTCTGGCGGATCCACCAGATCGCGTAGGTGGAGAAACGGAAGCCGCGCTCCGGGTCGAACTTCTCGAGCGCGTGAATCAGTCCCAGATTGCCCTCCTCCACCAGGTCGAGCAGCGGTATGCCCCGATTGAGGTAGGCCTTGGCGACGTTCACCACCAGGCGCAGGTTGTGCTCGATCATCTTCTGCCTGGCGGCGAAGTCCCCTGCCACTGCGCCGCGCGCGTAGCGCAGCTCCTCTTCCGGGGTGAGCAGGCGCTTCAGGCCGATCTGATGCAGGTAGAGCTGGGTAGCGTCGCTCAAGCCTTCCGGTGCGTCCTTGACCGGCGTCGCGGCCCCGTGCTCCTCTGGCGCGCAGGTCGGTTCCGCGAGTTCGTCCCAGCCGGCGTGAAGCTCCTGCTCCGGATCGCGCGAGTTCACGAGCGGCGCTCGGGCAGGAACTTGAGAGGATCGACGGGCTCGCCCTGGCGGCGAATCTCGAAATGCAGCTTCACCTGGGGCGAATCGGTGTTGCCGATCTCCGCGATCTTCTGTCCTTTCACCACGTTCTGCCCCTCCTTGACCAGCAGGTTGCTGTTGTGCGCGTAGGCGGACAGAAAGGTGTCGTTGTGCTTGATGATGACGAGCTTGCCGTAGCCCCGCAGCCCCGTTCCGCTGTATACGACGCGGCCGGAGGCGGACGCGAACACGGGGTCGCCCACCTTGCCGAGGATGTCGACCCCCTTGTTGGTGCCCTTGGAGAATCCCGCCAGGACCCTCCCCGTTGACGGCCACATCCATTCGACGCCGTCGGACTCGGCCGCGGCGGCGGCCGCCGGAGCCACGGCTTCGACCTTCTCCTCCGGCGGAGACTGGCGCTGCAGCAACGCGAGGTTTTCCTCCGAATAGGGAAGCTTGATCGCCTTGGGCGAAGTCTTGAGGAGCTCCGGCCTCGGAGCCTCGACAGGGGCGGCCGCGCGCGGCTCGGCGCCGGGGCGCGCCTGCGGCTCGCCGAGTGAGCGCGCCTCGACGCCGCCGGGGGTGACGATCGGCCGCACCTGGACCCCTGCATCCCCTTGCACCTGCGCGCGCGCTTCGGGCGCTGCCGCCGGCGCGGACGGCGGACGCAGGCGAAGAACCGTCCCCTCTTTCACGACCGAGGGATCGGCAAGCCCGTTCCAGGCCGCGAGCTCCCTGTAGTCCAAACCCTTCTCCAAGGCGATGCTATACAGGGTGTCCCCGCGCTTGACCGTGTAGGTTTCGGGCCTTTGATCGAACAAAGGAGGGCCGGGTGGCGGCGCCAGGGGCTTCAAGAGAGGCGATGAGGTGCGCGTCACTGGCCGATCGACGACAGGCGCGCGGTTCGCAGTCGCACACGCAGCCAGAAATGCGCACGCGACAACCGGGACGGCGATGCGGAGCAGCCTCACTGCTTGCCTCCTCTCAGGGGCACGAATCGCACGGCGTCCAGCCATTTTTCTGTCAGCCCGGTCGCAGTCCTCTCGATGAGACACAGCGCCTGATCGCCGCTACCATCTGGCACGATCATTCTGCCACCCTGAGCAAGCTGCTGCAAAAGGGCATCGGGCACGCCCGCTGCCGCGGCTGCAACGATGATGCCGTCGAACGGCGCGGCCTCGGGCACTCCGAGCGAGCCGTCTCCGTGAACCAGCCTCAGGTTCGACAGGCGCAGAGGACGCAAGTTGCCGCGCGCCTTCTCGAGCAGGCCGGCGATGCGCTCGACCGAGTAGACGTCCTTCGCGATGCGCGCGAGCAGCGCCGCCTGGTAGCCGCAGCCCGTTCCGACCTCGAGCACGCACTTGAGCGGCTTCAGCGCCCTGACCGCCTCGATCATGCGCGCGACCACGAGAGGCTGCGAAATGGTCTGCTCGAAGCCGATCGGCAGAGCCGTATCCTCGTAGGCGCGGCTCGCGAGCCCTTCGTCGACGAACATGTGGCGCGGCACGGAAGCCATGGCCGCGAGCACCGCTTCGTCGCGGATTCCGCCCTCGCGCAGCCGCGCGACCATGCGGTCGCGGGTGCGCTGCGAGGTCATGCCGATGCCGCGCGTCCTCGACAGCTTCACTTCGCGAGCCACGTTCTGACGACCGGTATCTGCTGCGCGTGAGTGAGATCCATCTGCAGCGGGGTGAGCGACACGCGGTTGCTCGCCACGGCGTGGAAATCGGTTCCAGGGCCGGCGTCCTGCGCGCTGCCCGCCGCGCCCACCCAGTACACCGTCTGGTTGCGCGGCGTCGTGGTCTTGATGACCGGCTCGGCCTTGTGGCGCTTGCCGAGCCGCGTGACCTCGAAGCCCTTCAGCGCATCGTAGGGGATGTCCGGCACGTTGATGTTGAGCAGCACCGGCTCCCCGAGCGGCCGCTCCTGGAAGCGCTCCACCAGATCGCGTGCCACCCGCGCCGCGGTCTCGTAGTGCCGTCCCGCCTTGCTGGTCAGCGATATCGCGAGCGACGGGATGCCGAGCAGGTAGCCCTCGGTCGCGGCCGCCACGGTCCCGGAATAGATCGTATCGTCGCCCATATTCGCACCGAGATTGATCCCCGAGACGATCATGTCGGGCATCTCCTCGAGCAGCCCCGTCACGGCGAGGTGCACGCAGTCGGTGGGCGTGCCGTTGACGAAGCGGAAGCCGTTGGCCGACTCGCGCACCGTGAGCGGCCGGTCGAGCGTGAGGGAGTTGGAAGCGCCGCTGTGGTCGCGCTCCGGGGCCACGACCGTGATCGTGCCCAGATCTGCCAGTGTCTTGGCGAGGATCGCGAGCCCAGGTGCGAAGTACCCGTCGTCGTTGCTGAGCAGGATTCGCATCTATCGAACTAACTTATTGATAAACAAGGAGCACTTCATCCGCCCTCGGCCGGACGTGCGACGCCCGGAATCGGGAGGATTCTACTCGAAAGCGGCGCGCCCGCGCCCGGGAAGGCCCGGCTTTGCGCCCGGCCTGTTGTCCTGCCGTCAGTCGCTGTTGGGTTTCACACAGACGGGCCCGCGTTGCCCGAGCCCGCAAACGGAACTGCTAGGTTGTTGCTTCCGGCTCCTTGGCGAGCCTCATCTGCCCGAAGAACCCCGCGCGGAACCCTTTGGCATAATCGTCTATTCCCACCTGGAGATACAGAGACAGGGAACTGCCCTCTGTGCGCGCGGATTGCCCGTCGGCGATGCCGTTGCCGAAGGCCACGCTCGTGGCTTCCCGGCCCATCACTCTCAGTTCAGCTACCGTACCCATAAGTCCCCCTCCTTGGCGTTATTTACCCTAAGTCGAGCAAGCGCCGTGCCAAGTGTTCCGGCAGCCTCACAGCATGCTCCGGCAGCGTTTCTCCCGGGTTAAGGAATAGCCGGCCAGGAAGCCCTGGCGGTATTCGTCCAGATCCCCCACAGGATAGGCAGCGGACTGGGAGCCGCGCGTGCGAGCGGCTCTCCCGTCGATATAACCTTCGACAAAAGCCTCGGACCAGCCGTTTTTCTCCGCCAGGACCCTAAAATCCTCGTCGCTTGGCTGCTTCATGGTTTCCCTCCCAGGTGGCCACCGAGGAGGGACTAGCAGCAAGTTCCGGGCCGAGGTGACCCTGCGAAGGAGATGCCCCGGGGGGCTAGCGGCGCGCCGAGGAAAGCACGCCGCGCACGTCTTCGATCGCCGAAAGGGCGCGCTGCAGCTGGTCGATGTCCTGGACCTCGATGGTGAAGTGCATCGAGGCGACGTCGTTGCGCGTCTGTGTTTTCGCTGCAATGACGTTGGTCTTCTGCCGCGCCAGCGCCTCGCTGACGTCGCGCAGCAGCCCCTGCCGGTCGTTGCCGCGCACGACGATATCCACCGGGTAGGCCCGCTCGCCGCGATCGCCCCACTCCGCCGCGAGGATGCGCTCGGGAAAGCGCGCAATCATGTGCGCGAGGCTGGTGCATTCGCTCCGGTGAATCGAAACGCCGCGCCCCTTGGTGACGAAGCCCGAAATCCGGTCCGGCGGGGCGGGCTTGCAGCAGCGCGCGAGCACCGTCATCAGGCGGTCCACGCCCACGACAAGCACTCCGCTGCCCCCTTGCGGGGCGCGCCCTGCGCGTGTCGAGACATCAGCGGGCGGACCGCGCTCCGCCTCGCCGCGCAGCGCGGTCTGCAGCTGCCTCGGCCCGACTTCCTCGCGCCCGACCGCGGCGAACAGATCGTCGGACCGCTCGAAGCCGAGACGCTTTGCGAGCTCGTCGAGGCTCGCCGCGCGCACGCCTTCGCGCTTGAGCTCGCGCTCGACTGCGGCGCGACCCGCGGCGACCACGTCCGCCAGCTCGCGGCTGTTGAACCACTGGCGGACCTTGTTGCGGGCGCGCGAGCTGCGGATGTAGCCGAGCGCGGGGTTCAGCCAGTCGCGGCTCGGTCCTCCGGTCTTCGCGGTGATGATCTCGACAACCTCGGCGTTCTTCAAGGCATAGTCGAGCTTGACGATCGCGCCGTTGACCTTGGCGCCGCGGCAGCGATGGCCGACGTCGGTATGCAGCGCGTAGGCGAAATCGATCGGCGTCGCTCCTTGCGGCAAGTCGACGACCTTGCCCTGGGGCGTGAGCACGTACACGGTATCGTCCACGAACGCCTGGTCGAACTGCTGCTTCCAGTCCGAGGCGTCGACGATCTCGTCGCGCCAGGCGAGCATCTGACGCAGCCACGCGATCCTGTCCTCGGTGGCATCGACTTTGCCGCGGGGACCCCGCGCGCCTTCCTTGTAGCGCCAGTGCGCGGCGACGCCGACCTCCGCGTCGCGGTGCATCTCGTGGGTGCGGATCTGGACTTCGAGCGTCCTGCCCTCGGGGCCGATCACCGCGGTGTGCAGCGACCGGTAGAGGTTGCCTTTCGGACGCGAGATGTAGTCGTCGAACTCCCGCGGAATCGGCGCCCACAGGTTGTGCACGACACCGAGCGCGGCGTAGCAATCCTTCACCTCGCCCACCAGCACCCTCAGCCCGCTCGCGTCGTGGATCTCGGAGAAGTCGAGCGACTTCGCGCGCATCTTGGCGTAGATGCTGTAGAGGTGCTTGGGCCTGCCGGTCACCTCGGCCCTTATCCCCGAGCGCGCGATCTCGTCGGCGAGCTCGGCGATCGCCTGCTCGATGAAGCGCTCGCGCTCCCCGCGGCGGGCCTCGAGCATCCCGGCGATCTTCCTGTAGAGCTCCGGCTCGAGATAGCGGAAAGCGAGGTCTTCGAGCTCCCACTTGAGCTGCCAGACGCCGAGGCGGTTGGCGAGCGGAGCATAGATGTCGAGCGTCTCGCGCGCGACGCTCCTGCGGTCGGCCTCGGGCGCGCGCGCGAGCCAGCGCATGGTCTGGGTGCGGCTCGCGAGGCGCAGCAGCACGACGCGCAAATCCCCGACCATCGCGAGCAGCATCTTGCGCAGCACCTCGGCCTGCGGCGCCGAGTCGCGCCCCAGCGTCGCGGCGCGGGTGACGACCCGAAGCTGGTTGAGTCGGTCGATGCCGGAAACGAGCGCGGCCACGACCGGCCCGAACGACGCGGCGAGCTTCTCCTCCGCAGCGGGTAGGTAGGCGGGAACGGCGAACAGCACGCCGGCCGCGAGCGCGTCGGCGTCGAGCTTGAGCTGCGCTACGTTGCGCGCGAGGCCGATGGCGTGCTCGTACGCCGGCTCCCCCGTGCCGAGAACCTTGTCGCTGTAGACGTCCCGGGCGAACTCGAGCGCCCGCGCGAGGACGCGCCGCTCTCCCTCCGGCGCTCCTGCGGCGAGTATGTCGTCGCCGAGGTCGGCGGCGCTGGTGCGCGTGGTCGATACCATACGCGCCAGTTTATCCCGGATAATCCGCTCTTTCTGGAACCCGGATGCCAGACAGCCCCGCGCGAGCGCGCGCACTCCCCTATCTGCTGCTCCTGGTCGCCGCCGCCTCGTTCGGCGGAAACTGGGTCGCCGCCCGGATCGTCAACTTCGAGGTCGCGCCGTTTGCGCTGTCGTTCTGGCGCTGGGCGATCGCCATGGTGCTGCTGTTTCCATTCGCGCTCGTGCAGCTTCGCGGCGACGCTCAGCACATCCGCGCGCACTGGCTCAAGCTGCTCGTCTTCGGCGCAGTCGGCGCCGGCGGCTTTACGCTGCTCGGCTATTGGGGCGTGAGCTACACGACCGCGATCAACGCGACGCTGCTCAATTCGTCGCTGCCGCTGTTCGTCGTTCCCCTGTCGTGGCTGCTGCTCGGACTGACGGTCAGCGCCAGGCAGCTCCTGGGCCTCGCGCTGTCGCTTGCCGGGGTGGTGTCGATCGTGAGCGGCGGCAGCCTGCAGACGCTCGCAGGGCTGACGCTCAACCCCGGCGACTTCCTGATTCTCGGCGGCGCCTTCCTCTGGGCGATCTACACGGTAACGCTGAAATGGCGCCCGCCGCTGCGGGCGCTGTCGTTCCTGTTCACCACGATCGCCGCGGCCGCGGCGGTGTCGCTTCCCTTCTACCTGTGGGAGATGTCGACGGGCCGGACGATGACCGTCACGCCCACCGCGGTGGCCACGATCGCCTACCTCGCGATCTTTCCCTCGATCGTCGCCTATGTCTGCTGGAACCAGGCCGTCGCAGTCCTCGGGCCCAATATAGTCGGGTTCTTCAACCCGGTGATCCCGGTGTTCGGCATCCTGTTCGCCGTGGCCTTTCTCGGGGAGCCGCTCCGGGCCTACCACCTTGCGGGGTTCGCGCTGGTGCTCGCCGGCGTCGTGCTCACTTCCAGGCGCTAGCCGCAATGGGCTTCCTTCGCGAGTGGCGCCGCAAGCGGACGCTGAAGAGCGCCCGCCTGGACGAGCCGCTGTGGCAGCGAGTCGCGTCGAAACTCTCGTTCCTGCGCGGGTTGCCGGAGCCGGACACCGCGCGGCTGAAGGACCTCGTCGTTCTGTTCCTCGCCGAGAAGGAGATGCACGGTGCGCACGGCCTCGCGCTGACCGACGAAGTGCGCCTGTCGATCGCCGCGCAAGCCTGCCTGCCCATCCTCAACCTCGGCCTCGACGTCTACCACGGCTGGGTCGGGGTGATCGTCTACCCCGGGGAGTTCCGGGTGCAGAAGGAAGAGGTCGACGAGCACGGCGTGGTCCATACCTTCGAGGAGGAGCTCGCCGGCGAAGCCTGGCCAGGCGGGCCGGTGATCCTGTCGTGGGAGGACGTCGGCATGACCGAGCGCGGCTACAACGTCGTGATCCACGAGTTCGCGCACAAGATCCACATGGACGGCGGGGGCGACGAAAGCTACCCGGCGGCACGCAACGGCATGGACGCGGCGAATTGGCGCAAGACCCTCGAGTCCGCCTACGAGCGCTTCTGCGCCGAGGTCGATTCCGGCGAGCCGACCTTCATCGATCCTTACGCCTCCGAGCACCCGGCGGAATTCTTCGCCGTCATGAGCGAGGCCTTCTTCACCGAGTCTGCCGTGCTCGCGCGCGACTGGCCGGAGTTGTACACTCAGCTTACGCTGTTCTACAAGCAGGATCCGGCCGGCAAGGCCGGCAAGTCAAACTGACAGGAGCGTGCCATGGAAAGACCCGTCCGGGTTCTTGCGTTCGTCGTCGCATGCAGTTTCCCCTTTGCGGCTCCGACGCTGGCCGCCGAGGAGCCCCCAGCGTGGGCGTATCCTGTCAACCCTCCTGACCTGAAGCCCCGCGCGGACGACGGCATCCTGCGGCGCGTGCCGGAGAGCAGCGCCGCGTATTCCGTCACCCAGCTGCGCGACCGCTACATCGCGCCCGTCTGGCACCCCGGCGAGCATCCCCCGCTGCCACCGGTCGTCGCGGAGGGCAGGAAGCCGAACGTCTACGCCTGCGGCTTCTGCCATCGGGCGGACGGCCCCGGCGGGCCGGAGAACTCGAGCCTTGCCGGCCTGCCCACGGCCTACATCGTCCAGCAGCTCGCCGACTACAGGAGCGGCGCGAGGAAAACCTCGGTGCCCAAGAGAAACATCGACCTGATGATCTCCCTGTCGAAGGACCTCACCGACGCCGAGGCGAGCGCTGCCGCGGCGTATTTTTCCTCGCTCAAACCGAGGTCGAACATCCGAGTCGTCGAAACCGACACCGTCCCCAAGACCATGGTCGCCGGCTGGTTCCTGACCACTTCGAAATCCGGCGAGAAGGAAGCCATCGGCCAGCGCATCATCGAGATGCCCGAAGACCTCGAGCAATTCGAGAATCGCGACACCCGGACCCGTTTCGTCGCGTACGTGCCGGTCGGCAGCGTCGCGCGAGGCGCGGCATTGGTCGGCAACGGCGGCGGCAAGACGCTGCAATGCTCGATCTGCCACGGCCAGGATCTGAAGGGACTGGGCGGGACCCCCTCGATCGCCGGTCGATCTCCGAGCTATGTCGTGCGCCAGCTCTACGACATCCGGAATGGCGCCCGCGCGGGAACGGGGGCGCAGCTCATGAAGGGCGCCGTGGCCAATCTGTCCGTCGAGGACATGGCGTCGATTGCGGCGCACCTCGCCACCCTCACCCCATAGAAAGGAGGATCCAATGACTGCACTGTCCGCACTCTGGCTTCCCATCCTCGTCTCGGCAGTCCTGGTCTTCATCGCCAGCTCGGTGATCCACATGTTCCTGCCGTGGCACAAGAGCGACTACATGAAGCTGCCGAACGAGGACGGCGCGATCGGCGCGCTGCGCCCGCTCGCGATCCCGCCGGGTGACTACGTGGTCCCGCACTGCTCGGGCCCCGAGGAGATGAAGTCGCAGGGATTCGCCGACAAGATGGCGAAGGGACCCGTCATGGTGGTCACGGTGAGGCCGAACGGAATGTTCAGCATGACGGGCTACATGGTGCAGTGGTTCGTCTTCTGCGTGGTGATGGGACTGTGCACCGCGTACGTCGCATCGAGCGCACTACCCGCAGGCACGCCCTACCTCCGCGTCTTCCAGGTCGTCGCCGGAGCGACTTTCATGGGCTACGCACTCGCCGCGTGGCCGCTGTCGATCTGGTACGGGCGCAAGTGGAGCACCGCTCTCAAGTCGACGCTCGACGCCGTGATCTATGCGTTGGTCACAGCGGGGACCTTCGGCTGGCTCTGGCCGCGCTAGTCAGCTGCCGTACGCGAACCCGATCCCGAGGGTGTTTTGCCTGAAGTTGTAGTCGATCAAGCTCTCGCCGTAGCCCGAGGTCGCCTGGATGTAGACGCGCGCCGGCCCGAAGAGCTTCGGGCTGGTCCAGTCGAGCTGGGCGAACCCGCGGCCGCTCTTGAACGATTGCCGCAGAAGCAGCGACATCGACTTGTCGTTGTCGAAGCCCCAGCGCAGCAGGACATCGCCGTACCCCAGGTAGTCGGCGATATCCGGGTTGTCGTTCTTGTCCGGGTTCTCCGGAATCCGCCACCAGGCGCGCCCCTGTACCGACAGCCTTCCCCACTCCCAGCCTCCCTCCGCGTAGAGCCGATTCCAGCTGCGCGACTGCGGCAGGGAGCGGCCGTTCGACTGGTGCACCAGGCCGAGGTTGAGCAGCTTCCAGCCGTCGTCCGGATTGCCGGTGCTGAAGGTGAGGATCGCCTCCGGCTCGTAGTTGGTCTCGCGGAAGGGGCGCGACAGTCGCGGCGTATACAGCTGCCAGAAGGACCTCTGCGTATAGGCGAACCACAAGCGCACGTTGCTCAGGCCCAGAAATTTCTCGTCGAACTCGTGGCGCGACACCAGCTCGGACTTGAAGCTCAGCTGGAACGACAGCTCGTCGTCGTTGTACGGGATCGCCTCGGGAACCGTGTGATCCGGCGCGGGGCTCGAAGGCTGGGTGTTCGCGTGGTTGGTCCACTTGCCCACCAGCACGTAGGTGGGCCGATGGGGCTGGACGTCGTCGAGGCTGATGCGGCGGTCGCCCGGCCCGAGCTTCCAGAGGCGCTCCAGGTAGCTCGGACGCGGTCCGGCAGCGGACTGCTCCACGGCGTCGAAGCAGGCAAGCCTGGCCTTGTCGTCCAGGACGTCGCGACACTTCGCGTAGTCCGCGTCGGCCGCGCACAGCAGGCCGGGAACGGCGAGCAGCGCGGCGCCGCAAAGGCCGGCTCGGACGCTCACCGGGCGTCCAGGAGAAAATCCCGCACGATCGCGATCTGGTCCGCGTGGATCAGCGTCGGCGCGTGGCCCACTCCCGGGACTTCGACCACGTTCGCGCGCGGCCCGCGCGACTCCATCTGCGCGACCGTGTCGCGCGTGAGCAGGTCCGAGTGCTCGCCGCGCAGCGCCAGCGTCGGGCAGCGGACCGCGTCGTAGAGCATCCACAGCTCGACGTCCGCGGTAGGCAGCTCGGCGTTGAAGGGCACCGCGATCCCGGGGTCGTAGTGCATGCGCAGCGACCCGTCAGGGTTCCTGCGCACCACGTGCTCGGTGAGGAAGCGCCACTCGGCGTCGCTGTGCGCCCCGAAAGGGGCGCTCGTCTCGCGCACGAACCGCTCCGCCGCCTCGATGTCGGGGAGCGGCGGCCACTTGCCTACGTAGAGCGCGAGGCGCTGCAACGCGGCGACCGTGAGCACTGGGCCGACGTCGTTCAGGACCAGACGCTCGATCGGTGACCCGGGCATTGCCGCGATCGCCATGCCGATGAGCCCGCCGAGCGAGGTGCCGACCCAGTGCGCCGACTCGAGCTGCAGGTGCGCGAGGAGCAGCAGCATGTGCTTCGTATACGTCGGTACCGCGTAGTCCATCGGATCGGTGAGCCAGCTCGAGTCGCCGCGCCCGACCACGTCCGGGCAGATCACCCGGTAGCCATGGCGCGCCATCTCCGGGGCGAGGAAGTCGAAGTCGTGCGCGCAACGCGTGAGGCCGTGGACACAGATGAGCGCCCTCGCCGACGGTTCACCCCATTCGACGTAAGCCATGGTCCGCGCTCCGGCGACCGGGATGCGTCCGCGGCGATCCGGCTCGCTCATTCCGCTCGCAGCCAGCAGCGCCGCAGCAGCCCGGGAATCCAGAGCCCGCCTTCACCGAACGAGCCGAAAGCCAGCCCGCCGCCGGCAGCTTGCAGCACGTTGCGCAGCTTCTCCGAGCGCAGGTTCGCTGCCCGCACCCGATAGCCATAGTCCGCGAAGCGCGTCCGCTCGATCGCGGTTTCCTCCGGCGGGCTCTCGTCGAACCAGACCCATTCGCGCGTGAACTCCTGGGCGAGCCGGTCGAGCTCGCGCAGCTCGTCCTGCTTGATCGCCTCGCGGGGCGCAAGCTCCGTGTAAGCCGCCCCGCCCGCGTCGACCCTCCAGCGCTCGGCCCATTCGTTCTCCACTCCGTCCGATGCCGAAAGCTCGCACGCGCCGGAAGCGCCGGTGATGCGAAAAAAAGCGTGCTCGTCGGCGGCGATGACGTAGCCGTGCCAAGCGTCGCGCCAGCGCGCGCAGGCGACGGCGAGCTCGATGGCGCCGTCCGCTCCGGCCCGGACATGGTGCGAAACTGTGCCCGCAGGGGCGTGCCTCGCGTCCGACTGCTCGGCGAGGACGCCGTTCCTGATGATCGCGCGTCCGCCCCTACCGAGCGCCGCCTCGCTCCATTTCACCTCGACGGTCACATCGGGGAAGGCTTCCGAAGCCGACACGAAGGGCGGGAAAGGGATGCCTCCATCGAGCTTGAACTCGTACTCCAGGCGCTCGGCCGTGTGCAGCTCGCGAAAGGAGCCGCTTCCCTCCTGGTCGAGAAGACGATTGACCTCGCCGCGGTAGTCCCGCAGCAGCTGCGGGTCGCCGCTTACGGTTATCGTCGCAACAAGGCTCAAGGCGGGTTTTCTCCGCCCCGGAGTATAGCCGCTCAGCCGTCGTGCCAATAGCGACGCGCTCGCTCGCGCTGCGCCTGGACCTGCAGGATTCCCGGCGAGAAACGCATCTCGATCGCCCCGGCCGCATCGGTGCGAAGCAGAGCGCTGCCCGTTTGGCGGTAGCGCTCGAGCACGTCCTCGCGCGGGTGGCCGAAGCGGTTGCGGTAGCCGACCGTGAACACGGCGTAGCGCGGCGCGACCGCCTCCACGAACTCGGGACTCGACGAGGTCGCGCTGCCGTGGTGAGGCACGAGTAGCGCCTCAGCCGGCAACAGTTCCGGCACGCGTTGCAGCAGCTCGCGCTCGGCGGCGCGCTCGATATCGCCGGTGAGCAGCACGCGGCCGCCGGGCGCGGCGATCCTCAGTACGCAGCTGCGGTTGTTGGCACGCCCGCCAACGCCGACATCGGCGGGGTTGAGGAACTCGAACGCGATTCCGTCCCACTGCCAGGTCTGGCCCGCCGCGCAGGTCCGGCTCTGCAGGCCCTCCGAGCGCAGGGCATGATCGTCGGGAAGCGACGACCATAGGATCGCGACAGGCATCCCCTCGACCACCGACCCCGCGCCACCCGAATGGTCGCGGTCGTCGTGGGAGACGACGAGCGCGTCGAGCCGCGCGACGCCCTCGCCGCGCAGGTAGGGAAGGACCACGCGACTGCCGCTGTCCGCGAACGCGTTGAACGCCGGGCCGGCGTCGTAGAGCAGGGCGTGTCTTTCGGTGCGCGCCACCACCGCGAGGCCCTGTCCGACGTCGAGCACGGTGACCCAGAGCTCGCCCGCCGCCGGCGCCAGCGGCGGGACCGCGAACATGGGCGCGGCCAGCACCGCCCCGACCCAGCGCGCAGGGAAGCCTCGCGGAAGCAGCAGCCAGGCGATCCCCAGCAGCGCGAGCGGCACGGTCCAGGGCACGGGCGCGTGCTGCTGCCACAGCGCGCTCGGAAGCCCGGCGAGCCAGCCGAGGGCGGTCATCATGGCCTCGAGGAGCGCGTGCCCGAGGAGGAGCGGCCAGTCGAAGGGCAGCACGGCGCCTGCAAGCGCGAGCGGCGTGACGACAAAGCTCACCAGCGGAATGGCGAGCGCGTTGGCGAGCGGGGACACGAGCGATACCTGCCGGAACAGCACCAGCATCAGCGGGGCGAGTCCCACCGTCACCGCCCATTGCACCCTGCCCCATTGCGCGAGCCAGTGTGGCTTCGCGGTGTGCCCGGCGCTCACGTGGAAGATCACGGCGACGGCGGCGAAAGAGAGCCAGAACCCCGGCGACAGGACCGCCCAGGGGTCGAGCAGCAGCACGGCGAGCAGCGCCGCCGCGAGCACGCGCGAAGCGCTGCTCGCCCGCCCGAGCCAGAGCGCGGCGGCGACGACGCCGACCATGTAGAGGGTACGTTGCGCGGGAACGGCGAAGCCGGAGACGAGACAGTACCCCAAGGCGGCGAGGAATCCGGCGAGCGCTGCCGCCTTCTGCGCGGGCAGCGCGAGCGCCAGGCGCTCGCTGCGCCGCCACGCAAAGGACGCGAGCCCGGCCAACAGCCCGGCGAGCATGGTGACGTGCAGGCCCGAGATCGACATCAGGTGTGAAACGCCGGTGCGCGCAAAAAGCTGCCACTGCCCGGCATCGATCGCCTGCTGATCACCGATCGCGAGGGCGACCAGCACGCCCGCGTACGGCCGCCCGGCCAGCGCGGCGAGCATTCGTTCGCGCGCGTTCTCGCGCAGCCGGTCGACGAGGTAGGGTGCGCGCAGCACCAGCGCATCCAGGCGCTCGGGTGCCAGGCCTTCGCCGCGCCGTCCCGGCGTCCTCACGTAGCCCGTGGCGCGAATGCCGCGCTCGAGCAGCCAAGCCTCGTAGTCGAAGCCGTGCGGGTTCGCGCTGCCGTGAGGGCGCCTCAACCGCACGGCGAAGCGCCAGCGCTCCCCAGCGCGCACCGGGAGGACGCTGTGCGAGTCCTCCGCTGCGAATCCGTACGACGACAGCGATACCTTGCGCGGCACCCCGGTCGCCGGGATCTCGACATCGAAGTCGAAGCGCACGCCGCGCTCGAAGGGCTGCGGCAGACTGGCGACCACGCCCGTGACCACGACGTCGCGCCCCTCGAGGTCCGGATCGAGGCGGTCGGCGAGCCTCGCATGCGCGAGCAGCGCCGCCCAGACGACGCCCAGGGCGGCAAAGGCGGCCAGCGTCGCGCACCCCGCGAGGAATCGCGGAACGCGCCGGCTGAGGCCGGCAGCGGCCAGCGTCCCCAGAGCGCCCAGCGCGGCGAGCGCGGCGTATCCCGGCAGCGCCGGCTGCTGCTGTAGCAGGCACACACCGAGCGCGAAGCCGAGCGCAGCCGCTCTCACGGAGTGCGGACTCGAACTCTCATCCGCACTGTAACGTGCGACGCCCCCGTACGTTGATAGACTTGCAGCGCCCTTTCAGGTGGCCGCGCTCAGGTTTCCGTCCTGCAGGCGCAGGATGCGATGTGCGCGCGCGGCGAGCGATGGCTCGTGCGTGACGATCACCAGACTGGTCCGGTGGACGCGGTTCAGCTCGAGCATCAACTCGAACACTATCTCGGCGGTACGCCGGTCGAGATTCCCGGTCGGCTCGTCGGCAAGCACGCAGGCCGGCTGAGTCACCAGGGCGCGCGCCAAAGCGGCCCGCTGCCGCTCTCCGCCCGAGAGCTCCCCGGGGGTATGGGTGAGGCGCTCGCCCAGACCCACCTCCTTGAGCATCGCGGCGGCGGTTTCCCGCGCTGCCTCCGGTGCCGCACGGCGGATGAGCAGCGGCATCGCCACGTTCTCGAGCGCCGTGAACTCCATGAGCAGGTGATGGAACTGGTAGACGAAGCCGAGCGAGCGGTTGCGCAGCTCGCCGCGCTCCGCGTCGGACAGGCCGTGCATCGGGCGGCCGAGCACGCTCACCTCGCCCGACGTCGGCTCGTCCAGCCCGCCCAGCAAGTGCAGCAACGTGCTCTTTCCCGACCCGGACGCGCCGACCACAGCAATCACCTCGCCCTGAGCCACGCCGAGGTCGACGCCGCGCAGCACCTGCACGGCGTCGGCGCCCTCGCGGAAGGTCTTGCACAGCTTCGCGCACGCGAGGACTTCACTCATAGCGCAGCGCCTCGGCGGGATTCACGCGCGCAGCGCGCAAGCTCGGGTAGATGGTCGCGAGCAGCGACAGGAGGAGCGATACCAGCCCGATCGCCACTACGTCCCCGCCTTGCAGGTCGGAGGGCAGCTCGGTGATGTAGTACACCTCGCGCGACAGGAATTGCACGCTGAACAGCCGCTCGAGGAAAGGCACGACCACGTCGATGTTGAGCGCCAGCGCGACGCCGCCCACCACGCCGATGAAAGTGCCGATCACGCCGATGAGGGCGCCCTGGACCATGAAGATCTTCAGGATCCCTCCCGGGCTCGCCCCGAGCGTGCGCAAGATCGCTATGTCGGCCTGTTTGTCGGTGACCGCCATTACCAGCGTGGAGACGATGTTGAAGGCCGCCACCGCGACGATCAGCAGAAGGATGATGAACATCATGGTCTTTTCGATCTGCACTGCGCGGAAGTAGTTGGCGTGGCTGCGGGTCCAGTCCGCGATGTACAGGTCGCCGCGCAGGCGCGTCATCAGGTCGCGCGTGACCTCGCGGGACTGGAACAGGTCGTTCAGCTTGAGCCGCACGCCTGAGGCAGCGTCGCCCATACTGTAGAGTTTTTGCGCGTCGGCGAAGTGAATCAGCGCGAGCGTAGAGTCGTACTCGAACATGCCCACTTCGAAGACGCCGACCACGGTGAACTGCTTGAGGCGCGGAATAATGCCCGCCGGCGTGACCAGTCCCTGAGGAGCGATGAGCGTGACCTTGTCGTCGACGCTCGCCCCGATGGCGCGCGCGAGCTCGGCGCCGAGCACGATCCCGAACTCGCCTGGGACCAGCGCGTCGAGCCTGCCCGCGACCATGCGCAGCCCGATCTCCGCGACTTTCTGCTCGAGGTCCGGGACCACGCCGCGGACCACCACGCCGCGGACGTTCGCGCCGAGCATCACCATGCCCTGGCCGTTTACGAAGGGCGCTGCCGCCTTGACCTGCGGATTCGCGGCCGCCTCGCGCGCTACCGCCTGCCAGTCGTCGAGCCGGTTGCCAGTGCCGCTGATCTGCACGTGCGCGACCACGCCCAGGATGCGCGCGCGCACTTCCTTCTGGAAGCCGTTCATCACCGAGAGCACCACGATCAGCGCGGCGACCCCGAGAGCGATGCCCATCATCGAGGTCAGCGAGATGAACGAGATGAAGTGATTGCGGCGCTTGGCCCGCGTGTAGCGCAGGCCGACGAGGAGCTCGTATCGCACGCGCGCCAGTGTGCCACAAGCGGTGATAAACTCGAAATCGGATGCACTGCTCCCTGTTCATTCCGGATTTTTTCTCCGCAGGGAATCCTGCTCCTCCGATTCGCCTCGCCGCAGCGGAAACGCTCGTGGCGAGAGGGCGCCGCAAGCACAGAGCGCCGACCACGGCGGAAGCCTGGCTGCTCGAGCGCTTCGGAGCCGGCAGGCAGGGTGGCTTGCCCGTCGCCCCATACACCCTGCTCGCCGACGGCGTTGCGCCCGAAGGTAACTTCTGGATGCGCGCCGACCCGGTGCATCTGAGCGTGAACCTGGACAGCCTGGGCCTGCAGGCTTCCGCGCTCGGGCTGTCGCGCGCCGAGGCGGACGCGCTCGCGGCGACGCTCAACCGCCACTTCGGCGAGGCGCTGGTGTTCCATCCCCTGCGTCCCGAGCGCTGGTACATCAAGCTGCCCGCGGCGCCCGACATCGAAACCACCCCGCTGCCAGCTGCGCTCGGCACGGCGATCGCCGACAAGCTCCCGTCCGGCGCGGACGCGATGCGCTTTCGCGCGCTGATGAACGAGGTGCAGATGCTCCTGCACGAGCACCCGGTGAACACCGAGCGCGAGGCGCGCCGGGCGCCCAGCGTGAACAGCGTTTGGCTCTGGGGCGGAGGCTCGCTCGAACCGCCCTCCGCCCGGCCCTACTCCGTCGTCCTGGCGGCGGACCCGCTGGCGCGCGGCCTGGCGCGCGCCGCCGGCATTGCCGAGCGGCCGGTGCCCAGGAACGCGGAAGCGATGCTGGCCGCGCTGCCCGCCGAGGGCAAGGCGCTCGCTGTGCTTGACTCCCGCGACGCGGACCTCGAGCGCGACTGGTGCGAGCCGCTTCTCACCGCGCTCCGCGACGGGCGCATCGGCATGCTGAGCCTTCATCTCTCAGGGAGGACTTCGCTGCTCGAGGTCGAGACGGTGCGATCGGACCTGCGCTGCTTCTGGCGGACGAGAAAGCCGCTCCAGACCTGGCTCGCATGAGCGACGCGAGCCGGATCGTCGTCCGCCCGGTCTCGTCCCGCAGCGAGGACCAGCTGCTGCGCGAGGGCCTGCATCCGGTGCTCGCCCGCGTCTGCGCCGCGCGCGGCATACGCCGCCGCGACGAGCTCGACGACAGCCTGTCCGGGCTGCTGCCGCCCTCCGCGCTGCTGAACGCCGATCGCGCGGGCGCGCTGCTCGCGGACGCCATCGCCGCCGGCAAGCGCATGCTGATCGTCGCCGACTACGACTGCGACGGCGCGACCGCCTGCGCGGTGGGAGTGCGCGCGCTCTCGGCGTTCGGCGCGAGCGTCGGCTATCTCGTGCCCAACCGCTTCAAGCACGGCTACGGTCTCACCCCCGAGATCGTGGCGCTCGCCGAACAAGCAAGCCCGGAGCTGCTCATCACGGTAGACAACGGCATCGCGAGCGTCGAAGGCGTCGAGGCGGCGCGGGCCGCCGGAATCGAGGTGCTGATCACCGACCACCACCTGCCCGGCGCGGAGCTGCCGCGCGCCGCCGCCATCGTCAATCCGAACCAGCCAGGCTGCGCTTTCCCCAGCAAGAGCCTCGCGGGCGTCGGCGTGATGTTCTACGTGATGCTGGCGCTGCGCGCCGAGCTGAGGATTCGGAGAGCGTTCGCGGGTAAGGACGAGCCCAACCTGGGGGAGCTGCTCGACCTGGTCGCGCTGGGCACAGTCGCCGACGTCGTGGCGCTCGACTTCAACAACCGGGTACTGGTGACCCAGGGACTGAAGCGCATCCGCGCCGGGCGCATGCACGAGGGCGTGCGCGCGCTGCTCGCCGTGGCCGGCAGGGATCCTTCGCGGGCGGGCAGCTTCGATCTGGGGTTCCTGCTCGGGCCACGGCTCAACGCGGCCGGGCGCCTGTCTGACATGAGCCTCGGGATCGAGTGCCTGACGACCACCGACCGCGGCCGCGCGCTCGATATCGCGAAGCGGCTCGACGACCTCAACCGGGAGCGGCGCGCGATCGAGGCCGAGATGCAGGCGCAGGCCGAGGACACGATCGCGAAGGTCTCCGTGGGCGAGAGTTGCAGCATCAGCCTGTACGACCCCGCCTGGCACCAGGGGGTGGTCGGCATCGTCGCGGGACGGGTGAAGGACCGCTACTACCGCCCCACTTTCGCGTTCGCACCTTCCGGCGCAGGCGAGATCCGCGGATCGGGTCGCTCCATCGCCGGGCTGCACCTGCGCGACGCGCTCGACCTGCTTGCCAAGCGCGACCCTGGCCTCATACTGCGCTTCGGCGGCCACGCCGCCGCCGCCGGACTGACGCTGCGCGAGCCGGATTTCCAGCGGTTTGCGCGGGGCCTCGAAGCCGTGGCGCGTGAGCTCCTGTCCCCCGCGCAGCTTGCGCACTCGATCGAGACCGACGGATCGCTCGAGCCCGCGTACCTCAATCTGGGGCTCGCGCAGCTCCTCGACCACCAGGTCTGGGGACAGGGATTCCCGCAGCCGCTCTTCTGCGACGATTTCGAAGTCCAGGGCCAGCGCGTGGTCGGCGAGAAGCACCTGAAGCTCAAGCTCGCGCGCGCCGGGCGCACCGTGGAAGCGATGCGCTTCAACGGGCTCGACCCGCTGCCGGCGCAGGTTCGCGCAGCCTACCGGCTTTCGGTGGAGGAGTTCAGGGGAATGCAGAGTCTGCAGCTCGTTATCGAGCACTGGGAGGGCGCATGAGCTACGCCCGCATCCGGATCGCCTGGCCGAAAGGGTCGCTCGCCGCCACGCTCGATGACACGCCGACCGCGCAGGCCCTCATTGCCGCGCTCCCCCTGAACGCGAGCGCGCAAACCTGGGGCGAGGAGGTCTACTTCGAGATCCCGGTGAAGGCAACGCTCGAGCGGACCGCGAAGCAGGTCGTGCCGCCGGGGACCGTCTGCTTCTGGGTGGAGGGCAGCTCGCTTGCCTTGCCGTGGGGCCGCACGCCGATATCGGAAGGCAAGGAGTCGAAGCTCGTCAGCCCCTGCAACGTGCTCGGCCGCATCGACGGCGAGGCGCGCGACTTCGCATCGGTGCGCAGCGGCGACACCGTCACCGTGACACTGGAGTGACCATGGAGCGCAAGCGCGTCAATTCGAGCAAGATCAGAGGCGCCGGTTACGACCCCAAAGAGCAATTGCTGGAGATCGAGTTTAGCGACGGAAAGGTCGTGCAATACCGCGGCGTGTCTCCCGAGGTTCACAGGCAATTCATGGCCGCTCCCTCGCCGACGAGCTTCTTCGAGGACAAGATCGACGAGAGCTTTCCCTCGACGCGCATCCGCTAGGCGCCCTATAATGCGCGCCCATGGAAGCCGAACGCATCAACCAACTGTCCTCCACGCTCTCCGGGCTCGACAAGCGCTCGGCGGAGCTGCGGAGGTATCTTTGACTTCGACGGCAAGCAGGCCCGCCTCGCCGAGGTAAGCAAGGATCTCGAGAAGCCGGACGTCTGGTCCGATTCGAAGCGCGCCCAGGAACTCGGGCGCGAGAAGAAGCGGCTCGACAACCTGGTCGGCGTCCTCACCGGCCTCGCCGACAAGCTTCGCGACGCAACCGAGCTCTTCGCGCTGGCGCGCGAGGAGAACGACGCCGCCACGCTCGCCGCGATCGAGGCCGACGTCGCGGCGGCCGAGAAGATCGTCGCGGACCTCGAGTTCCGCCGCATGTTCTCCGACCCGCTCGACCCGAACAACTGCTTCATGGACATCCAGTCCGGATCGGGCGGCACCGAGGCGCAGGACTGGGCGCAGATGCTCGAGCGCATGTACGCCAAGTACTGCGACCGCAAGGGCTACCGCGTCGACGTGCTCGAGGAGTCGCCGGGCGAGGTCGCCGGCATCAAGAGCGCGACCTTCAAGATCAGCGGCAGCTACGCCTACGGCCATCTGCGCACCGAGAGCGGCGTGCATCGCCTGGTGCGCAAGTCGCCGTTCGATTCGAACGCCCGCCGGCACACGTCGTTCGCGAGCGTGTTCGTGTACCCGGAGGTCGACGAGAACATCGAAGTCGAGATCAACCCCGCCGACTTGCGCATCGACACCTACCGTGCGTCAGGCGCGGGTGGACAGCACGTCAACAAGACCGACTCGGCGGTGCGCATCACTCATTTGCCGACGGGCATCGTGGTACAGTGCCAGAATGACCGCTCGCAGCACCGCAACCGCGCGGAAGCCATGGCGCTGCTGAAGTCGCGCCTCTACGAGGTCGAGCTGCGCAAGCACCAGGCCGAGCACGACAAGCTCGCTTCCACCAAGACCGACATCGAGTGGGGCCACCAGATCCGCTCCTACGTACTCGACCAGTCGCGCATCAAGGACCTGCGCACCGGCGTAGAGAAGGGCGACACGCAGCGCGTGCTAGACGGCGACCTCGACGATTTCATCAGCGCGAGCCTCAAGCAGGGCGTGTAATGAGCGACAAGAACGGGCCCGGGACTCCGCCCGAGGCCAAGGACGAGAACCAGATCATCGCCGAGCGGCGCGCGCGGCTCGCCGAGCTGCGAAAACGCGGCTCCGCCTTCCCCAACGACTTCGGGCGCGAGCACCTGGCCTCCGATCTGCACCGCGCCTGGGGCGACAAGCCGAACGAGGAGCTCGAGCCGAAGAACATCGCGGTGTCCGTCGCCGGCCGCGTGATGCTCAAGCGCGTCATGGGCAAGGCGAGCTTCGCCACCGTCCAGGACATGAGCGGACGCATCCAGCTGTACGTCACGCGCGACGGCGTGGGCGAGACGCAGTACGAGGAGTTCAAGCGCCACGACCTCGGCGATATCGTCGGCGCGAAGGGAACGCTCTTCAGGACCAAGACCGGCGAGCTGTCGGTGAAGGTCGCCCAGCTGCGCCTGCTGGTGAAGTCGCTGAGGCCTCTTCCTGAGAAATTCCACGGGCTCGCCAACCAGGAGCAGAAGTACCGCCAGCGCTACGTCGACCTCATCATGAGCGAGGACACCCGCGGGGTGTTTCGCACGCGCAGCCGCATCGTGCAGACGGTGCGCGAGTTCATGGGCGCGAAAGGCTTCCTCGAGGTCGAGACGCCGATGATGCAGCCGATTCCGGGCGGCGCCAACGCGCGTCCCTTCAGAACGCACCACAACGCGCTCGACATGGGCCTGTACCTGCGCGTCGCGCCCGAGCTCTATCTGAAGCGCCTCGTCGTTGGGGGCTTCGAGAAGGTGTACGAGATCAACCGCAACTTCAGGAACGAGGGGATCTCGACGCGCCACAACCCCGAGTTCACCATGCTCGAGTTCTACGAGGCCTACCGCGACTACCGCTATCTCATGGAGTTCACCGAGGAGATGCTGCGTTCGCTCGCGAAGACCGTGCTCGGGACCTCGCAACTGCGCTACGGCGAGCACACGATCGAGCTGGGAAAGCCGTTCGAGCGCCTCACGATCGATCAAACACTCCGACAATACGCACCCGAGTATGCGCAGATGACCGATCCCAAGGCGCTGGCATCCACGCTCGGTCTCAAAGGCGTGAAAGCGGATCCCAAATCGAGCACCGCCGTGCTGAAGCTGCAGGCGTTCGAAACCATCGAGGACAAGCTCGTTCAGCCGACCTTCATCGTCGACTATCCCGCCGAGGTATCACCGCTCGCGCGACGCAGCGACAAGAATCCCGACGTCACCGACCGCTTCGAGCTCTACATCGCGGGGCGCGAGATCGCGAACGGATTCTCCGAGCTCAACGATCCCGAGGACCAGGCGGCGCGCTTCGAAGAACAGGCAAAGGCCAAGGCCGTGGGCGACGAGGAATCGATGTACTACGACGCCGACTACATCCGCGCACTCGAGTACGGCCTGCCGCCCACCGCGGGCGAAGGTATCGGCATCGACCGCCTGGTCATGCTCTTTACAAATAGTCCCAGCATTCGGGACGTGCTGCTCTTCCCGCACCTCCGGCGCGAAACCTGAACCTGGACTGACTGTCGCCGAGTTGCGACAGTTCGTGTAACGGCCTAACACACTGTTACACGAACTTGCTGGCACCTCGGACGTCTGTACCAGTACGCTTGTGCCAGATACAGGAGGCCCTCATGGAAACACCACGTCGCACTCACCCGCTCGTCATCCTCGCCGCCAGCACGGTCAGCCTGTTCAGCCTGGTCGGCATCGGAGCCGTGATGGGCTGGATACCGACCTCGACCGGCCAGAGCAGCCCGAGCGCCGCCGTCGCGCCGATACCCGAGCAGCCGGCGCAGCCCGAGCCACCGAAACTCGAGCACCGCGCGCAACCCAAGCCGGTCGCGAAGTCCGAGCCGCGGCGCCATGAGCCGCAGGTCGCCGCAGTCGTCCCTCCCCCGCCGCCGGCCCCCGTCGTCGTCGCCGCGATCTGCCGCGAATGCGCGGTAATCGAGGAAATCCGCACGGTGGAGAAACCCGGACAAGGGTCGGGAGTCGGCGCGGTCGGCGGCGCGGTGGTCGGCGGCGTCCTCGGCCACCAGGTCGGCAGCGGCCGCGGCAAAGACGTCGCCACCATCCTCGGCGCGATTGGCGGCGCCTTCGGCGGAAACGAAGTCGAGAAAACGGTGAAGAAGGAAAAGGAATACCAGACCGTCGTGCGCTACGACGACGGCAGCAGGGGCACGTTCACCCAGTCCACGCAGCCTGCCTGGCACAGGGGCGACCGGGTGAAGGTCATCAACGGAGCAATACAGTCCAACGGATGAGCAACCGGTGGTGGAGCGTTCGAAGCGGGCTTCGGCCCGCTTTTTTTTCACCCGGTTGACGCGTTCCGGTCGCCCGTCATACATTTGCAATGCTCAACCGACGGGTAGCTAGGGTTCCGCCGCGAAAGGCTTGCGGGCCAGGTCCGAGCGCTACACAAAGCCGCGGGAAACCGCCGGCATGCACCCGAAGAACAAAACTCTAGAGGGGATAGGTTGGGACGGGCTGTTTCGTCCCACTTATTCGCTTTGGAGGTGTCATGACCGGTGCTGCAATCGTCCTGGTGCTCTCAGCCGCATTCATCCACGCGAGCTGGAACTACCTTCTCAAGAAAAGCGGCGGCGGCATCGGCTTCGTCTGGGCGTTCGCGGTGATATCTTCGCTCCTCTACGCGCCGCTCGCGGTCGGTGTAGTCATCGTGCAGCACTTCCAGTTCGGCCCCGAGGCCTTGGCCTACCTCTTCGCGAGCGCGGTGCTCCACACCGCCTACTACCTGCTCCTAGACCGCGGCTACCGCTACGGCGATCTGTCGGTCGTCTACCCGCTCGCCCGCGCCACCGGACCCTGCCTCACGGTGCTGGTCGCGCTGATCGCCCTGGGCGAGCGGCCCGGCGTCGTCGCCCTGTGCGGAGCGGCCCTGGTCGTCGGGGGCGCGTTCTTTCTCGCCGCCAGCCCCGCGAAACTGCGCGAGGCGGGGGCCGCGCGCGGCGTCGCCTTCGCGCTGCTTACCGGCTGCATGATCGCGTCGTATACGGTAGTTGACAAGCAGGCGGTGAGCGCGGCGCTCATCCCGCCGATCCTGCAGGACTGGGGCGCCAACCTGGGACGGGTGCTCGTCATGGCGCCCCTCGCCCTGCGGCGGCGTGACGAGGTCCGAGCCGCGTGGAGGAACAAGCGAACGGCGATCTTGCTGGTCGCCCTGCTCTGCCCGCTTTCCTATATTCTGGTGCTCACCGCCATGGTGTTCACCCCGGTCAGCTACGTCGCGCCCGCGCGCGAAATCAGCATCCTCTTCGCCGCGCTGATGGGTGCGCACTGGCTGCAGGAAGGCGACGTGTCGCGCCGCATCGCCGCGGCCGCCGCGATGGCCCTCGGCGTGGTCGCCCTCGCGCTCGGCTGAGCACCCATGGAGACCTCGTTCGCCTCCGCGGTCGTGATCCTGCTGCTGGTGACCGATCCGATCGGCAACATTCCGCTGTTCGTGGCGCTGCTGCGGCCCGTCGTCCCTGAGCGCCGCGTCCTGGTGATAGCACGCGAGTGCGCGATCGCTTTACTGGTGCTGGTGGCCTTCGTCCTCTTCGGCCGCTCCCTGCTCGAGTTGTTCGGCCTGTCGGATCGCTCGCTGACGCTCGCGGGCGGCATGATCCTGTTCCTGATCGCGCTGCGCATGATCTTCCGCAGCCCCGAAGGAATCTTCGGGGAGTCGCCTTCGGGCGAGCCCCTGATCGTGCCGCTTGCGATTCCGTCGATCGCCGGCCCCGCGGCGATCGCCACGGTCGTCTTGCTTGTTTCGCGGGCACCGCAGCGAATGCCCGAGTGGCTTGCGGCCGTCGCCGTCGCCGTGGTGGTTTCGTTCGTGACGCTGCTCCTCGCCGAGCGCATCAGCCGCTGGGTGGGTGAACGCGCGCTCATCGCCTTCGAGCGCCTGATGGGGCTGCTGCTCACCGCGATCGCGGTCGAGATGCTGCTGCGGGGAGTCGAAGGCTTCGTCCGCCACCTGCAGGCGAGCTGACCGCCTACGCGGGAATAGCGTTGCGGATCACGGGCAGCATGCGCGCGACCTCATCGCGGCCTTCCGCGATCGCGAGATCCGCCCGGTGATAGTCGAGCAGTCCCAGATGACCGAGCCTCGGAGCGAGCAGGACGTCCGGTGGCTCGCCCGCCAGCCGGCTCCGCGCGATTCGCAGCTGCATGATATTGATCGATCCCACGAGCGTCTCGATCAGTGAGGGAGGCGCGACCTCGGGCTCCGTATGCCTGTCGCTCGCGGGGTTGTAGCGCGGCAGAACCCTGCTCATGAAGCCCCGGGTTCGATCGTTGTCGCGGGCGTAGCTACCGACCAGGTCCGAGCCGAGATCCACCGCGAGCACGATATCCGCCCCCATCGCACGGCACAGCGAGACCGGGATGGGGTTGACCACGCTGCCGTCGACGAGATAGCGGTCCTCGCGACGCACCGGGCGGAAAAGCCCCGGCACCGCCATGGACGCCGCCACCGCAGCGGCGACCTTCCCCTCGCGCAGCCAGACTTCCTGCCCGGTGTGCAGGTCGGTTGCGACCGCGGCGAGCGGGATGGGCAGATCGGAGAATTCGGATTCGACGAATTGCTCGCGGAAGACCTCGCTGATGCGCTCGCCTTTGATCAGGCCCCCGCGCAGGCCGAAATCTGCGAGCTTGAACATCCGCCGCCGGTCGACGCCGAGCGCAAAAGCTTCCACCTGGTCGAGCCGGCCTGCAGCGAACGCGGCGCCGACGAAAGCGCCGACCGAGCAGCCCGCGATGAGATCGGGCTGGACGCCGGCGTCGGTGAGCGCGCGCAGCACGCCGATGTGGGCCCAGCCGCGCGCCGAGCCCGCCCCGAGTGCGAAGCCGATTTTGAGCCGCCGCGCCACTAGTGCATCCGCGCCCAGAGGTCGTGGGCGTCCGACCGGGTCACCTTCACGCGCACCCGGTCTCCGGGCGCGACGTCCTTCGCACGCTCGATGTGCACCACTCCGTCGATCTCCGGCGCATCGCCTGCCGAGCGCGCTACCGCGCCGCCGCCGGGCACCACCTCGTCGATAAGCACGTCGAGGGCCTTTCCGATCTTGCGCTCCAGCCGCCGCGCGCTGATCTTCTCCTGCAGCCGCATGAGCCGCGCGCGCCGCTCCTCGCGCACCTCGCCATCGAGCGCACCCTCTAGATCGTTGGCCTTCGCGCCCTCGACCGGGGAGTAGGCAAAGCAGCCGACGCGATCGAGCTCGGCTTCGCCGAGGAAATCGAGCAGCTCCTGGAACTCGCCCTCCGTCTCGCCGGGGAAGCCGGCGATAAAGGTGCTGCGGATGGTGATGTCGGGGCAGATCCGGCGCCAGGCACGGATGCGCTCGAGGTTGTCCTCCCCGCTCGCCGGCCGTTTCATGAGTTTCAGGATCCTGGGGCTCGCGTGCTGGAAAGGCACGTCGATGTACGGAAGGATCCTGCCTTCGGCCATGAGCGGGATCACTTCATCCACATGCGGATACGGGTAGACGTAGTGCAGGCGCACCCACACGCCCAGCTCGCCCAGCGCGACCGCGAGGTCCCTCATCCGGGTCTTCAGCGGCTTTCCTCCCCAGAATCCGGTCCGGTACTTGAGGTCGACGCCGTAGGCGCTCGTGTCTTGCGAGATCACGAGCAGCTCTTTCACGCCCGCCTTGACGAGGTTTTCCGCCTCGCGCATCACCTCGCCGATCGGACGACTCACCAGATCGCCGCGCAGCGACGGGATGATGCAGAACGTGCAGCGGTGATTGCAGCCCTCGGAGATCTTGAGGTAGGCATAGTGCTTTGGCGTGAGCTTGATGCCCACGGACGAAAATGAGGGGGGCACGAGGTCCACGAAAGGATCGGGAGGCTTGGGCAGGTGCTCGTGCACCGCGTTCATCACTTCCGCGAGCGCGTGCGGACCGGTGACGGCGAGAACCTCGGGGTGTGTCTCGCGGACGACGTCGCCCTTCGCCCCCAGGCAGCCGGTCACGATCACCCGGCCGTTCTCGGCCAGCGCCTCGCCGATGGCGTCGAGCGATTCCTGCACCGCGGACTCGATGAATCCGCAGGTGTTGACGACAACGAGGTCCGCCCCGTCGTACGAGGGCGAGATGGCGTAGCCTTCGGCGCGCAAGCGCGTGAGGATGCCCTCGGAGTCGACCAGGGCCTTGGGACAGCCGAGCGAGACGAACCCGATCTTCGGTGCCGCGGCGAGGCGCTTGCGCGAGCTCAGGTTTTGTTTTCCTCGCCCGGGGGAGTCTTTTCCCCGGACGGCTGCGCCGGGCCGGGCTGCGCGCCGAACCCCGGCATGCCGGGGAAACCCGGGAACGGGATGGCGGAGAACATCGTGCGCGTCTGGCTCTGGAGTTGCTCTTGCATCTTCAGGAACACGTTGCGGCTCTGCTCGAGATACGCCGAGACGAGATTCTGCGTCGCCGGCCCCTGGAAGCTCATGAACTGCTTCCACATCTCCTCGTTGAACTTGGTCGGGTCGCCGTAGAGCTTCTGCGACTGCTCGCGCAGGCTCTTCTGGATTTCGGCGAACAGCTGCATGTTGCGCTCCAGGTAGGTGCCGAGCATCCCCTGCATCGCGTTGCCGTAGGAACGGATGAACTGCGTGAGCACCTCGGAGGAGAACATCGGCGCGCCCGCCGCCTCTTCCTCCAGGATGATCTGCAGCAGGATGGAGCGCGTCAGATCCTCGCCGGTCTTGGCGTCCACGACCTGGAATTCCTGGCCATCCACCACCAGCTTCTTCACGTCGGCGAGGGTGATGTACACGCTCGTCTTGGTGTCGTAGAGCCGGCGATTGGGGTACTTCTTGATCAGTCGGGCGGACTCAGACATGGGAACCCTTGCCTGGTTGCATTACGCGGGTGCTGCGGTGCCACATGATACTGGAGTGGCGAGCATCCATCCACTCTAGGCCATGTACTGACCGCCGTTGATGGCGATGTTAGCGCCGTTCACGAAGGCGGCCTCCTCCGAGCAAAGATAGTTGATCAGGCCGGCGACTTCCTCGGGCCGTCCGAGCCGGCCCAGGGGTATCTGCGGAAGGATCTTCGAATCGAGGATGTCTTTGGGAATCGCCGTCACCATCTTCGTTCCGATGTACCCCGGGGAGATGGTGTTCACCGTCACGCCCTTCTTCGCAACCTCGAGGGCGAGCGACTTGGTGAAGCCGTGCATGCCGGCTTTCGCTGCGGCGTAGTTCGTCTGGCCGAACGCGCCCTTCGAGCCGTTCACGGACGAGACGTTGATGATCCGGCCCCAGGCGCGGTCCACCATGCCGTCGCAGACCTGCTTCGTCATGTTGAACACGGAGTCCAGGTTGGTGTGCAGCACCGCGTCCCAATCCGCCTTGGTCATCTTCCTGAAGGTCATGTCGCGCGTGATGCCGGCGTTGTTGACCAGGATATCCACCGGGCCGTGGTCCTTCGCCACCGCCTCGACGCAGGCCCGGCTCGAATCGAAGTCGGCGACGTCGCAGGGGAAGTTGTGGAAGTCGTACCCGCGCGCCTTCATGTCGGCGATCCACCGGTCCGCGGTCTTGTTCGAGGGCGAATGCGTGACCGCAACCCGGTAGCCCGCGTCCACCATCTTGGTGCTTATGGTCTCGCCCAGCCCGCCCATTCCGCCGGTGATGAGCGCCAGCCGATTGGCCATCCTGCCTCCTTTGCTCGCTGCGGTGCTTCTTGAATTATGGCACCAATCCGCCGCGAGCCGGCCCCTCTAGGCCATGTGGAGGCCGCCGTTGATCGAGATGTTCGCGCCCGTGATGTAGCTGGCCTCGTCCGAGGCGAGATAGGCGACCAGGCCCGCGATCTCCTCGGGCTGCGCTAGCCGTCCCATAGGGATCTGCTGGATGATCGCGTCGAGGATGTCGGCCTTCATAGACCGGACCATGTCGGTCTGAACATAGCCCGGCGAGACGGTGTTGACGGTGACGCCCTTCTTCACGACCTCCTGCGCGAGCGCCTTCGAAAACCCGTGCATGCCCGCCTTGGCGGCCGAGTAGTTGGTCTGCCCGAACTGTCCCTTGAGCGCGTTTACCGAGGAGATGTTGATGATGCGGCCCCAGCCGCGCTCCGTCATGCCCTCGATCACCTGGCGGGTGACGTTGAAGACGCTGTTGAGATTGGTGTTGATCACGTCGTACCAGTCGCCGGGCGACATGCGCTTGAAGACGCCGTCGCGAGTGATGCCCGCGTTGTTGACCAGGATGTCCACCGGGCCGATCACCGAGCCGATCTGGTAGAACATGTCGGCGCAGGACGCGTAGTCCTCTACGTCGCCCTCGGCGGCGTGGATCGGCAGGCCCTCGGCGTGCATCTGCGCGAGCCACCCGGCCTTCTTCTCGTAGCCGGGAAGGCAGCCCGCGACGACCTTCAGGCCGTTTCGCGCCAGCCGCCGGCATACCGCGGTGCCGATTCCGCCCATGCCGCCGCTCACGAAGGCGATGCGCTGCTTCAGCCCCTTCGCGTCCGCCGGTTCAGCGCTCGAGAGAGTGCTGGGTCTTGTAGCTGTAGCCGTGATCATGACTCGATTCCCTCTCTTTCCGAATGTCCTTCCTGAGGCCTACGTGATCCGATGTCTTACATAGCTGCCCGGCGCCGGCTCCAGGGGCTTGAACTCCGCGTTGCCAAGCGGCGAACGCGCCTTGATGCGACCGCCAGCTCGGCGCTCGAGCCACTCGCTCCAGTCGCTCCACCAGCTCCCGGGCTTTTCCGCGGCTTCCGACAGCCATACCTCTGCGTTCGCCGAAAGATTCTCGCCGGTCCGATAGCTGCGCTTGTTCTTCGACACGGGATTGACGACGCCCGCGATGTGGCCGCTCGCGCCGAGCACGAAGCGCGTGTCGCCCTTTATCAGTTGCGTCGTCTGGTAGGCGGTGCGCCAGGGCACGATGTGGTCCTCGCGCGTCGCCAGGACGTAGGCGGGAAGGTCGATCTTGCCGAAATCCACCGGCACGCCGAGCGCCGACGTCGCTCCTGGTACGCGCAGCTTGTTCTCCAAGTAGGTGTTGCGCAGGTACCAGCAGTACATCGGCCCGGGAAGGTTGGTCGAGTCGGCGTTCCAATAGAGCAGGTCGAAAGCCTCCGGCGATTTGCCCTTCAGGTAGTTGTTGATCACGTAAGACCACACCAGATCGTTGGCGCGCAGCGACGAGAACGCAATCGAAAGGTCGCGGCTCGGCAATATGCCGCCGCGGCCGATTGTCGCCTCGCGGAAAGCCACGATGGCCTCGTCGACGAAGAGCGAGATCTCGCCCGTGTCGGAGAAATCGAGCATCGACGCGAGGAAGGTAACGCTTTCCACGGCGTGGTCTCCTCGCGCGGCCGCGACCGCGAGCGCCACGCCGAGCAGCGTGCCGCCGACGCAGAACCCCAGGGCGTTGACCTTCTCGACCCCGCAGACGGCGCGGGCCACCTCGAGCGCCTTGAGCGGGCCCTTGTCGACGTAATCGTCCCAAGTCAGCGTCCCCTGCTCCTCCGTGACGTTCCGCCACGAGACCATGAAGACGGTGTGGCCCTGCTCCACCGCGAAGCGTGCGAAGGAATTGTGGGCTTGAAGGTCGAGGATGTAGTACTTGTTGATGCAGGGCGGAATCATCACCAGCGGGCGCTTGAACACCGTGTCGGTCAGCGGCTTGTACTGGATCAGTTGAATCAGCTCGTTCTGGTAGACCACGGCCCCTTCGGTGGTGGCGAGGTTGCGCCCCACCTCGAACTTCGATTCGTCCGTGGTGGAAATGCGCCCCTTGGTCACGTCTTCGATGAAATTGCGCATGCCCTTCGCCAGGCTTTCGCCCTGGGTTTCGAGCGCGAGCTTCAGCACGTCGGGATTGGTCGCAACGAAGTTCGACGGGCTCATCGCGTCAGTGATCTGCCGCGTCATGAAGCGCAGGCGTTCCTTCACCAAGGGCTCGACCTCAAGCGCCTCGACCCAATCCGCGACGAACTTCGAGTTGAGCAGATAGCTGCGGCGCAGGTAATCGAACCACGGGTTGCGCCTCCACTCGGGTGAGGAAAACCGGTGGTCACCGTAGTCCGGCGATCTGTCCCCGACGGCGTCACCCAGCTCAGAATGGAGGAGCAGCGCCTGGTCCTGAAGATAACGCAGCTGCAGAGCAGCGAACTTGGACGCATCGCCCGCCCCCGGCGTCTGGTCCGAGCCGGACCCGGGCGGAACGCCAACAGCGGCGAGCAGGCTCTTCATAAGCCCCTGTGTTGCCGAGGAAAACCCATCGACCGGAGCTTGGGGTGTCGCCGACATAGGTGTGGGCTCAAGATCCTGTAATGATTTCGAAACGCCGCGGATATTGCGCCGCACAATCCATAAAGTCAAGGCACGATCACCTGCTCCTGGGGTGGCTCACCCGGATGGGCAGGTCGCTGTAGCGCACGCCGCTCGCCAAGGGGTGCAGTAACCATCGACAACAAGTACAACTGCGAGCGCGTTCCTGCCGGGCTCTCGACGGTCTAACTGCCCGGGTTTGACACCCAGATTTGTTTTGGGATATATTTCCCAAACTCATGCGGCGCAAGTCCACCTCCAAGCCACGAGTCGGCCAGGCCCTGACCGCCGCCGTCGAGCGGCTACTACGGCCGCTGTTCCGGATTCTGCTGCGCAATCATATGTCTTTCAAGGCTTTCGTGGACATCGCCAAGCACACCTACGTCGACGTCGCTGCGGACGAGTTCGGCATCCCCGGAAAGAAAACCTCCGTGTCACGCGTGGCCCTGCTTTCGGGACTCACCCGCAAGGAGGTGCAGCGACTGCTCGACGCGCCGGCGGTCGACGACGCCGAGGCGGGCGAGCGATACAACCGCGCCGCTCGCGTCGTCGCCGGGTGGATACGCGACCCGGAATTCTCCGACGCCAACGGCAATCCCAAGGTGCTCGCTTTGCAAGACGGCGGAAGCGCGAACTTCGCCGCGCTGGCCCGGCGTTTCAGCGGCGACATTCCCTTCCGCGCCGTTCTTGACGAGCTGCTGCGCGTCGGGGTCGTCGAGAAGATCGACGACGAAACCGTCCGGCTGAAAACGCGCGCCTACGTCCCGGAGAGCGGCGACACGGACAAGCTCAACATCCTCGGGACGGACGTGTCCGACCTGATAGCCACAATCGATCACAACCTGCAACACGGCGCCGCTGATCCGTTTTTCCAGCGCAAGGTGATGTACGACAACGTCCCCGTCGAAGCCCTCCAGGAATTTCGGCGCATGAGCGGCGCGCAGGCGCAGTCGCTGCTCGAGCGTCTCGACAAGTGGCTGTCGCAGCACGATCGCGACACTCGCCCCGAGACCGGCGGCACCGGGCAGGTCCGCACCGGCATCGGCATCTACTACTTCGAGGAAGACATAGCGCCGCCGAAGCCGTCGGGGAAAAAATCATGAACCCCGCGCGCGAGCGCAACGTCCTGCTCGGCGCCCTGCTCGATCGCCTCGGTGCCGCCCAGGCGCAGGCGCTGCCCTCACAGCTCGATCAGTGGCTCGCTTCCACATCACAACCGAACACCAAAAGATTTGACCGGGATCAAATCCACGCCGTCCAAGGCCCGTACGATCTGCGCAGACAGAACGGGACCGGATTTCACACACGACAGCCAAAGTCGGCGTCACCGACGCAAAGGATACGTCATCATGAAATTTCATCGACTCATAGGCATGGCAGCGCTCGCCGCGCTGCTCGCCTCCTGCGGCGGCGGCACCGGCGGCACGGGCGCGACCAGCAACCCCGGTCCCACAAATGCCGTCTCCATCGGCGTCATGACCACGGGCAGCGTGATCGTGAACGGCGTGCATTTCGACGACAACGGCGCGACGATCAAGATCGACGATACGCCCAAGACGCCCAGCGACCTCCAGAGCGGAATGGTTGTTCGGCTTCGCGGCGAGAATCAATGACGACGGCGCGACCGGAACGGCGCAAGTCGTAAATGTCTCGACGGAAGTCCGTGGCACCGTGCGGACGCACAACGCCGCGCTCGTGCCTCCGAGGTTCACAGTCGTCGGTCAAACGGTGTTCGTCGACGACCTCACGGTGTTCGCCAACTTCGGCACGCCGGCGCCGACGCCTGCCAATGCGGTGGGTGCGCTGGACGACGGGACGAGCGTCGTCGAGGTGCATGGATTGCGCGACGCCACCGGCGCCATCCACGCGAGCCGCGTCGAGATCCTCACGCCAGTCGCGGGTAACGACGAGCTGCGGGGGACGGTGGCAAGCCTGACTGCCAGCACGTTCACCTTGCAAAACGGAAGCACGAACGTATCGGTCAGTTTCACCGGTGCGACGACCATCGTGCCCAACCCCGCGGCCTTGATACAAGGAGCGATCGTCGAGGTACACGGCGCGTTCAGCGGCTCGAGCTTCGCGGCGACGCTGATCGAAGTCGAAGACGACGCGCAGTTCGAGCACCAGCCCGGCGAGGAGTTCGAGATCGAGGGGCAAGTGAGCGGCTGTCTTACGCCCAATCCCTGCACGCTCTTCAATATCGGCGCCCAAGCCGTCCAGGTGAACGGGAGCACGCAGTTCGAGCGCGGCGCACCCACCGACATCGCCGACGGCATCCGCGTCGAGGCGGAGGGCCATCAGTTCAGCGGATCGACGCTCGTCGCCGAGAAAATCGAGTTCAAGCGCACCCGGGTGATCCTCACCGGGCAGGTGACGAACACGACCGGCACGCTCACCGTCGGCACGGGCCACGTCGGGACGGTCACCGTGTTCGGCCAGGTCGTGCAGGTCACGACGCTGACTGACATCCGGACCGGCGACAGCATCACGACCGCCGACCGGGTCGAGGTGCGCGGTTCCGTCGACAGCGGGGGCAACATCATCGCGGATCGCGTCGAAGACAACCTGGGTGGTGGCGGCAGCAAGGACATCGTTCAGGCTCCCGTGACCAACAAGGTCGGAAACGTGCTGACCCTGCTCGTGGGCAACACCAGCTTCACCGCCGATCTGACGGGTGTCACCCAGCTCTCGGACGAAAACGGAGCGGTGGCGACCCTCGCCCAGTTCCTCGCCGAGGTGACGCCAGCACCTGCGCCCGGCGGAACCATCGTCAAGGTGAAGGGCACGGTCAGCGGAAGCACGATCACTGCGATCGAGGAAGCCGAGATCGAGGATTGATTTTCGGCAGCGGGCGATCAGTGTCGGCCGCTCGCCGAATACCCGCCGTAACAGCAAACGGCGGTCTTCCGGGGGAACCTCCCTTCCCCCGGTTTTCTTTTTTACGCCCAGTAAAGGCGCGTGGGGTTGTCGACCAGGATGCGCTTCCGCAGGCCTTCGTCGGGAAATGTCTCGGCGAACAGGTCGACCAGCTCGCCGTCGTTCGGCATGGTCTTGACATTGGGATGGGGAAAGTCGGTCCCCCACAGAACACGATCGGGCGCCGCCTCGGCGAGCGCCGCGGCGAACGGCACGGCGTCGCGGAACGGCTTTCCGGTGGCGGAGATGCGCTCCGGGCCGCTCACCTTCACCCAGGCGAGCGGGTTCCTCATGAGCTCGAGCAGCATCGCGAACGGTTTCTGATCGAGGCCGTGCGCGGCGTCGACGCGCCCCATGTGGTCGATCACGAAGGGCACGCGCAGCCTGCGGAACAACTCCGCGTGGGTCTCGATGTCCTCGGCGTCGAAGTGCAGCACCACGTGCCAGCCGAGCGGCTCGATCATCGCGAGCGTGCGCTCGAATACCCGCAGGTCGGGTGCTCCCCCGAGATGCCGCACGAAGTTGAAGCGCACGCCGCGCACGCCGCCCGCGTGCAGATCCTCGAGCTCGCTTGCGCTCACGTTGTCGCCGACCATCGCCACGCCGCGCCAGGCGCCGCGCGACCATGCGATCGCGTCGAGCATGGCGCGGTTGTCGCCGCCGTGGCAGCTCGCCTGCACCAGCACCGCGCGCGAGAGGCCGAGGTGGTCGTGCAGGGCACGCAATTTCTCTTTCGGGGCGTCGGGAGGCGTGTAGCGTCGCTCCGGCGCGTAGGGGAACCTGTCCGCCGGCCCGAAGATGTGGCAGTGCGAGTCGCAGGCACCCGGCGGCGGCGCGTACTTCGGCTTGACGGGCTTCGGATCGGGCCCGGGGATCGGCTTGGTCATGCGCGCTACTGCTTCTCGATCTTCGCGCGCTCGATAACCACCTTCCACTTCGCGATTTCTGACACGAGCAGCTCGCGCAGGGCTTCGGGCGTGCCGGCGCGGGCGTCCACGCCGAGCTCGCCCAGGCGCTTGCGGACCTCGGGCGAGCGTACCGCCGCGTTGGTTTCCCGGTTGAGCCGCTCGATCACCGCCTTGGGCGTCTTCGCGGGCGCAGCGATCGCGTTCCACGACGAAGCCTGGTAGCCCGGGACGCCGCTCTCGGCCACCGTGGGAACGTCGGGCAGACCGGCGTAGCGCTTGTCCGAGGTCACGGCGATCGCTTTCAGCGCGCCGCCCTTGATCTGCGCCATCACCGGCGCGAGGATCTCGAACGCCGCCTGCACGTCGTTGCTCTTCAGCGCAATGATGACCGCCGGCGTCGCCTTGAAGGGCACCACCTGGGCGTCGATCCCCGACATCGACTTGAACAGCTCCGCAGCGAGATTCTGCGTGCTCCCCGGGTTGATCGTGCCAAGGTTTAGCTTGTTGGGATTCGCCTTCGAATAGGCGATCAGGTCGCGCACCGAGCCGATCTTCGAGGCGGAATCCACCACCAGCGCGAGGTCGAAGAACCCCACCGTCGACACCGGCGCGAAATCGGCCAGCGTGTCGTAGGGCAGCGACTTGAACAGCGACACGCTCACCGCGTTGCCGTTGGTGAGGAACAGCAGCGTGTAGCCGTCGGGCTCCGCCTTGGCGACCGCCTCTGAGGCGACGACACCGCCCGCGCTCGGGCGGTTCTCGACCAGCACCTGCTGGCCCATCGCGCTGCTCAGCTCCTGCGACACCACGCGCGCCGTGATATCGGCGACACCGCCGGCGGCGAAGGGAACGAGCAGGCGGACTGGCCGGGTGGGATAGCTCTGGGCGAAGGAAAATGCTGCTGCAAGCGCTAGGGCGATTGCGAGGATTGATTGCGACACGAAGTGGGATGATTTCAAGATCGAGCAGATCGAGGAGATAGACTGGGCCGCGAGACTATCACAAAACTTCCATCCGCTATCGCCGCGAGGTCTGCGCTCACAAACTTTCGCGCCAACACGTCGCGATTGTGCACCCGACTCATTTCGTCTCGTCGATGTGAGGAGGGTTACGGCGCGGCCAAACCATGATCTCGAACGCGCTACCCAAAGTGCGAGGTTTGCGCCGTAAAGTCGTCTACCGCACATTAGTAGGTCCTAATCTTGGCGTCAGGTAAACCCTACAACTTCTCTGTAGGGGCATCAGATTGCGATTGCAAAAGAAAAAACATTTCGTATAGTCTCGCACTCGCCGCTGGTAATCGCGCGCACGCCGCACGACAAGATTTATGAGCCCCGAACAAAGGGGCCGAGAATTTCCGGTCGAAAAATGGCTTGAATCAGGATGGGCCGAACGCAAAGTTCCGGCACCGGAGACAACACATGAACGCCCACTGCAACGACACGCAGACGCGCGCGATATTTCTGCGCGTCGTGAGCCAATTCTGTTTCCTCTTGGCTCTGCTCTCGCCCGCCCCGATGAGAATGAGAGTCCGCCCCGAAGAAAGGAGCCTTCGACATTACTCAGCTTCGTTCGCCGTAGCCTGCGCCGCCTTGCTGACCGTCATCGTTTGCGGGCCAACGGCGGCGCATGCGGATTACCCCGCGCAGGAAGGCAGGGCCATTCTCTTCGATAGCCTCTCCTTTGAAGGATTGGGGCCTGACGATGAGACGGCGTGCTCCTCGATACGGATAGGACCACCCGACTGGGTGTGGGGCGCCGTGGGGTGCGCCGGCGTCGGGATCGATCCCAATCACTGTGCTTTCACCCCCACCCATGACGTGCGCGGCTTTTGTACCAGCATCTCTCAGCCTATTACAGGCTGCCATGTTGCCTGTCCGGTGACTTGGTGTCCTTACGGCGGAACGAATTCGAACGGGATCTGCATTAATAACACGCCATGTCCCGACGGCGGGCCGCGCGATCCGGACACCGGCGCTTGCGGCGTGCCGCCCAAGAACCGAGGCGGGTGCACCGGCGGCGGCGACCCGAACAGTCAATGCCCGGAGTGCTGCGCGGGCAATCCCGTGAATGCTGGCACCGGCAGCAAGGTTCAAGTCGAAACCGTCTATCGCGCCGCCGGCGTCGGACCGCTTCTGGAGCAGTTGACCTACAACAGCCAGAGCCTGAACGATCAGTTTGCTATGTGGACCGGGATGTTCGGCAAGGGATGGAAGGGAAACTTCGAACGGAAGATCAACGGCGGAGCCGTTGTCGCACGAGCGCAACGTCCGAACGGGCGAGAGCTGAGCTTTCACGCCCCCGCCAGCGGGAATGTCTACGTCCCCGACGCCGACGTCGCCGATCAGCTCCAGCATTTCACCGATTCGTCGGGGAACACCACGAGCTGGAAATATGTCGTGGCAGCCGATGACTCGACCGAGCTCTATGACTCCGCCGGGAAACTCTCGTCGATCACTGACCGCGCCGGCCTCACCATCACGCTCACCTACAGCAACGCCTCTACCCCCACCCAGGTCGCACCTTTGACCGGGATGCTGATCGGCGTGACGGACGCTTTCGGGCGGACGCTCAACTACGCCTACGACGGCCTGAGGCGCATCGTCCGCATGACCGACCCCGCGAGCGGCATCTACGCCTTCGCCTACGACACGAACGGACATCTCGCCTCAATCACCTTTCCCGACAGCAAGGTTCGCACTTTCCTCTACAACGAGTCGGCCTTCACCCAGGGCGCAGCGCTGCCGGATTCGCTTACCGGTATCGTCGACGAGAACGGCGTGCGGTTCGCGAACTTCGGCTACGACACGCAGGGGCGCGCGGTCTCCACTGAGCATGCTGGAGGCGCGGAGAGAAAGACCTTCGACTACTCGACGCCGACGGCGACGACGATAACGGATGCGCTGGGGGTCGCCCGGAGCTTCGGGCTCACGACCTTGATTGGGGTGGTGAAGAACAGCGGCATCAGCGGCGCGCCCTGCCCGGCCTGCGGCCCCGCAGCCCGGAGCTTCGATGCGAACGGCAACACGGCGTCGAAGACCGACTGGAACGGCAACGTCACAACCTATGCGTACGACCTGAGCCGTGACCTCGAGACCTCGCGCACCGAGGCGAGCGGCGCGCCGCAGGCGCGCACGATCAGCACGCAATGGCACACCGCATTCCGCCTGCGGGCGAAGGTCGCCGAGCCGCTGCGCATCACGACCTACGTCTACAACGGCGACGGCGGCGCCCAGTGCGGATTCAAGCCGGATGGCGTCACGCTCGTCCAGGGCGTGCTCTGCTCGAAGACCGTGCAGCCCACTTCGGATGGCACCGGGACTGCCGGATTCGGCGCCACGCCCGCCGGCACGCCGCGCACTTGGACCTATACCTACAACGCGAACGGGTCAGTGCTGACGATGGACGGTCCCCGCACCGACGCGGCGGACGTCACGAGCTATGCCTACTACGCCAACGACGATCCGGCCCTCGGAAAGCGCGGCAACGTCGCCACGATCGCCAACGCCTTGGGGCACGTCACTTCGATCACGGCGTACAACGCCCACGGGCAACCCCTCACGGCCGTCGACCCGAACGGGATGATCACCACCCTCGCCTACGATGCGCGCCTGCGCCTGACTTCCAGGAGCGTCGGGGGCGAGATCACGACCTACGCCTACGACGGCGTGGGGCAGCTGACGCAGGTGACGCTCCCTGACGGCAGCAGCCTGTCGTACACCTACGACGCCGCTCACCGGCTGACCGGATTGTCCGACAACCTGGGCAACCGCATCGCCTACACGCTCGACGCTATGGGCAACCGCACCCAGGAGCAGGTGTTCGACCTGGCCAACGCGCTCGCCCAGACCCGCAGCCGCGTATTCAACAACCTCAATCGCCTCGCGCACGAGCTCGGCGCTCAGAACCAGACGACTCAGTACGCCTACGACAACCAGGGCAACGTCACCTCGGTCACCGATCCGCTCAACCACGCCGCCTCCAACCAGTACGACGCCCTGAACCGCCTGATCCAGGTCACGGACCCCAACTTGGGGCAGACCCAGTACGCCTACGACGGCATCGACCAGCTCGTCTCGGTCACAGACCCGCGCAGCCTGGCAACTACCTACAGCTACGACGGCCTGTCCAACCTCAACTCCCAGGTCTCCCCGGACACCGGGAGCACGTCCAACACCTATGACACCGCCGGGAACCTGCTCACGCAGACCGACGCCAAGGGACAGACAACGACCTACGCCTACGACGCGCTCAACCGCGTCAGCTCGATCACCTTCGCCGACGGCTCCAAGCAGCTCTACGCGTACGACCTGAACGCCAACGGGGTCGGGCGCCTGACCAGCATCACCGAGCTCAACCCGGCCCAGCAGGTCACGAGCCTCATCGGCTACGCCTACGACCTCCACGGCAGGACCACCTCCGAGACGCGCGCCATCAACGGCATCCAGTACGCCCTGGGCTACGCCTACGACTCGTTCGGCCGGCTCTCCGACCTGACCTATCCGAGCGGCAGGACGGTCTCGTACCTGTTCGACGGGCTGGGCCGCATCGCCCAGGTGAGCACCACCCCCTCCGGAGGAAGCGCGCAGCTCGTCGCCTCCGGAATCGCCTACCAGCCCTTCGGCGGGGTGAGGAGCTTCACCTTCGGCAACGGTGCGACCTACGCGCGCGGCTTCGACTTGGACGGCCGGATCGCGAGCTACAACCTGGCGACGCAGACCTTCGCGATCGGCTACGACGCGGCCAGCCGCATCAGCTTCATCGCCGACGCGGCCAACGCCGCGAGCACGAACACGTACTCCTACGACAGCCTCGATCGGCTGACCGGGGCGGTGCTGCCGAGCACGCCCTTCGGCTATGCGTACGACGCGGTCGGAAACCGGACCTCGAAGACGGTCGGCTCGGCGACCGACACCTACGCGTACGGCGCGACGAGCAACCAGATCTCGAGCATCACCTCCCAGGTCGGGGCGATGCGCAACTTCAACTTCGACGCCAACGGCTCGACCGCGAACGACGGCATCAACCAGTACGCCTACGACACGCGCGGACGGATGGTGCAGAGCATCGGCGCGCTGGGTGTCTCGAGCTACCAGGTCAACGCGCTCGGCCAGCGCATCCGCAAGACCAACTCGAGCGACGACCGGGTGTTCCTGTACGACACCCGGGGGAGATTGATCGCCGAGACCGATCCGGGCGGAGGACTCAAGCGAGAGTACCTGTACTTGAACGACATCCCGCTCGCGGTCATCCAATGAGGCCCGCCGTGAGAACGACAAGAACCGCGGCCCTGGTCCTCTCCCTCGCCCTTGCCCCCGCCGCCCAGGGCGCGCTCGTCGCCGCGTATGGCCTGAACGAGCAGTCGGGCACGACCGCGACCGATGCTTCGGGGAACGGCAACACGGGGACGATGACCAACACCACGCGCGTCACCGGCCAATTCGGCAGCGCGCGCAATTTCGCTGCCGGCAGCAACGCCCTCAGCAACCTTGGCAACGGCACGACGCTGCGGATCACCGGGAGCATGACGATCAGCGCCTGGATCAAGCCTTCGTCTTTCCCTGACGACGACGCGGTGATCGTCTCCAAGCGGGACGGCGATTCGGGCTACCAGCTAGACACCACCATCGACAAGGGCCCCCGCACCGTCGGCTTCAAGCTCACCACCGGCGCGGGCGGCAAGATGTACCGCTACGGGGCTACGGCGCTCCAGGCCAACACGTGGTACCACGTTGCCGGGGTGTACAACGCGCCGGCGCTCACCATGAACGTCTACCTGAACGGGGTGCTCGACAACGGTCCTTTGGTCGGGACGGTGGCCTCGAGCCAGCTCGACCAGGCGACCAACGTGAACATCGGCAGGAAGCCCGTGCAGGACGGGTACCCCTTCTTCGGTTCGATCGACGAGGTGCGCATCTACAACAACGCCCTAACGCAGGCACAGATCCAGGCCGACATGAACACGTCGGTCGTGACCCTCGCGCCCGACACGACCGCCCCCACCGTCCCCGCGTCGCTCTTTGCGACCACCACGGGCACGACGACGATCAAGGCCACGTGGGACGCCTCGACGGACTACTACGGAGTCACCGCGTACAAGGTCGAGCGATGCCAGGGGGCGGGATGCACCAACTTCGCGCAGGTCGGCATGGTCACGGACTCCCCCTTCCCCGACTCAGGCCTCACTCCCGGCGCGAGCTACTCCTACCGTGTGCGCGCGACCGACGCCGCGGGCAATCTCTCGGGCTATAGCGCCGTTTCGAGCGCGACCACCCTCGCCGCTCCGCCCTCGGGCGGACGCGTGGGCATCTACCCCTTCGAGGAGGGCTCTGGCGGCACCACTGCCGACCTCTCGGATGTGCACAACGTCGGCACGCTCCACGGCCCCACCTGGACCACCGCCGGCAAGTTCGGCAACGCCTTGGTATTCAATACTGACATCTATGTCGACCTGGGCAATCCGGGCATGCTCCAGCTCACCAGTAGCATGACCATCAGCGCCTGGATCGACGCCTCGGCCTTCCCCGCCGACGACGCGGTGATCGTCTCCAAGCGCACCGGCGCGGATAACCTGGGCTATCAGCTCGACACCACCATCGACAAGGGTCCGCGCAGCATCGGCTTCAAGCTCACCACCGGCGGCGGCGGCCAGATGTACCGCTACGGGGCGAGCGCCCTCCAGGCCAACACCTGGTACCACGTCGCCGGGGTGTACGACGCCCAGGCGCAAACAATGAAAGTGTATCTGAACGGGGTCCTAGACAACGGCCCCACGGTGGGGAGCGTGGCCTCGAGCCAGATGGACCGGCCGATCAACGTCAACATCGGCAGAAAGCCCGGAGCGAACGGCTACGAGTTCATCGGGAAGATCGACGAGGTGCGCATCTACAACCGCGCCCTCACCCAGGCCGAGATCCAAGCGGATATGAACTCCGCCGCCACGGGAGGTACGACCCCTGACAGCGTCGCCCCGAGCGCCCCGGGCGCGCTTGGCGCAACCGTGGCGGGCGCTGGCCAGATCAACCTCGCCTGGAACGCCTCGACCGACAACGTCGGGGTGACCGGGTACCGGGTCGAGCGCTGCCAGGGCGCGGGATGCGGCAGCTTCGTGCAGATCGCAACGCCGGTCGCGACGACCTTCAGCGACACAGGCCTTGCAGGGGCGACGAGCTATAGTTATCGCGTGCGAGCCATCGATGCGGCGGGCAACCTGAGCGCCTACTCCAACCTCGCGAGCGCGACCACGCCGGCCGTGCAGGCGCAGATGTACTTCATCTATTCCGATCAACTGAACACGCCGCGGATGATTGCGAATCAGGGGGGAACGACAGTGTGGCGGAACGACAATACTGAGCCCTTCGGCAACTCGGTTCCGAACGGCGACCCGGGCAACACAGGCGTTGCATTCGACTTCCCCTTGAGATTCCCTGGGCAGTACTTCGACCGGGAAACAAATCTTCACTACAACTACTTCCGGGATTGCTACGATCCGGTTACTGGCCGCTACTGTGAGAGTGACCCGATTAGCGTCGGGCAACACGCGCGTATCTGGATGGCTGGGTTGGCTTCATCAAGACTTACGGACATGAAAGAACGTCCGCCGCTTGCGATTAACCCATACCCCTACGTTGTGAACAATCCGCTGAAATGGGTTGACCCAACGGGGTTATTGGAGCCGGACCAAACTGGTCCTTATCCGATGCCCCCTGGGGACCACTGCCCTCTGGTGGAAGAAGTGAGTCTTGGCGTTATACCGCCCATTTACCCGCTATTCCCCTTAGGGCTTTCCGCGTGGCTCTGCGTTTATAATTGTTGCAAGACGTGTCCACCAAAGGAAAACTGCATGGTCACGAACATACAATATAGTTTTTACGGAACAAGTGTTGGTTGTGTTCGCTACATCAAGCGGCCGTCCTAAATGCTGTGAGAAATTGTACTTTAAGTATCTGATAGGTGAGGTGATGAGCGCATTCTCGGTCAATGAGGCAGCGTCATTGGAGATTCGACGCATCCTTCGCGAAAGCGGTTACCGCGATCCGGTTGCTCGATTATTTGATATGGCCGATGCAGGGCACCTGTTCGATGAAGTCAAGGCCGCACTGATAGAAGGTGGGACAACTAGGGCAGATGTGGAGGCCACGGCAAGAAAGCGTTTTGCAGAGGTTGGTGATCAACTCAGGTCCACGCTCATGGTCGGCGCCCACGAGCGCACGGACTTTCGATTGGAGGAATTGTGCGAGGTCAACGGCATCACGTTTGCCATGGGTCCCGGGACTGAAATGTTGCGCGAATATTGTTTGACCTTTGAGGATGGCCGTTTCTGGCTCCGGGGCCCTGAGAACATACCGCACACTCTGAGATCTCTGATGATGAGTCTTTACTCCAAGCATAGCGGTCGAACGTGACATCGAACGCCAGCTCCTGAAAAATGTTCAGTGCGTCGTTACCGAACGGTTCTCCCCGGTCCCATTAAGAAGGCAAGCGCGAAGTTTCAGTGCTTGGCCTTCGCGCTTGGTGCTGTTCTTCGGCCACTCACGGCCGATGAGGTGCGCGATTACAAACGTAAGCACGGAAAATCAATCGTGCCGCGGGTTTGCGAGCGATTTGTAGTAGCTTGGTAAACGCAGGTAAACAAGGCCTGTAGGGGTATCAAATTGCGATTGCAGAACGTAAGGTTCGTAACAGCGAACGCACCAAGCGAGACACCTTGGAGGCAACGCAAATTGCCTTGCAATCTTGTGCCGCCGTTTTGGTAAATTTGCATGGGACCGCGGCCGCTCGACAGGGTGAATATCTCGCGGGTGCTTTAGATATTAGCGGACTCTAATAACTGAGTCAGGTAAACCCTACACTTTCCCGTAGGGACATCAGCGATCGATTACAAACGAAACATTAATTTGTATGGTCTCGTGCCGCCGTTTTGGTAAATTGCATGAGACCGCGGCTGCTCGACAGGGTGAAGGTCTCGCGGATATTCTTAGTCCAGACGGTTTTCCGTGGCACCATCGAAAAGGGGTACGAGAAATGACCGATATCACGTACGAAATGATTCAGCAGAACGTCGCGAATATCACCACGAATGGCTCGGCGGTCGAGGTCTCCTGGAAATGCGCCGAGACGGGCAAGGACATGGGCCGTTCGACGGCACAACAGCAGGCCGACAACTCGGTCGGCGGCAAGGTCCTCACCACGGTCAAGCAGAGCGTGTTTCGGGAGATCGGCTACGCCATCGTGAGTTTCGTTTCCAGTCTCCTAGGCGGCTCTGCGGGACGCATTGCCCGCGATGCCACCTGGTCCGCGTCGTCGCAGCTGCAATCCAGGGCAAATGCCGCCTCGTACTACAACGAGAGCACGAAGCGTGCAGCGGTCGTCCAGGCATTCAAGGAAGTGCAATCTAAATTCAACTGGAGCGAAGAGAAAAAGCACTTCTTCGCGAAGTAGTCTTTTCCCCGGACGGGGACAGGCAGCACTCCTCCGCCGAATGAACGTTGCCTGGCGGGCGTCAGACGAATCGTCGTTTTTTGGGGATGAGCGCATGCGCATCCCGGCACGACGAATCGTTGGCGACAAATCGGCTCGGTACGATACTGCGCCCCGCTGCCGGACGCAACGCCGCCCATGGAGGGGCTATGAGCTATGACGCAGACATGCGGGAGGTCACGAAGCGCTTCGAGGACTGGGGGAAGAACACGGTCATCACCAACAGCGACTTCGACACGCTGAATGATCTGATTAAGCGCCACTATGACGAGCGGAGCCGTCTCTTCTCCGACCTCGTCAACGCACTGAAGCGCGACACCGACATCCAGAGTCCGTGGGACAGCGTCTGCGACAAGGGCGTCCAGCTCAACGATCGCCTACAGAGCGCGATGGAGTCCAAGGTCGCGTACGGATTCAAAGCGATGAACCTCGGCGACTTCTACGACGGCGAGAAAGCCGCGTGGCAGCTGTGCAAGAGCGGCCGCATCGGTTTGATCGCGGAAGCCATGCACGACATCGAGGTCAACAACGTCGAGATCTTCAAGAAGCTCGAGGAGGATCTGAAGAACGCGCGCTCCGACGAGAAGGTGGTCGACGAGCAGGCGCGAGCGACATTCGGCGAGATGCGCGACTCGGTCCGCGGCGCTGCCGTCGAGGTCGCTGGCACCCTCGCCGCTCTGCCCGCCGCGATGATTCCGATGATCGGTAAACAGCTGGGCCCGAAGATCAAGGCGATGGTGGCGACATTCCTCGGCGGAACCGCCAGGATGCAGGAGCTCTCCCGGAAAAAGGGCGTCGCCAAGGGAGTCCTTGTCGGCAACTCCGCCCTCCTCGACAAAGCCAAGGCGCAGATCGGCGACCGGGCCATCGAGGACATCCGCAAGCGAGCGGACGACCTGGCCCATTCGTGGAAGGATTCGGCTCGCAGCGGCTTCAACTCGGATTGGGAGTACTTCGGGAAGGACTGCTCGGACGCCCTCAAGGAGAAGGCGGGAAAAGCCACCGAAAAAGCGAAGAAGCTCTTTGAGGAAATGGGGCCGATCTACAGGGACGCGATCACCAAATCGTTCGTGAGCCTCCTGAGCGATCCGTCGAACCTCGCGTCACTTCAGGATCAGCTGAGCGCTGACTTGCAGAAGATCTTCGAAGACCTGTCCAAGGACAACGTGGTGATCGCGTCGCTGAGGGACAGCGATCCGAAGAAGCTCGCCGTCACTCAAATGAACGAGATCATGAACGACGTCACGAACGAGCTGAAAGATCTCAAAGAGAAGATTCGCGAAATTGAAGAACGGATGAAGAGCTCCTGATGAACATCGATTGGTTCGTCGCGCCGACGGGCGTGCGCGGCGATGGCTCGCGCGAGCGTCCGTTTCACGATCCCTGGGCTGCGTTCCGGCGAGCGGAGCCGGGCGACACGATTCACATTGCGGCCGGCACCTACTACGGGCGCCTCGATCGTTCCTCGTGGATCGTCGAGTGTCCGCGGATCACGGTGCTCGGCGGTTACTCGCGCGACTTCGCGACGCGAACGCCGTGGAAGACGCCCTCCGTCTTCGCCGCCTGGTCGGGCTACGAGTACGCGCGCGAGAACAACCTGATCGGAGGGCGTGAGGATCACTCCGACCTGATCCTCGACGGGCTGTGCTTCGACTCCGAGGGGAGGAACCTTTACGGCGAAAAGGAAAGCGCGGGCATCACCAGGATGCCCAAGATGGACGGCCCGATCGCGTCGTTCAATGCGGAGAGAGTCACGATCCGCAATTGCGTCTTCAGCAACAGCGGCAGCGGTGGGGTCGAGCTCCAGGGCAGCGGCTCGCGCTTCGAGAACAACCTGGTGATCAACGTGATCGGCCCTTCGATGCTGAGCCTCCGAAGCGCCTCGCAGATGATCGAGAAGCCCATCGTCGTCACGGG